>VFQN01003185.1_pt1 | contig 23974 bp, 46 predicted proteins | sample 3512371 | NCBI WGS metagenome assembly VFQN01 (sample SAMN10412370, study PRJNA504923) | tailings metagenome | isolation source: Replicate 2 from Balatoc abandoned mine | place: Philippines: Itogon, Benguet | collected 2017-08-28
CGTGCCCCACCAGGTACAGGCGGAGGGAGGGGAGGTCGCCCCAGGCCTCCGTGTTATGATAGGGATCATCGCCAAAGCTTCCAGAGCGGGCAGCTAATGCAGTCAATGCAGCTAGCCCCTCCTCGCCTTGCCACGGCCTAGAGGGAGGAAGTGCAAACGGGTCTGTTGCAACGATGCAACCGTGCGCTTGTGCGTCCTGGCTTGCATTGATAAGCTGTAAAGCTGTAACAACATCACGTAAGCAATGTAAACTTCAAGTTGTACCTAACAGGCCGGGAACGCCGTATAAGAACAGGAAGGGCATCGCCAGGGCATGGCCATCAACTGTGGTGTATACCACGGACCTGGAGTGAGAAGAAAACCACAAGCGACTGCATTGCTTATCAGCCTTGTGCACTTAGTGTGCCGTTTGTGCATCAGTCCAGCATTCACAATTCACAAGTGTGGTGAGCGTTGGAACCGAACCGCAGAATGGCCGGTGAAAGAGTCTCAAGTATGAGTATATGAAAGAAGAGCCATTCTACCGTATTCACATTGTCGTCTCAACACGCTGCGCACTTCACACACAAATAGTGTCTAGGACTCTAGGTATGCGGGGCATGCATGTTTCGGGCCAGCTTTGTTTCATGTACGCCACTCACCCTAGATCAACAAATTCATTCCTGAGCTTTGCTTGCAGGTCTCTAGCGCCAACGCTTGAGACGATGGCGCCTGACAAACAGAGTAGTGAGACTATGACACTCCCGGCCTCAAAAGGGAGCCTCATGTAGATGAGTCTACATATACAGTCAGCGAAAATCCATCAGTCGTTCGCCAGCCTACAGTATTCCAGAGGTAGAAGCCTAGGCTGCTAGCCAGGCTGATGACTGCATGGAGGCAGGGGGCCGCCCGCCAGCAGTACAGTATCGTAGGGAGTTCCAACGACCGCCGCTGTCCAATGACAACCAAGGGACCCGTATATAAATATTCTTTAGCCACTACTTTTCATCATCAGCAGAAAGTTTCACCTGGTTCCACTTTTGTCAGAGATGTCTGACCGAAAGAGGTTGTCACAAGGGCGGCATGAGCAAACTGCCCGCATCTAGGGAGCGTTCAGTACCAATTATACAACTGTACCTTGCTGGCAGGGCTGTAAGATGGAATGCGCACCATCGCTAGCGGGCGCCTGCCAGGCTCCAACCAGTAAGGTTGGGCCAGGTCGGGCACGGAGGTTAGGGCAAAGGTTAGGGCCGGTTGGGAGGAAGGTGCCCTGAATCACCGACAGACCGCCGCTCAGCTACTTGAGCGCTTTTGCAACACTACGGTACGCTTCCTCATATGTCCTAAAGTACCTGTCCCACACCTCTTCAGCCTTAGGCGTGGATGAGGGAACTCCTCAGCTGCAGTCGGCACTGACACACGGTGTTAAGGAGGGAGCTACCTGGTGGCTAGCAGTGACAAAGGGTACTTGCCCGGCCTCCCACTCATGCTCTAGGTTTTTCCATGCGGCCTCTGTCCCCTGACACCAGGGGCAGCGCCCCCTCCCCCAGGGGCAGCATCCCCTGCCCCACGTGCCGGTCCCTCCCCCATGCATGTGCGTTGCGCCTTGCACAGAAGGCGCGCGCAGCTCCGGTCTACATGCAGAGAGTGGCTTAGCCAACAATGCAGGAGCAAAGACGCTACACCCTATACTACTAGCCTGTTGTAAGCTCACGACAGACTCGACAGCACGCTGTCTTGAGATGTGTGACGACGCAGTCCATCTCCGCTAACCCATGGCCCAGTTGGCCAGTGTATACCAGCAAGCAGCAAGGTACAGTCACCCTGTGCAAACACGGTCGCCCCGGAGCCAGTTCAATGATTGCCCATCTCTACCTACTTGTGCTAGTGCGCACCCTGCAATCCTGTTGTAGTTACTGCTAAAAAAACATCACCCGGACGCACATGCACGGGCTCGCTGGAGCCACAAGCAATGCCTACTAAATAATGCATAAACCTGCAACACAATAGCCACGCTTCCAGGAACTTCCCATTCATCATCTTTGGTCGTCAGTTCGATCACCTTGGCCAGGTTTAATCCCATACGCACGCCAACTCACTTCCGAAACCTCACGCCACAAAGTCCTCGTCGTCGGCATCCTCCACCATATCGACCGTCTCCACCAGCCCCTCGTGCGGCCGGCTGCGCTTCTGTCCGGCGACCTGCTGCAGCCCAACAGCGGGCGCAAAGAAGTCGCTGATCCTGCGCATGGTCCCGCTGTTGGCTCCATTCGCGCAACCCCCACTCCCGAGTTTCCCGCTCACTGCTGCCTTGCTGGATGCAGGTTGCCCGTTGCAGTCCGCCCCTGCCCCTGCCCCGGGTCCGGACGGCCCAGCCCCCGTCAGGCGGTGCTGCCCCGCCGCGCCAACGTCCTCCGCGAAGGGGATGGCGCCGTAGCCCGCTGCGCCCTGAGCCGCCTCGTCACGGCTCCCCGCGTACCCCCGCAGCTCGCGCTCCCGAGCCACCTGCACAGGCAAGTGTTTTGGTCACCACCTGCCATAAACCTTTTCTAGCGACCAGAGTACTAAGTGCAGCTGACACTATTAACGGGCACGCGTCAATGCTTTTAAAAAGGTAGTACTTCTAGTGCTGCCGGGCCGCCGGTGAGCTGCAACGCTCCCTGCTTACATCCATCCTTGCTCCGGCGCCGTCCAGCACCTTGCCCACGTTGTCCAGCTTGGTCTGCGCGCCGGGGCCAGGGATTAGCCCAAGGGCCTTGAGCGATGGGCGTAAAGCTGCCTAACGCACTGCGCTCCCACGGGCTAAACGAGTGCTTAAAGGCCACGGCCAGTGTTTGCTCATGCCACGCGCACAACGACTCACGTTTACAGTGTCCCACATTATCTCATCAATTGAGCCCCGCACAAGCAGGTAGTGGATGTTGACGCAGGTGTGCTGGCCGATGCGGTGGCAGCGGTCCTCCGCCTGCGTGATGTCGCCCGGCACCCACGTCATCTCTGCATGGGGGAGCTCAAGAGATCAGTAGAAGCCACTGACCCACTGACAAGTTTCGCAAGATCCTTGTCGGACAAGCTAAAGAGGTGGTAAAAGCAAGTTGCGGCATGGCTTCGTTGATAGTGCCACCACACCACGCAGCACAGAGCACTAAACGCCAAGTAGCACCTGGTGTGATGCAACCGGACTCACCGGCGAACACCACAGTGCTTGCCGCCGTCATCGTGAGGCCCACACCCGCCGCCTTGATGCTCAGCACCGCAACCTGGGCAAGAGTCGCAGCAAGAGCGGCATTACTGGCTTCCACAACGCATGCCTCTACGACTACAACCAGTATACCGGTATGCGCAGCCGGCTCTCCCTGCCCGCTGCCCGAGCTCTTACCCGCACGTCGGCGTCCTCCTGAAAGCGCGTGACTTGCGCCTGGCGGTCCGCGGCGGGGGTGTCGCCGTCGATGCGGATGAAGGACACCTTGAGGGCCTTGCACTGCACAGCATCAGAGCAGAGCCCCGGGCCGGCCCATACGGCATGGGGTGGGGTGGGGTGGGTACCGGTGGGCGGTATACGGCAAGGCACGTCAGGTGCGGCAAGCTCCAATGCTCCCTCCGGCGCACCTTCTCCTCCACCTTGTCCAGCATGTCCCGGTGGTGCGCAAACACCAGGAACTTCTCGCAGCCGGCCTCCAGCAGGTCGCTCACGTACTCGGACACCGCGTTGGCCTTGAGCTGCGCCGTGTCGCGCCACAGCCGCATGATGGTCTGCTGCTGCTCGCGCGCCACCCCTGTTGCATGGGCAGTAGGGACCCACCCAAGGTTAACCCACAATCAGGTCTTTTGGCTATGCACACACTCGACAAGGTGCTGTAGCTGGCCAAGCCAAGGGCACGTGACGACAGCATGCGGCCTTAGCGCTCGAGATAGGTTCCAACTCTGGGAGAGAGTTGCCTCCCACTTACCCTGCATGCCCGCCCCTGCGGGGCCCCCGTGCCCCATGGCGTCCATGACAGCCTTAATGCCCGCCAGGTCGGACGCCATGGAGCGCAGCCTGCGCATGTCGTCGTCCGGCAGCCGGATGAAGACCTGCGGGGCGGGGCGGGAAACGGGGGGATAGGGCAGGGCGCCACGGGAGAAGGTCAGTGCGCTTGTGCTGTGTTTTAGGGTCCCGGTTTTTCCGCTTCATCGTGTATTACCAGACCCCTGATCGACACGCTGTACCCAGTCCATACATGACGTTGCAAATGGCCATACCTGCTGGCGGATCTTGGCGGGCAGGTGCTTGAGCACGTCCTTCTTGAGGCGGCGCACCATGACGGTGGCCAGCAGCAGCCGGTTCAGCTCGCCCTCGTTGCGTGTCCCGATGTACTTGGTGGGGAACCTGCGGCGTGGTAGCACAACACACCCACTGTGCATATAGCCTGCGGTGTTCAATGCATGCCTAAGCGGTGACACGCGCCCACCACCAAGTGCACTGACCGCGCAGCACCTAGTTGCTGTCGCACCTGGGATCCACCCGGCAGTAGCGCTCCGCAAACTCGCGCTCCTTGATCCGCGCGTTGGGCAGCAGGCCCTGCAGCAGCGGCACCAGCTCCTGCGGCTTGGACAGCGCGGGGGTGCCCGTCAGCAGCACCGCCCGCCGGGCGCGCTGGATGAGCGGCAGGGCGGCCTGCGTGCGCTTGGCCTGGCGGGGCGGGGTGGGCGGGCAGCAGCAAATGGAATACTGTTACATACGTGTGTCTCGGTGAGAGCAACACGCAGGGCGTTTGTCCATGGCGCCAGCGTACCTACAAGCGCGCGGTGACACACCTTGCCGTTCTTGATGTAGTGCGCCTCGTCCAGCACCACCACCTGCGGGTTGAGCTCCAGCAGCTCGTCCGGCTCGCGCTGCAGGCTGTCGTACGACACGATGACCACCTTGTAGGCCTCGGTGCGGACCTTGTTCAGACCAGGGAGGTGGGGCCCAAGGAATGAAAATGTCTTCCGGAGAGGTGTTGCGTGTTTCGCTTGCCGTGCACGCTCGTGATACCCAGGCACGCTCGTGCAGCATGATACAATGGCGAGTGCTCACCTTGTCTCCAACCTTCTTGAGCTCCTTCGTCCCCCCGACCACCAGCACATCTCGGTCCGTCAGCTTCAGCCACTGCATGTGCAAAATGACGTTGTGTTGGGCACATCACATAGCTTGGCAACGGTTTGCCCACCGCTCATTGACTCCCTTCTTCGCGCGTACCCTGCCCCCTTGACACTGCGTTTATGGGCTTCAGTGCTGCACCTTGAAAAGGGCGTCAGCCCAGGCGTCCCTGAGTGACTTGGGGGTCACCACGAGCGCGGGCCACTCGTCCTGGTAGCACCTCATGATGCAGCACGCCTGTGGTTTATTGGCACAGCGAAGTTACCAATGCGCGGGCACCCGTGTTACTAGCCCAGATGCATGGAAGACCTCTGCACCTGTCAAGCAGCATTCAGTTCCGGACAGGAGGTCAAGTCCAGTCATTACCTGCACGGTCTTGCCCAACCCCATCTCGTCGCCAATTAGAGCCCGACCTCCAAGCCGCAGGGCATGTCTGAGGGGTGCACGGTCACGGAACCAAGAAAGATGAGCATGAGCATGGAACAGGCGTATGAAGGCTGCAGGAGGCAGGCAGGCATATTGCCAACCATACGGTGAAGCTACTGCAACATCCAATTAAAAATCATGCGTGCACAGTGCAACACAATTAACACAATTGATTGTACACCCTTACTACCCACGCACCTGACACCGTCCCGCTGGAAGGGCATCATGCGCTCGTCCAGCGTCTCCTCGCCGCCCCCGAGCGCTGCACCCCCCGCGGCTGCCCCCATGAGGCCCGCCGCCGCACACGCAAACCCCGCCGGCCGCCTGGTGAGGTAACTCTCGTACCGCTTCTCGTCACTCGTACGCTTGGTGCATGCCTCCAAGGCGCGCTCAATAAACTCTGGCAGCTCCTGCATCCGGAAAGACATGCAAGCGTTTGCCGTGTACATGTAAACACACTTGCAACATGGTACATCTGTACCGCTATCCTTTCCAGCACGCTGTCCCCCACCTTGTGCAGTGCCACCTGCAGCCCCCGCGGCGCCAGGCGCCTGTCGTCCAGCGCCTCCAGCACATTGCGGTACTGCTCCACCGGGAAGCGCCACAGGGGGCCCGCGCCAGGGGGCCCGCGGCCCGGGCCGCCGCCGCCCCCGCTGGGGTCATGCTGCACACCCGGAATCCGACCAAAGGCAGCTGCAATGACCTCGTGGTGGCCGACCCGCACTGCTAGACGTCGGCCCTCGTCTAGGGACAGCGTAGCTGTGTACTTCACTGTGCCCCGTGGTGCCGCCGGGTTAGCCGAAGGGCGCGCGGGGCCATGGCTGCCTCCTGGCGCTGCCGAGCCTGCTGCTGGTTGCTTCGCTGCTGACGCGCTTGGCACGGAGGGAGCTGGCATGCTGGGACCCCGTGGCGCGCCTTCACCCGTTTGCTGCCCAGGTATGAGGGCATGGCTCTGGCCGGAGCCTGCTGCTGCGCCAGGCACAAGAGATTTGCTGGGAGGCTGCTGCGGAGGCCCGCCCATCTCAGCACCACCGACAGCGGAGCCTGCTGGCGCGGGAGGTGGTGGCCCTGGACGGGCATAACGTTCAAAAGGGTTGCTGGTACCTTCTTTTCCCAGGGCAAGGCGTGGAGCCTCTCGCTCAGCGGCGGGCTGCGGATTTGCGTGGTTTACTGGTTGCTGGAAGCTAGGGGCGGACTGCACCGTTCCCAGCTGCCGCTGGCCGGCTTGTGGCGGGGCCGTTCGTGGGTGTACCACGGCTGATGCGTGGTGGTGGTGGCTCCGAGGGTGCTGCCATTGCTGCTGTGGAGCAGCTGTCCCTTGCTGCGGTAAGCCATGGTGGGCCATGTGCTGCAAAGGCTGCCAACAGCCCGCCGACGGAGGCAGCTGCCGATGCGCCTCGGAGGCAGGTGCGCTGTGCCCAGGGCGTATGCCGGTGTGACCCACGGTGTAGCTGCCTGCATTGCCTGCTTGTAGCACTTGCGATGGTGGCTGTGCAGCAGAGGCGGGCTGGCAGGTCTGGTCCGCAGGCCCTTGACGCAGTGTGTCCCACGTCCCAGAAGGGCACACCCCTTTGCAGTTGCCCTCATACGCCTGACCCCGGCCTGGTGGCTGCGCCTGAGGATAGACCGGCTGCTGCTCGTTGCCCCAAGGCCTTGGGGGCTGCAACAGCCCTCCGTGCTGCTGCCTGGCAAGAGTTTCAGGTGCCGTTCCTGCTACGGCGTGGACTGCACCAGGTGGCATCGCCTGCAGGACAGGGTGTCCGCCGGATGCGGTCAGGGTACCTTAGCACCCCTACACCGCACCCGTATGACAAGCGACGCACCCTTCCCGCCACTTACGGGTTTATGTCTTGCAACAATGCAATCAACATCAAAGTCTGGTACATCATCGTCGTCATCCCAGGCCATCGTCTCCCGCAGAAGAAAGGCGCGAGCATGCCACCGCTCACTGCAACGTACTGTGCTTCTTTGTCACTTGGTTTCAGTCATGTGCTTTAAGTTGACAAACAATAGGTGAACTGGAGAGTGGTGATGCAAGGAGTGCACACGAAAGAGCTCTGCGGAGCTGTCACAGTGTAACAAATCTTGTTCACCTCAGGCTGCCTTTCATACAATTGAAAGATACTTGTGTTGCAACCCGGCTACCAAATGGACAAGTTACCGGGCAATACGCCGGACTGAGCTACGCCGGACTCATCGCTCATCGTATGTCCATGACGTGCACAGCACAGCAGCATCCAGGCAAGTTAAGCACAACAAGATACATACAGGTAGTTAAAAGCACCTACATGTATACCTCTTATGCGCCTGCAGGCGATGCAGGTGGTAGTGCTAGCACAGCAGTTCCACGCCGAACATCCCGCTGCGTATCTTCCGCGTGCCTGTGACGGTGTTCACAGCGGAGGAGGGGATAAAGAGGCATGCACGTGGCGTCTTCCCACTCAGACATGTAGCTGGGGAACGGCAGCAGTGCTATGCGACCGTCACAGCACACTAGCCTTCATCCCGCTTGCCGGTTGCAGCCTCGAATATAGGGCTGCGCCCCCAAGCACCCCTACTGGCCCACACAACCTGTCAGCTTCTGCAGCGCTCGGCTGGTCTCATAGCGTCCTCTCGCATTATACTACAGTGTCGTGTGGCTCCAACCGCCAAGGCCAGCTGGACGGGTAGGTACGGTAGTGGGGACCATGGAAGGTGTTCCTCTGGAGGAGGCAGCAGCCACATCAGCAGGTGCGCTAAGCCTGAAAACCTTGCTCCTGGACAGCGACGCAGCTGGTTACGGAGCGCATGATCCGCAGCTTGAGCAACAACAGCACCTGGCGCAGCAAGTACAGGTCCTGCCTGCCTCCATCGCCATCATTCAGGTGGCTGCAGGTGGGCATGTGTGAGACAACAAACTGCGTGAGTGCTTGGGATTGCTTAGCCACGTTTTAACGAACGTCTCCTGGTGTTCCGCAGGCGAGTTTCATACCTTGGCATTGTCAGCAAGCGGCTCGGTGTGGGCATGGGGCAGCAACTCCAACGGACAGCTTGGCAACGGAACCGCGGTAGTCTCATGTGGACCCGTCTGCGTCCTAGGTCCGGGTTCTCGCTTGGTGGACGCAGTGAGCGAGAGCGCAGCTTTGCAGGGGTCCCTCCATCCTCTTGATGCAAACCTCAGCGAGGCGGGGGAGGCCCAACCGCCCGCCCCAGCTGCCGCGACTCGCATGCGGCAGGTGCGTGTACCGTATGGCATGTGCTCATGCTAGGCTGCTGAAACACGCCGAAGCGACGGCGCTAGCAGTCATTGGCTGACTGTAACCATACCAACTAAGCTGGGCTGAGTACCAGCTGACTCCCGTTCTTTTGCGTGAACTGGTCCCTTGGGCGGCAGGTGGCGTGCGGTGCGCGGCACAGCCTGGCGGTGGACGCTCTGGGCGGCGTGTGGGCCTGGGGTTGGAACGCCTACGGCCAGTGCGGCACAGGGGATCAGGGCACCAGCCGCGGTCATGCTGACGTGCGAGCTCCCTGGCGGCTGCGGTCCGGGGTGCTTGCCGGTGTCCCGGTCGCGGCAGTGGCAGGAGGACTAGGCCACAGCCTCGCGCTCACAGGTGCGCTGCTAGATCTGGCAGTCCTTTGCTTAGCGGCTCTTATACTCAAATAGCATTGCCATGGCTTTGGGCGTCGACCAACAGGACGCCTGCAGGCTACTCGTACGGTGTGCAAAGCCAGGATATGACGCACAAGTGGCACCAGTCCATGTTGAGCGTGTGTGTTGCATATTCTAAGTACTGCATGCATATCGGTATCTTGTGTGCAGAGGCGGGCCAGGTTGCGGCATGGGGCTGGAATGACGCGGGGCAGCTGGGCCTTGGTGGCGAGGAGAGCACCGCCCGGAGTGCACAGCGCGATGGCGGGAGCAGCTGGCGTGGACAGGCTAGTTCGTGCCCACAGAGCTGCGGTGAGCCGCAGTGGGTCCTCTTCCCGCCCAGCCGTCATCACGCCGGGCCAAGCTGTGGTTCGCCGCTTAGTGACGCCGACGCGGACGCCGAGGACGACGATGTCACCGTTGCAAAGGCAGGTTCCTGGTCGCTACAAGCAACGTGCAAAAGGGAGATGTTTGTTGTTGCAGTGCGAGTGTAGCGTAGGTGTGGCAGCTTTACAAACTACCTTGACTGCCTTGAGAGTGTGTCCACGTCGTTCCCTCGCAGGTGGCGTGCGGCGCCAGGCACAGCGTCGCGCTCGCAGACGACGCAGCTCTGTACGGCTGGGGAAGCAACTCGAGCGGACAGCTGGGCTTGTCCGGCTGCGGCGCCCAGCTGGTGCCGGCCCGGCTCCCGCTGCCCCCATCGCCCAGCAGCACGTGGCGGTGCAAAGCAGTGAGCTGCACCAACGGTCTCGGGTGTGGCACGTTGGCGGGGAGCGGAGAGGACGCTCAGGGTCATGGGATGCACAGCGACAGGGCCACACACGTGTGTCGCCGAGGGGATGGCCACCTGCAGCAGGGCAGCGGGGTGGCAAGCGACGAGGAGGCAGCATGCCGTGCCGCGGACGGCAGCGGCCGTGGGTCAGGCGCCAGTGGAGCGCCAGGTGGCGGGGTGGCCAGGTTGGTCGACATTGCATGCGGATGGAGCCATACAGTCCTGCTGTTGTCACGTGGATAGTGCGGAGGAGGCAGCGGTCCGATGGGGGGTTAACCGCGGAGCGGCAGCGCGGTCCGATAGGGGGGTGCAGTTGATACGTAGCTATCTGTGCCCTTTGGTAGGTTTGTTGTGGGGGGCAGTGCGGGCCCAAAGCGTACCCAGGCCCGTTTATCAAAGTTATATCGCGGCTCAAAGCTGTGATGCTGACAACAGACGGTTAGCTCCATGGGACCAAAGCAAGTGTAGTGTGCCTGGCTCCCTCCTGTATCTTCCAGAGTTTACGGCAAGGCATCATGTCTGCATTGTTTTGAGTGGGTTGAGTGGGCAGGTGGGACCGTAACTGTGTACGAAACCCAACATTTCGAAATGTTAGTAACCAAGGGTGAGAGCCCAGCAGTATGAGGCCCATGTTCTGGACTCGACTGCTCTTGCCCCTCTACCTCTCATGAGAGCACGCATTGAGGGAGGGCATCTTGCCTTAAGCTTGGGTACTCTTGATCTGGTACGGTTATGCTGCGGCTTAAGAGAGGTGTGGGCAAGGCCCCTTGATGACCATGGGTGCTTGCGATTGGCCGTGACCCGTGGGAAGGCGGGCTGGGGCCGAGGTACAGGTGGCATGGCACATAGGCCACGTGAAGGACGGAAAGCGCAAGTCTTTGCCTGCACGGTCAGCCCTGAAGGCTTGAATGCACCTTGGAAGCCGCGTGTTTTTAACAGCCAGCCATGGAGTTTTCAGCCCGTTGGCAAGCGCACTTCACAGTGTAATGATGTTGCGTCTTGCATCGCTGCTGGCAATAGTCTTGGATAGCCTTACTCGGGCGGTTGGGCTTGATTCAGTTGATTGGCTCGAATGCTCCTAGCCACCATGCTTATGCTGCCGACCTGCCGTACCGGCAGTCCTCACGTGCATGGCCATTCCTTCACGAAGATCCGCCTTGTGACCGTGGAGCACAACGTCCAGTACTATCATGACCAGGTGGGAACGTGGGACCCAAGATTGCGGGGGCCGGGTGCGGGGCCACACAGAAGAGTGCGTCTGGTCCTTCGAGTTCAGTTTAATTGTTACACGTGGCAGGAGCAAATTGCGCCGCGCAACTTCTTACTAGCCTTGCGGCCCAAGGGATACCATAAAGAAGAGGCGTAGCATAAAAACTACGATGCTGAAAGCCATTTTGCGTCACCAACGCATCGGTTTGACCGCTCGCTTCTACCCTATCCTCAACACAGCACAGCCACTGCTCTGTGATCCTCCGGACACATGGCTGGTTGCATGCACGCATGGCTAATCACATACTCACGTGAGCGTCAACAGCATCATGGCACGTAGTCAAGACCAGACTCAGCTTGCAGGACAGCATAGACAGGCCAGCACGCTGGGTATACAACTCATCCTCCGCTCCAGACCTCAATATCCCACCACCAACAGGGCCACTTGTGCGCACGCCGAGGTGCAGTGGGTGGGTATGCGGTACGTCCCTTCATTTTCCGGGTGTGCGGTTTCCTGAAGAAAGCCGTTGACAAAGCCACCGACAGCCCTAAACAGGGCATGGCCGACTGCCTGGCATGTGCTCGTGCGCGTAGCACCGTTGCGCCTCCGCTTGTGATGAGTAGGTATGGTTAGCCAATGTAAATGTGGCATACAACGCGTAGCGATGAGTAAGGATGCCTCCATAGCAACGCGTCATTACGATGCTACGGTGTCGGCCTCAACATTCTCCCGAACCGCACATGTTGCGGCGGTACCCGCGCTTTGCCACCTGCGACCACCTCCTCGCCCCCGTACGCACCCCGGCCCCCTGCCTGGTCCCTGCGCGCTCTACTTGGCGCTTGCCCGCTGCTTGAGCCGCACCACCTCGTCCACCAGCTGCACGCCGTTGCCGGTGAAGGGGTTGGGCGGCCGCACGGAGCGCACCTCCGCCGCCACGCGCTGCAGCTCGTCCTGCTCCAGGCCGTACAGGTACACCAGCGTGGGCTTGAGGAAGAAGGCGCGCACGTGGGGCGGCAGCGGGTACACCACCGTGCGGGAGAAGCCAACCTGCGCAGGGGAATCAGAAGGCAAGGCCAACAGTTATGCTGGGAACAGGTAACGCAGTAGCTTCAGTGCCAATGCGTATGCCCTTCGTCTGTACCCGGACAAGGACCAGGCTGCTTCCAGGTAACGGAACGAACGAAGCCTGCATCGGGCGCACCTTCAGGCGGATAGCGCCCGACGGTTTGTTGTAAGGGAAGGTGATGTTCTGCTTCTCGGCCCCCGGCGCCTCGTAGAACCAGGGCTTGGGCGGCCCGCCAGGCGACCGGGAGCGCAGCACTGCGCCAGGCCGCCGCAGTGGAGCCTGAACATGGTGCGTACATGCAGACACCCCAGGTATTAACGGCGCCAGGGCGAAAGCTCAGCCTGGGCGGGGTACAAGCTTCAAGATAGCTAGAAAGTAAACGAGCTTGGCATTGGGAGCTCTTGCAGGCCTATCACCTCCATCCCAGGCGGCCCTAGCCATACGCGCGTAGACACCAGAAGCGGCAATATGCTACGTAGGACGGCCACTATCTTGCTCTGAACCGTCAAGCTCAACCCAAGTGCTCCCCACCCTTCCTCTCCCCCTCCCACCTGGGCCAGTGCCTCGTCCGCTGGCTCCATGCGGTAGCCCACGCCCTTGACCGTCAGCCCCACCAGGTACCCCGACATGACGCCGCGGATGGCCTTGTTGAGCTCGGCGCACACCTGGAGGCAGGGGAACATGGTAGGGTCTTAGGGCGCCCCCGTGGCCTACACCATGTTGCCCATGACCGCACGCATCGGACGTTGTGGCTGGCACCCAGCACAATGCCATGTCGCAAGCCGGAAGGTTCGCCGTACCGCCTGTTGCCCCGCACGTCCGCCTACCGTGTCGAAGCGCTCCTTGTCGGGCCCCACCAGCGCCAGGAGGCAGCGGTCGGGTGGCGAGGAGGCCGCCGAGCCCCCCGCCGCCCCCTTCCTGGCGTCCGGTGCAGCGCCACCCGCTGACGCGGCCTGCCGCTGTGCCGGCAAGCGGATAAGGCGGTAGGCGAGGACGCCCGTGGGGTCCAGGGCCTGCAGGTATCAGCCAGACAGTGAGCAGGAGTTGGGTGTTAGGACATAGCATCAGCGCTGCTAGCGAGATCTTGGACAGGCCATAAGGACGTAAACATGATCGTGACACAGCCGATGCACTCCCTGATGGTCCACATGCTACATCACGCCGGCCACCTCCGTCAGAAGTCCTCGCAACATGCCGATCCGCCACAACGGTTGCATTGCTGACCGTCATACTTGTCAGTCTCGCGGCCTCACCCAGACCCACCTGCAAGTCGAGCCGTATGGTGCCTGCCTTGCCGCTGATGGCAAGCATGCGCCCTCCTGCCCCCGAGCTGCCCCCGTCGTCCTCAACGGTGGCGCTGACGTCAGCCGGGAAGCGCACCACACTGCGGTGCCACCGCAGCTCCTCAGGAGGGCCCTTGATGGGCTCAAATGCTGGCCATGGCTGGGGCACAGGGCGCTCGCTGCGTACTGAGTAGGGGACTTTGGGCTGCAGCACCCGAATGGGGATGCGGTAGAAGCGTAGCTGCTGCCACTGCTGCCCGTACGTGTCACATGAGCTAAGCCGGTGGGGCTGCTGCCGGCTGGCGGCTGCTGCGTGCAGCAAAGGCGCTGCGGATGCCGCGCACTCTCCGCCTGCCTGGGGGTCAGCGCAAGCAGTTGCTGGCGCCACCGGGTGCAGCGGAGGCTGCGGTGGTGAGCTGGAAGCGCCTGCGCAGGAGTGTCTGCATGATTAACAGCTGATTAGCTGTGCATTTAAGCTATTATTGCCCCCTTGCTCCCACCTTGCAGGCCGTAGAGCGGGGCTGCTGCTGCGCGTTGGAATTCTACCCAACGGCACACCAGCCCTCCTTCTCCCCGGAGCAAAAGGGATAGCATCTCAACGACAGGCTCAGGGTTCTCTCCAGTACTACAGCCGGAAGCGATGTCCACGTCTGCGAACCGCTACAAGGCATCCATATTCACCATCCTGGAAGGCGCTGTGTTCTGGCTAGGGCGTAGTTGAACAAGTGCGCATTCCAAACGTCGTTGTGAATGATACGGCGACCTTCCGATTGCGGATTCCCATCAAGGCCCCGAAAACACCTGCGTGTCGGCACAGCCCGTGTCATGCTACCTGTGAGCAGCCTGCCTTGCACCATCGCGCAATTCAGGGTCTTTAAGTACCTTTGGCAATTACTTGTATATGGCACGCGTATTCAGTGCTGGTCGAGTGCCTACGCTTCCAGGTGGACGCAACACAGCGACAACACGCAACATAGCTTTGCCGCTGTTGAATGCGAGATTACTATTTAGCAGTGCCGCATCGCCGGACACTGCAGCGTCACCCTTGCTTTCGGACCCTAGCCGGGGAGGCGGGAGAACATGGAGTCGACCGCTGGCCTACGAAGCGGTTGCCATAGCAGCAGCAACAGGCGAATACGCTGTCCTGAAGCGCTGCTGCAGCTGCAGCAGCAGCACAGCACTGCTACTCGCATAGCCTGTACACAACCCTGGGTGACGCCTGGGTCCACACCCGCAACGCTGAGCTGCTCAGGCGGTCGCCTTTATGGGCTTTTTTCCACCATTACACCAACCACGCTACGTAAGTAGTGGTTTCAGCCGCTGCAGCACACAAGGTTTCGGTCTTCTTGGGTGCATCTGAATGGGTGCAGTTGTTGGCAAGGCGTGTTACTAGCGTGTCAGAATGGTCAGCTGCCTGCGGCCAGCTGCCAGCTGCCGGCTGCCAGCTGCCCAGCCCCTGCTACGTGCGCAGCGCGTAGAGGCTTGGTGGGCTCGAGCGAAAGTCGGCTGTTTGCAGCAGCTGCATGCGGTAGCGTCATGCACGTTTGTATCCACGATGTGCAGGTCCGGGGGTGCGCCTGAGCCTGCCAGTGGGCTGCTGCCCACTGCGACCCTCCGCTGGCGGCCGTGGTGTCAGGGCTGGCAGCGCCGCAAGAATCCAGCAGGCCGCGGCATGTCTTGTCCGCCCGGGAACACCATCGAGGCGGTGCCGCATTTCAACCAGGGCAGGTGGGCGGCACGCTTAGGCTAAAGTCATGGACTTTGGTTGTTCAGCATGCTGACAGGGCCAAGGCTAACTGTAGACCCTTTCGCTCACTTACCTGTCCATCAGCCCAACGTGGAGGCCCATCACAGAACAGCGATGGTGATGGAGTAGCAAACCAGGACGGCGATGGCGCAGGCGCGGTCAGCAGCAGTGGCACACGCGCCGCGGAGTCCGGCCTTGATAGGAGCCCTCAGGCCAGCGGTGGCACAGACTCAGTGACCGCTCAGGGGCCTTCAGCGGCCAGTGATGGGACTCCTAGTGCAGCCCAGACATCGGCCGAGGACGAGCTACGCCGTAAACCCAATGCAGACCCAGGTATTGCGATTGACAGTGTGGCGGAGGGCATCCCAGGCCCTGAGGCAGCTGATAAGCCAGCCTGGGAGCCGGAGCAGGCGTTGGGTGCTGCAACCCCACCTGCACGGCCGGGCACGGCCGAAGGTGACAGCAAGCCAACCCCCAGCGCACAGGCGCCAGGGTCCGTGCCGCCACCACCCTCCGGCGGCGTCCTGGAGACCTTTATTGCAGGGGTGGCCGCGCGGCTGCGTGAGCTCCGCGACATGCTGGGCGGCGCGGTTGAGGGGCTCGTGCGGCAGCTGGACACGTGGTAAGGCGTGCATTCGATACAATTTGCAGGCGTGTGGCCGCTTACGACAGACCCGCTGTCTAGGCTAAACTTCATCGTCATCATTCCAGTCATGGGTCATATAGAGGCTCGGCCCAGTTGCGGGAGCATGACGTCCGACAGAGACACACGGCGTCAACCATTGAGCACTGCTCGCAGGTACACGCGCCTGGCGTTCGGCCTGGGCGTTGTGTGCGTGCTGGTGACGGTGGTGGTCAACGCGGTGCTGGTGCCGGCCGCCAACCTGCACGTGCTGCCGCGATGGGAGCAGCGCGCGGCAGTGGTGCTGCAGAGAGAGGTGGGCGTGTTGGGGGTAGGCTGCCAAAGTGTTGCTGTAATGAAACCACGAGAAGGCTTGCGCATGACACTGAATGTTTATTCACTTCCCGTGAGACGGTGCCTGATGATACCTGGTCGAGGCCACCAACGCGTGCCTGGGCGGGAACATGAGAAGACTTGCGTATTTGAATGGATATTCAGTACACAAGTTACAGTGCCTGGCGGCGGCTGGCCCTGCAGGTGTCCCTGGGCCGCATCCGCTGGGTAGGCCTTGAGGGGATGACCGGGGCCGCCCCGCTGCTGCGGCTGGGGCCCGTGCGGCTGGGCCCCGGCCCAGCGGAGCGCTCCCACGCGGTGGTGCCCCAGCTGGCGCTGTTCGTGGAGCCGCTGACCTCGCTGGTGTACCGCCAGGCCGTGCTGCGCCTGCACCTGGAGGCGCCACGAGTAAGTGGCGCTGGGGCCCAGGCCAGGCTGCTCCTGCCAAGCATGCGTCCTTAGAAAGCGGAGCTCCTTGCATCAGCAATCGAGAAGGCCAGTTCACAATAGAAGTGGTAGACCCCGGTTGGGCTCTTCCCGTCGTTATTTCTTTACGCGTTTGCTGGCAGTATGGCCGAAGCCTGTTCCCGCTTCCTTGATGCAGGTGTCGGTGGTGCAGGGAAAGAACTTCTCGTGGTTTGGCTACCCCGACGACACAGAGGACGGGGCACGGAACTTCCTTCCCGGGCTGGGGTCAGAGGAGCAAGACCTGGCGGTGGGGTCGGAGCAGTCCAGCGCGTTCTCCCAGGACCTCATACCTGGCAGCGGGTCGGGAGGGTCACGGGGCCCCGGGGGACCACCGCTGGCTTCGCTGGCCCACGCGGCTGTGGGCGTGGAGGGTGCGGCTCCAGCTGCCTCCGCGGCAGGCGCCGCCCTGGACGCCGCACAAGCGGCGCTGTGCGAGTGCCTGCTGCGGCTGCCGGTGGTGGACTGGGTGCTGCAGCCGCTCACCAGCGCCACGTCGAGGAGGCTCGCAGCCGCAGCCATGCAACAGGCGGTGGGGCGGGCGGCGCACACCGACAGCGCGGCAGCCAAGCACCTTGCAGATGACACCAGCATGACCATCTTGTCCGCGCACGGGGAAGAGGTTGGCGGCCAAAGCTCTGGTCGCTCGCTTGCTGCAGGCCGTCAAGGTCTCAGCGGGGAGGAGTCAGGGGCAACGTCCGCCGCACCGTGCGGCGCACACGTGTCAGGGGCCCACCGTACGGCACCTTGTGCTGCCGACGTCCCGCGCCACGTGACGCATGGGCTGGCCAGCACCAGCGGCAGCAGCAGCGATGCCAGCCAACCTCGCCGCTTGGCGACTGCTCGCCACAACGCCTTGCGCCCGGAGCGCACACCTCAGCGTACGGGGCACTCACGTCCCCGCTGGGCTGTAAGCTGCGGCCAACCACCGCTGGCAGCCGTGACGATGGGGGTGGGGGGTAGGCCATCCGGCGGTATTAGGGCTGGGGCCGGCAGCAGTGCTGGCAGCAGCAGCCCGCTGGGGCCGGACCCCGCGGTGGCTGCCATGCTGGCTTCCGAGGAGGCCGAGGTGCTCCCGCCGGTGGCGCTGGGCACCGTCACAGTGCGCAACGGCAGCCTCAACTTGTACGTTCTTGGTGAGTCCTTAAACGCTGCACTGGTTTCCTTGTCTGCTGTGGTGCTTGCATTGTACCTGACTCAGCCTGGCAGTACCTTATCTTGGCTGCTCTTACACAGCTCGAGTCTTACCGCGTGCTCTCGCCTTACCCTGCCAGGCGAGCGCCTGCCCCGCCGCCTGGATTACGTGACGGGCACCGTGGCGCTGGGCCGCGCGTACCGCTCGCTGGAGGTACACGCGGAGGCGGACGCGCACGAGCGGCCCGCAGCCAGCGCGAAGTGCACACTGGTGAGGGCCGGCCGAGGGCACCTGGCTGTCGGTGTTGCGTGCGGCAGCAGCAGCTGCAGCAGCAGCAGCAGCAGCAGTTGGGTTTTGCAGCGGTAGGCGTGCACTAGTGGTAGGCGGATGGGGGCGGTATGCAAAGGAAACGCATGCACGGAAGGAACCTGACGGCACGGAAGCGACCCGTAGTGGTGTTGGCGAATGCATGCACTGGAGTCAAGCCTACCTATAGTTGACGCCTGATACGGTTTGCTTGTGCCTTTTCCTTCCCGCTGCTCCCATCAAGATCAACGCTGCTGCAAAGCGCCACCTGCGGCACGTGACACCGGGGGCGGACGCTGCCGCCCCGCTGCGCTCCTTCGGTTGCGACGTGCTGCCCGGCGGCGTTGCGGCCGAGCTGCAGGTGCAGCACGTGTCGCCCGTTAGCGACCTGGCGGCACCCAGGCCCGGGCCAAAGAGCCACCGGCTGCAGCTGCGTGAGGCGCGCAACTCTAGCCACACAGGCTCAGCCGTGCCACCGCTAACGGTCCAATCGATGGGGACGGGGCCCGCAAGCAGCAGCGGCGCCAGCGACAGCGCCATCCATACGCCTGCACCTGCAGTGCTTGCGGGCGGAGGGGATGGCCTGGGGCCCCAGCCGCACTGGGTGTGCCGCTACAGCGAGACGGCTCGGCTGCAGCGCTCCAAGTTCAGCCGGCCGGAGCCCGGGCTGCCACCCGAGACGTACACCCTGCGCACGTACGGCGTGCTGCTGCCGCGTGAGGAGCTGGAGCGCCAGGAGTGGGAGCATTATGGGCCTGGGCCGCTGGCGGGGCAGCACGGTAGGGGGCACGGCGCCCATGCGCCTTCACCGGGCAAGGCAGAGCCCCAGGAGCACACCGACCCGCTGGTGCAGGCAGTAACAGGCGCAGCGCAGGATGGTTCGAGCGGCGTTGTAGGTGGTGCTGCGGCCAGCGGCAGCAGGAGCGGGCGGCGGCGGCATGGGCGCAACCAGCCGACGGGTGGGTCGGCACCGTTGTGGCACCTTGATACATGATAACTAACACGAGTACTTGACACGGGGTGCTCCTTAGGACTGCGCCTGCATGGCGTTGCACTAGCTATCCGAAGCGTCAGTCTTCCCCCGCGCGTCCTCCTCTTCTGACACAGGCGGGCGGCTGTCCCTCTCGCTCACGTGTCGCGGCATGAACCTTGGCCCCGGCCTGTGGCCCGACCTGTCGGTGTCCATCCGCGGCGAGGCGCTGCACGGCCCGCTCATCGAGCGGCTGCTGGAGCTGCCCATGGACATCCACGACGGCCGGGTGGACGGCGAGCTGCGCATCCGGGCGTACGACGCGGCCTCGTGGCAGTTCCCGGAGCTGCACGGCAGGATCAAGTGCACGGGTGGGTGGGGTGGGCGGCGTGGTTGGTTGCAGCGGGAGGGAACGATGGGTTGAGCAGAGTGTTAATATCTTCCATGAACGTAGGGAATTCTGTAAGTCGGATGTGCAAGGCCATGAAGCCATTGGGGCATTGGTGGAGTGGAACAGGTCAGCCGCTTGGTTTGCCCGTGACACGCAGCGCTGGTGACTGAGACTCCCCATAACAAATGTGTAACTTGGTCATGGGAAAGAAGCTGAAGGACCGCATGTCAGGCAGTACCGCCGCGCGCTAATATGAGCACGTTGCAACTGTGGCCCACGACCGCTTTCCCGTCACGTCCGCTCCACAGGCGCCGACGTCCACTTCTGGGACGCGCCCGACGACATCTCCGGCGCCGACATGGACCTGCTGCTGGAGCGCGGCCGCATGTACCTGCACGGCGCGGCGGGGCGCTTCGGGGCGGTGCCCATCACCATCACCGGGGACATGGACCTGAACCCGGAGATGGGGACGTACAGGTGGGGCCACGACAGGGCTGCGGTGCAGGTTTTGTTTTCCCAACCGCACGCACCAGCCGTGCAGGTACCGTAACCTATCTTGGTCTGTACGGCGTACATGTTGTCGCAACCTACGGTATAATGGCTGTGCTCAAGGATGCCGATGGCCGTTAAGGGCGAACATGCATGTGCTGTTCCTCCCGATTCGGTGTTCCCCTCCGCAGGCTGCAGTCCAACGTGCCCGGCGAAGGCGTGGAAATTAACGCCCTGCGCGCAACCCTCGGCGTGCGGCCCATACCCATCCCTATCGCCGGCGCAATCCGCGGAGTGCTGCACGTCACCGGGCCGCTGGAGCGCCCCATGTTCTCGGGTGCGAGGCTGCGGACGTGCTGCCCTAGAAATTAAACGCATCTGCACATGCAACTGCATCGCCTCGAGTCACCCTCCTTTACTATGCAAAAGGCATCTGGGTGCGACGTCTATGCAAACGGTTTCGGCGCCTGCTGCCAACGCCCCACAGGCTCGGCTGTGGCTGTGCGGCCGTCCGAAGGCCAGCTGTCGTGCGGCCTGGAGGCCACCACGGCGCTGGAGGCCATGGCGAGCTGCCCGGGCGCCGTGGCGGGGTATGACAAGGTGCCGCTGATGGGCGCACAGGTGGGACCGGCACACTAGGGTCCGTGGACAGCGTAAGAGGTAGTACAATTTCTTTTTGCTTGCGGCCAAATACACGATTAAGGCTGGGTCGTCCAGGACTGCCAACTAGTCATATTTTGCGTGTCCCACGTGCCCGTACTCCCCCACTGCAGGGCGTCTTCACGCTGGACATGGCCACCCAGGTCCTCAATGTGCACAGCGTGCAGGTGGGAAGCACGTGAGGGTGTGGATGTGTGTGCCGAAGCCGTTCAGGTACCGCCCTAGCAACGCATGCAATGTGCAGTTATAGTGACGGTGAGCTGCCGCTGGGCGCAGGTGGTGCCCCCTGGCGGCGGCTCGCTGCTGGGCAGCGGCCGCATGTGGCTGGCCCCCGCCGCGGAGACCGACCCGCGGGCCATCTCCTTCTCCGGGGAGGCCAAGGACCTGGACGCCGACAAGCTGCTGCAATACTACCTGCCGCCGGTGGGAATGCACCGTCGCGAACGTGCCGTACGGTTCGCCCTCGTCCTGTTCAGCTGATATGTGCCTGTAGCTTCGTGACGTGGTTCATCATGCCGTACCAGCCGATCCATTCTGCCAGCCCTCGTCCGGTTGCGTGTGGCACTGCAGGACGCGGAGCTGCCCGAGGGCGTGCGGCTGGGCCACGTCGGTGTGCACGGCTCGATGGCAGGGAGCCACGTGGCACCTGTAGTGGCGCTCAACTTCGACGCGCCGGCGGCGCGGCTCACAGGGTCAGCGTCCTTCAGCCAAACGGTAAGCCTTGCATTGTAACGGTGCGCACGAACATTCCCTTTCCGCGCCATACATCGAGGTTTAGCACGCACTTTCACGCATAGCTTGTAGCAACCCGATGGTTAAGTGGCGTATGTCCCGTACGGCGGAAAAGCTACTGCCTGACCGCCGAGCCCATCACCTCCTTACCCTGCCCGCAGGCCATCGCTGGGTCCATGCGGTCCCCGGCATTCTCGCTGGACGGCACGCTGCACACGGCCGTGCCTTTCTTGGAGCGCATGCGCAATGCGGAGACGCAGGTGAGATGCATGCATGTTTAGCTGCGCAGGACACGTGTCTGTGACGCAGTGCAGGCACACGAGGAACGTAGCGTCAGGCATATGTTTGCTATGCCCCTAGAGCACATGCATCTCAGCACTATCGTGAAACCAGCTGCATGTACCTTGCACGCGTCTTCCTGTGCGGCCGTCCACGCGTTGCAGGCGGAGGCCTCGTACTTTGCCAAGCCGCGCTTCATGGGTGCCGACCTGGAGCTGCACTGCGCCGCGCCGGGCGCCGACCTGCTGCCGCTGGCCACCGGACCCACCACCGCGCCGCCCTTCGACCCGCTGGCCGCCAACCAGCCGCTGCACCTGCGCGTGGCCGGGCACGCCAAGCTCAGCCTGCGGCCCACGCAGCACGCCGCCCAGCAGCAGGCGGCGCCGACCGGGGCGGGGCGGCCGGGCGACGCGCTCAGCCCCAAGCACTTTGAGGGTAGGGTTTAACCTTCCAAGGTAGTATTCCGTGTAGCATTGTCGGTCAAGAAAGATGCCTCTTGCCAGCCCCAAAGCGGTTCTTCCTCATGGATAGGCCAGTGAAGGGTCTACTGTGGCGCTCTACCGCAGGCTCCATCGCGCTGTCGGGAGTGCGAATTAATAGCCTGGATCTGGTGCGGCAGCTGGCGGGCACCGCAAGCATCGTTGTGGAGGCTGGGGAGGGCTCGCAGGGCGGCACGGTGGCGGTGCGCGCCCGCGGGACAGGGGCGGGGGCGTCCTCCTCGTCCGCTGCTGGCGGGCTGGGGGCAGCGGACGTCCTCGACCTGCAGCTGGGGGTGAGGCTATGCAATGCAATTAACTGCCATGGCTCAACAGTGGCGGTAGACACCGGCACGGCTATGGCTGGACTGAACGGCAATCCAGATATTGTCATCCACGATTAAAACATCAGCGAGTGACACTGCTGCTCACTGCCGCATTCCAGGTGCCCGACCTCGTCAAAGTCCTGAACCTGGCAGCGCCGGAAACAGCGCCACCACCAGTTGTCTACCAGCCGGCCACTGCAATCGCGGCCGGCGGCACGCCTGCTGCAGCTCTGCGCGTCGCGCCGGACCCTGCCACAGGCCGCAGCCCTGCGGCTTCGGAAGCGGCCCAGGCGGTGCAGGAGTCGGAGCGCGCGTCGGCTGCGGCCGGAGGCCCAGGACCATCCTCGAAACGCGCAGTCACCGCTGACGTGCCACCGCCGCCATTTGAGGGAGCAGATAGCAGCTTCCTGCTACGGCGCGGCCCACTTCTTTTGCAGGTGTGTAGCGAATTGTTTGGCCGGTATACTGGCCTGTCTGAACGAAAGCCGCGCCGTTTGGTACGTGCCTCTCTATGGAGCTGATGCCCTGCCCTGCGTTGCTCGTGTGCTTTCGTCTTGCGCACACAGGCTGTCGTGTAACGGATTCCTTTATGTGCGTGCAGGCCGAGGTAGTCAACGGTGGAGGTGAGGTCTTTGTCGAGGTAAGGAGAGCTTATGTCGAATGGCACGCTTTTGTAACACGTTTTGGAAGGCCAGCGTTTTCCTGCCTAGATGGATACCGTACGAAAGTATACATGGTGTGCCGCTGCGCCGTGCGCTGCCCTGCCTCGCCCAGCTGCAGTAGAAGCACCGACACACTCGAGCAACTGCTGTCTCCGTCTGCACCGCTCTTCCAGGTTGCCAACCTGCAGCTGGACGACCTGGAGGCCGGCAGCCTGCGCGGCGTGCTGTCCTCCGCCAGCCTGGCGGCTGACGTGGCGGGGCGGCGCGGCCGGGGCAGCGTATCGGCGGAGGGGCTGCGGCTCAGCAGCCTGGCGGTGGGCTCGTTCGGCGGCGCCGTGCGGTGGGAGGGCGACATCGTCAAGCTGGAGGAGACGGTGCTGGAGCAGCGTGGCAGCAGGTGGGGGCGGAGCCAGGTGGCCCCCCGGACTACTTGGCCCGTGTTATGTCCTCTTGCGCTTACCTGGCTTGTAATGTATGCTGGCTCCTGGGTTGTACACGCCCGAGGGTACCGTCCGACCCTTGACTTGGGACCTTCATTAACCTGAACAGCGCTTAGACTAAAGGCATAAGGCGTACACAGACATCAAAGCTGTACCTTGCCTCCTGGCGGATGCAGGTACGAGGTGTCCGGCGAGATCTTCCTGCCTGGCTTCGGCACCACTGGGGGCGCGGGCTTCCAGGGCATGTCCAACCCCGCGGCGAGCCAGCGCGAGGCGTTGCTGCAGCAGCTCACCCGCCAAACGAAGCGTGAGCAGCTGTCTGACCTGGAGGCGGACCCCGGCAGCGGAGATGCGGAGGCTGCGCCAACGGACTGCCGTTGGCGTGTTTCGGTGAGGAGCACAAGGGCACATGCGAGGGGTAACGCGTATGGGCCTGCTTGCTTGGAGCCAGGTCG
>VFQN01003186.1_pt1 | contig 23972 bp, 30 predicted proteins | sample 3512371 | NCBI WGS metagenome assembly VFQN01 (sample SAMN10412370, study PRJNA504923) | tailings metagenome | isolation source: Replicate 2 from Balatoc abandoned mine | place: Philippines: Itogon, Benguet | collected 2017-08-28
CGGGTCGCCCTGTCGGTCTGCGCGGCCCTGCGCGAGAGCGCGCTGGCCCGCCGGGCGCAGACGGATCAGGTCCGCGTCGCGGCTCTCTGAGGACGGCATCACCCCATCCGCACCACCGCTCCCAGGGGCGCCCCCTGGGACGGTGCGCGGGGAGGGTGCCGTCCGCGGACGCCGCGATCGCCGGATGCATAGACTCGTCGCATGAGCCTCTTCACCGGCGTCGACGTCGTCTTCTACCAGGTGTGCTCGATGGATCGGGCCATCGACTTCTACTCGGGCATCCTCGGTCTCGAGGTGCTCCGCAGGGAGGGCAACGACTGGACGGAGCTCCAGGCCGGGGACACGGTGATCGCCCTCTCCGGTGAGCTCGCCACCCGCCCGCACCAGGGTGGCGCGACCGTCATCCTCCGCACCGCCGACATCGACGCCGTCAACCGCCACCTCGGCGAGAACGACGTCCAGCGCGGGCCCGTCGAGGACATGGGCGGCGCGCGGATGCTCCAGTTCTTCGATCCCGACGGCAACGAGCTCGTCGCGATCCAGCCGCCCGCCTAGACCCGCTTTCCCTCACCGGCGCCAATCGGCGCCGTGGCGCACTTGGGCCGTCGCCTATGGCGCACTTGGGCCTTGGCGCATTCGGGCCGCCGCCCGTGGCGCACTCGGGACGTTGCCCGTTGCGCACCTGGGCCTTGGCGCACTTGGGCCGCGGACCTTGGCGCACTTGGGCCATCCCCGTTGGCGCACTTGGACCAGGAGCGCCTGCGGCGGGGGCGGGAGCCGGCCCCTCAGGGGGAGACGGAGGGGCGCCGGGCCTCGGCGACGGCGGCCATGAAGGCCTCGGGGTCGGTGACGCCGATCGCGATGCGGCGGGCCTTCCAGGAGAGGGGGGCGCGCACGCGGAGGGGCTCGTCGAGATCGATGATGACGAGCTGGCCGGGGGCGCCGACGTAGGCGACGAGACCGCGGGCGATGCGCACGCCGACGCCGCCCCACCAGGGCCAGTGCATCGTGCTGAGGCGGTCGATGCGCGCGACGGGGATCTCGGCACGGCCGTGCCAGCCCATAAAGGCGCGCACGACGCCCTCGCCCACCTCGGCGTACGGGCTGCCGCCGCCGAGCGCGGCGAGGATGGGCCACGTCCAGGCGTTGCGGCGGATGGGGAAGCGCGACACGGCCCCCCAAGGCTACGCGGCCGAAGCGGTCTATCATCGACGCAGGGGCCGGCACGACGAGGGGACGGGCGCGACGGTGGCACGACGCTGGTACGGGCGCGACTCGGGGCTGACGACCCGGATGACGCTGACGCTGTTCGGGCTCGGCCTGATCTACGTCATCTTCATCGCCGCCCTGATCGCGGCAGGGGTCGGCGCGGTGGCGGTGCTGGTGATCGCCGCGGCCTTCGCCCTGGTCCAGATCCTCTTCGGCGACCGGATCGCGCTCGCGTCGATGCGGGCGCACGTCACCGAGCCGCACGAGGCGCCCGAGCTGCACGCGCTGGTCGAGCGGCTGTGCCAGCTCTCGGACCTCCCGAAGCCCCGCGTGGCGATCGCCGACACGGAGCTCCCCAACGCCTTCGCCGCCGGTCACAGCCGCAAGACGGCCACCGTCTGCGTCACGACCGGGCTGATGCAGCGCCTGGAGCCGCAGGAGCTGGAGGGCGTGGTGGCGCACGAGCTGGCGCACATCGCCAACAAGGACGTCATCGTCATGACCGTCGCGGGCTTCCTGGCGACGGTCGCCGGGCTGCTCGTGCGCTTCGGCGTCTACAGCGGGATGATGGGGCGCGGGCGCAAGGACAACGGCGCTGCGGTATTCCTCGTCGTCGTGCTCGTGTCCATCGTCGTCTACGTGCTGTCGTTCCTGCTGCTGCGGGCGCTGTCGCGCTACCGCGAGTACGCGGCCGACCGGGGCGCGGCGATCATGACCGGAGCGCCGGCGCAGCTGGCGTCCGCGCTCGCGCGGATCAGCGGGACCATGGATCGCATCCCCACCGAGGACCTGCGCGCCGCCGAGGGCATGAACGCCTTCTTCATCATCCCCGCGGTCGCCAAGGGGTTCTCGCTGTCGAGCATCGTCTCCACCCACCCGCCCGCGGAGAAGCGGATCGAGCGGCTGATGGCGATGCAGGCGCAGCTCGACGCGAACCCCGCGGCCCAGCTCTAGGCATGGGGCTGCTCGACGTCCTGCGCGGCCAGCGCACCCCGCCGCGCGCCGACCTCGACGCGCTCTTCGCGCTCGGCTCGGCCGCCCTCACCCTGGAGGCGGGCCTCGGTCTGCGCACCACCGGCCGGGCCGGGGTGTGCTTCAAGCCGATCGCGATGGGCGAGTTCGAGACCCTCGTGCGCGAGATCGAGGAGCTCCTCGCGGCGACCAGCAGCGACTCGGGCACCACGGTCTCCCGACACGAGGACGAGATGGGCTTCTCGTGGGTCGTGGTCGCCGACCCGGACGTCGAGGACCTGGTGACGACCACCCACGTCGTGAGCCGTTCGCTGGAGGAGCGCGGTTTCTCGGAGCGGCTGCTGTGCGCCGTCTTCGGCTTCGACGGGGCGCCGGGCGCGGTGGACCTCGTCTACGGCTACGGTCGCGGCACCTTCTACCCCTTCGCGCCCCGCGAGGGGCGCCGCCGCGACAACCCGCTCGAGCTGCGCGTGAGCGCCGTGCTGGGGACCGACCTGTCGATCGAGTCGGAGCTCGAGCGCTGGTACCCCGTCTGGGACGCGCCGGTGGAGGGCCCGCCGGCCTGACGGCCGCGGCCCCTCCCGGGCTCAGCTCGGGATGAGTCCCTCGGAGGAGAGCAGCTCGCGGGCCTCGGCCAGCGTGGTGCCGTGACCCGGCACGATGGCGTCGGAGGGGTGCAGGTCGTCCGCCGGCAGCGGCTCCCCGCCCGCGATGATCGCGTCGACGAGCTCGGTGAGAGCCGAGGCGAACGCGGCCTCGTCGCCGGCCTCGGCGGCGGCCTGCACCCGGTCGTCGATGGCGTGGACCGACTCGAAGGCGGCGTCGGGCAGCCGGTACTGGCCCTCGCCGAGGACGCGGACGATCACGAGCCCTCCTTGCCGTCCTCGATCTGACCCGCGGGCGGCGCCCCGGCGCCGATCTCGCCCCGCAGGCGCTCGAGCTCCGCGTCGACGCCGCCGGACAGCGAGAGCTGCTCGAGCTCGCGGTCGATCGCGTCGCGCCCGTCGGTCACGTCGGTCAGCGCGCCGGACTCCAGCAGCTCGTCGATGGCGCCGGCCCGGGCGCGCATGGTCTCGGTCTTGGACTCCGCGCGCTCGATCGCCATGCCCACGTCGGCCATCTCCTCGGAGACCCCGCTGAAGGCCTCGCCGATCTTCGTCTGGGCCTCGGCGGCCGTGTACTGCGCCTTGATCGTCTCCTTGCGGGTGCGGAACGCCTCGACCTTGGCCGTGAGCCGCTGCTCGGCGAGGACGAGCTTGTCCTGCTCCGCCTGGAGCGTCGCGCGCTGCTCGTCGATGCCCTGGAGCTGGAGCTGGACGCCCTTCTTGCGCTCGAGGGCGACGCGCGCGAGGTCCTCGCGATCCTGCTGGAGGGCCATGCGCGCCTGGCCGTCGAGCTTCTCGACGCTCTGCTCGAGCTTCGCCGCCTGGAGCTCCAGGCGCTTCTTGCTGGTGGCGACGTCGGCGACGCCGCGGCGCACCTTCTGGAGCAGCTCGAGCTGCTTCTCGTAGGAGTAGTCGAGCGTCTCCCGGGGGTCCTCCGCCTTGTCGAGAGCCTTGTTGGCCTTGGCCTTGACGATCGTCGTGAAGCGGCCGATCAGGCCCATCGCGCGACTCCTCTCGCTCCCCCCTGCCGAACCGGGCGAGGATAGCATCGGCCTGTGCCCGGGCCCCTCCACGGCGTCGTCGTCCTCGACCTGTCGCACAACCTTGCCGGCCCGCTGACCACCATGCACCTCGGCGACATGGGCGCCGAGGTGATCAAGGTCGAGCGGCCGGAGGGAGACGAGTGGCGCCGCCACGAGCGCACCGCCGGCAGCCCGGGGCGCAGCCGGCACCACATGCAGGTCAACCGCAACAAGCGGGCGGTGTGCCTCGACCTCGCCCATCCCGACGCGCGCGGGGTGCTCGACGACCTGATCGCGCGCGCCGACGTGCTGCTCACCAACATGCGCCCCGGCGTCCCCGAGGCGCTCGGCTTCGGATGGGAGCGCGCGTCGGCGCTCAACCCGGCCCTCGTCTACTGCGCGATGACCGCCTTCGGCGACACGGGGCCGCGCGGCGGCCGGCGCGGGTACGACCTCGTGATGGAGGCGCTGGCCGGGTTCATGCCGCCGAGCCTCGCCCAGGGCGACGACCCGCCGTCCGCCTCGCCCATCCCCATCCACGACACGGCCCTCCCGCTCCTCGCGTGCACCGGGATCCTCGCCGCGCTGATCGAGCGCGGCCGCACCGGCCGGGGGCAGCGGGTGGACGCCACGATGCTGGGCGCGGGCGTCGCGCTGAATGCGCACTCGCTGGTGCGGGTCGAGAGCGCGCCGGGTCACGGCACGTCGACCTTCTCCCGGGCGCTGTACCGCCCGTTCCGCACGGCCGACGGCTGGATCGCGGTCGCCGCCTACGCCGAGCGCCTGGCGCACGCCCTCTGCGACGTGCTCGGCATGCCGGGGTTGCTCGCCCGCCCCCCGTGGGACGACCGGGCCGAGCGGGTCGCCCGCGAGGACGAGCTGGTCGCGCTGCTGGCGCCGCCGTTCCTCACCCGCACGACCGCCGAGTGGGACGAGGCGCTGGGCGCCGCGGGGATCCCGGCCGCGCCGGTGCGCGAGCGCGACGAGCTGTTCGACGATCCGCAGGTGATCGCGCAGGGGCTCGTCGAGCTGGTCGAGGACCCCGAGGTGGGTCCGGTGACCATGGCCTCCCCCGTCGTGCGGCTGTCGGAGACCCCGGGGGCAATCCGGTACGGGGGCCGGCACCTCGGCGAGGACACCGCCGCGGTGCTGGGGGAGCTGGGGCGCGACGACGCGGAGATCGCGCGCCTGATCGCCGTGGGCGCGGCGGTCTGCCGCGCCCCCGGCGAGGCTGGTCCCTAACGGAGGTCGAGCACCTCGCGCCCGCGCAGGTGCGTCTGAACCTTGCGCTTCACGCGCTGGAGCGCGTTGTCGACCGTCTTCGGCGTGCAGTCGAGCCGGCCCGCGATCTCCTCGTAGGAGCGACCCTCCAGGTACATCGTCAGCACGCCGCTCTCGAGCTCGGAGAGGGACTCGCCCAGGCAGCCGACCAGGCTGCGCAGCTCCTCGGAGGAGATCACCTGGGTGACCGGGTCGACCACCGGGTCGCCGGCCAGCACCTCGGCGAGCGACATCTCCTGGTCGCCGCTCGCGCCCGCGCGCGTGTGGCTGAACGAGACGTAGGTGTTGAGGGGGGCGTGCTTGTTGCGCGCCGCGGTCTTGATCGCCGTGATGATCTGGCGCGTCACGCAGAGCTCGGCGAACGAGCGGAACGACGCCTCGCGGTCGACCCGGTAGTCGCGCACGGCCTTGAAGAAGCCGATCAGCCCCTCCTGCACCAGGTCCTCGTTCTCGCCGCCGGCGAGGAAGTAGGCGCTGGCCTTCATGCGCACGAAACCGCGGTACTTCTCGATGAGACGGTCCATCGCGGCCGAATCGCCGGCCCGGGCGCGCATGATCAGCGCCTGATCCTGGATCTCGATCCAAGGTTGAGGGTGAGCGCCATCGGTACGGTCGGCACGCCCCCGAGGAGAGTTCTGAAGTCTTGAGAACGCGACGGCCATGGGCTTTCTCCCTGGTTCAGCCCTACAGCTTCAAGCTGAACTCAAGCGTTTGGATGGGACGAGTTGCGCATTGTTATCGTCCGCACAAAGGCGCGTCAACGCGTGAATGCCGCAAATAGCGTCATTTCGGGTCGTGCAACGCGGCGTACAGGAGCACGGCGGCGGCGACCGAGATGTTCAGCGACGCCACCCGGCCGGTCATCGGGATCGTCGCCAGCCGGTCGCACTCCTCGCGCACCCGCGGCCGCAGCCCCTCCCCCTCGGCGCCCATCACCAGGAGCACGTCCGGCGGCCAGTCGATGCGCCGGTGGTCAACGCCGCCCTCGGGGTCCGCGCCGATCGCCACGCGGCCGGTGCCGCGCGCGTCGTGGAGGAAGGCGACCATGCTCCCGACCCGGGCGATCGCCAGGTGCTCGACGGCGCCGGCGGAGGCCTTGGCGACGGTGGGCGTCACGCCGGGGCTGCCGCGGCGGGGGATGACCATGCCCGCGGCCCCGACGCCCTCGGCCACGCGCGCGATCGCGCCGAGGTTGCGCGGGTCCTGAGCGCCGTCCAGGCACACCACCGGGCCGTCGCCCGCGAGCACGTCGGCGGGCTCGGCGTAGGGGTACGGGTCGGCGATCGCGACGATGCCCTGGTGGTCGCCGGTGCCGGCGAGCCGGGCGAGCTGGTCGCGCGTGCGCACCGCCACCGGCACGCCGGCGGGCCACGGCCCTGCGGCGAGCGCCTCGAGGACCGCAACCCCGTGCACGCGCCGACGGCCTGCGGCCAGCAGCTCGCGCACGGGGTTGCGGCCGTAGACCCGCTCCACGCCGTCGTCGCGGCGCGGCGGCGTCACGCCCGCTCGACCCGGGGGCCCTCCGGGGTGTCGGTGATCTCCCACCCGAGAGAGCGCACGCGGTCGCGGAGCGCGTCGGCCTCGGCGAAGTCGCGGGCCGCGCGGGCCTCCTCGCGGCGGGACACCAGGTCGCCCACCTCCTCGGGCGCCCCCGCCGCGGGGCCGCGGTCGATCCCGGCGATCCCCAGCACGTCGAGCAGCTCGACGAGCTCCCGGCGGGCCTCGCGGAGCTGGTCGGCCCCGGCCGTCCCGGCGGCGACGGCGCGGTTGGTGCCGCGCACCATCTCGAACAGGGCGGCGAAGGCCTCGGGCGTCGAGAAGTCGTCCTCCAGGGCGCGGAAGAAGCGGTCCCGCCCCTCGACGACGGTCCGGGCGAGCTCCGGGTCGTGCCCCTCGTCCCCGTCCGCGATCGCCCGGTCGAGCGCCCGCAGGCCGTTGGCGAGCCGGGCGCAGACGGCCTCGGCCTCGGCCATCCGATCCTCCGAGAAGGGCAGGCGCGAGCGGTAGTGGCTCGTGAGGAAGTAGGCGATCACCACCTCGGCGGGCCAGCGGTCGAGCACGTCGGACAACGCGGCGATGTTGCCGATGCTCTTGCTCATCTTCTCGTCGCCGAGCTCGAGCATCTCGTTGTGCATCCAGATGTGCGCCATGGGCCCCTCGTGGGCCCCCTCCGACTGGGCGATCTCGTTCTCGTGGTGGGGGAAGACCAGGTCGATCCCGCCGCCGTGGACCTCGAAGCCGTGACCCAGCGCCGACTCGGCCATCGCCGAGCACTCGATGTGCCAGCCGGGCCTGCCCGGGCCCCAGGGCGACTCCCAGGAGGTGTCCTCGTCCTCCTTGTGCCCCTTCCAGAGGGCGAAGTCGAGCGGCGACTCCTTGCCGGCGCCCGGGTCGGTCGAGACCATCTCGTCGAGGCGGCGCCCGGACAGCCGCCCGTAGCCCGGGAAGTCGCGGACCCGGTAGTAGACGTCGCCGGCGGCCGCGTAGGCGAGGCCGCGCTCCACCAGCGTCGCGATCATGGCGATGATCTCGGGGACGGAGTCCGTGACCCGTGGCTCCAGGTCGGGGCGCCCGAGGCCGAGCCGGTCGGTGTCGGCCACGTAGGCGTCCGAGTAGCGGCGTGCGATCTCGGCGCTCGGCACGCCCTCGGCCCGGGCGACGTCGTAGATCTTGTCGTTCACGTCGGTCAGGTTCGAGACGAGGACGACCCTCACGCCGGTGCGCGTCAGGAAGCGCTTCAGCACCGAGAAGACGACGAACGGGCGCGCGTTGCCGATGTGGATGCGGCCGTAGACCGTCGGCCCGCAGACGTAGATCCGCACGGTCCCGTCCGGACCGGGGACCAGGTCCTCCTTGCGCTTGGTGAGGGTCGACCAGAGGCGGGTCACGGCACCTCCACCATCGCCACGGCGGTGCATGCGACGCCCTCGCCGCGGCCGAGGGCCCCCAGGCCGTCGGTGGTCGTGGCGTGGACCGTCACCGGCGCGCCGACGATCGCCGACATGCCCTCCTGCATCGCCTCGCGGTGCGGCGCCAGGCGCGGGCGCTCGCACACGCACACGGCGTGGGCGTTGACGACCGAGGCGCCGGCCGCGGCCAGGCGCTCGCACACGATGGTGAGCAGGCGCGCGCCCGAGGCCCCCTCCCACTCGGGGTCGCCGGGCGGGAAGAGGGCGCCGATGTCGTCCATCCCGGCCGCGGCGAGCAGGGCGTCGCAGACCGCGTGGGCGATCGCGTCGCCGTCGGAGTGGCCCACGAGGCCCTCGGGATGCGCAACGGCGACGGTGCCGAGCATCAGCGGACGTCCCGGCCCGAAGCGGTGCGCGTCGACGCCCATGCCGACCCTCACGCCCACCGAAGCTCCACCTGCCGGGGCTCGCGGCGGCGGAAGCGCGTGATCGTCGTGTACCCGGCGCCGCGCAGCGCCGCCACCGCCGTGGGGAAGTCGCGTGCCACGTCCTCCGGCGCGTGCGCGTCGCTCGAGAGCGTCACCGGCACCCCCGCCCGCCGGAAGCGCGCGAGCAGCGAGGGCTCCGGGTAGAGCTCGCGCACCGGCTTGCGCAGACCGGCCGACGAGCACTCCACCGCCACCCCGGTCTCGGCGATCGCGGCCACGGCGTCGTCGAGCAGCCCGTCGAGCGCCGGCGGGATGCGCCGCCCGAAGACCTTCGGGAGGTCGGGGTGGGACATTACGTCGTAGAGCCCCGACCGGGCGGCCGCCACGAACTGCTCGAGGTAGTCGGTCCAGAGCCGGTCGACGGGGATGCGCTCGGGCTCGGGGTCGGTCGGGTCGTCGATCGCCCGCCCGCCGAGGAAGTGCACCGAGCCGAGGACCACGTCGAACGGGCGTCCGTCGAGGAACGCGGCGATGTCGTCCCGCCGGTCGGCGAGCCAGTCCATCTCGAGGCCGAGCAGCACCGGCAGGCCCTCGTCCTGGACGGCGAGGACGGCGTCGCAGTACGTGTCAACGTCCTCGGTGGACTCCTGCTGCCAGAACGCGTTGCCCGGCAGCCACGGGCGCGCCTGGACGAAGCGGTAGACGTGCTCGGTCATCGCGATCTCGCCCACCGCGCGCTCTCGGGCACGGGCGACGTAGCGCCCGATCCAGCCCCGGGAGAGGTGGCCGCCCTCGGCCTCCCACCGCGCCGCGGCCTCCGCGCGCGGCCGCACGCCGTCGGGCTGCAGGTGCATGTGGTAGTCCGTGAGCACGGCGAGGGATCCTACCCGCGCCCGCGCGCGGCGAGGATCGCCTCGGCGAGGCCGCGGTCGGCCGGTGTCGTCACCTTCGGGTTCGGGCCCGAGGAGGCGACGAGCCGCACGCGTCCGCCCCGGCCCTCCACGAGCGAGGCGCAGTCGGTCGCCGCGTGCAGCGTGCCCGCGGCGGCGGCGGCGTCGACGGCGTCGCGCAGGACGTCCAGCGAGAAGGCCTGGGGCGTCTGCGCGGCCCACAGGCCCTCGCGGTCGACGGTCTCCCCGATCGCGTCGCCGTCGGCGCGCTTGAGCGTGTCGACGACGGGCGCCGCGGCGATCGCGCCGTCCGCCCCCGCCACCGCCCCGATCACCGCGGAGACCGTCTCCGGCGACACGAGGGGCCGCGCGGCGTCGTGCACCAGCACGACGTCGGCGCCGGGCGGAAGGGCGGCGAGGCCGAGGCGCACGGAGTCGGCCCGGCTCGTCCCGCCGGGCACGACGACGACCGGCGCCCGCACGCCCGCGACGGCGCGGGCGAGGTCGTCCTCCATCCCCGGCGGCGCGACCACGACGAGCACCGCGAGGTCGCCCGCGGCGTCGAGCGCCTCGGCGCTCCAGGCGGCCATCGGGCGCCCCGCGAGCGGCAGGACCGCCTTCGGCACCGCGGCGCCCATGCGCACGCCGGCGCCGGCGGCGACGAGGATGGCGGCGATCGGCATGGGCAATCCCTCTTCGGCGGATCCGGGACGCTCGCATCGAGCGCCCGCGCGGCCGAATGATGTCAGGACGATGACCGACCTCGTGACACCGGCCGACGACGCCCACCGCGCCCTGCTCGGCCGCATCGTCCTCCGCGCCGAGTGGCTGCACGGCCTGCCCGCCGACGAGCGGGAGCACCTCGGCGACGTCGCGCTGCGCGAGGTCGACCGCCGCTTCGCGGACTGGTTGGACGCCCGCGTCCCCGTCGGCGACGATGGGGGTGGATGAGCCTGCACGTCGGAACCTCGGGATGGGCCTACCCGGAATGGCGGCCCGCCTTCTATCCGCCCGGGGTGCCGCAGTCGGGCTTCCTGGCGCACTACGCCTCGCGGCTGACGGCGTGCGAGATCAACGCCACGCACTACCGCCTCCAGTCCGAGGCCGCCGTGGGGCGCTGGGCCGCGCAGGTGCCGCCGGGGTTCCGCTTCGCGGCGAAGGCCCACCGGCGACTGACCCACGCGCGCGCGCTCCCCCCACACGAGGGGGGCGCCGAGTTCCTGGAGCGCTTCCTCGAGTCGCTCACCCCGCTGGGGGATCGCCTCGGAGCCGTGCTGCTGCAGTTCCCGCCCACGCGCGCCCGCGACGACGGCGTGCTCGCCGACCTGCTCGCGGCCCTGCCGCGGGGACTGCCCGTGGCCCTCGAGTTCCGGCACGACTCCTGGGACCGCCCCGAGGTGGAGGAGCGCGTGGCCGCCGCGGGCGGCACGATCTGCGTGGGCGAGACGACCGGGGCGGTGCTCCCGCGCCTGCCCGAGGGGCCGCTGGCCTACGTGCGCCTGCGCGCCGACGCCTACGACGACGCCTCACGCCGTGGGTGGCGCGACCTCCTGGAGCGGGAGGCGGGCGACCGGCCCGTCTTCGCCTTCGCCAAGCACGAGGGCGTCCCCGCCGGGGATCCCCACGCCGGCGTCGGCCTCGCCGAGTGGCTCGTCGGGGGCGGCTGAGGGACCTGCGGCTCCGGCGGGTCGGGGCGCCCGGCGCGCGCCGGCTCCTCGAGGAGAGAGGCACGATCTCCGGATCGACGTGGGCGCCGCCGCAGCGCGGCGAGACTGGCCAACCGGGTCGGCTGCGCCCTCGTGCCGGGATCGCGGGCGATCGGCGCGTCCGCCCGCCGACCGGACGGCCGGGGCGGACGGATCAGGGGGGGCCGTCGCCCGGCAGCTTCGTGAAGATCATCTTCCCGGAGGGGCTCTGCAGGACGCTGGTCACCTCGACGGTGACCTCCTTGCCCACAGCCTGGCGGCCGCCCTCCACCACGATCATCGTGCCGTCCTGGAGGTACGCGACGCCCTGATCGTACTCGCGGCCCTCGCGGATGACCTTCACCTGGAGCGGCTCCCCGGGCAGCACCGCCGGCTTGAGCGCGTTGGCCAGCTCGTTGACGTTCAGCACCTCGACGCCCTGGATCTGGGCGACCTTGTTGAGGTTGTAGTCGGTGGTGACGATCGACGCCCCGACATCCTGCGCCATCCGCACGAGCTTGGCGTCGACGCCCTCGATGCCCGGGTAGTCGGCCTCACGCACCGAGAAGCCGCCGTTCGCCGTGGTCTTCAGCTCCTCGACGATCTCGAGCCCCCGCCGGCCCCGGGCGCGCTTGAGCGCGTCCGCCGAGTCGGCCACCCGCTGGAGCTCCTCGAGCACGAACGCCGGGACGACGATCGCGCCGGACAGGAAGCGTGTGCGCAGCACGTCGACGAGGCGCCCGTCGATGATCGCGCTCGTGTCGATGAGCCGCGTCGCCGCGACCGGTGCGCCCGAGCGCGAGCGGATGCCCACGAGGCGCAGGATGTCGACGTGCCGGCGCGCCGCGACGCGGCTGAACACGTAGGCCACCACGAGGACCACCGGCAGCAGCAGATACGGGCCGATGATGGGCAGCTGCGCCACGGCGACGCCCGCCAGGGCGGCCGCCACCAGGCCCACGACCAGCCCGAGCGCGCCGACCGTCAGCTCGGCGGCCGAGCGCCGGTCGGCGGCGCGGTCGATGGCCCGCAGCCGGTCGCGCAGCACGCGCCCGAGGAGCCCGCCGAGCAGGACGCCGACGAGGGCGCCGACGACGGTGATCGCCGCCCAGGCGCCGTAGCGCCAGGGCGTCGAGAACCACTCCGAGAGGGGGAGGGCGGCGGCGGCCTGGTACGCGCCGAGGCCGCCGAGGAGGCCGAGGACGATCCGGCTGACGACGATCAGCACCCTGTGAAGGCCCCCGTGGGCGCGCACCCCGTCATCCCGCCGTCATTCCCTTTCCGTCCCCGGTCCTCCGACCGCCCCCTCCGGTTACACGCCTAACGTACCCGCTCCGCTAGTCGACGAGAGCCTCGGCGCCCTTCTTCGCAACCGGCGCCTCGTCGCCGCGGCGCTCGCCGATGTCCTCGAGCAGGTTCTCCAGGAAGTCGATGGCCTCCTGCTCCTCCATGTCGCGGGCGTACATCAGCTCGCTCGCGAGGATCTTCTTCGCCCGGCCGAACATCTGCTTCTCGCCGGTGGAGAGACCCTTGTCGAGGTCGCGGATCGACAGGTTCCGGACCACCTCGGCGAGCTCGAAGATGTCGCCGGTCTTGATCTTGTCGCGGTTGTGCTTGAAGCGACGGTTCCAGTTCTTCGGCATCTGGGTGCCGTCGTCGCGGAGCACGGCCAGCACCTCGTCGACCGTCTCCTCGCCGATCACCTTGCGCAGGCCCGCGGCCTCCGCGTTCTCGCACGGCACCATCACGGTCATGTCGTTGTAGAGGATCTGGATCGTGAGGTACTCGCGGCGCTGCCCGAGGATCTCCTTCAGCTCCTTCTTGACGATCTTCCCCGCGCCGTGGTGCGGGTAGACGACCTTGTCTCCGACCTCGTACGACAACCGCTCCCCCTCATCACTCGTCGTCATGACAGGACTGCCCGCGTCACCGGGCGAACGCGACCTCGAGGGCCTCCCGGACCCCCGCGACCGCGTGGACGTTCTCCGGAGACGGTGACCCCGTCTCCCCTCCGGTCTCCCGCGGCGGCGTGACCGCCACGTCCAGTCCGTGGGCCGCCATCGCGGCGAGCCGGCGCACGCCGTGGCCGGACGGGCGCACCGCGCCGGTCAGCCCCAGCTCGCCGAACGCCGCCGCGCCGGGCACGACCGGGATGCCCCGGTGCGCGCTCGTGATCGCCAGCGCCATCGCCAGGTCGGCCGCCGGGTCGAGCGCCCTCGCGCCGCCGGCCACGCTCACGAACACGTCGGCGTCGCCGAGGCGCACCCCGGCGTGGCGCGAGAGCACCGCGATCACCTGGGCGAGCCGCGTGCGGTCGACGCCGATGGCGACCCGCCGGGGCGGCACGATCTCGGTGGGGCCGACGAGCGCCTGCACCTCGACGAGCAGCGCGCGGCTGCCCTCCACGGCCGGGAAGACGCACGAGCCCACGCGCTCGCCGGCCTCGGCCAGGTAGAGGCGGGTCGGGTCCTCGACCGACTCGAGCCCCGACGCCCGCATCTCGAAGATGCCGGTCTCGTTGGTCGAGCCGAAGCGGTTCTTGGTGGCCCGCAGGACGCGGTGCGCGCGCATGTCGTCGCCCTCGAAGGACAGGACGCAGTCCACGAGGTGCTCCAGGGTGCGCGGGCCGGCGAGGCCGCCGTCCTTGGTCACCTGCCCGACGAGCACCACGGTGACCCCGCTCTCCTTGGCCACGCGCATCAGCTCGGCCGTCACCGCCCGCACCTGGTTCGGGGCGCCGGGGGAGCCCTCGACGGCGTCGGAGTGCAGCGTCTGCACCGAGTCGATCGCGCAGACGTCGGGGCGGTGCGCCTCGATCGCCGCGAGCACGCCCTCCAGGCGCGTCTCGGCGAGCACCTGCACGGGCCCGCAGTCGGCGTCGAGCCGCTCGGCGCGGCCGCGCACCTGGACCGCCGACTCCTCGCCGGTGACCAGCATCGCCCGGCCCGTCGCCGCGATGCTCGCGAGCGCCTGGAGCACGAGGGTGCTCTTGCCGATGCCGGGCTCGCCGCCGAGCAGCACGAGCGAGCCGGGGACCAGCCCGCCCCCCAGCACGCGGTCGAGCTCGCCGATGCCCGTCGAACGCCGGGCCGGGACGTCGTCGACCAGGTCGGCGAGGCGGGTGACGACCGGCACGGGCCCGAGCGGCGCGCGGCGCGCGGCCGCGGGCGACGCCGCCTCCTCGGAGACGGTGCCCCACTCGCCGCAGGTCGCGCAGCGCCCCACCCAGCGCGGGGCCTGCGCTCCGCAGGCCCCGCACGAATAGACGATCCGTGGACGCGTCTGCGCCACGCGCGAGCTCCTCCCCGGGGGGATTACGACTCGCTCGGTCCGGCGGGCGCCTCCTCGGAGGCCGCGCCGGCAGCCGCGCCGACGGTCTCGGGCTGTGGCTCGGGCTCGGTGACCACGAGCTTCATCTCCTCGCCGTCGCGATCGACCACCACGCTGCTCCCCTCGACGAAGCCACCGGCGAGCAGGCGGTCCGAGAGCGGGTCCTCGATCAGGCGCTGGATCGCACGGCGCAGCGGCCGGGCGCCCATCGTCGGGTCGTAGCCCTGCTCCACCAGCAGGTCCTTCGCCTCGTCGGTGAGGCGGAGGGCCAGCCCGTGCTCCTCCATCTGGTTCTGGAGCCGGACCAGGAGCAGATCGACGATCTGGGTGATCTCCTCCTTGGTGAGCTTGTGGAAGACGATGATCTCGTCGATGCGGTTGATGAGCTCGGGCCGGAACACGCGCTTCAGCTCGCCCATGATCCGCGACTTCATGTCGTCGTAGGACAGGCCGGTCTCGTCCGTGACCGAGAAGCCGAGCGGCGTGTTGCGCGAGATCGTCGCGGCGCCGATGTTCGAGGTCATGATCAGGATCGCGTTGCGGAAGTCCACGGAGCGGCCCTGCGCGTCCGTGAGGCGCCCGTCCTCGAGGATCTGGAGGAGGATGTTGAACACCTCCGGGTGCGCCTTCTCGACCTCGTCGAGCAGGATCACCGAGTACGGCTTGCGGCGCACCTGCTCGGTGAGCTGGCCGCCCTCGTCGTAGCCGATGTAGCCCGGAGGGGAGCCGACCAGCCGCGAGACGGCGTGCTTCTCCATGTACTCCGACATGTCGACCTGGATCAGCGCGCTCTCGTCGCCGAAGAGGAACTCGGCGAGCGTGCGGGCCAGCTCGGTCTTCCCGACGCCCGAGGGGCCGAGGAAGATGAAGGAGCCGGACGGCCGCTTCGGGTCCTTGATGCCGGCGCGGGCGCGGCGGATCGCGCGGGAGACGGCCTTGATGGCCTGCTCCTGCCCGATGACGCGCTTGTGGAGCTCGTCCTCCATCCGCAGCAGCTTCTGCGTCTCGGCCTCGGTGAGCTTGAACACCGGGATGCCGGTCCACATCGAGACGATGTCGGCGATCTCCTCCTCGCCGATGGAGGCCCGCGGGCCGCCCTCGTCGCTCTTCCACTGCTCCTCGAGCTCGCGCTTCTTGTTCGTGAGGCGCCGCTCCTTGTCGCGGAGGTTGGCGGCCTTCTCGAACTCCTGCGCCTCGATCGCCGCCTCCTTCTCCTTCCGGACGGAGTCGATCTCCTCCTCCAGCTCCCGGTAGGTCGGGGGGGCGGTCATCGTGCGGATGCGCATGCGCGACGACGCCTCGTCGATGAGGTCGATCGCCTTGTCCGGCAGGAAGCGGTCGGCGATGTAGCGGTCGGCCAGGTTGGCCGCCGCGGCGAGCGCCTCGTCGGTGATCGTGACCCGGTGGTGGGCCTCGTAGCGGTCGCGGAGGCCGCGCAGGATCTGCTCGGTCTCCTCCTGCGAGGGCTCGTCGACCTGGATCTTCTGGAAGCGGCGCTCGAGGGCGGAGTCGCGCTCGAGGTACTTGCGGTACTCGTCGAGCGTCGTCGCCCCGACGGTCTGCAGCTCGCCGCGGGCGAGGGCCGGCTTCAGGATGGAGGCCGCGTCGATCGCGCCCTCCGCGGCGCCCGCGCCGACGAGATTGTGCAGCTCGTCGATGAACAGGATGATGTCGCCCCGCTGGGTGATCTCCTTCATCACCTTCTTGAGGCGCTCCTCGAACTCGCCGCGGTACTTGGAGCCGGCGACGAGGGCCGCGAGGTCGAGCGTGTAGATCTGCTTGTTGCGCAGCAGCTCGGGCACCTCGTTGGAGGCGATGCGCTGCGCCAGCCCCTCGATGACGGCGGTCTTGCCCACGCCGGGCTCGCCGATCAGGACCGGGTTGTTCTTGGTGCGCCGCGAGAGGATCTGCATGACCCGCTCGATCTCGGTCTGGCGTCCGACGACCGGGTCGAGCTTGCCCTCGGCGGCGAGCTTGGTGAGGTTGCGGCCGAACTGGTCGAGCAGCTTGCTCGACTTCTTGTCGCCGCTCTGCCCGCCGCCCGTCTGGCCCTGCTGGCGCCGGCCGGGGCCGGACAGCATCCGGATGATCTCGTTGCGGATCTTCTCCGAGTCGGCGTCGAAGTCGGCGAGGATGCGGGCGGCGACGCCCTCGTTCTCGCGGACGAGCCCGAGCAGGATGTGCTCGGTGCCGATGTAGTTGTGGCCCAGCGAGAGCGCCTCGCGCAGCGCCAGCTCGAGCACCTTCTTCGCCCGCGGCGTGAACGGGATCTGGCCGGAGGTGACCTCCTCGCCGGATCCGACGATGCGGATGACCTGGGCGCGGACCTCCTCGACCGTGATCTCGAGGCCCTCGAGCACACGCGCGGCGAGACCCTCCTCCTCGCGGAGGAGACCCAGGAGGATGTGCTCCGTCCCGATGTAGTTGTGCTTGAGGGTGCGCGCCTCCTCCTGCGCCAGGACGACGACCTGGCGCGCGCGCTCCGTGAACCGTTCGAACATCGGGTTCCCCTTACTCACGCTGTGCCGGGGAACGCGCTGCGTCCCCCGACGGCGGACATTCACAGGTGCGGGTCATCGAGGGACAGGGACCGCGTCGGATGCGCTCGCGGCGCCCCCTCCGCGGGGTCGAGGTACGGGCCGTCGAGCCCGTCTTCCAGGGGTCGATCGTAGCACGGGCCCGGCTCTCCCGACCCGACCTTCGGGGGGTACGGGGCGGGCGCGGAACCCCCGGAGACGACGCGCGGACCGCGCCGATCGGGGGGCGCGGAGTGCGCCGCGGGCGTCCCGGCCGCGCGGCGCCAGGTCGGCGCCGCGGGCCGCGCCCGGTCTAGTGGCGGACCTTGCGGTCCTGGTCCGGGTAGATCAGCAGCCCCATCGTGCGGGCCCGCTTGACCGCCTTGGCGACCAGCGTCTGCTGGCGGCGCGACAGACCGGTGATGCGCCGCGACCGGATCTTGCCCCGCTCGCTGACGAAGCGCCGCAGCGACGGGTAGTTCTTCCAGTCGATCTCCTCGGCGCTCAGCTGCGGCCGGCGCTTGCGCTGGGCGGGTGCCCCGCCCTTGCGGCCCTTGGTCTTCGATCGCGCTCGGCCTCGTGGCTTGGCCATCTACTCCTCGGTCTCCCTGGCTCCGTTGTGCGGCGGGGGACTATAGCGCACGTCCCCCGCCGCGGCGGAGCGGGTCAGATCGGCAGCGTCCCCCGGACGCCGCGGGCGCGGCGCCGCATGTAGCGCTTGCCGATCTTCCACGTCACGACCCCGAGGGCCGCGTAGAGGGTCTTCTTCACGGGGATCCTCCTATCGCCTGAGGGCGTCCTTGACGTCCTCGACCGCGTCGCGGACCTTCTCGCCGGCCTGGCGCGCCTTGCCCTCGCGCTGCTCCTGGCGGCCCTCGGCCTTCTGGTCCTCGTCGCCGCGGAGCGCGCCCAGCGCCTCCTTGGCCTTGCCGCCCAGCTCCTTGCCCTTGCCGGACTCGCTCATGGGGCCCTCCGCTCGTCGTGATCGGTTCACGGGGAGGGGTGCCCGGGCGGCCGGGCGGCGAAACAGGGCCCGGTCAGGTCCTCATGGCCGGGAAGAGCACGACCTCGCGGATGGTGTGACGGTCGGTCAGCAGCATCACGAGGCGGTCGATCCCGAGGCCGAGCCCGCCGGTCGGCGGCATGCCGTGCTCGAGGGCGGCCAGGAAGTCCTCGTCCATCGGCTGCGCCTCGTCGTCGCCCGCCTCGCGGTCGCGCGCGGCCATCGCGAAGCGCTCGCGCTGGTCGTCGGGGTCGTTCAGCTCGGTGAAGGCGTTGGCGATCTCCATGCCGCCGGCGAAGGCCTCGAAGCGCTCGACCACCGACGGGTCGTCGGGGTGGCGCTTGGCGAAGGGCGACAGCTCGAGCGGGTAGTCGAGGAGGATCGTCGGCTGGATCAGGGTGGGCTCGAGGGCCTGGCTGAGGATGCCGTCGACCAGCTTGGCCCAGGGGACGCCGTCGGGCGCGTCGAGCCCCGCCGCCCGCATCGCCGCGCGCAGCGACGCCTCGTCGGCGTGCTCGCGCACGTCGACGCCGCTGGCCTCGCGCAGGGCGTCGCGGAAGTCGCGCCGCGGCCACGGGGGCGCGAAGTCGATCTCCCCGCCCTTCCAGGCGACCCGGGTGCCCCCGGTGGCGGCCACCGCCGCCGCGGCGACCATCTCCTCGAGCATCGACGCCACGTCGCGGTAGTCCGCGTAGGCCTCGTAGGTCTCGACCATCGTGAACTCGGGGTTGTGCTTGTGGCTGACACCCTCGTTGCGGAAGTCCTTGCCGAGCTCGTAGACCCTCTCGAGACCGCCCACGATGCACCGCTTCAGGTACAGCTCGGTGGCGATCCTCAGGTAGAGGTCGCGGTCGAGGGCGTTGTGGTGCGTCACGAACGGGCGGGCGGCGGCGCCCCCGTAGATCGGCTGGAGGGTCGGCGTCTCCACCTCGATGAAGCCCCGCTCGTCGAGGAAGCGCCGCACGGCGGCGATCGCCCGCGAGCGCGTGATGAACGCGGCGCGCACGTCCGGGTCGGCCATCAGGTCGAGGTAGCGCTGGCGGAAGCGCGTCTCGGGGTCGCGCAGGCCGGCGTGCTTGTCGGGCGGCGGGCGCAGCGACTTGGCGAGCACGGTGGCCGCGTCGACGGCGATCGACAGCTCGCCGCGCCGGGTGCGGGCCACGGGCCCGTCGGCGCCGACGATGTCGCCGAGATCGAGGTCGAGGAGCGCGGCCATGGCGGCGTCGCCCAGCCGGTCGCGGGCCGCCCAGAGCTGGATGCGCCCGCTGCGGTCCTCGATGTCGAGGAACGCGACCTTGCCCTGCCCGCGCCGGGCGGTCAGCCGCCCGGCGACGCGCACGGGCTCGTCGCCGGTGTCCCCCGGCGCGAGGCCCTCGTTGGCGGCCCGCACCTCGGCGATCTCGCGACGACCCGGGAACCGGGGCGGGAAGGGGTCGACGCCCGCGGCGCGCAGCGCCTGCGCCTTGGCCCGCCGCTCCCCGATGAGACCCGCGAGACCCCCGTCGGGGCCCTGGGGCTCAGTCGCCGTGGTCACCCGCCTGGATGTCCACGATCTGGTACTGGAGCGCCCCCCGCGGTGCGGGGATAGTGACCTTCTCGCCCTTCTTGCGGCCGAGCAGCGCCTTGCCCACCGGGCTCTCGTTGGAGAGGCGGTGGTTCTTCGGGTCGGCCTCGGCGGAGCCGACGATCGAGTACTCGCGCGTGGCCTTGCTCTTGATGTCCTTCAGAACCACGCGCGCGCCGATCGACACCGTGTCGGTCGACAGGTGCTCGGTGTCGACGACCCGGGCGTTGCGCAGCTTCTGCTCCAGCGTCTGGATGCGGTAGAAGAGCTGCGCCTGCTCGTTCTTGGCGTCGTCGTACTCGGAGTTCTCGGAGATGTCCCCGAACTCCCGCGCCTCCTTGATCCGCTCGGCCACCTCGCGACGCTTGGTGGTGGAGAGGTACTCGATCTCCTCCTTGAGCTTCGCGTAGCCCTCTTCCGTCAGGATCACTTCGCGGTCCATCGGGTGGGTCTCCTTCGTGGTTACGGCGTGTACGCCCGTGAGCGGCCCGGAAAGGTAGCCGCGACGCCCGGTGTTATCAAGCGGCCGCGGATGCGGCGGCGACCGACCTGAGACGTGACAGCGCTCCGTCGACGGTCTGCGTGGTGACGAGTTCGCCGACCAGTGACGACGGCACGTCGTGACCCGCGAGGTACCACGGGTAGAACTTGCGCATGTAACCCGTGACCCTGCTCTCCCCGAGCGCGAGGCGTGCGTCCGCGGCGAAGGCGGCCAGTTCGTCGACCGTCTCCTCCAGGGTCGGACGGGACCGGGGTACCCCGTCCAGCACCTCGCCGAACACCCACGGGTTGCCGAGCGCGGCGCGGCCGATCGCGATCGCCGCGCAGCCGGTGGAGCGCAACACGCGCTCCGCGTCCTCCGGTCCGGCGATGTCGCCGCTCGCGATCACCGGGATGCCCACGGCGTCCACGACCTCGGCCGTGATGCGGTGGTCGGCGCGCCCGCCGTACTCCTCGGCCGCCGCGCGCGGGTGCACGCAGAGGGCGGCGGCGCCCGCGTCCTCGAAGCGGCGCGCCGTCTCGACCGGGGCGGCGGTGGCGGGCGTCAGGCCGCGGCGCATCTTCACCGTCACCGGGATCCGCACGGCGCGGACCATCTCCTCGACGATGCGGGCGGCGGCGGCGGGGTCGGCGAGCAGGGCCGCGCCGGCGCCGGTCTTGCAGATCTTGGGGACCGGGCAGCCCATGTTGATGTCGATCAGGTCGGCGCCGGCGGCCTCGACGGCGCGCGCGGCCTCGGCCATCGCGCCGGCGTCGGCGCCGAAGACCTGGACGCCCACCGGGTGCTCGTCGGGGGCGATCGTCAGCATGCCGAGCGTCTTCCGGTTGGCGTACCGGATCCCGAAACTGGCGATCATCTCCGACACGGTGAGCCCGGCGCCGTGGCGGCGCGACTGGCGACGGAAGGCCCAGTTGGCGATGCCGGCGAGCGGCGCCTGCACCAGCCGGTTGCCGAGCGTCAGGTCGCCCACCGACCACGGCTCGCGCACCGGCCAGTCGGGCGGCGCGCTGCGCGGGGCCGGGGACCCCGGGGCGGCGGCGCGCCCGGCGAGCACGGCGCTCATCCGCTTCCTCACGCCCGCTCCCCCGCGCCGGCCGGGCGGCGGGCGTTGAGCTCGTGCACCAGGCGCAGGCCCTCGAGGGTGAGCAGCGGATCGTTCTCGTCGATCTCCTGCGACAGCGAGCAGACGAGCGAGGCCAGGCCGCCGGTCGCGAGCACCACGGTGTCGGGCCCGAGCTCCTCGCGCATCCGCGCGACGACCCCGTCGACCATGGCGACGGTGCCGTGGACGATCCCCGAGCGCATGCTCTCCATCGTCGACTTGCCGATCACCCGCGGCGGGGCGACGAGGTCGACGCGCACGAGGCGCGCGGCGCGCGCGGTCAGCGCGTCGAGCGAGGTCTCGATGCCGGGCGCGATCACCCCGCCCAGGTACTCCCCCGCCTCCGACACGGCGTCGAAGGTGGTGGCGGTGCCGAAGTCGACGACGATGCACGGGCCGCCGTGGCGCCGGTGCGCCGCGACGGCGTTGACGATGCGGTCGGCGCCGAGCTCCCGGGGGTTGTCGATGGCCAGCGAGATGCCGGTGCGTACGCCCGGGCCGATGACCACGGCCTCGCTGCGCAGGTACTTCAGGGCGAGCGACTGGTAGGCCGACGACAGCGTGGGCACGACCGAGGCGACGATCATCTCGTCCAGCTCGCCGAGGCTGCCGCCGCGCAGCCTCAGGATCTGGTCGTGGTCGGCGGCGAGCTCGTCCGCGGTGGCGTTGCGCTCGGTGGAGATGCGCCACTCGTGCAGCAGCTCGTCGCCGGAGTAGACGCCGGCCTGCGTCTGGGTGTTGCCGACGTCGATCGCGAGCAGCACGCCGCCTACCCCGCGGCCTCGTCGGCGGCGGGGGCGTCGCCCTTCAGGATCTCCACCGTCACGTCCTGGGTGGTGTAGATCTCGACGCGCGGGATGATCCGCGTCGGGCGGTTCTTGTCCCACACCCAGACGTCCTCCATCGTGATGTGGAAGAACGGGTACGACGCCTGCGGCATGAAGTCGCGCTCGAACCTGTTGCAGAGGTACGTCGCCTCCTGCGTCAGAACGCAGAAGCGGAACAGCGGGAAGACGTCGGCGTACTCGCGCTTCAGCCTCAGCTCGAGCTCGGCGTCGTACTCCTCGAGCTCGTCGGTGTGGGACATGCGCGGCGCTCCTCGCTGCTCGGACGGCCGCCGATCATAGCGCGCGCCCCTCGGCGCCCCGGGGGCCGCCGAGGGGCTCCGTCAGGCGCTCGGCGGGCTGCTCCGCGGGGTCGATCGCGGCCGCCAGGCCGGCCAGCGGACGGCCGTCCGGGAGCGCCAGCGCGGGGTCGAGATCGATCAGCGGCAGCAGCGCGAAGCGCCGCTCGTGCAGGCGCGGGTGCGGGATCTCCAGCCGCTCGTCGGCGAACGCCCCGCCCTCCCACAGCAGCAGGTCGCAGTCGATCACCCGAGGCCCGAAGCGCACACCCCCCGGGTCGCGGCCGAGCCCGCGCTCCATCTCCTTGACGGCGTCGAGGAGGGCGGGCGGGGCCAGCGCGGTCCGCACCCGGACGGCGGCGTTGAGGTAGGCGGGCTGGTCCTCCAGCTCGCGCGGCGCCGTCTCGTACACCGGGCTCACGGCCTCCACGGCGACCCGCCCGGCCAGCCAGTCGACCGCCGACCGGAGGCCCTCCATCCGGTCGCCGAGGTTGGCGCCGAGGCCGAGCCAGTACCTCACGCGCCCGCCGACCGGCGCAGCGTGACCGCGGCGTCGGTGAGGACGTGCGGGATGGCGACGTGCGGCTTGCGGACGGTCACCTCGACCTCGGCCACCCCCGGCTCGGCGAGGCACCGGTCGGCGAGCAGGCCGGCCAGGCGCTCGAGGAGCGCGACCGGCGGGCCGGTGACGACGGCCACGAGGGCGTCGGCGAGGGCCGCGTAGTCGACCGAGTCGGCGAGCGCGTCCGTCCGCGCCGCGCGCGCGTCGGCCAGCACCAGCGCCACGTCGACCACGAAGCGCTGGCCGAGCTCGGTCTCGGCCGGGTAGACCCCGTGGCGCCCGAAGGCCTCCAGGCCCGTCAGCCGCACGGTCAGCCGGTCGTCGTGCGCGCTCACCCGGCCTCCCCCACCGCGTCCCAGACGCGCAGGGCATCCGCGGTCGCGCGGACGTCGTGCACCCGCAGCACCGCCGCGCCGCGGGCCACCGCGGCCAGCCCCGCGCCGAGCGACCCGGCGAGCCGGTCGGCCACCGGGCGGCCTCCGAGCAGCCGGTCGATCATGCTCTTGCGCGACACGCCGATCAGCACCGGCCGGCCCAGCTCGGCGAGGGCCGGCACGCCGGCCAGCAGGGCGAGGTTGTGCGGCAGCGCCTTGCCGAAGCCGATGCCCGGGTCGAGGATCACCCGCTCCTCGGGCACCCCGGCGTCCACCGCGGCCGCCAGGCGCTCCGCGAGATGGTCGCGCACCTCGGCCACCACGTCCCCGTAGCGCGGATCGGACTGCATCGTCCGCGGCGCGCCGCGCATGTGCACGAGGCAGACGGCCGCCCCGCGCTCGGCCACCAGCGGCAGCAGGCCGGGGTCGGCGCGCCCCGCGGTGACGTCGTTGACGAGCACCGCGCCCGCATCGAGGGCCGCCGCGGCCACCCGCGCCGACGAGGTGTCGATCGACAGCGCGAGCGGCGGCGGCGCGTCGCGCACGGCGGCGAGCACCCCTCCCAGCCGGCGCAGCTGCTCGTCGGGCGGCACCGGATCGGCGCCCGGGCGCGTCGACTCGGCCCCCACGTCGGCGATCGCCGCGCCGTCGGCCGCCATCGCGCTCAGGCGCTCCGAGGCGGCCGTCGCGTCGAGCGGCCCCGCCCCCGCCCACAGCGAGTCGGGCGTCACGTTGAGAATCCCCATGACGCAGGGCGCCCGGAGCCAGTGGAGCGGATCGGCCACGCGGCAAGGGTACGCGCCCGGCCGCCCGGGGGCGGCCCCGCGTCACCCGGGTCGTCGTGCTCCCGCGCGCCGACCCGCCCCCGGTCACCCGGGAACGGGGGCCCTGCGCC
>VFQN01003187.1_pt1 | contig 23967 bp, 22 predicted proteins | sample 3512371 | NCBI WGS metagenome assembly VFQN01 (sample SAMN10412370, study PRJNA504923) | tailings metagenome | isolation source: Replicate 2 from Balatoc abandoned mine | place: Philippines: Itogon, Benguet | collected 2017-08-28
AGGTGGTGCCCCCCTCCCCGCCGCGAAGCGCGGCGACCCTCCCCCTCAAGGGGGGAGGGTGGGCCTCACACGACCGCGCGCATTGCTCCCGCACCGATCGCCCACTGCCCACTACCCGTAGCTCGCCGCGACCGCGTGCGTCACCAGGTGCCAGCCGTCGGCCAGCACGAACAGCAGGATCTTGAACGGCGCCGAGATCGTCACCGGCGGCATCATCACCATGCCCATCGACGTGAGCACGCTCGACACCACCAGGTCCACCATCAGGAACGGCAGGTAGACGCAGAACCCCATGATGAACGCCGTCTTCAGCTCGCTGATGACGAACGCCGGCACCACGGTCAGGAACGGCGTCTGCTCCGGCTCCTGGATCTGCGTCTGGCCGGACAGGTGGATGAACAGCGCCAGGTCGCGCTTGCGGGTGTGCCGCAGCATCCACTTCTTGTGGACGTCCGCCGCCTTCTGGAGCGCCTGGACCGTGTTGAGCTCCCGCCGCACGTGCGGCCGCAGCGCCTCGCGGTCGATCTCGGCGAACACCGGCTGCATGATGAACAGCGTCAGGAACATCGCCAGCCCGGTCAGTACCAGGTTCGGCGGCACCTGCTGCGTGCCGAGCCCCTGCCGCACGAACGACAGCACGATCACCACCCGCGTGAAGCAGGTGGTGGTCATCAGCGCGATCGGGATGAGCGCGGTGAGGCCGAGGACCAGCGCGGTCTGGACGGGCGGCGACAGGTTCTGAAGGTTCGCCGCGTTCGGGTCGGCGAACAGGTTGAGTAGGTCGGTCACAACCCGCCTCCGTGCGGGGCCGGCAAGCGGTTCGCGGGGAGCTCGGCGAGGATTCGGCTGAACAGCACCGTCGCCGCGTTCGGAGTCGCCGGCGCGGCCGCGGCCGCGCCGGCGACCTCCGGTTCCTCCGGCTCGCGGCGCGGCAGTTCGACCAGCGCCTTCACCCCGCCGGGGTCCGTCCCGACGAGCAGCCGCCGGTCGCCGGCGCGGACGTAGTGGAGGACGCAGCGGCCGTCGATGCGGAGCGCGGCGGCGGCGGCCAGCGACCCGGCGTCGGCCGCGGCCCGCCGACCGGCGTACCGCGCGGCGACCGCACACAGCCCGCCGGCGACGACGACCGCGGCGCCCATCTTCAGCAGCGCGGCGCTCGCACTCGAGCCGGCGGGCGCGGCGCCCGGGCCGGCGGGTACGGCGTCGGCCGCGGCGGGGCCGGGCGAATCGGTGAACAGGCGGGGGAGGCCGAAGCCGAGGGCGACGACGAGCACCCCGCCGCCGATGAGGGCCGGGTGCGGCCGCCGGGCCGGCGGCGCCGGGGCGGGCGTGGCGGGCATCCGTGCCCTCCGGGGTGGGTCAGGGGGTGGGTCGGGTCGGCGGCAGGTTCGCCGGCGTGCCGGCCGGGGCGGTTCCCCCCGCGGGCGTCGGGGTGAGCTGCCGCATCCGGCCGAGGAGCTGGGCGGCGAGGCTCGTGTCGCCGAACTCGCCGAGGATGCGGGCGGCCTGCCGCTCCTTCATCTGCGACAGCACCCGCGCGACGGTGTCCATCTTCCCGCCGTCGGTCATCTGGCGGAGGATCGGGGCGGCCACCTCGGGCGCCATCGCCTCGTACAAGCGGACCATCGTGTCGATGTGCTTCTTCTCGGCCGCGTCGGCCTCGGCCTTCGCCCGCTCGACCTCGGCCGGCGCCTTGGTGGCGACCGCCGTCTCGGCGACGCGGGTCGCCGCCGCCTTCAACTCCTCCCCGGCCTTCCGCATGAGGGCGTCCACCGCCTCGCGCTCGGACTTCAGGTCGCTGACGACGATCTCCAGCTGGGCCGCCCGCCGGTCGAGCCGCGACTCGCGGTCGCGGAGCGTGTCCAGCGCCCCCGGGAGGGCGCTGGGCGACGTGACCCCGTCGGGCGACTTCTTCCCCTCGGGCTCTTTCTCCGCGGGCCGCTCGGGCTCCTTGTCCTTCCCCTTCTTCGGGGGCGTCTTGTCCTCTTTGTCCTTGTTGGCGTCGGCCGCCTCGGTCGGCTGCGGCTGGCGCGACTGGTACAGCCACACCGACAGCGCGGCGGACACCGAGAACAGGGTGACGGCGACGAGGCCGACCTGCACGAGGAACTTCATGTCGCGGCCCCCGCGTCGGTAGCGCCCTCGGCCTCGCGCTGGGCGGCCATCCAGCGGCGCAGCCCGACCTCGTCGAGCCGGTCCTGGTCGGCCGCCTTCGCCTCCTGCCGCCACTTGTCCCACTGCTGCTGGCGGAGGGTCGAAAGGGCCTCCACCTCGGTGGCGATGGTGGCGCGCTCCTGCGACGCGGCGGCGAGCTTCTCGTCGGCCGCGGCGACTTCCTCCTCGCCGGCCCGGATCGACCCGCCGAGCCGCACGGACAGGTCGGACGCCGACGCCCACTGGGTGGGCGTCATGGCCCGGCCGACGGCGGCGGCGTACTGGTCGGCGACGCGGTCGAGCTGGGCGCGGAGGTCGGCGAGCCGGGCGCGGGCCTGGTCGGCGGCGTCGCGGGCGCGCTGCTGCTCCAGCTCGGCGAGCCGTTCGAGCTGCTTCTTGACCTTCAGCAGCCGGTCCAGGGAAAACTCGAAGCGCTTCAAGGCCCGCCCTCCGCGGCGGCGGGGGTTATGGCGACGGGCCGCGGGCGGGTCAAGGCGAACGTCCGCGGCGGGCGAGTGATTCTAGGACACGCGGGAAAGGGGGGCGGGTTGTCTTCGTCATTCGTCATTCGCCCCTCGTCATTCGGGGGATCCGCCGCGGGCAGGCAACCGCCGGTGCCAGACTGAGTGATGCGGGATGGTCCGGGCACGCCGGGACGCCGCACACCGGCGGCAGACGACCCGCGGATTGAACCGGGCGAAACCGATGACTCCCGATGACGAGCGGCGTGTCGGATCGAGACCGGGTTCGTGCCCCAAACTGCCGGGGTCGAACCCCAAACCGCCCCAAATTGCCCCAATGAAATGGCCCCCGATTTACCCCCGCCCACGCAAAAATGCCTTGAAAAGGCCGCCACCGACCTCCCCCGCGCCACGCAAAATCCTCGAACCGCCCCAAGTAGCACCAAAAACGGCCCGGGCCGGGACGGCGAGCCCGTGTGTGCTCGCCGTCCCGGCCCGGGTGTGCGGTATCAGACCGCGGTGTCTGGTCTCGAAGACCCGACCTACGAAAGACGACTTCGGCTCAGAACGGCCACGCGCCGGCGATCTGGAACAGCAGTTGCCGCGTCTGGTCGTACCCCGACCGCTCGCCCGGGTCCTGCTTCAGGAACTTCTCGATCCGCGGCATGAGTTCGATCGCCCGGTCCACCTGCGGGCTCGACCCGCGGACGTAGGCGCCGATGCGGATCAGGTCCTGGACTTCGGCGTAGGTCGAGAGGACCGACCGGAACTTCCGGGCCGCCATTGCGTGCTCGCGGTCGATCACGTCCGTCGCCACCCGGCTGATGCTCCGGCTCACGTCGATCGCCGGGTAGAACCCGCGCTCGGCGATCTTCCGGTCGAGGACGATGTGCCCGTCCACCAGCGACCGCACCGAGTCGCTGATCGGCTCGTCCAGGTCGCCGCCGTCCACCAGCACGGTCAGCAGGGCGGTGATCCCGCCGACGGCCGCGTTGCCCAGCCGTTCGATCGTGTTGGCGAGCACCTGGAAGCAGCTCGGGGTGTACCCCCGGGCGCTGGGCGGCTCGCCGAGGAGCAGCCCGAGCTCGCGCTGGGCCATCGCCAGCCGGGTCAGGCTGTCCACCATCAGCAGCACGTTCGCCCCGCCCTCGCGGAAGTGGTCGGCGATGGCGATGGCCGACTGGCAGGCCCGCACCCGCATGATCGGGGTCTGCTCACAGGTGGCGACCACCACCACCGACCGGGCCATGCCCTCTTCGCCGAGGCAGTCTTCGAGGAACGGGGCGACCTCGCGGCCGCGCTCGCCGATCAGGGCGATCACGTTCACGTCGGCGTTCGACCCCTTGGCGATCTCGCCCAGCAGCGTGCTCTTGCCCACGCCCGACCCGGCGAAGATGCCGACCCGCTGGCCGACGCCGCAGGTGAGCATCCCGTCGATGGCGCGAATCCCGGTGACGAACGGCTCGCGGATGCGCTGCCGGTTGAGGGCCGGCGGGGCCGGGCGGTTGACCGGCTTCATGGGGCAGTTGCCGAGCGGGCCGAGGTCGTCCATCGGGCGGCCGAGGCCGTCCACGACGCGGCCGAGCAGATTCCCGCCGGTCGGCACCATCAGCCCGCGCCCCTTGCGGAGCACCGGCATCCCGGGGCGGAGGTCTTCGGCGTGGTCGAACGGCACGAGGTAGGCCAGGTCGTTCTCGAACCCGATGCACTCGGCCAGCACCGGCTCGCCGTCGCGGCGGAGGATGGCGCAGTGGTCGCCCACGGCGGCCGGGACGCTCGCGGTCATCAGCCCGGTGACGCTCCGGAGCCGCCCGCCCGTCCGGTACAGCGGCGTCTTCGTGATGCTGTCCCGGAGGCTGGGCATGTCAAGACCGAGCATTTCCCAAATCCTTTAGCAGTTGTTCCCGGATCTCGATCAGTTCGCGGGTCACGTCCGTCAGCAGCATCCCCTCGCGCCCCTCCACCCGGCACTCGGCGCGGGCCAGGGTGGGGTCGGGGATCACCCGCGGGTCGTCGCGGCCCGGCAGCAGCGGCTCGCCGCCCAGTCGGTGTTCGAGGAGCTCCAGGTCGGCGGGATTCAGCCGAACCGTGATTGGCCCGTCTTCGTGCAGTTGCTCCACCATCTCCCGGACTTTTTCCTCGACCGGGAACTCGCCGGTGACCACGCGGTCGTGGAGGAGGCGGGTCGCGGTGGCCATCGCCAGTTCGACGGCGGCCCGCTGCCACTCGCGGAGGCGGCCGTTCAGGTCCTTACGGACGTCGGCGGCGGCCGTGCGGACGGTCTCCAGCACGGCCTCGATCCGCTCGCGGTCGGCGAGGAACTCGGCGGTCAGGTCGGGTGCGGGCGCGGGAACCGGCTCTGGCACGAAGGCAACGACCGGCGGCGGGGGCGGGGGCGGCAGGATCGGCTTCGCGGCGGGCAGCGGGGCGTCCGGGGTGGTGAGCGTCGCGTTCGCCAGCCGGGCGTGGAAACGCACCCGGAACTCGGCGGGCGGGCGGCGGTTGGGGCGGGTGGCGGGCATCTCGCGGAGCCTCGTTCAACGGGTGCCGGTGGGTCGGACCGGCAGTCCGGTGGGCGATGTTGAGGCTTGAGCTAACACCGCCAACATGGTTCACTTTCCGGGGCGCGGCGCCGGTCTGGCGCGGTTTTCATGGGCCATTTTCCGCCGCATTCAGGTCTGCCCTGAACCTTTCGGGAACGGTCGCAAACCGGGCTGTCGGGCCGCTCTGCGGGTGGCCAAAAGTTACTCCTCGATCGTGATCCGGCCCTCGTCCTCGAGCCGCCGGAGGACCGCCAGCACGTCCGCCCGGGCCGTCTTTACGACGGTCGCCGAGACGTTCCCGAGCAGCTCCGACTCCTCCCCGAGGACCGTCTTCGCCCGGCTCGACATGTTCGCCGTCACCTTCGCGCGGACGGCCGGGTCGATGTCCTTGAGCGCCTGGGCGAGCTTCTTCACGTCGAGCTCGGTGAGCAGCGCCTGGAGCTGGCGGTCGGGGACGCGGAGGATGTCCTCGATCCGGTACAGTTTGTCGCGGACCGCGGCGGACAGGACCGGGTCGGCGGCCTCCAGCCGTTGGAGCAGCGGGGTGCGCTCGGTCCGGGGGAGGGCGCGGAGGATGTCGGCGAGGCTCTCGGCCCGCTCCTCGGCGGTCGGCTCGGCGGGGACGTTGGCCAGTTTCCGCGCCTTCTCGGCGACCGCCGCGGCCAGCCGTTCGACGAGCTCCGGGTTCCGCGCGCCGGGGCGGCCGAGGCGGACGGTGAGGTCGGCCCGCATCTCCGGCGGCATCCGCTTCATCACCTGCCCGATCGTCGTCGAGTCGAGGGCCGACAGGACCATCGCGGCGGCGGCCGCCGACTCGCCGGCGAGGGCGCGGGCGAGCCGGTCCGGCGGGAGGGTGCGGATCTCCTCGACGCCGGCCGGCGTGGGCGGCGGCTCCGCGGCGTCGGGCTTCGGGGCGGGCGGGGGCGTGCGGTCGGCGATCCGCTGGAGGTCGAAGAACTGGGTGAGGGCGTCGTCGAGCGCCGCCGGCGGCGTGGGGTCGCCGGGGGCGGCGAGGCGGGTGCGCATGGCATCCGCTTCCGGGCCGCCGAGCCGGGTGAGGAGTGTGTCCGCTACGTCCGCCGGGAGCACCCGGAGGAGCGTGAACACTACGTCTTCCGCCGAACCGTCCGCCATCGTCCCCCCAGGTGCGGTCATCGTGCCGGCCGCCCGAGCAGCATCCCGAGCACCGCCGCCGCCCGGTCCGGCTCGTCGCGGGCGAAGTCCGTCAGCCGCGCCACCCGCGCCCGGCGGGCGTCCTCCGCGGCAGTGGCCGCGGCGGCCGCCGCGGCCTCGGCTTCCGCCGCGGGCGTCGGCGGCGCCGCGGCCCGGCGGCGGAGCAGCGCCAGCGGCACGATCGACCCCGCCATCACCACCGCCAGCGCCAGGCAGACGTTGCGGATGATGCTGACGTAGGTCTGAATCCGCGCCAGTTCGGCGGCCGGGTCCGGCGTCTCCTCCGGCGTCTCCGGGACGATCAGCGCGGCCGTGCTCAGCTTAATCTCGTCCCGCCCGGTTTTGAAGCCGGTCGCCTGCTTCACCAAGTCCTGGATGTCGGCGGCGCTGAGCTTGTTCTCGCCCTTCACCCCCGTCTGGTCCACGATCGCGGCGACCGTCAGCCGCGTCACCGCGCCCATCCGGTCCTCGACGTCCTGCGTCGTCTTCGACACGAGGTAGTCGGTCTGCAACACCTCCTCGGACGACCCGCCGCCGCCCGACCGGCCACCGCCGCCGAGCGCGCCGCCGGCGCGGGCGACGTTGCTCGTCGCCCCGGCCACCCCGCCGGCGGAGGCGCCCGTCGCCTTGCTCGTCGTCGAGCGCTCGGCGACGGCGACGCGGTCGGTCGGCGAGTAGGTGACGCGCTGCTCCTTGAGTTTCTGGAAATTGACGTCGGCGCTGACGCGGACCACCGCCCGGCCGGCGCCGAGGTGGTGGGTGAGGAGTTCCTGCGCCTTGGTCGAGAGGTACGTTTCGAGCGCCTGCCGGTACTCCAACTGCGGCGCCGGCAGCTCGTCGCGGTTGCCCGCGTGCGGGTCGGAGAGGAGCCGCCCGGTCGAGTCCACGACCGTCACGTTCTCCGGCTTCAGCCCCTCCACGCTCCGCGCGACGAGCGACACGATGGCGGCGGCGTTCGCCCGGCTCATCGTCGTGCCCGGCTTGAGCTTGAGGACGACGCTGGCGGTCGGCGCCTTCTGGTCGCGGACGAACGGGGTCGGCTCCGGCCGGGCGATCAGCACCCGGGCCGACTGGACCGGCTCGATCTGCGCGACCGAGCGCGACAGCTCGGCCTGGAGGGCGCGCTGGTAGTTCACCGTCTGCACGAACGGGGTCATGGTGAGGGTGTTCTCGTCGAACACCTCGTACCCCTTGCCGCCGCGGGTCGGGAGCCCCGCGGAGCCGACCGCGACGCGGGCCTCGGCGAGCTTCGCCTCCGGCACCAGCACCGCCGTGCCGCCGTCGCCGAGCTGGGCGTCGATGTTCGCCCCCTTGAGGGCGGTGCGGATCGGCCCCACGTCCTCGGGGGCGAGTTCGCGGTAGAGCGGGAGGTAGCGCGTGCCGGGGGAGAAGTAGACGACGGCCGCGAGCGCGACCACGACGCCGGCGACGGCGGCGACGATGCCGGCGCGGCGGGCCACGCCCAGGCCGCGCCAGTACGTCTGGAATTGCGCGAGGAGTCGGCGGAGTGCGTCCATGCGTCACCGGTCGGGGCGGCGGGGCGGCGGGGCGGCGCCGGTCACACCTGCATCCGGCTGACCTCCTGGAACGCCTCCGTGACCCGGTTGCGGATTTCGAGCAGCAGGCGGAACGAGACGTCGGCCTGCGCCAGCGCCAGGGTGACGGTGTGCAGGTCTTCGGCCCGCCCGCTGGCGAGGTCGGCGATGGCCGCGTCGGCGGCGGCAGTCGCCTGCTGGTTCGTGCCGAGGACGTTGTTCAACACCTCGGCGAACCCGCCGGCCGGGGCCGACGCTTGCGCCTCCTGCGGCGCGGCCAGCGGCTGGAGCCGGGGCAACGGGGCGAGCGAACCGACGGACTCGACGGGCATGGCCGGTTACCCCCGGAGCAGGCCGAGGGCCTGCTCGCTCATCTGGCGGAAGGTCTGCGCCGCCCGCAGGTTCGCCTCGTAGGCGCGGGAGGCGGTGATCAGGTTCACCATCTCGATCGGGAGCTGCACGTTCGGCATGCGGACGAACCCCTCGGCGTCCGCGTCCGGGTGCCCGGGCAGGTAGATCCGCGGCAGTTCGGACTGGTCCTCGACCACCTCGACGGCCTGGACGCCGCGCAGGTCCGGCACCCCGCCGGGGCGGACGGCCCCGCCGAGCACCTCGGCGAAGACCACGTCCTGCCGGCGGAACGGGCCGCCGTTGGCCGAGCGGGTCGCGTGGGCGTTGGCGATGTTGTTCGCCACTACCTCCATCCGCAGCCGCTCGGCGGTCATCCCGGAGCCGCTGACGGCGAACCCGGGGAATAGGTCGGTGAACGCCGGCATGGCTCCCCCCTTACCGGCCGGTGATCGCTGCCCGCAGCAACCCGATCCGGTTCGTGATGATCTGCGCGGCGGCCTGGTACAGCAGGGCGTTCTTCGTCAGGTCATTCATCTCGCGGTCGATGTCCACGGTGTTCCCGTCCACCCGTTCCGGGCCGTCCTCGACGACCACCCGCGCCTTCGGCAGGGGGCTGCCGGGCGTGCCGACCGCCTTTGCCAGGTCGGAAGTGAACGCCACCGCGAGGCGGCGGTAGCCGGGCGTGTTGACGTTGGCGACGTTCTGCGAGACGACCCGGTGCCGCAGGCTGGCGGCGTCCAGAATCGACGCGAGCGTGTCGAGGCCGCTGGGGTTCATGCCACACGTATCGTCCGGCGGGCGGGGCAAACTTTACCAGCTATGACGGTCGTGCCGGTCGTGCGGATTCCGGAGAAGCCCGGAAGAGTGGGCTAGATTAGCGGGATGCAGGTCAACCCGACCACGGCCGCCGCCGCGACCGCCGCTTCGACCGGCCCGGTTCCGCTGCGTATTCTGGCGGGTCAACTGACCGCGGTGCCCGTCGGGCAGCTGATTCAAGCGACGGTGACGCAGACGAGCCCGAAGGGGACGACGCTGGCAGTGAATGGCCAGCCGGTAACCGTCGCCCCGTCGCCGCAACTGGCGCCCGGTACGACGGTGGTCGTACGCCTCCCCGCGGCCGCAGCCCCGGTGCTGGAGCTGGTCGGCACGGTCCCGACGCCCGCACCGCCGCCCCCCGGGGCGACACCGTCCCCGCCAGCCGGGCGGACTGCCCCCGCCGCGCCGACTGCCGCGCCCGCCCCACCTGCGCCGGCGTCCGCGGCGCCGCCCACGGTCCCGGTGCGAGTCATCGCCGGCGACCTGTCCGCGGTCCCCGCCGGTCAGCTGATCCGCGCCACGGTAACGCAGACCGGGCCGCAGGGCGCGACGCTGGCGGTGAACGGCCAGCGCGTGACCGTCGCACCGTCGCCTCAGCTGTCGCCGGGGGCGGCCGTACTTGTACGCCTGCCGTCGGCCGCGGCGCCGGTGCTGGAACTCGTCGGCCCGACCCCGACGACGCCCGCCGCGCCGGCGCCGCGGACCGCCGCGCCGGCGCCGACCGCAGCGCCGCCGAGTCCGGTCGCGCTCGTGGACGTGCGCGCCGCCACGCCGAACGGTCGCTTTCACGTCACGATCGACGGTCAGCCGGCGACCGCCGCATCGGAGCAGCCACTCGTCCCCGGCGGGCGGTACGCCCTGCGGGTCGAGGCGTCGCCGGCGGGGCTCGTCCTGCGCCCGCCCGCTGAGTCGCCCGCCGCCCCCGATGCCGCCGCGACCGCCGTCCTCCGCGCCGCGAAACCGCCCGACCTCGGCGCCGCCGTCGCGCCACTGCTGAAAGAACTCGCCGAGCTCCGGCCGCCGCCGACCGCCGCCGCGACGCCGCCGGCCGTGCGCCAGGCCGCCGAGGCAGTGCAGGAAGTGATGCGGTCGTTCCTCCCGCCCGACGGCAAGCCGCCGGACGCGAAGCAGCTTCAAGCGCTCGTCGAGGACGGTGGCCTCCACTTCGAGGCGAAACTGGCCCGCCTCGCCGATGCCGAATCGCCCGACCCGAAGGCCGCGTCCGCGGCCGCAACGACCGACCTGAAGGGGGCGCTGCTGAAACTCCTCCAGGCGGCGCGCGACGCGGGGACGGCGGTGCCGGCGGCCGCGGCGGCGCTGGAATCGGTCGAGACGCAGCAGGCGGCGAACGCGCTGGCGCAGCCGACCGGCGGGCCGTACTTCTTGCAAGTGCCGTTCCCGGACGACGGCCGCTGGAAGACGCTGGCGCTCGCCATCGAACGCGACAGCCAACGCCACGCCGACGCCGACCCCGACGGCCGCCCGACCGGCGCGCGGGTGATGGTCCACGTCCCGCTGTCGCGCCTCGGCGAGACGTGGGTCGAGGCCGGCGTTTCGGACGACCGCTTCCGCGCGGTGCTGTACCTCGACGCCCCCGCCGACCGCGCCCGCGTCCGCGCCGAGCTGCCCGACCTCCGCACGGCGCTGCTCGGCGACGGCTTCACCGACGTGTTGCTCGACGTGCGCCCGCCGTCGGACCTGCCGGCGGCGCGGCGGGCGGCGGTGCGGGCGGGCCGCCCGACCGAGGTTCCCGTACTCGACGTGAGGGCGTGACCGTGGCGAACCAGCCGGGGCCGCGGCGGGCGGTGGCGCTGAAGTACGACCCCAAGTCGGGCGGCGCGCCGACGGTAGTGGCGAAGGGGCGGGGGGCGCTGGCGGAGCGGATCGTCGCGCTGGCGAAGAAGGGGAACGTGCCGGTGCGCGAGGACGCGAACCTGGTGCGCGTGCTGTCCCGGCTGAACGTGGACCAGGAGATCCCGCCCGAGCTGTACCAGGCGGTCGCGGCGATCCTCGCGTTCCTCTACAAGATGAACCGCCCGCCGGGGTGACGAGGCGAGCCAGCGACCTCGTCACTGCCGTTCCCGGAACAAGTGCGGCGGGGGCTGGTGCCCGCCCCGGCGGCGTGCTAGCATTCGGCCAGACCGATTCACCGTCCCGCCGGAGGCCGTCATGCCCACCGGCCCCGTGCCTCGCCCGGCCGACGCCGCCCGCCTGGAGCTCGCCAAACTCCCGGCCGACACCCCGCTCGACCGGGTGTTCGCCCGCGCCTGCGAACTCGCCGCCGCCGCGCTCGACGTCGAGCGCGTCGGGGTGTGGCTGTTCGAGGACCACCGCACCGCCCTCCGCTGCGCCAACCTGTACGAGCGACTGACCGACGAGCACTCGGCCGGGGCGGTGCTGCGGGTCGCCGACTTCCCGACCTATTTCAAGTCGGTCCACATCCGCAAGTCGGTCCCCGCCGAGGTCGCCGCGTCCGACCCGCGCACGGCCGAGCTCGCCGACGCCTACCTCCACCCGCTCGGCATCGGGTCGATGCTCGACGCCGGGATCTTCGTGTACGGGAAGATCGTCGGCGTGGTGTGTCACGAGCACGTCGGTCTGGCCCGGGAGTGGACGACCGAGGACCGCGACTTCGCCAGCTCGGTCGCCGATCTGCTCGCCCTCCGCGTCCAGCAGGCCGAGGCGAACGACCTGCGGGCGGCGTTCCGCACCCAGCAGGACCGGCTCGCCGGGCTCGACAAGTCGGCCGCGGTGGAGCAACTCGCCGCCGGGGTGGCGCACGACTTCAACAACCTCCTGTCGGTGGTGCTCGGGAACGCCGACCTGCTCGCCTCCCGCGCCGACATCCCGGCCGACGCCCGCCGGCAGATCGCCGCGCTGGCCGAGGCCGCGCGCCGGGGGAGCGACCTGGCCCGCGAGCTGCGCGAGTTCGGCCGCCCGGCCCGCCGCGCGCCGGCCGTCCTCCACCCGGCCGAGTCGGCGGCCGAGTTCCTGCCGGTCCTCCGCGCCGCGTCCGGCAGCCGGCACCCGGTCCGGTTCAACCACCCGGCGGCGGTCGGGCAGGTTCTCGTCGGCCGGTCCGACTACACCCGGGTGCTGCTGAACCTCGTCCTCAACGCCCGCGACGCCCTCCCGACCGGCGGGCCGATCGACGTGACCGTACTGCCGGTCCGGCTCGGGGGCGAGCGCGAGGGGGGCGGGAACTACGTCCTGATCGAGGTCACCGACCACGGCGTCGGGATGGACGCGGCGACCCGGCGGCGGGTGTTCGAGCCGTACTTCACCACCAAGCAGAAGGGGACGGGGCTGGGACTGGCGGTGGTGCGGCAGGTGGTCGAGCGGGCCGGCGGGTTCGTCCGGGTGGACTCGGCCCCGGCCCGCGGCACCACCGTGCGGGTGTTCCTCCCGCGCGTCGGGGCGGCGACCGGCGGCACGGTCGAGGTGCCGATCCCGCCCGAACTCCGCGTCCCGCCCGCCGGTTGACCGGCCGACTCATGCAACACCTCTCCGACTAATCACTCGCACAGGAGTCGCGGGTGCCGCCCGACACCCCGGTGGTGTTCGAGGTGGAGCTGTTCGGGGTCCGCTGACGCCGCCGGCCCCGGTCGTACAACACCCCCCACCTGAACCCGTCCGTGGGGAGCGCCTCGATGTCCGGTCCGCAGCCCGCCCCGTCCGGTTCCCCGGGAAGCCCGAAGCCGCTCCCGCCGTGGGTCGTCCCGGCCGTCGCGGTCGGGATCGTGGCGGCCGTCATCGCCGCCATCGCCGCGTTCGGCGGGGCGGACACCAAGCTGGTCGACGGCACCGACGCGCTGGCACCCGACCCGGACCTGAAGCAAATCAGCGACGGCGTGCAGTACCGTGACGTCAAGGCCGGGGTCGGGGAGGAGTGCCCGGAGGGGGCGAAGGTCAAGATCCATTACACCGGCTGGCTCCAGGACGGCACCGTGTTCGACTCCAGCCGCACGAACGGCAAGCCGGCTGACTTCGCGCTGGAGGGGCTGATTGCCGGGTGGCAGGAGGGCATCCCGGGGATGAAGAAGGGCGGGGTGCGGAAGCTCGTCATCTCACCCGAGAAGGGGTACGGCGGGAAGGCGGCCGGGAAGATCCCGGCCAACTCGACGCTCATCTTCGAGGTCGAGCTGCTCGGGTTCGGCGGCGGGAGCGCGCCGAAGATCAAGGCCCGCCCGCGCCGCTCGCCGATCCCCACCGACCTGACGAAGCTGTCCGACGGCACCCGGCCGACGGACGAGGACAAGGAGTTGAAGGCGCTCGGGTCGGGCGGCCTGCTGTACCGCGACCTGAAGGTCGGTGACGGTGAGGAGGTGCAGCCCGGGGCGTCGTGCGTGATGGACTACATCGGCTGGCGGCGGTCGGACGGGGAGGTGTTCGACTCCAGCTTCAAGCGGCCCGAGCCGTTCCCCGGGGATCTGGCCGGCGGGCTGATCCGGGGGTGGATGCAGGGCGTGCCGGGGATGAAGGTGGGCGGCGTCCGCAAGCTGGTGATCCCGCCCGAACTCGCCTACGGTCCCGAAGGCCGCGGCGGCATCCCGCCGAACGCCACGCTCGTGTTCGAGATCGAGGTGCTCGGGACGCGGTAAACCCGTTCGCGGAGGAGCTGCCATGTCCGGTCCGGTGTCGCCTCGAACGCCCGCGTGGCGGCTGTTCGGGGTGCTGGTCTTCGCCGTCGTCGGGCCTCACTTCTTCGGCGGGCCGGCGACCGCCCAGCCCGACCCGAAGGCGAAGGACGGTGCCCTGAAGGAACTGACCGACGGGGTGAAGTACCGCGACCTGAAGGTCGGAGCCGGAGAGTCGTGCCCGGAGGGGGCGAAGGTCAAGGTCCACTACACCGGCTGGCTGGCAGACGGCACCGTGTTCGACTCCAGCCGAAACGGGCAGGCGGCCGAGTTCCCGCTGGACGGGCTGATCGTCGGGTGGCAGGAGGGCATTCCCGGGATGAAGGTGGGCGGGGTGCGGAAGCTCGTCATCGCGCCCGAGAAGGGCTATGGCGAACGGGCGACCGGAAAGATCCCGGCCAACTCGACGCTCACCTTCGAGATCGAACTGCTCGGGTTCAGCGGGGGCTCCGAGAAGGTCAAGGCTCGCCCGCGCCGCAGCCCGGTCCCGAAGGAATTGACGAAGCTCTTCGACGGCACGCTCCCGACGGCCGACGACCCGAAGCTGAAGGCCGTCGGGAAGGACGGGCTGTTGGTCCGCGACCTGAAGGTCGGCGACGGCCCCGAGGTCAAGGCCGGGGCGCAGGTGGTCGTGGACTACATCGGTTGGTTGAAGACCGATGGGACGGTGTTCGACTCCAGCTTCAAGCGGCCCGAGCCGTTCCCCGGGGATCTGGCCGGCGGGCTGATCCGGGGGTGGATGCAGGGCGTGCCGGGGATGAAGGTGGGCGGCATCCGCAAGCTGGTGATCCCGCCCGAACTCGCCTACGGCGAACGCGGCTCGCCGCCTGTTATCCCGCCGAACGCCACGCTCGTGTTCGAGGTCGAAGTCCTGGGGACGCGCTGAGCCGGCGGCGGTCAGTCCTTCCGCCGTTCAAAGTGGTCGAACAGCCGGCCGTCCTGGTCGAAGGCCCGGAACTCCAGCTGTCCCTGGTGGATCGACACCTGGCAGAAGTGGAAGTCCACCCGCAGCTGGTTCTGGAAGAACAGCGGCGTCGGGCCGAAGTTCTCCAGCCCGCCGCCGCCGCCGCCCGTCGTCACGTGCGTCACGCCGCCGGCGCGGTCCACCTTCCCGCCGCGCACCGGCCACGTCCGCTCGTACAGGTGGATGTGGCCGGTGAACACGACGTCCACCCCGTGCTTCTCGTACAGCACCTGGAGCGACCGCAGGCGCCGGTCGCCGCCCGCCGTCGCCTCCTTCGCCGTGTCGCCGTAGTCGTTCGAGTCCGACGAGAACACCGGGTGGTGGTGGTAGCAGAACTTCCACCTCGCGTCCGACTTCGCCAGCGCCGCGTCGAGCCAGCGGTACTGCTCGCCGCCCGGTAGTAGCCCGAGCGTGCGGTTCGTGTTGGTGTCGAGGACGAAGAACTCGGCGTCGCCGTAGCGGTACGAGTAGTAGTACTCGGGCGCCGGGAGGGAGAAGTAGCGGTAGTAGTGCGCGTGGTTCTTCTCGTGGTTGCCGATGCACGGGAACACCGGCACCCGCCCGAACAGTTCCGCCGCCGGCTTGAACAGGTCGCCCGTCCACATCCACTTCGCCGCCCCGTCGTCCACCACGTCGCCGCAGTGGACGACGAAGTGCGGCCGCCGCTCCCACATCAGCTTGGCGATCTTTCCGGTCACCGCCGGGTTCCGCTGCGTGTCGCCCACGACCGTGAAGCTGAACGCCTGCCCGGGCTCGACCGCCGTCATGAAGGTGAGCGGGCGGCTCTCGCGTTTGTGCCCCTCGGCGTCGGTGGCGACGACGCGGTAGAAGTAGCGCGTCCCCGGCGTCAGGCCGGTGAGTGCGACCTCGCCGAGCGTGTCGGCCTTCTCGACCTTCACCTGCTTCGTCGGCGGAAACGTGGTGCCGTACTCGACGACCGCGGTACACGGCGCGTCCGTCTCCCACATGACCGTCATGCCGGTCTTCGACGCCGCCTGTAGGTACGGCTCGATGGTGAACTTCGGCCCGGCGGGGCGCGGCGGGGGGAGGTCGGCGAGCACCCGGTCGGCGGCGAAGTGGGCGGCGAGCTGGTCCGCGCCGACGGCGTGCGGGCAGAGCAGCACCTCCTTCAGCGCGCCGACCAGCGGGAAGTCCTCGTCCGCGTCGCGGTAGCGGCCGAGGATCAGCGGCGCCGCCGGCGCGTAGAGGATGTCGCCGCTCTGCTCGTCGCTGGCGACGTCGAGCCGGCCGTTGACGTACAGCCGCATCTGCTTGCCGTCGTAGACGCCGGCGACGTGGTACCAGCGGCCGGGCCCGTAGGCGGTGGTGCCCTTGAGGTACGTCATCGTGCCGAAGCCGTCCTTGACCGGCCCGCGGCCGTGCGTCGCCAGCCCGAACAGGAAGCCGGTCTTCGTGTAGCCGAGGACGAACCCGGCCTCCTTCGGCCCGTTGTCCTGGAAGCAGCCGACGACCCCGCCCCACTCGCTCGGCTCGTCGACGCGCACCCACGCGACCGCGGTGAGTGCCGATTTCGGGAGGGAGTCCTTCGGCGTGACGCGCTCGCGGATCAGCACGCCGTCGTCCGGCCCGTCGAGTTCGAGGCGGTGCGGCGGGCCGGCGAGCTTCGGCGCGCCGAGGACGGTGCCCGGCAGGCGGCCGGTGGCGCGGTCGGCGACGGTCTTGCCGGTGATCGCGTCGGGCTCGAACAGCCAGTGCGCGAGTGGGCGGAGGTCGGGGCGGGGCTGGGCGGGCGTGGGGCCGGCGCGGACCAGCAGCAGAGCCGCGACCACCGCACACACTGCCCCGCCCGCCAGAAGCCTGCGGCGCCGCGCCATGACCGATCCCCCGTGTGGTGACGCCGGGATGGTACGGTTGTCGGTGGGTGGGGGCGAGGGAAATGTTGGGACGTGAAGCCGCCAGCGGCTTCACGCGGCGGTCACCCCGCCGACAGCGCCGGCATCCGGTGCCGGCCGGTCGTCTCGCCGCTCCGCGGGGGGCCGCGGCGCAGCGCCTCCTCCACCGCCGCGAGCAGGTCGTGCGGGCGGTACGGCTTCGGCACGAACCCGGCCATCATCTCCCGCTCCAGGTCCGACAGTTGTTCCGCCGAGTACCCGCTGGCGAACAGCACCCGCACCCGCGGGTCGAGCTTCAGCAAGAGCCGGAACGTTTCGTGCCCGCTCAGCACCGGCATGCTCAGGTCGAGCAGCACCAGGTCGATCCGCTCCCGCTCGCGGGTGTACACGTCCACCGCCTGCTGCCCGTCCGCCGCCTCCAGCACCCGGTAGCCGCGGCCCTGGAGCGTCATCGCCGCCACCCGCCGGATCATCGCCTCGTCGTCCACGACCAGGACGCGCTCCTTGCCGGCGCGCGACGGGGCCGGTGGCTCGGCCCGCGGCCCGGCCGGCTTCACCGCCGCCGCCCGCGGCAGGTACACGTCGAACCGGGTGCCGCGGCCGACCTCCGACCAGCAGTCGATCCAGCCGTTGTGCTGGCGGACCGCCGCGAACGCCGTCGGCAGCCCGAGGCCGGTCCCCTTGCCGACGCCCTTCGTCGTGAAGAACGGCTCGTAGATCCGCGCCTTCACCTCGTCGGTCATCCCGGTGCCGGTGTCGGTCACACTCAGCCGCACGTAGTCGCCGGTGCGGCGGCCGCAGCCGGCCGGGAGCTCGGCGGCCGCCAGGCACGCCGTCTCCACCGTGATCTGCCCGGCCCCGGCGATGGCGTCGCGGGCGTTCAGGCACAGGTTCATCAGCACCTGGTTGAGCTGCGCCGGGTCGGCCTGCACCAGCCACCCGCCGGCCGGGCAGCGGGTCTCGATGCGGACCAGCGGGTCGATCGTCCGGCGGAGCAGGGTGACGACCTCCTCGACCATCGCGGCCGGGTCGGTCGGCACCCAGTCGAGCTGGTGGCGGCGGGCGAACCCGAGGAGCCGCTTGGTGAGCGAGGCGGCGCGAGTGGCGGCGTTCTGGGCGGCGGCGGCCAGCTCGCGGACGTTCCCCCCCGCCCCCGGGTCGGCGAGGACGAGCTCCAGGTTGCCGAGGATGCCGGTGAGGAGGTTGTTGAAGTCGTGGGCGATGCCGCCGGCGAGCTGGCCGATGGCGTCCATCTTGCTCGCCTGGTGGACCTGGGCCTCCAGCAGCCGCTGCTCGGTCACGTCCCAGACGATGCCGAGCACGCCGGTCGTCCGGCCGGCCGCGTCCTCGACCGGGGTAAGAACCCGGCGGGTGACCGTCCGCCGGCCGGCCTCGGTGCGGTCCTCCTCGCCCTCGACGCTCTGCCCGTCGGCCAGGACCGCCCGCACGTCCTCGGCGAGGCGGGCGGCGAGGCGCGGGTCGAGCAGGTCGGCCGGGGTGCGGCCGAGGACGTCGGCCTCGGCCAGCCCCACGCCGCGGCAGAACTGCGGGTTGGCGGCGACGAACCGCTGGCCCGGGTCGAGCAGGAAGATGCCCTGCCCGAGGTTCTCGATGAGGGTGCGGTACTTCCCCTGGCTCTCGGTGAGCGCGAGTTGGGCGCGCCCGCGCTCGCGGGCCTCGGCCTCCAGCGCCCGGGCGCGGCGGTTCGCCGTCAGCGCCAGGTGGACGGCCAGGGCGAGCAGGGCGGTGGTGGACGCCCCGACCAGGGCGGCCAGTAGCGGGAGCGACAGGTGCTCGCGCTCCAGCACCTCGCGGGTCGGCCACGCCGTCAGCCGCCACCGCTCGCCGGCGAACTCGACCGGGAGCGGCTGCTTCCAGCGGTCCTCGCCCGCCGGCCCGGTGGCGAACCGGCTGAACACCTCGTCCGGGCCGGCGGCGACGGTGACGGCGTACCCGGGGGCGACGTTGTCGTTGAGCGCCGAGGCGAGGAACTCGCGGAGCAGGAACACCGCGAGCAGCCCGTCCGTGCCCGGCTCGTCCGGGCGGGCCGGGGCGAACACGACCAGCACCCGGCTGCCGCGCCACAGCGACCGCGGCGGCCGGGCCACCGCCACCCGCCCCTCACTCGCGCCGGCGGCGACCGCGTCGGCGGCGCCGAGCTCGGCGAGGGTCTCCGGCAGGGGCACGGTGCCGCGCGACTCGACCCAGCCGACCCGCCGGTCGGCGCCGACCTGCGCCACCCCGACGCACCCCGGCGTCTGGCCGAGGAACGAGCCGGCGTCGTCCCGCAGGCGGTCGGGATTCGCGTCGGTGTTCTCCCACTCCCGCGCCCCGCGCTCCAGCGCCGCGACCTTGCCGGCGAGCAGGTCGCGGACCGCCTTCTGGGCCTGGGCGGCCTCGAACTGCGTCTGGCGGTTCACCCGCCCGGCCTGCTCGGCGCTCAGCCCGGCCCACAGGGCGAAGGTGAGCAGCAGCCCGAACACCCCGACCGCGGCCGGGAGCAGCGCCGGGAGCACGACCGCGGTGGGGCCGCGGCGGAGCGGCGACGCGAGCAGCGCCAGCCCGGCCGCGACCGCGCCACCCCCGCCCAGGACGGACACCCGCATCACCCCGCCCGGGACCACGACGGCGCCGCCGGACACCAGCCCGGCGGCGCCGCCGGCGACCAGGACGGCACCGATCAGGGTCAAGGCGCGAGTCCGCCGGGTAGACGTCTGGCGGCGGGCGGCCAGCACCACCCCGACCCCGCCCAGGACCAGCGCGCCCGCCAGCGCCGGCGTGACCCCGGACGGGGCGGCGGGCGGGCCGACCGGCGCCACCGCCCACCGGCCGAGGTCCAGCCCCAGCCCGGGCACGTTCGCCGCCACCAGCACGACCCCGGCCGCGGTCACGCCGGTGCCGGCGGCCCGGGCCGTTCGGAGCCACCCGCGGGCGAGCGCAACCAGCCCGAACCCCCAGGCGACGAACGCGGCTGCCCCGTTGTAGTGGAGCGGCGGGGCGGCAGAGTCGACCTGGATGTACTCGACCGCCCCGGCCGCCCAGGCGGCCAGCGTCAGCGCGCCGGCGGCGAGCACCACGAGCCCGGCGGCCGCGACGGCGGCGCGCCACGCGCGGGCGTCCGGGCGGTCCGGGGCGGCGGGCGAATCGGACGCGGACATGGGGCGATTACCGTTCGAGGGCGATGTCGTACCCCACCTGCGGCCGGTCCACGACGACGGACAGGCCGGACTCCTCCGGCACGGCGTACCGCGGCGGCACGGCGACGACCTGGTCCGCCACCCGGTCGGCCGGCAGCGCGGTCGGGCCGTTGACCGCCGGCGGCAGGATCTGCCGCATCTTCATCCCGTCCGGGATGCGGGCGTGCGTCTGCACGGTGACCACGGCCGCCCCGTGCGGGACGTTCGGGATCGCGTACCGCCCGTCCGGCCCGACCAGCCCGCGGACGATCTGCCCGTCCGCACAGTACAGGATGACCGACCCGCCGGTCACCACCTTGCCGGCGCACGTCACCCGGCCGGCGACCTCGGCCGACCGCGGGCCGCACCCGGCCGCCAGGGCGGACGCACAGAACACTAGCACGAGCCGCACCGGGTGCATGGGCGGAGCCTCACCGGGGTTAAAAGGCGTCGGGGCCGAGGGTTTCCCCGCCGGCGGGGGTGCAGAGGTACCACCAGGTGTAGACCGACACGCCGGCCGACAGGAACCGGACGCCCCCGTCGCCGAGCGCGACCTGGATCCCGCCGGGGTGCGGGGACGACGCCATGGTCGGGTCGCACCCGCCGTTGTACGGCCGCGGCTGGACCTGGAACTTCGACGCCGGGCCGACGCTGTACCCGTTCCACGACACCGCGAACCCCGGGTGGTACGGCTGGAGGTTCGTGCCGGTGAAGTAGTACGCCCAGTAGTTCCCGCCCGCCGGGTAGTTGCCGTTGAAGCACTGGGCGTACTTCTCGGCCGCCAGGATGGTGTTCGACGCCCCGTCCGGGAACGACGCCAGCAGCCGGGCCTGCCCCTCCGGCGACTGGAGGGCGCCGGCCGCGTCCACCCGGGAAACGACCTGGACGTTCACCGCGTACGTCCCCACGCCCCAGGTGTTCCCGACCATGTCGGCCGCCTGGCCGCACGCCGGGGCGCTCGGGTCGGACGGGCACACGAACGCCGCCACCGGCTGCCGGTACACGTCGTTGTTGGCGGCGAAGTAGTACCCGGCGTAGAGGGACTGCTGGTAGAGCGTGCCCCGCTCCAGGTACGGCAGGAGGTGGAAGTGGAACGTCCCGTACGCCTGCCCGCCGCCCCAGTACCCGAGCCCCGGGGGGAGGCTGCGGGCGGTGTCGTGGGCGGCCTGTGCGGCGACCCCGACCTGGCGGAGGTTGTTCCCGCACCGGATCCGCGCCGCCGCCTCGCGGACCTTCTGGACGGCGGGGAGCAGGAGCCCGATGAGCACCGCGATGATGGCGATGACCACCAGCAACTCGATCAGCGTGAATCCGGGCCGACGGCCGGGGCGAGCGGGCGTCATGCGTCCCTCACGATTCGCGGACGACGGATCGCCGCACGTGGATGTATCGAAGCGCCCGGGAGGAAGGTTGCGGGCGCCGGTTCGTGCGCGTGTGGTCAGACCAAAGTGTGGTGCGCGATTCGGGCGTCGGCAGGATTTCCCACGCCGCGCGACCGCGAAGTGCGGGCGAGTTACGACTTCGGCGAGAAGTTTCCGTCCCCGCGTCAGCCCGGTGACCGTGTCGTGACCACCGGACGGGCCGGGTACAGCCCGGGCGTTACTCGGCGGGGATCTGCCCGGCGAACGCGGCTGCGGCGTCACGGTAGCGCCCGCCCAGCTCGTACCCGCGACCCAGGACCGCGAGCACCGCAGCCCGGTCCGCCCCGCGGCGGCCGAGGAGCGCCCGGCAGCGGCGGACGCACTCGTCGGCGTTCCCGCCGTCGGCGGCCAACTCCGCCACCCGCAGCTCGGCCCGCCACCCGTCCCCGTCCGGGTCGAGCACCGCCGCCGCGAGGTAGCGCTGGCGGGCGGGGCCGGCGAGCCCCAGGGCGGCGTAGCGGTCGGCGACGGCGAGGGCCATCCGAACCGCGACCGGCCCGCGGGCGCGGGCGGCGGCCGCGTCGTACACTGCCGCCGCCCGGTCGTGCCGGCCGAGTTCGGCGTACACCCGCCCGACGAACAGCGCCCCGAGCGGGCCGAACGCCTCGCCGTTCCCGGCCGCCTCCAGCGCCGCCGCGACCTCCGCCGCCCGGTTGGACGACGGCGCCACCCGGTAGCGGAGGAGCACGGCGAACGCGGTCGTCGCCGTCCGGTGCTTCTCGACCCGCGCCGGGCGGTAGTCGACCAGCGCCGCCCGGGCCGCCTCGTCGTCGCCGTCGGTCAGGTGACACAGGCACAGCGCCAGGGTGGACGCCGAGGCGATTTCCCCCCCCGGGCCGGCGGCGGACGACCGAAACGCCTTGGCCGCCTCCCCGGTCTCGCCGACGTCGAGGTGTGCCCGCCCGACCCACCACTGGCCGAGGGCCGCCCAGGGCGTCCCCGGGCCGGAGCGGTCGATCACCTCCGCGAACCGCCACCGCGCCGCCGCCACCCGCCCGTCACGCAGCTCGATCAGCCCGAGGTTGTACGCCGCCGGGGCCGCTTCCGGGGTGGTGGCGTTGTCGGCCAGCAGCCGGCGGTAGCCGTCGGCCGCGTCGCGCGGGCGGCCGTCGAGCGAGTCCAGGTTCGCCAGCGCGAGGCGCGCGGCGGGAGCGGTCGGGTGCCCGGGCGCGGCCTGGAGGGCCAGCCGAAGTGCGGCCTCCGCGTCCCGGCGCCCGGTCGGGAGCGCGGCGCCGACGTGAACGTCCGGTCCGACGACCGTCCAGCCGGCGCCGTGTGAGTCGGTGAGGGCCGTCAGCACCTCGGCGAGCGGGGCGCCGGTCACGTCGAGCGAAGCCCCCGTCGCGGGGAGCTTCGCCGCGACGTCCGGGTCGATCCGCACGCCGAGTCCGACCGCGGCCGCGACCGCCCGGATCAGGTCCGCGGTCGCGGCCGCGCGCACCCGCCCGGTCACCCGCACCCGCGTCGGTTGGAAGAGCGGGCGGGACGCGACGACCGGGACCGGCGCGTCAGAAGGCAGCGCGGTCGCGGCCGGTGGCAGAAGGCGCCCGGCGGACCGGGCGAGGTCGTCGCCGGTCGTCGGCCACGCCACGACGGCCGGGTCGAGCGGGTCGGGCGGCGCGGCCAGCTTCAGGCCGGCGACGGCGAGCCGGGCGCGGGCGTGCAGGCACTCGTCGAGCAGTTCGGGAGAACCGCCGCTCTTCAGCACGACTTGGGAGACGAGCCGGCCGGCGGCGGGGAAGTCGCGCGCCGCGGCGGCGCAGCGGGCCTCGCCGAGCACCGCCCAGCCCCACAACGCCGGCGTGGCGTACTCGCCGACAACGCGGGCGTACACGGGCTTCGCCTCGCCCGCCTGGCCCAGCCCTTCGAGGCACAGCGCCTCGCGGTACAGCAGCGGCCCCTCGTGGCCGCCGAACGTGGTCCGCGGCGCCTCGCGGCAGGCGGCCAGCGCGGCGGCGAAGTCCCCGGCCTGGATCGCGGTGTCGATCCGCTCGGCGTCCGTCATCGGGGCCGGCGGCATGGCGAGTTGCGGCTCGTACGGCTCCGCCTCGGCCGGTTCGGCCTTCGGCCCCGTGGCGAGGCGGGCCGCCGTCCCGATTCCGGCCCCGACGAGGACGAGAGCCGCTGCCGCCAGTACCCCGCGGACGAGCCGCCCGCGCCGCGGCCGGGCCGGTGACTCCGCCGGGGTCGCGTCCGTCGAAGGCTCTGGGGTCGGTGCGGGCGTCATATCCAGTTCCGGCGGGCGGGTGGGGACTCGCGTATCATCGAAGCCCGGCGGATCGGGTTGACCCAACCGGGCCGCGGAGGCAAAATTTTCCGGGCGGTGTTCGATAACGGATTTCGACGGGCACCACAGAAGTTCGTGCCGGCCAAAAACGGAGCGGGGGAAGCCATGCGAGTCGAACCGTCGGGCGTTCAGCCCCAACCCACCCGGCCGGCGAATAGCTCCCCGGTCCGGTCGGCCGACAAGGCCGGCGACGGCGCCCCGGCGGCGGCCGCGGCTGGTGGATTTGAGCCGACCGGCGAGTTGGCCCGCCTGATTTCCATCGCCAGCAATGCCCCCGAGGTCCGGGCCGACCTCGTTGCAAACGTGGCGCAACGGCTGGCGGCCGGCGAGTTTGATTCCCCCGAGGCGGCCGCCGCCACGGCCCGGGCGATGCTCGACCCCACCCGCTGAGTTATTGGGACACGCGAAACGCCGCGGCCCGGCGAGCACTAGCTCGCCGGGCCGCGGCGTTTCGCGTTCCGGGCACGTCGTACCGAATCGCGTTGAACGGTAGCGCGGGTTCGTCGGAGCCCGGGGCGTGACAGCTTATTGCATCAGGCGTCGCAAGTCGTTGCCCCGACGACCTGCTTGAGCCGGGTCCGGACCCGTTTGGCCTG
>VFQN01003188.1_pt1 | contig 23963 bp, 16 predicted proteins | sample 3512371 | NCBI WGS metagenome assembly VFQN01 (sample SAMN10412370, study PRJNA504923) | tailings metagenome | isolation source: Replicate 2 from Balatoc abandoned mine | place: Philippines: Itogon, Benguet | collected 2017-08-28
TCGAACAGGATCAGGCCAACCTGCCGTTCATCACGCCCTGGGAGCGCACGCAGCATGAAGGCGCGGTGCGCTTCCCCGACTTCCGCCACTTCATCGTCGAGATCGGCGCGCAGTACGAGCCGGCCGGATTCGTCATCCTGCAGGGTTGCCGTAACCCGCACCGCTCGGTGGAACTCAAGCGCCTGGTGCTGCTGCCCGAAGACCAGGGCCACGGCCTCGGCCGCGCCTGCGTTCGGCTGCTGGCGCAGATGGCCTTTCGCGACCTCGGCGCGCACCGCTTCTGGCTCGACGTGAAGTCGCTCAACGAGCGTGCGCTGGCGCTGTACCGCAGCGAGGGCTTCGTCGAGGAAGGCCGGCTGCGCGAGAGCGTGCGCACGGCCGAGGGCTACGACTCGCTGGTCGTCATGTCGCTGCTCGCCCACGAGCACGCGGCGTTGCTGCGCGAAAGGGAGCAGGGAGCCGCCTGATGCGCGCGTGGCTGGCGCTCTGGGTGATGGCTGCCGGTGCATGCGGCGCGGCGCAGGCGGAAGTCTGGGCCTACGTCGATGGCGACGGCGTGGCGCATGTGGCGCCGCATCAGGTGGATTCGCGCTACCGCCGCGTGATCGGCGATGCGCCGGGCGGCAACGGCAGCGAGGCCGTTCCCGGCAAGACCGACCGCGCCGAGGGCCTGCTGCTGTGGCTGCAGATCGCGCCCGAAGTGAAGGCGCTGGCGCCGGTGCTGCGCGAAGCGGCGACGGCCCATGGGGTCGACGAGGAACTGCTCAAGGCGGTGATCGCGGTCGAATCCGGCTTCAATGCGCGCGCGGTGTCGCCGCGCGGCGCGCTCGGCTTGATGCAGATCACGCCGGTCACCGGTGATCGCTACGCCACGCCCGCCGAGCGCCGTACGCCGGCCACATCGCGGCTGCTCGACCCGAAGACCAACGTGCATACCGGCGCGCGCATGCTGGCCGACCTGCACCGCCGCTACGGCGGCATCGACGTGGCGCTGGCCGCCTGGAATGCTGGCGAAGGCACCGTGCGTCGTCACGGCGGCAAGCTGCCGGACATCGCCGAGACGCGCGCCCACGTGCAGCTGGTGCTGGAGCTGTACTGGGCGCTGCTGCAGGAGCGGCAGGCACGTCGCGCGACGGAGATGACACTGCTGCCGCCCCGCTGAGCGGCACGTTGTTACGATGCCGGCATGCGCGGTGCGAGTGGATGGATCGGGTGGTTCGGGGCGGCCGTGCTGGGCCTGCTTCCCATGGCTGCCTGGCCGGCGCCCAAGACGGTGTGCACCATCACCGTCAACTCGCCCGACGAGAAGGAGAGCTTCCGCCGTCACCTCGGCAGCGAGAACTACCGCTTCGTCGAGCTGGTCGAGCGTGGCCGCCCCGACTGGCTCGATTCGTCGTGCCGTGCCAAGGTGTCGTGCGACATCCTGGTGATCTCCGCGCATTACGACGGCGGCAACGAGTTCTTCCCCGACAGCCTGGATGCGCGCGAGTTCCTGCCGGTCAGCGAACTGGAGCGCGTGTCGTGCAGCGGCTCCTGCCCGACGCTGTTCTCGCGGCTGAAGGAGGTGTACCTCTTCGGCTGCAACACGCTCAACCCCGAGCCGCACAGCGGCGCCACCGCGGAGCTGATGCGCAGCCTGGTGCGCGAGGGCTACACGAAGGAGAAGGCCGAGCGCGAGCTGCAGTCGCTGGCCGCCGCGCACGGCGAGAGCAGCCGCGACCGCATGCGCCAGATCTTCACCGGCGTGCCGGTGATCTACGGCTTCTCGTCGTCGGCGCCGCTGGGGCCGATCGCCGGCGGTGTGCTCGATCGCTACTTCCGCCAGTCCGGCGACCGCGAGATCGCGCGCGGGCGAGCCGGCAGCCGGCTGCTGACCGCCTTCGCGCCGTTCTCGCTGACCTCGGTGGCCGGCCTGACGCCCGCCGATCCCTTCTGGCAGACGCGGCTCGACATGTGCCAGTTCGCTGACGAACGGCGGCCGATCGGTGCCAAGCTGGCCTTCGTCTACGGGCTGCTGCAGCGGCACATCGGCGAAGCGCGCCTGAACCTCGACCGCATCCGGCGCCTGCGCGAATCGCTCGACGCCAGCGTGCGCGACGACCCGTTGGCCGCGCAGGTGCTGGAGGTGATCGCCCGCGACGAGGACGCCCGCGACCGCGTGCTCGCCTACGCGCGCCAGACGGATCGGCCGGACACCCGCGTGGCCATGCTCGACCTCGCCCGCGACGTCGGCTGGCTGACCCGCGAGGCGCACCGCGACGAGCTGGCCGCCATGCTGCGCGAGCTGCAGGCGCGGCGCGATGCCGGCGTGGCCGAGGTGAACCTGGCCTGCCGGCTCAACGCCGACCATGACCTGGACGGCCGGCTCGATGCCGCCGCGGGCGCCGGCGGCATCGCGCAGGCGGCCATGCGCGCCTGCCTGGGCAGCACGAAGGACCGGGCGCAGACGCTGCGCGCGCTGCTCAGCCCGGCGGAATCCGACGTGCAGCTCGCGCAGGCCTACCTGCGCTACAGGCCCGTCGATGACCCCGCCGAGCTGCGCGACTTGACCCAAGGCATTTCGGCGATGCCCGCCGGAGCGGCACAAGTTCGCGCTCTGGAGACCCTCGGCCGCCACTATGTGTCCGATGGTGACGTGCTCCATCGCCTGCTCGATCTCTACGCGCAGACGCCGTCGGCGGCCGTGCAGTCGGCGGTGGCGGGCATCCTGCTGCGCGCCGACCGCTCGGCGCTGCCCGCTGGAAAGCTGCGCGAAACATTGATCTCGCTCAGGCGCGAGGCATCGCGCGACGGCGGCGCAGGAACCATCGACGCCCTGATCACTCTCCTCGGGGCGCGCTGAGCCTCGTGCGGGGTGTTTACATGTGTTTTCGCCGCGGCGGCGCGCTGTGGAAGACTGTGCCGATGACGCTGCGAGACCTCGCTCCGCTACCGATGGCTGCTGCCCGCTGGGCCGCCGCGCTGCTGCTCGTCGCAGTCTGGCCAGTGGCGGCGAGTGCTGCGCCGAAGACGATCTGCACCGTCACCATCAACTCGCCCGACGAGCGCGACGTGATGATGCGCCAGCTGCCGCCGGGCGATTACCGCTTCGTCGAACTCGTCAAGCACGGCCAGCCCGACTGGTGGGCACAGGCCTGCCGCAGCGGCGTGGCCTGCGACGCGCTGGTGATCTCCGGCCACTTCGACGACGGCAGCGAGTTCTACACCGACCGCTTCGAGCAGAAGGAGGCGCTGCCGGTCGAAGACCTGCAGCAGGCCTCGTGCAGCGACTCGTGCAGCGGGCTGTTCTCGCAGCTCAAGGAGGTGTACCTGTTCGGCTGCAACACGCTGAAGACCGACCCGCGCCGCAGCGCCGGCGCCGAGGTGCTGCGCAGCCTGCAGCGCGCGGGCCGGACGCCCGCCGAGGCACAGCGCATCGCGGCGCAGCTCAGCGAGCACTACGGCGAGAGCAACCGCGACCGCCTGCGCCAGATCTTCAAGGACGTGCCGGTGCTCTACGGCTTCTCGTCGAAGGCGCCGCTGGGCCGCTACGCCGGCCCGCTGCTCGAGCGCGTGCTGCAGACGGCGCCGGCCGGCGAGGTGGCCAGCGGTCGGCCGAGCAGCACGCTGCTGAACGCCTTCGGGCCGACCTCGATGATCAGCGTGCGCGGCGTGCGCGACGACGATGCGCACATCGGCCTGCGTCAGGACATCTGCCAGCTCGCCGACGAGCGCCGCAGCACTGCGCAGAAGATGGCCTTCGTGCACGAGGTCCTGCGCCGCGATGTGACCGAGGTGCGCATGCTGCTCGACCACCTCGAGCGCTACGTGGGCTCGGTGGGCGCCGCGCAACGCCTGCAGCCCGACGTGGCACGCACCTTCGACGCCATCCGCCTCGACCTGCCGGCTCGGCAGCGCTTCCTCGAGTTCAGCCGGGACGCCGACTTGGCCGTGGTGCAGTCGCGCATGATCAACCTCGCACGCAGCCTCGGCTGGCTCGACGACGCGCAGCAGCACGACGAGTTCGTCCGCCTGATCACCGCGCGCATGGCGCGCGACGGCATCGGCAAGCACGAGGTCGACCTGGTCTGCGCTTCGCCGCTGTCGCGCGACGGCGATCTTCTGGCGCGTGTGCAGGCCGGGGGAACGGCGGGTACCTCGAAAGTCTCGCATTCGGCCGTGCTGGCCTGCCTGGGCGGTAGCGAGGCGCACGACCGCACCGTGCGCGCGCTGACCAGCCCGCGGCCCGACGACGTGGAGATCGCGCAGACCTACCTGCGTCACCGACCGCTGGCCGGCGCCGGCGAGGTGCGCACCATCGCCGCCGACATCGGCCGCCTGAACGGCCCGGAGGCGCAGGTGCGCGCACTCGATGCGCTGGCCAAACAGCGGGTCTCCGACCCGCACAGCCTGAAGGCGATCGCCGCGCTGTTCGCGCAGACCCGCTCGCTACAGGTTCAGCGCGCCATCGCCAACGTGCTGCTGCGCGCCGACACGCAGCTGCTGGAGCGCGGCGAGCTGCTGCAGGCGCTGCGCCGCCACCGGCTGAAGTCGCCGGATGGGCAGGACGCGATCGACATGCTGATCCGCGTCCTCCAGCGGGCCTGAACTGACCACCCCCGGAGCGGCTTCGCCGCACCCCCTCAAGGGGGCAACGCGAGCGGCCGGGCCGAGCCCGTCCGCCGCGTTCGCTCGATGCGCCGGCGGCAGGATCTCAGGAGAGACCGCTGATGCGGCCTTGGTCGTCGATGTCGATCAGCTCGGCGGCCGGCACCTTGGGCAGGCCCGGCATGGTCATGATGTCGCCGCAGACCATCACCACGAACTCGGCGCCGGCGGCCAGCCGCACCTCGCGGATGTCCAGCGTGTGGCCGGACGGCGCGCCGCGCAGCGCGGCGTTGGTCGAGAAGCTCATCTGCGTCTTGGCGATGCACACCGGGAAGTGGCCGTAGCCCTCGGTTTGCAGGCGTTCGATGCGCTCCTTCACGGCCGCCGAGGCGGTCACGCCGGCCGCGCCGTAGACCTTCGTCGCGATCGCCTCGACCTTCTGCCACAGCGGCAGCGCGTCGTCGTAGACGAAGCGGAAGCTGTTCGGCTTCTCGCAGGCGGCCACCACCTCGCGGGCCAGCGCCTCGGCGCCTGCGCCGCCGTCGGCCCAGTGCTTGGCGACCACCGCCTTGCCGCCCAGCGCCTCGACGCGGCGCACCAGCAGGTCGATCTCGGCGGGCGTGTCGTGCGAGCGGTGGTTGATCGCCACCACGCAGGGCAGTCCGTAGACCTCCTGCACGTTGCGCAGGTGGCGCTCCAGGTTGGGCAGGCCGCGCTCGAGCGCGGCCACGTCTTCCTTCGAGACATCGGCCACCGCCATGCCGCCGTGGTACTTCAGCGCGCGCGCCGTGGCCACCAGCACCGCAGCGGAGGGGCGCAGGCCGGTCTTGCGGCACTTGATATCGATGAACTTCTCGGCGCCGAGGTCGGCGCCGAAGCCGGCCTCGGTGACCACGTAGTCGCCGAGCTTGAGCGCGGCGCGCGTGGCGATCGCGGTGTTGCATCCGTGCGCGATGTTGGCGAATGGCCCGCCGTGCACGAAGGCCGGGTTGTTCTCCAGCGTCTGCACGAGGTTGGGCGAGATCGCATCCTTGAGCAGCGCCGCCATCGCGCCCTGCGCCTTGAGTTGCGCGCAGGTGATCGGCTTGCGGTCCGAGGTCTCGCCGACCACGATACGCGCCAGCCGCTCCTTCAGGTCCGACAGGCTGGTGGCCAGGCATAGGATGGCCATGATCTCGGAGGCCACCACGATGTCGAAGCCGCTCTCGCGCGGCATGCCGTTGCCCGGGCCGCCCAGGCCGATGACGTTGTCGCGCAGCGCGCGGTCGTTCATGTCCATCACCCGCTTCCAGGTGATGCGGCGCAGGTCGAAGCCCAGCGCGTTGCCGTGGTGGATGTGGTTGTCGATCATCGCCGCGAGCAGGTTGTGCGCGAGCGCGATGGCGGCGAAGTCGCCGGTGAAGTGCAGGTTGATCTGTTCCATCGGCACCACCTGGGCGTAGCCGCCGCCGGCCGCGCCGCCCTTCATGCCGAACACCGGCCCGAGCGAGGGCTCGCGCAGGCAGACGATGGCGCGCTTGCCGATGCGGTTGAGCGCGTCGCCCAGGCCCACGGTGGTGGTGGTCTTGCCTTCGCCGGCGGGCGTCGGCGAGATCGCCGTGACCAGCACCAGCTTGCCGTCGGGCCGGTCGGCCAGGGTGTCGAGCCAGGGCTGCGCCACCTTGCCGATGTGGCGGCCGCGCGGGTCCAGCGCCTCCTCGGGGATGCCCAGGGCATCGCCCAGGGCGTGGACGGGCTTCAGGCGCGCGGCTTGCGCGATCTCGATGTCGGACAGCATGGGACTCCCTGCGGGGTACGGCGTGGCGAAGATGGTAACGAACCGATCCGTCCCGCCGCGCCCGGGATGATCCCGGGTTTGGGCGAGAATGCCGCCCTCCTATGAACGACCTCTTCGACCCCCCGCCGCCGGCCACCGGCGATGGCGACGACGCCATCGCGCTGTCGCTCTACGCCGAGCAGGCCTACCTGGAATACGCCCTCAGCGTGGTCAAGGGCCGCGCACTGCCCGACGTCTGCGACGGCCAGAAGCCGGTGCAGCGGCGCATCCTCTACGCGATGGAGCGCATGGGTCTGGCGTTCACCACGGCCAGCGGACCGAAGGCCGTGAAGAGCGCCCGCGTGGTCGGCGACGTGCTCGGCCGCTTCCATCCGCACGGCGACCAGGCCGCCTACGACGCCCTGGTGCGCATGGCGCAGGACTTCAGCCAGCGCTACCCACTGATCGACGGCCAGGGCAACTTCGGCAGCCGCGACGGCGACGGCGCGGCGGCGATGCGGTACACGGAAGCGCGGCTGGCGCCGATCTCGCGGCTTCTGCTCGACGAGATCGACGAAGGCACGGTCGACTTCATCCCCAACTACGACGGCTCGACCCAGGAGCCGAAGCTGCTGCCGGCGCGGCTTCCCTTCGTGCTGCTCAATGGTGCGAGCGGCATCGCCGTGGGCCTGGCCACCGAGGTGCCCAGCCACAACCTGCGCGAGGTCGCCGCCGCCGCGGTGGCGTTGCTGAAGAACGAGAAGCTCTCCGACGACGAACTGGCTTCGCTGCTGCCCGGCCCGGATTTCCCCGGAGGCGGCCAGATCATCAGCAGCGCGGACGACATCCGTGCGGCCTATGCCAGCGGCCGCGGCAGTCTGAAGGTGCGCGCGCGCTGGAAGATCGAGGACCTGGCGCGCGGCCAGTGGCAGCTGGTCGTCACCGAGCTGCCGCCCGGCGCGAGCGCCGCCAAGGTGCTGGAAGAGATCGAGGAGCTCACCAACCCCAAGGTCAAGACCGGCAAGAAGGCGCTGACCACCGAGCAGACCCAGCTCAAGACCACCGTGCTGGCGGTACTGGACGCGGTGCGCGACGAATCGAGCAAGGATGCGCCGGTGCGCCTGGTGTTCGAGCCGAAGTCGCGCACCGTCGAGCAGCAGGAGCTGATCAACGTGCTGCTGGCCCACACCAGCCTGGAGAGCAGCGCGCCGGTCAACCTGACGATGATCGGCGCCGACGGTCGGCCGACGCAGAAGAGCCTGCGACAGGTGCTGTCGGAGTGGCTGCAGTTCCGCCAGGCGACGGTGCAGCGGCGCACGCAGCACCGCCTGGCCAAGGTGCTCGACCGCATCCACATCCTCGAAGGCCGGCAGCTGGTGCTGCTGAACATCGACGAGGTGATCCGCATCATCCGCAATGCCGAGGAGCCCAAGGCGGCGCTGATCGAGCGCTTCCGCCTCAGCGACCGCCAAGCCGAGGACATCCTCGAGATCCGGCTGCGCCAGCTGGCGCGGCTGGAAGCGATCAAGATCGAGCAGGAGCTCAAGGAACTGCGCGCCGAGCAGGCCAGGCTGGAGGACATCCTGTCCAGCCCGGCCAGCCTGAAGCGCACGGTGGTCAAGGAGATCGAGGCCGACGCGAAGCAGTACGGCGACGACCGCCGCACGCTGATCCAGGAGGAGCGCAAGGCGGTCGCCGAGGTGAAGGTGATCGACGAGCCGGTCACGGTGGTGATCAGCCTCAAGGGCTGGGTGCGCGCGCTCAAGGGCCACGAGGTCGATGCGGCGACGCTGTCGTTCAAGGCCGGCGATGCTCTGTACGGCGCCTTCCCCTGCCGCACGATCGACCCGCTGATCGTCATCGGCAGCAACGGCCGGGTTTATTCGACCGCGGTGGCCGGCCTCCCCGGCGGCCGCGGCGACGGCCAGCCGATCACCACGCTGATCGACCTCGAATCGGGCACGCATCCGGCGCACTACATCGCCGGAAGCCCAGGCACCACGCTGCTGCTGGCCGGCACCGGCGGCTTCGGCCTGATGGCGAAGCTGGGCGACCTGGTGGCCAAGCAGAAGGGCGGCAAGGGCTTCATGAGCCTAGAGGCGGAAGAGAAGCCCCTGCCGCCGGCGGTGGTCGACGGTGCGACGCAGGTGGCCTGCCTGTCGCTGGCCGGCCGGCTGCTGACCTTCGGGGTGGACGAACTCAAGCTGCAGCCCAACGGCGGCCGCGGCCTGACGCTGATCGACCTCGACGCCAAGGATGCGCTGGTCAGCGTGGCCGCCTTCGCGCAGGCGCTGCAGGTGACGGGGACCGCGCTGCGCGGCGGCAAGCCGCGCGAGGAACTGCTCAAGGGCGCGGCGCTGGTGGCCTACTCGGCCAGGCGCGCGCGCAAGGGCAAGGCGGTGGAAGGGATGAAGGCGCAGCGCGTGCTGGCCGCTTGAGGCGCGGCGCGCCTCAGCTGCTGCGCGCGTTGAACGAGGCCAGCACCATCACCACCACGACCACGAAAAGCCCCAGGCTCCAGAACTCGTAGGGCATGCCGCCGAGGTTGACCGCCGCATCGGCGCAGCTGGCCTTGACCTCGAACACGTAAGGCAGGGCCTTGTCCACCCCGAGGCCGCTGACGATCCTGTCGGCCAGCGTGAGGTTGCACGAGGTCGACTTGGCGGCCACGAAATGCTGGTAGAGCGCGGCGGCGATGCCGCCGAGAGCCGCCAGCGCCGTCAGGCCGGCGAAGACGATGCGCCCGGGCAGGAAGGCGCCGGCCAGCGCCAGGATCGCGATCACCACGAACAGCAGCCGTTGCAGGATGCACCACGGGCAGGGCTGCATGTCCCAGGCGTACTGCGTGAACAGCGCCGCGATCACGGCGCCGAGGGCGAGCACGGCGACGGCGACCAGCCAGCCGCGTTGGGTGAGCCTCATTGCGTTCAGGCCACTTGCGCGATCAGCTCGATCTCGACGCAGGCGCCGAGCGGGATCTGCGCCACGCCGAAGGCGCTGCGCGCATGCGCGCCCTTGTCGCCGAATACCGCACCGAGCAGCTCGGAGCAGCCATTGGTGACCAGATGCTGCTCGGTGAAGGTGGCCGTGCTGTTGACCAGGCTCATCACCTTGACGATGCGCTCGACCTTGTTGAGGTCGCCCACCGCTGCGTGCAAGGTGCCCAGCAGGTCGATGGCCACGGCGCGCGCGGCCTGTGCACCGGTGGCGGTGTCGATCTCGCGGCCGAGCTGGCCCACCCAGGGCTTGCCATCGCGCTTGGCAATGTGGCCGGAGAGGAAGACGAGGTTGCCGGTGCGCACGAAGGGCACGTAGGCGGCGGCCGGCACGGCCACCGGCGGCAGCGTGATGCCCAGCTCGGCAAGGCGGTCGTAGACGTTGGACATGGTGTTCCTGGGGGCAGGCGGTGCGGGGCGCAGATCCTACACTGCGCCGCATGGGAGGACCGGACAGCGAACCGGCAAGTGCGCTCCGCTGGTTCGCGGCCTGGCTGGCCGTGCCGGCGGGCGCGGCGCTGCAACTGCAGCAGCGCGAGCTGTTCGGCGCAGCGGTCTACCTGGCGCTGGCGGTGCTGGGCCTGGCCTGCGTGCTGGCGGCGTGGCGCTGGCGCCGGGTGGCCGTGCTGGCGCTGGCCGGCCTGGTGCTGCTGGGGTTTGCCAGCACCGGTTGGCGTGCCACGCAGCGCCTGGCCGAGCCGCTCGACGCCGCCGTCGAAGGCCGCGACCTGCGCCTGACCGGCATCGTCGCCAGCCTGCCGCAGCATGGGCCGAACGGCATCCGCTTCCGCTTCGCGGTCGAGCGCGCGACGATGGCCGGCGAGCCGGTGGCGGTGCCGCGCCTCGTGGCGCTGGGTTGGTACAGCGGCTTCCACGAAGACGCCACGCTGCTGCAGCCGCAGCGCGAACTGCGCGCCGGGCAGCGCTGGACTTTCAACGCCAGGCTGCGCCGGCCGCACGGCCAGCTGAACCCGCACGGCTTCGACTTCGAGCTGCTGCTGTTCGAGCAAGGCGTGCGCGCCACCGGCTACGTGCGCGACGCACCGGCGCAGGCCGTGGAAGACACCGCGGCCTACGCGGTGGAGCGCTGGCGCCAGCGCGTGCGCGACGCGATCGACGCGCGCATTGCCGACCGCCGCGCCGCCGGCGTGCTGGCGGCCCTGTCGGTGGGCGACCAGGGCGCGATCGAGCGCGAGGACTGGGAGCTGTTCCGCGCCACCGGCCTGGCCCACTTGATGGCGATCAGCGGGGTGCACATCACCATGTTCGGCTGGTTGGCCGCTTTGCTGATCGGCTGGCTGTGGCGGCGCAGCCGGCCTGCCATGCATGCGCTGCCGGCGCCGCAGGCGGCGCGCTGGGGTGGCCTGCTGGTCGCCGCGGCCTATGCGGTGTTCGCCGGCTGGGGCGTGCCCGCGCAGCGCACGGTGTGGATGCTGGCCACCGTCGTGCTGCTGCGCAGCCTCGGCCTGCGCTGGCCCTGGCCACTGGTACTGGCGCTCGCCGCGCTGGTGGTGACGCTGGCCGATCCATGGGCGCTGCTGCAGCCGGGCTTCTGGCTGTCGTTCGCGGCCGTGGGCCTGCTCATGGCCTCCGAGCCGGTGCGCGACGAGGCGGCCGCGCAGGCGGCGCTGCGCGGCTCGCTCGCGCAGCGCATCGGCGCCGTGCTGCGCGGCGGCCTGCGCACGCAACTCGTCGCCACGCTCGGCCTGGCGCCGCTGACGCTGATCTTCTTCCAGCAGGTTTCGGCGGTCGGCTTCGTCGCCAACCTGGTGGCGATTCCGCTGGTCACGCTGGTGATCACGCCGCTGGCGCTGGCCGGCAGTCTCCTGCCGCCGCTGTGGAGCCTGGCGGCGGCCGTGCTGCAGCCCTTCACCGCCGTGCTGCAGTGGCTGACGGCGCTGCCGTTGTCGGTGTGGTTCGTGCCGGTGGTGCCGGGCTGGGCACAGGCCGCGGCACTGCTGGCCGGTGCCTTGGCGGTGATGCCGCTGCCCTGGCGGCTCCGGCTGCTGGCAGTGCCGCTGGCGCTGCCCTTGCTGGCCACGCCGCCCGAGCGCCCGCCGCCCGGCCACTACGAGCTGCTCGCCGTGGACGTGGGGCAGGGCACCGCGGTGCTGGTGCGCACGCGCAGCCACCTGCTCGTCTACGACGCCGGCCCGCAGTACGCCCGCGACAGCGACGCCGGCCAGCGTGTGCTGCTGCCGTTGCTGCGCGCCCGCGGCGAACGGCGCATCGACCGCCTGGTGCTGAGCCACCGCGACACCGACCACGTCGGCGGCGCCCGCGCGCTGCTCGCGGCGCTGCCGGTCGCGACGATGTCGAGCTCGCTGTCGCCCGACCATCCGCTGGTGGCCGCGTCGCCCGTCCACCAGCACTGCGCCGCGGGTCAGACCTGGGTGTGGGACGGCGTGCGCTTCGAGTTCCTGCACCCGCCCGAAGGCGACGCCGACCCGGCAGCCCGGCCCAACACGCGCTCCTGCGTGCTGCGCATCGCCGCCGCCGGCCGCCCGGCGACGCTGCTGACCGGCGACATCGAGCGCGAACAGGAACTGCGCCTGGCCGGTCGCTATGGCGAGGCGCTGCGCGCCGGCGTGCTGCTGGCGCCCCACCACGGCAGCCGCACCTCCTCGACGCCGCTCTTCCTCGACGCCGTGCGGCCGCAGGTGGCGGTGGTGCAGGCCGGCTACCGCAACCGCTTCGGCCATCCGGCCGAGGAGGTGGTGGCGCGCTACCGGGCGATCGGCACGACGGTCCTCGGCAGCCCCGCCTGCGGGGCGTGGCACTGGCGATCCGACAGCGGCGGCCTTGGCCGTTGTCAACGCGAGCTCGACCGCCGCTACTGGCATTCCTCCCTCGTGGACGAGGCTTCCGGGCGGTGAGTGGCCTGCTTTTTGCTACCCTGACTGTCGAGGAGACGGACCCGATGAGACCGAGTTTCGACGAGATGCACGCCACCAGCACCACGGTGCGCGAGCACTACCAGGGCTACGACCGCTGGCTGGCGCAGCAGCCGCGCGACGTGATGAAGTCGCGCCGCGAGGAGGCGGAGATGATCTTCCGCCGCGTCGGCATCACCTTCGCGGTCTACGGCGCCAAGGACGAGGACGGTTCGGGCACCGAGCGGCTGATTCCCTTCGACCTGATCCCGCGCGTGATCCCGGCGCACGAGTGGAGCGAGATGGAGAAGGGCCTGGCGCAGCGCGTGACGGCGCTGAACCGCTTCATCCACGACGTCTACCACGGCCAGGAGATCATCCGCGCCGGGCTGGTGCCCGCCGACCAGATCTTCAAGAACGCGCAGTTCCGCCCCGAGATGATGGGCGTGGACGTGCCCGGCGGCGTCTACTCGCACATCAGCGGCATCGACATCGTGCGCGCCGCCAATGCCGACGGCAGCGGCAGCTACTACGTGCTGGAGGACAACCTGCGCGTGCCCAGCGGCGTGAGCTACATGCTCGAGAACCGCAAGATGATGATGCGGCTGTTCCCCGAGCTGTTCAGCCAGCACCGCGTCGAGCCGGTGGCGCACTACCCCGACATGCTGCTCGAGACGCTGCGCGCGGTGGCGCCGGCCGCGGTGAACGAGCCGACGGTGGTGGTGCTCACGCCCGGCATGTACAACAGCGCCTACTTCGAGCACGCCTTCCTCGCGCAGCAGATGGGCGTGGAACTGGTCGAGGGCCAGGACCTGTTCGTCAAGGACAACTTCGTCTACATGCGCACCACGCAGGGCCCCAAGCGCGTGGACGTGATCTACCGCCGCGTCGACGACGACTTCCTCGACCCGCTGGCCTTCCGCCCCGACTCCACACTGGGCTGCGCGGGGCTGCTGTCGGTCTACCGCGCCGGCAACGTGACGCTGGCCAACGCCATCGGCACCGGCATCGCCGACGACAAGTCGATCTACCCCTACGTGCCGAAGATGGTCGAGTTCTACCTCGGCGAGAAGCCGATCCTGAACAACGTGCCGACCTGGCTGTGCCGCGAGGCCGACGACCTGAAGTACGTGCTCGACCACCTCGGCGAACTGGTGGTCAAGGAAGTGCACGGCGCCGGCGGCTACGGCATGCTGGTCGGCCCGGCGGCGACGAAGCAGGAGATCGCCGACTTCCGCAAGGCGCTGGAGGCCAACCCCGAGGGCTACATCGCGCAGCCGACGCTGGCGCTGTCGACCTGCCCGACGTTCGTGGAAAGCGGCATCGCGCCGCGCCACATCGACCTGCGGCCCTTCGTGCTGTCGGGCAAGACGGTGCAGATGGTGCCCGGCGGACTCACGCGCGTGGCCCTGAAGGAGGGCTCGCTGGTCGTGAACTCGTCGCAGGGCGGCGGCACGAAGGACACCTGGGTGCTGGAAGCCTGAAGGAGAAGAAGATGCTGTCCCGCACCGCCGACCACCTCTTCTGGATGTCCCGCTACATGGAGCGGGCCGAGAACACCGCGCGCATGCTCGACGTCAACTACCAGACCTCGCTGCTGCCGCAATCCGCCGACGCCGCCGAGAAGGGCTGGAAGGGCCTGCTGGGCATCTCCGAGCTCAGCGGCGACTTCGCGAAGCGCTACGACGGCGCCATCAGCGCGCGCAACGTCATGCAGTACATGGTGGCCGATGCGCAGAACCCGTCGAGCATCCGCTCCTGCCTGATGGCCGCGCGCGAGAACGCCCGCGCGGTGCGCGGCACGCTCACGACCGAAGTCTGGGAGACGCAGAACCAGACCTGGCTGGAGTTCCAGCGCATGGTGGCCGGCAGCGACTTCCAGCGTGACCCGAGCGCGCTGTTCGAGTGGGTGAAGTTCCGCTCGCACCTCTCGCGTGGCGTGACCGTGGGCACCATGCTGCAGGACGAGGCCTTCCATTTCCTGCGCATCGGCAGCTTCCTCGAGCGGGCCGACAACACCGCGCGGCTGCTCGACGTGAAGTTCCATGCCGCCGATCTGGAGTTCTTCGGCGCGGCGCAGGCGCAGATGCAGGGCACGGCCGCGAATGCCGCGGTGGAATACGACTTCTATCACTGGTCGGCGATCCTGCGCTCGGTGTCCGGCTTCGAGGTCTACCGCAAGGCCTACCGCAACGTGATCCTGCCGGAGAAGGTGGCCGAGCTGCTGATCCTGCGGCCCGACATGCCGCGCTCGCTGGCGGCCTGCATGAACGAGGTGGTGGGCAATCTCGAGCGCGTGGCCAACGAGCAGTCGGGCGAGACGCTGCGCCAGGCTGGCCGGCTGCGCGCCGACCTGCAGTACGGCCGCATCGACGAGATCCTCGCCACCGGGCTGCACGCCTTCCTCACGCAGTTCCTCGATCGCGTGAACACCATCGGTGTCGGCATCAGCCGAGACTTCCTCGTGCCCGTGCAGTGACGGATCGCTGAGCGATGAAACTCAGCATCCGCCACGAGACGCACTACGAGTACAGCGCGCCGCTGCAGTACGCGCTGCAGCAGCTGTGCCTCACGCCGCAGGCCAACGCGCACCAGGCCGTGGAGGAGTGGCACGTCAGCGCCCCGGGGCACCTCTACGCCCAGCGCGATGCCTTCGGCAACCTGTCGCACAGCTGGAGCATGGCGCGGGCGCGGGGCGGCCGCCACGTCTACCGCGGTAGCGTGATGGCGCATGGCGTGGTGCGCACGCAGCCGTCGCCGTGGCTGGTCGACGACCTCGCCGCGCCGCACCCGGCGCTGTACCTGCGCGCCACGCCGCTGACGGCGCCTGACGCACCGCTGGCCCATCTCGGTCGCGCGCACCTGGTCGGCCGCAGTGACGTCGAGGCGGCCCTGATGGCACTGGCCGCCGCGGTGGCCGATCGTGTGGCCTACCGCGCCGGCGTCACGCACGTCGGCACCACGGCGGGCGAGTCGCTGGCGCTGGGCGCCGGCGTGTGCCAGGACCAGGCCCATGTGTTCATCGCCGCTTGCCGCGCCGCGGGCCTGCCGGCGCGCTACGTGAGCGGCTATTTCCATTCGCCGCGCGCCCATCACGTGGCCAGCCACGCCTGGGCCGACGTGTGCATCGACGTACCCGAGCGGCGCTGGCTGTCCGTCGACATCACCCACCGCTGCACCATGGACGAGCGCCACGTGCGGCTGGCCGTCGGCCCCGACTACGCCGCCTGCGCACCGGTGCGCGGCGTGCGCGAAGGCGGCGGCGACGAGGCGATGAGCGTGCGCGTGCGCATCGAGCCGCTGCCCGGCGAGATGCACGAAGAGATCACCCTGGAGCCCTGAATGTCCATCCACGTCGCGCTCAACCACGTGACCCACTACCGGTACGACCGGCCGATCCACCTCGGGCCGCAGGTCGTCCGGCTGCGCCCGGCGCCGCACTCGCGCACGCGCATCCTGAGCTACTCGATGCGCGTCGAACCGGCCGGCCACTTCATCAACTGGCAGCAGGACCCGCAGTCCAACTACCTTGCGCGACTGGTCTTTCCGGACAAGACGACCAGCTTCCGCATCGAGGTCGACCTGGTCGCCGAGATGTCGGTGCTCAACCCGTTCGACTTCTTCCTCGAACCGTCGGCGGAGAACTTCCCCTTCGACTACGACCCCTCGCTGGCCCACGAGCTCGCGCCGTACCGGCTCAAGGGCGAGCTGACGCCACTGCTCGCGAGCTACCTCGCCGCGATCCCGCGCGAGAAGAAGCAGACCACCAACTTCCTCGTCGAGCTGAACCAGAAGCTGCAGAAGGACATCGGCTACCTGATCCGCATGGAGCCCGGCGTCCAGACGCCGGAGGAGACGCTGCGCAGCGCCAGCGGCTCCTGCCGCGACACCGGCTGGCTGCTGGTGCAGCTGCTGCGCCACCTCGGCTTCGCGGCACGCTTCGTCTCGGGCTACCTCATCCAGCTCAAGCCCGACGTGAAGTCGCTCGACGGGCCGAGCGGCAGCGAGGTCGACTTCACCGACCTGCACGCCTGGTGCGAGGTCTACCTGCCGGGTGCCGGCTGGATCGGCCTGGACCCCACCTCCGGCCTGCTCGCCGGCGAAGGCCACATCCCGCTGGCCTGCTCGCCCGACCCCGGCTCGGCCGCGCCGGTGACCGGACTGATCGACGAGTGCGAGACCGAGTTCGAACACCACATGAAGGTCTCGCGCGTGTGGGAGGCGCCGCGCGTGACGCTGCCCTACAGCGACGCGCAATGGGCCGAGATCGAGGCGCTCGGCCACCGCGTCGACGACGACCTGCGCACCCACGACGTGCGCCTGACGCAGGGCGGCGAGCCGACCTTCGTGTCGGTCGACGACCGCGACGGCGCCGAATGGAACACCGAGGCCATGGGCCCGACCAAGCGGCTGCTCGCCGCCGACCTGCTCGACAAGCTGCGCCTGAAGTACGGCGACGGCGGCCTGCTGCACTACGGCCAGGGCAAGTGGTACCCGGGCGAGCAGCTGCCGCGCTGGAGCCTGAACCTGTTCTGGCGCAAGGACCGCGAGCCGGTGTGGACGCATCCGGAGCTCTTCGCCGACGAGCACAGGGACTACGGCGTCACCGACGTGCAGGCGCGCCAGTTCCTCAAGGGCGTGGCGCGCCGGCTCTCGCTCGACGCCAAGTACGTCTTCCCGGCCTACGAGGACACCTGGTACTACCTGTGGCGCGAGCGCAAGCTGCCGGCCAACGTCGATCCGTTCGACGCCCGGCTGTCCGACCCGCTGGAGCGCGAACGCATCCGCAAGGTCTTCACCCAGGGCCTGGACAAGGTGGTCGGCCACGTGCTGCCGGTCTCGCGCGCGACGAGCGGGCCGGCGCGCTGGCAGACCGGGCCGTGGTTCCTGCGCAGCGAGCGCTGCTACCTGGTGCCCGGCGACTCGCCGCTGGGCTACCGGCTGCCGCTGGACTCGCAGCCCTGGGCCTCGGCCACCGACCATCCCTGGACGCACCAGCCGGACCCGACCCAGCCCTTCCCGCCGCTGCCGGCCTACCAGCGGCTGCGCTTTCCGGACCGGCTCGCCACCGGGAGCGACACGGCGCAGCCGGTGGGCAGCTTCGCCGATCGGTCGCGGGCCGCGCTGCGCGGGAACGGCTTCGGCACCAGCGGCTTCGGCCAGCTCGACGAATCCGCCGAGCCGGCCGCCGCGGCACGCACGCCGCAGCGCTTCGAGTCGGCCGGCTGGATCACGCGCACCGCGCTGTGCGCCGAGCCGCGCGGTGGGCGTCTCTACGTCTTCATGCCGCCGACCTCGGCGCTGGAGGACTACCTCGAACTCGTCGCCGCGGTGGAGGACACCGCCGTCGAGATGAAGCTGCCGCTGGTGCTCGAAGGCTACGAGCCGCCACGCGATCCGCGCCTGGCCACGCTGCGCGTGACGCCGGACCCGGGCGTCATCGAGGTCAACATCCACCCCGCGCACTCGTGGGAGGAACTGGTCGACCAGACCACGCACCTGTACCAGGCGGCGCACGAGACGCGCCTGTCGACCGAGAAGTTCATGCTCGACGGCCGCCACACCGGCACCGGCGGCGGCAACCACTTCGTGCTCGGCGGCGCCACCGTGGCCGATTCGCCGTTCCTGCGCCGGCCCGACCTGCTGGCCAGCATGATCGCCTACTGGCACAACCACCCGGCGCTGAGCTACCTGTTCTCGGGCCTGTTCGTCGGCCCGACCAGCCAGGCGCCGCGCATCGACGAGGCGCGCAACGACTCGGTCTACGAGATCGAGGTGGCCTTCGCCGAGCTGCAGCGCCAGGCCGCGCTCGGGCCCACGGCCTGCCCGCCGTGGATGATCGACCGGCTGCTGCGCAACCTGCTGATCGACGTGACGGGCAACACCCACCGCGCCGAGTTCTGCATCGACAAGCTCTACTCGCCCGACGGCCCGACCGGGCGGCTCGGCCTGCTGGAGATGCGCGCCTTCGAGATGCCGCCACATGCGCGCATGAGCCTGACGCAGCAGCTGCTGATGCGCTCGCTGGTCTCGCGCTTCTGGCAGCACCCCTACCGACCGGCGCGGTTGAAGCGCTGGGGCACCGAGCTGCATGACCGCTTCATGCTGCCGCACTTCGTCTGGCAGGACCTGTGCGACGTGGTCGAGGAACTGAACGACTTCGGCTATGCGATGAAGGCCGAGTGGTTCGCGCCGCACCTGAACTTCCGGTTCCCCCGCCTGGGCGACTTCAACGCGAAGGGCGTCGACGTCGAGTTGCGCCTGGCGCTCGAGCCCTGGCACGTGATGGGCGAGGAGGGCGCCATCGGCGGCACGGTGCGCTTCGTCGATTCGTCGGTCGAGCGGCTGCAACTGCTCGTCACCGGGCTGGTCGGCGACCGCCACGTGCTCACCTGCAACGGCCGCGTGGTGCCGCTGCAACCCACCGGGCGTGTCGGCGAGTATGTCGGCGCGGTGCGCTACCGGGCCTGGAACGCACCGTCGTCGCTGCACCCGACGATCGGCGTGCACGCGCCGCTGACCTTCGATCTCGTCGACGGCTGGATGGGCCGATCGATCGGCGGTTGCCAGTACCACGTGGCGCACCCGGGCGGGCGCAACTACAGCACCTTCCCGGTCAACGCCTACGAGGCCGAGGCGCGGCGGCTGGCGCGCTTCTTCCGTCTCGGCCACACGCCGGGCGAGATGCGCGTGCCGCGCGAAGAGAGGAATCCCGACTTCCCGTTCACCCTGGACCTGCGGCGACAATCGTAGGGACCATGCCCCCAAGCTCACTTCATTCGCGGCCCCCCGAGGGGGCGCTCAGCGCCTTCGGAACGGCCGAGCGGCGCTGAGATCCGATGTCGCTGAACACCCTGCTCGCCGCCTACGCCGCCCAGAGCGGCCGTTACGACGAGCTGCTGGCGGCGAACCACGCGCCACGGTCGCACTGGCATGCCTTCCTGCACGCGCTGGCCGGCCGCGGCTCGGGCAGCCTGGCCGACACGCTGGCGCTCACCGAGCGCGAGGTGCGCGAGAACGGCATCACCTACAACGTCTATGCCGATCCGCAGGGCATGGACCGGCCCTGGGAGGTCGACCCGCTGCCGCTGCTGCTGCCCGCGCAGGAGTGGCGCGAGATCGAGGAAGGCATCGCGCAGCGCGCCGCGCTGCTCAACCGCGTGCTGGGTGATCTCTACGGCGAGCAGTCGCTGCTGAAGTCCGGTGCGATCCCGCCTGCCGCGGTGTTCGGCCACGCCGGCTGGCTGTCGCCGGCGATGGGCATCCGGCCGCCTGGCGGCGTGCACCTGTTCCAGTACGCCGCCGACCTGGCCCGCTCGCCCGACGGCCGCTGGTGGGTGGTGGGCGACCGCACGCAGGCGCCCTCGGGCGCGGGTTATGCGCTGGAGAACCGGCTGGTGATCTCGCGCGTGTTCCCGCAGATGTTCCGCGAGTTGCGCGTGCAGCACCTGGCCGCGTTCTTCGCCGCGCTGAAGGAGTCGCTGCTGCGCTGGGCGCCGAAGGCCGGGCCCGGTAGCGACGCGCCCCTGATCGCGCTGCTAACGCCCGGGCCCTACAACGAGACCTACTTCGAGCACGCGCTGATCGCCCGCTACCTCGGCATCGCGCTGGTCGAGGGCAACGACCTCACGGTGCGCGATGGCTGCGTGTGGATGAAGACGGTGGAAGGCCTGCAGCGCGTGCACGCCCTCCTGCGCCGTCAGGACGACGACTACTGCGATCCGCTCGAGCTGCGCTCCGATTCCGCGCTCGGCGTGGCCGGGCTCACCGAGTGCGCGCGCCGCGGCACGGTGCTGATCGCCAACTCGCTGGGCTCGGGCGTGCTCGAGTCGGGCGCGCTGCTCGGCTACCTTCCGGCACTGAGCGAACGCCTGCTCGGCGAACCGTTGAAACTGCCCTCGGTGGCCACCTGGTGGCTGGGCGAGCCGGCGGCGTTCGTGGATGCCTGGAAGCGGCTCGACCAGGTGCTGATCAAGCCGATCGAGCGCTCCACGCGCGAGCCCTCGGTGTTCGGCGTCGACCTCGATGCACGTGCCCGCGCGGCGTTGCGCGAGCGCGTGGCCGCGCGCCCGCAGCGCTACGTGGCCCAGGAGTGGGTGCACGTCTCGCAGGCGCCGGTGCTCGAGCGCGGCGCGCACGGCCGCGAGCTGCTGTCGGCGCGCACGGTGGGGCTGCGTGTCTTCGCCGTGGCCACGCCCGATGGCTACCGCGTGATGCCCGGTGGCCTGGCGCGCGTGGCCGGCGAGGGCGAGCCGCGGGTGATCGCGATGCAGCGCGGCGGCCGCTCGAAGGACACCTGGGTGCTGTCCGATGCGCCGGTCAACGCCTCGTTCTCGCTGCTGACCACCACGGTGACGCAGGCGGCGCTGGTCAGCTCGCGCGCCAACCTGCCGTCGCGCACTGCCGAGAACCTGTTCTGGTTCGGCCGCTACGGCGAACGCGCCGACGCGGCGATGCGGCTGCTGCGCGTGGCGATCGCGGCGCAGCTCGACGACGAGGGGGCCGACGGCGGCACCGCGGCGCTGGCGCTGTGCGCGCGGCTCGGCCTGATCGATCCCGACGACGAGCCGGCCACCGCGCTGCTGCGTGCCGCCACCCACCCCGACGGCGCGCTGGCCGAGCGGCTGCGCCAGGTTTCGCGGGTGGCCTTCAACCTGCGCGACCGCATGTCGGCCGACCACTGGCGCACCATCAACCAGCTGATCGGCGATCCGGTGTTCCAGCGCGGCTCGCCGTCGGTGGCGATGCGCCTGCCACTGGCGCTGGCCTGGCTGGATCGCGGCGTGACGACAATGGTGACCCTGTCCGGCTTCGTGCTCGACGGCATGACCCGCGGCACCGGCTGGCGCTTCCTGTCCATGGGGCGGCGCATCGAGCGCTTGTGGAGCCTCGCCGCGGCGCTGCAGGTGGCCACGCGCGAAGGTCGAGACCAGGGCCTGGAGTGGCTGCTGCAATGGGCCGACTCGTCGGTGACCTACCGCTCGCGCTATCTCGTCGCCCCCGAGTGGCTGCCGGTGCTCGATCTGCTGGTCCGCGACGAAATGGTGCCGCGCTCGCTGGCCTTCCAGCTCAAGGGTCTGGCCGAGACCGTGGAGAAGCTGGAGGTGCGCCACGGCCGCTTTGCGCTCGACGTGGTGGCGCCCGGGCAGGCGGCGCTGGCCGCGCTGACGCCGGCCGACCTGCGTCCGGAGAGCGAGGCGCTCGCCGCGCTGCTCGACCAGCTGCAGCGCATCGCCGGCAGCGTGTCGGACGAGCTGACACTGAAGTTCTTCTCGCATGCCGCCTCGCGCAGCGTGCTCTCGCTGGTCGCATGAGCACTGTCCGCTATCGGCTGGAGCACGAGACGCGCTACGCCTACGACGCGCCGGTCTCGCAATCGTGGCAGCGCGCCCGCCTGACGCCGCGCAGCCTGCCCTGGCAGCGGCTGCTGGCGCATTCGATCGAGATCGACCCTCGCCCCGACGAGCGCCACGACGGGCCCGACGCCTACGGCAACACCGTCACCCACTTCGGGCTGCACGGCGCGCACCGCCAGCTGCGCGTGCGCATGCGTGCCGAGGTGGAGGTGGGCGCGCGGCCGCAGCTCGTGCCCGGGCCGCCGCAACCCTGGGAATCGGTGCGCGACGCCCTGGTGCGGCCCGGGCCGCCGCCCGACCTCGACGCAGCACGCATGGCCGAGGCGACCGCGCTGCTGCCGCTGTCGGAGGCCGCACGGCAGTACGCGGCAACGTCGCTGCCGGCCGGGCGCGATTGGCTGGAGGCCGTCACCGCGCTGATGCACCGCATCCACGCCGACTTCGAGTTCGAGCCTGGCGCCACCACGGTCAGCACCTCGGTCGACGAGCTGCTGCGCGGGCGTCACGGCGTCTGTCAGGACTTCGCCCACCTGATGCTGGCCGCGCTGCGCGGCTGGGGTCTGCCGGCGCGCTACGTCTCCGGCTACCTGCTCACCGACCCGCCGCCGGGCCAGCCCCGCCTGATGGGGGTCGATGCCTCCCACGCCTGGGTGGCCGTCTGGTCGCCGCGCCACGGCTGGGTGGAGTTCGATCCCACCAACGACCAGCTGGCCGACCCGCGCTACATCACGCTCGCCTGGGGCGCCGACTTCGCCGACGTCGTACCGCTGCGCGGCGTGATCCTCGGCGGCGGTGCGCAGGCGATGGACGTGGCGGTCAGCGTGGTGCCCGTCTCGGCCTGAGGCGGCCCGAGTCGCTGCACCCCCGCGCGGGGGTGCGGGCGGGGGACTTCGGCCGGGTGACACGCCAGGGCGATGGTGCGCGCCGCGCCGTCTCGGGAGACTGGCTTCCAGCACACACGCTGGAGGACACCATGGCCCGATTGATCACTCGCCTGGCCGACCTGTGCCGGCAACGCGCCCACGACGAACTGTTCCTGCGCCGCTTCCGCATGATGCGTCCCGGCGATGACGAGGAGGCGGCCGGCCCCGGCTGGTACGAGTCCAGCCGCGAGCTGCGCCTGGGCCTGGAGGTGGAGGAAGGGCACGACGAGCGCATGCTCGCCGAGTGGCAGGCGGCGCAGCAGCGCCCCGGCCCCGTGCTGCGCCCGGCCTCGGCGGCGTCGTGAGCGCCTCAGCCCGCCAGCGGCGGCAGGCCGTGCCGCGCCCGGGCGCGGGCGCAGGCCTCGTCGCCCAGCCCCAGCGGCGCGCGCAGCCCGAATTCGCGGCAGGGCGACGGCCGCCATTCGTAGATGCCGCAGTGCGCCCGCTCGCCCACCGTGCCCACCAGCGCGGCGCAGCGCGGGCGGGCGTGGTCGGTGCCGCGCATGCGGCAGGTGCGCTCGTTGAGCTCGACCACCAGGCCGTCGGGCACGCGGCCGCCCTGCGATTCGAGCTCCTCGACGGCGAAGTCGACACGGAAGCTGGCGCAGCAGGCGCCGCAGCGCGTGCAGGGGTTGTCGTCCACGGACTCAGTCTTCCGCCGCCGCACGCACCACGGTGACGGTGCAATCGCACTGCGCTACCACCTCGGCCGAGACGCTGCCGAGGTAGCGGCGCAGCCCGCCGCTGCTGCGCGCGCCCATCACCACGTGGTCGACCTGGTTCTTGCGCGCGTAGTCGACGATGGCCGAGGCCGCGTCCGGCGCCTCGAGCACGTGGTAGGTGATGCGCCCGGCCTGCAGCTCGCGCTGCGGCTCGAGCGCCCGCTGCAGCGGGTGCGCCCAATGCTTGAGCTTGACCAGCAGGTTGACGTGCCGGCTCGAACCGTCGGCCTCGATCAGCTCGTCGGTGGCGATGCGGTTCGTCTTCATCACCGCCAGGCAGGCCAGGCGCGCACCGGGCTCGGTCTGCAGCAGGCGCTGCACGGTGTGGCGCACGGCTTCCAGCAGCGCCGGCGTGGCGCCGGCCACGTCCACCGCGGCCAGCAGGATCGGACTGCGCTCGGTCTGCTCCGCGGCGCTGACGATGGTGACCGGCTCGGCGCCGATGGCGGAGAACCAGCGCTTGATCGTGCCCAGGCCGCCCGCCTTCTTCTGCAGGCGCTCGGCACGCTCGGTGAGCTGCACCTGCTGCGGATGCTGCAGGTCGAAGGCCAGCTGCGCGGCGGTCTGGTGGCGATCGGCCGGCTGGACGGCGAGGCAGCGCAGGATGATCTCCTGCAGCCACGGCGGGACGTCCGGCCGGTGCACGCGCGGCGGCACCGGCTCGCGGTACAGGCGCTGGCGCAGGCCACGCACCGTGTTCGGGTTGCCGAACGGCCGCTCGCCGGTGGCCAGGTGGTACATCAGCACGCC
>VFQN01003189.1_pt1 | contig 23959 bp, 10 predicted proteins | sample 3512371 | NCBI WGS metagenome assembly VFQN01 (sample SAMN10412370, study PRJNA504923) | tailings metagenome | isolation source: Replicate 2 from Balatoc abandoned mine | place: Philippines: Itogon, Benguet | collected 2017-08-28
AAAGTGGAGGCAAGGAAGCATCCAAACTTCTCGAAAGTTTGTATAACTATAGGAGAGTTTAGCCACCAGATTACCTCGAGAATGAATGTTTTAGCTTCGGGTTATAAAATCCTTGGGGTAAATCCTCTCCCTGAAGAAGAAGCACTGGCTCGAGGAATTAACTTCTTGAGTGAATCTTTTGTCTTTGTTGTTGCTGGAAGTATTATCATCATAGAATATGCAAGGAGCGAAGCGAAAAGTGCCCTCAAAGCACAACAAGCTGCTGAAGCAGAGGCTCAATTTCGACAATATTTGGAATCAAAATTTGATGCCTTGTCATCTGATATACAAATATTAAACGAAAGAATCAAAAACCTGGAAATAGCAGCGGAGGAACAGGTGCGGTCCTTCTGTTTTCTTGTATCTCTCATGCTCTCTTACTGTTTGATCACAGGAAGGAAGACTGAAAGAAATAAACATTGAGAGGAAGGAAGTGCGGAAGCGAGATGAAGTGGTAAAGGCGGCCCCTGAAACATCTTCATCCTCGTCGTGGTGGAATTGGTTGGTTTTTCGATAGTTAGTTCGAGTGGAAATTATGTAAAGTTTGTGTATATTTATTCGTATTTACAATACATGCAATTAAACAATCTATTTTCTTAATTAACTATGTTGGCAAGGATCTCGCAAATTTCAGGAAATTTTCCTTGTATGTAGCGAGATGTGAGCTCGAGGACGAGCCTTTAACTATTAGCAAATTGAGGAACAGCTGCTGGTATTCCGGAGGCCACTCGAGTTGCTGCAACAAACCCGTGATGTAAACAACAAACGAGTCACTCGGCTTTGCACCTTCAGTCAAAGTACCTTCCGTGCGGAAGAAGAGGAAGAAGAAGGTGGTTGCGATTTCTCCTATCACTGGTTGAGTTGCTGCATCTTTACAATTTAGGAGCCCGCCAGGGAAAGACGGTGCGAGCGACTGTTTCACTAACTGTTGGAGTTGTTGACTTCTTGAAGATCGAAGGATGAAACAAGGTGAAAGATTGACAACTAATAGAGGAAGCCATCTTTCGTGTAAATAGGTTTCTAGAAGTCCAATGATAGAGCGGGCAGCTTCTGAGGCTAAATGCGTAGAATCAGGGGAAATAAGCCAATTAGAAATAAAACTATTCACCAAGGTGCAGCATAAACGTTTCAGCGGAACACATGAACTTCGCTGTAACTTGAGACTTGTTGGTGACATTTCATTAAAAATTCCTGGAATGAGAATAAATAACTGTGATAAATCGTGAGGTGTTGATCGACCAAATGAGGTCAAAAACAACTCGTCCAGTCGAGTGGCCATAATTTGCTGGTGAAAGTTTAACAAAATTCGGAAGGTCAAACTTCGATCATTTTCAACCGCACTTATTTCATGCTCAAAACTTAAAGTTTGGCTCATCAATAGGCGCTCGAAATTTGAATTGAAATGAAGACAAGCTTGGGTGACTATCTCGTAACAGTCGAGCAAAAGAGGTCGGGTAACATCCTTTGGATGGGTTGACATTAATTGGATCAGGAGCTGAGTCAAGCTTTCCATTTCTCGAATACTCCCGACTGTTCGTATCATCAATCCAAAATGTGGGAGAAAACTTTGATAATATCCCAATTCTACGCTCGTCATGTAGAAATGCAGGATAGTGATAATCTTAAGACGTACTCCCTCCGCTCTCTGGGAGTGAGGGTTTTCAAGTAATTTCTGCAAAAGTGAGGAGATTAATTGGAAAGCCTGGGGAAAATAATGAAAACTGGGCTTGGGAATGTGTTTGAACACGCAAGAAATCGCGGTTAATATTCGAATGAGCTGTGATTCAAATATTTCTTGATTAAACTGGTTCACATGACTCGATGCCTCTAAAAGTGTCTGACCTCGCAACAGTATCTGCTCCGATAATTCAAAAAGAAACTGAACTATCCTTTGGAAGTAATCGATCTGACTCGAAAGAGCTCGGAAAGTTTCATTTCCTTGATCATCTTGAGACCTTTCGCAGATGATCAGACTAATAGCCTCGAAGATCTGAAAAACAGTTTGGTCAACCAGATTTTTCTTTTTCAGTCGATTTCCAGAGGAAGGTGAAACATTCGCCGAGACCGGAACGAAACTTTCAATATTCAATGTGAGAGATGTCATAACTTGCACAACGATTCCTAAAAACATTGGAAAATTGATGAGAAAAATAACACATGAAGAAAGAAGTCAAATGTTCTTCGGAGATCTATGAAAATATCAACATCGCAATTCATTTCCTCGATTTCATCGTCATTAGCAAACTCTTTCATCCGTCGAGTGATTTTACAAGACAAACGATCGAAGAAATGCCGAAGATGATGAAATACGAGAACAATGAAATAATGATAAAGAGTTGAAAGATCCAGAAGTGATTCAGATTTTGCTATTTCCAGAGTTTGATCATCATAAATCATCATGAAGGGATTTCCTCCATTCCAATGATGTTCGATATCTGGAACCTGTCTTGACAGGGTTGGCAATCAGTCAAAAGTTAAAGTTTACCTGCAAGAACATCCTTCGCTTGCAAAAACATTGTTTCTTTGATAGAATTGGCGGAAGCTCCATTCCCAATTCCCTCCAACAACTGCGGTAATGTTTAAGGAAAATATGAATATAAAAGAAGGGCATCACATACCTTGAGGAGCGACTGGCTAAACTTCACTTGAATCTAATACAAATCAAAAATTATGATGAGTGTAGTGGACATGAAAGCATTACCTCTTGCTTGTAATTAACTGAGTGGCTATTTCTGGAAGATGTCCCGTTGGCGAGAAGAGTTGAAACTGAAAATCCTTCCAAAATTACTTGTAACAAAGCAGTTCTCCCACTAAGTGAAGAAAGATTTTGAAATTTCACGAGCAACTACCCAAATACAAATAAACCAATGGATCAAAATCGTCATATTGCTTCTCACCTCGACAAAAGCAATTTTTGATTCTATGTGATCAAAAATTCGACGATCTAACTAAACGATAGAAATGAGTTCGGCTAACAATCGACTTGTTAGAGATATCCACATACGTTCATGATGTAAGCCATAAAGGCTGGGAATTCACTTAATTGATCCTGAAAATAGAAAAAGTCATGGCAAATAGAGTCAAGAGATTTGATTCTCTTACCGCCAAAAATTCAGCACTCGATGCCAACAAACGAAATATTGCCTCGTATTGAATTGCTATAGTCATTAACACGAGTTAGATATTGATCAAGGAAACACTAAAGAAAGATGAAATATTCAAAGAAAGAAAAGTTGGTCAAACAAGTGAAAGCTTGCAAACAAGATACTTCTTTCATTCAAAATAATATTCCATCAAATTGATCATTCACTGCTCAAAGAAAGAGCGAGTATGTAACGTGCTTTTGATGGGAGGGAAATGTCAAATGCAACTAGCAACTTACCAGTCAAACCAATTGAACCCTCAGATGCGATTAAACTGGCGATTCGAGTCAAAGCTTCAGCCCCATTCTGCTTCGCGAAGGAGATGAATAGTCTTCTAACTTCCCGCTTTTCCTATTGAGAAGTAGGTGAGGATAATTCGGAGAAATGAAATGTTGAATCAGATGTACACGTCAATAATTTTCTGAATCTCATGAAAGAGAAATCAAACTCAACATGATGTGACAGTAAATTTAGCAGAAATTTGTAAAGATCTATGCACAAATAGCGCCGTAATAGCAATAACAGGATGAGATGAGTGGAGATTCTACAAGAACCTCAACACCCAGCTCAACCTCTCTGCTACCACGTAGACCTAGTCGCAATTTCTGCAACAAGCTGATTTACATGTCGTATTTCTTACTTCAATCAGACTTTGCAAGTCTTCATCATCTTCAACCTCGCTAAAGTCCATTTCATCCGGGTAAAAGCTTTGGAATAATAAAGCTTGCTGGATCTCGCTCAAGTAACGAGAAGTGTTGAAGTAGTCAAAATCTTTCACAGACAAAAGAGCCGCATATTGCCCGGCGAATTTGATCGATCTGGTACTTTGCAACTTCATCAATGTTAAAATCCTTTGTAATGACGTGGTTACTGCTAGCGTGACACTGACACAGCAATTTAGGAGAACTCTCACCAACACTTTCATCAAGCTGTGCAAACTGTTGTGAATAAACTGGAGGTACGGAAGGACAAGTTCCAACGTACTCGGGGATGAACACGTGGATGATTTGGCAGAACTTGGGTTACTGCCATCATTATGATTAATCGAAGAGAAAGTTCCCTCAGGCGACGAAGCCTTCAAAGGTAAAATAGAATCTTCGTGCAACGAGACCCACGATGCGAATTCAGGGAAAATAAGATCAATAATTCTCGCGTACTGTAAATCCGTTTCAAAATCTCGCTCAGAAATATTGCTTTTCATCTTCGCCTTTGAACTTTGTTGGCAGAAAGGCAATGAACAGACGAACGGAATGAGTTGGAGATCTTGGAGGAGGCTAAGTCGTGTCTTCGCATCCATTCCCCGCTTCAGCAATTCGCGGAGGCAAATAAGGGCTTCGACTTGTACACTAAAACTTTCACTGGACATCGTAGCACATTTGAAGACAAGAGGCAAAGCTTGGCGAACTATGCCGGCATCGATCCATGAGAAGAGTTCAGATAAACGCAACAATGCTTTTCGTACAGCATCCTCCATAGATCTGATTTCATGTAAACCCACCCCTTGGGAAAGATTATCCAAGATCTTCATGATAACTTCGCACAAGAATTCCGTTAATGCGTACGTCACCCCTGTGCTGCGCATCACATCTTTGATGTGAGTGTTACGGGCAACCTCCTCTTTGGATCGACTATCATTGAAGGCAACCACCTCAATTTCAAACTCTTGCATCACAGTGATCAGGAATAGATTGCTTCGGAGTCCATCTCTCTTGCTTAGCAGCAACAACTCTTGAAAGGCGGAAGGCCACAGGTTTGGATAATCCCACTTAATCAACAAGGCAACTATTGACAACAGGTTATTTACGTAGTATGGAGGGATCTCCGAACCCTGGGCATTTAGGAAAGGCCAAATAGATTCACGAACAGTACGACGATGATCTTCTTCCTCAGGACCCAGAAGACTGGATTGCAGACATTCTCGGATCAATGACAACCCAAAGAATTGAGCTTGCTCTTGAGATCCACGCAAAAACAGCTGCAGGCCGAGTAGTAACCGATTTTGTATGAATTTCAGCTGATGCAATTTTCTAATCAAATAACAATTATCTCAACTTCATTGAATGTGGAGGTGTAAACTTACTCTACTGCCTCAGATTTAGAGTTGGTGGATTGATTCGCAAGCTTGAGAAGTGCTTCTATTTCATTCAACTCCATGACATTTCCACAGCACTCTGCGACCACTGAATTGCCTTTCTGTCCCTCTCGATACACCAGTTTCTGTCTGGAGAGAGGTGACGTAAATTTATTAAAATATACCGATAAGTTACCGACAGTTGACGGTTAAAGTTTGGAGGAAATGATTAGATCCTCTGAAGATAAGGCAACCCCTGCGAAGAATCTCTGGTGGATTCCTGATGAAAATGAAGTTTGGACACTTGCTAGTCAAGTCAGCGATGAATTACCAAATGGGTGTGTCAATTTTCTGATTCAGCGATCCCAAAGGCTTGTAACACTTCCACTGGACAAATGTCTTCCAGCTCCTTCTTCTCAACTCTCAATTCCAGAGGATTTAGTATATATTCCTGAAGTCAATGCTGCGTCGATCCTTTCGTGTATCCGGGCTCGATTCGTTGAGAGGAAAATCTACACTAACATCGGAATGGTTTTAATGGCAGTGAATCCTTTTGAAGTCATTCCTGGTATGTATGGAAGGCAAATGATTGATAAATACGAAAATCCGATGGTAACTAATCTCCCAGCACATGTTTATGTCATTGCCTCCAGAGCCTTTCACCATTTGTGTCAGGGCCAGAACTTAAACCAGTCTATTTTGATCTCTGGCGAGTCTGGCGCTGGTAAAACAGAGGCGACGAAGCAATGCTTGTCTTTTCTAGCAGAACTCGCGCAAAGAAAGTCAGGTTCCTCATCTTCATCATCAGGAATCACTGATCGCATTTTATTCGCCAGTCCAATCTTAGAGGCATTTGGAAATGCAAAAACATTGAGGAATAATAATTCTTCCCGCTTTGGAAAGTGGATGGTGCTTAACTTTGATCAACATAATTCTTTGCACTCGTCCAATATTGTCTCTTACCTGCTCGAAAAGTCTCGCGTGACTCAAAGGGATTTGAAGGAGCGCAACTACCACATCTTTTACCAACTCCTTAGAGGGGTTGATCGACAAGTTTTGCAATCTTGGAATATTCTCCCTGAGACTAAACATTATCGCTTTCTTCAAACTGCCGATGAATTTGAAGCAGTTGATCTTGAAGATCAGAAGACCTTCAATGAGACGTATACAGGTTTCCTAAAGGTTGGCTTTACCCATGATGAAACGATGAATTATATGAAAGTTATCGCAGCTATTTTACAGCTGGGCAATGTTGTCTTTACCTCTACCCGGGATGGCGAGGCATGTGATATCAAAAACAGAGAATACGTCAACTTCGCTGCCGAGAAATTGGGTATCAACGCTCAGGTATTGTCAAGTGCGATGTGTAGTCGCTCTATCGAATCAGGAAAAGGAAGAAAATCGATTATCTCTATCCATTTGAGTGCGCAAAAGGCTCAAGAAACTCGCGATACCTTAGCCCGTTTCATCTACGACAAGCTTTTCCACGACATTATTGATAACATTAATACGAAAAACAAAGATGACAATTCCTTTGAACAACTTTGTATCAACTATTGTAACGAGATGTTGCAATACCATTTCAACTTCGTCATCTTTACATCTGAGAAGAATCTGTACGCAAAAGAAAGCATATTTTGTGAAACGATTGAATTCCGCGATAACATTGAAGTCATACGAGACATCGAACATCTGTTCAAGACACTCGATGAGGAAGCTCGTATACCGAAAGGAAGTTCTAAGACGTGGTACGATAAGTTGAAGAGAAATTTCAAGTCCTCACATATCACATTTCCAACTCGTCGCTCTGGTGATATATTCGTCGTGAAGCATTATGCAGGTGATGTTGACTATACTCCTTTAGAATTTATGGATAAAAACATCGAAGTACTTAATAATGATTTGTTAAATGCTATGGTTTCCTCCAAAGATCCGTTAATCTTTCGCTTATTTACAAGAGTTACTGAGCAAAGTCAAATAGCAACGTCAACTTCTTCCAATCCCCCAAATGCAGGTTCAAGTCGGTCTTCAATTTCTGTGACGACCCATGACGCGAGGCCAGGAACGGCAGGGGGCGCGAATGGATCAACACTCACAAATAAAAGCATTTCGTGGCGATTTATTCATCAACTCAGCTCTCTGACGGCGATGTTAAAGGATACACAGAGTCACTTTATACGATGTGTGAAGTCTAACGATGTCTGTCAACCTCAGCTATTTGATTCGACGGTAGTTTTCAAACAGTTAACGTATTCGGGCATTTTTGAGGTAGTCAAGATACAACAATCTGGTTTACCTTGTCGTTTGACACACTCAGCCTTTTTGACTCGCTATCGCTGTCTTGCCCCAGGAAAAGTTCGCTTTACTTTCTTCTCTTCCAAAGATTTACTCAAAGCTCTTCAAGGAATCGGATATGATCTAAATAGGGCGAAAATTGGAACAAATTTGACGTTCTTTTCTTCATCAGAGCAAAGATTACTTGAAAAAAGCCGAGATTCCTTGTTAGAGAAATCAGCGACTTTGATTAGTCGATTTCTTCAGATGACAACAAGAAGATATGCGTATCGCTTCATCCGACTCTACTACAAAGATTTTCAAATTCACAATGCGAACTTAGTTTCCGAACCAGCAACCGTCTCATACGAAAAATTTTGTGAATCCTGTGCCCGAATGGATCGTCTTGTGCGTTATTCGATACTTGAACGTCAGATGCGTTTGATGAAGAAACATCTGGATTTTCTTGATGCAAGAGTTGATTTGATTCGATTAGCAAATGAGAGGTTATCAGAAAAGACTGTTGAGGCAATTATCTCATTAAATGAGGTGATTGCTAAAGCCATTGATCTTGAGATTACAGAACATCCTGTTATTGTTGAATGTCGAACCATCATTCAAAAATATAACCGCACGTTAGAGTTTTTGGAAATTGTCGAGCAGACCGAATCCAACGTTCAGGAAGAGGAAGAACAGTATGATGAAAATGTAATAGAAACAGAAAGTGCATCGCAGAAGTCGAACAGAATCGAACGCGGAAAACGGCGTATGAGTTTGAACCACCTAACAAAGAGCCAGTTAGAAGAATGTATCGCTTCGTTAAGCGAATTCAAAGAATACATTCCAAAGGCGTCTGAAGCGTTACAAACAACTTTATCACATCAAGAGCTCGTAGAAAAAGAGATGCGGGAAGTGTTCTATCCATTGCAAGAAAGTCTTGCGCTGGCAGAGACAGTGTACGATGAGCAAACAGGTGATTTAACGTTGAAGTTTGGTGATGAAGGTGCTGAAGCTTATCTTCGTCTTCAGAGGTTAGTAAAGCAGCATGAAGTTGGAGGCGATCATGAAATGCTTCTGAATTTTAAGGGAAAGGAATGCGCTTTGCTTTTTGAAGATTGCCGCAATTTCATTCGATTGATGGAGGAGTATGTAGCGAGTAATGAAGCTTATGAGGCAATACAGTTCATGAAATCAACTTCACTCGGAAAGACAAATAATGAAATCTTTCTCAGGCAATTACCACAGCTCCATCTCTGGGCAGAAGTTCAACTTATCCCTCAAAATCTCAGAGATGATTTGCTCTCACATCATATGATTCCTAAATCTGATATTGCAAATGAGATTTCGGATGTGATGTATCAGCAGCTAGAAGGTGTCTGTCAAAAGTTACAGAAGATCGATCGACCATCAGAAGGTTTGTTTATTGCACTGACGGTTGCACAACACTTCGTTATTTTGCGTAAAGCTTTCGTTGAAAAGAATTGGAGGGCATTAGAAGAAGCTATAGATGCTGCCAGTACCCAGAATATTGAGAAGAACCTGTTCGATGATTATCCTTCTTGTTACGATGAATTGCACCATGCCCATTGGCAAATTAGCTATCACACTTTTCTAAATGACCTACTCTATTCAATCTCGGAGCCTATTATTCAGTCTATTTCGCTTAATATGGACTTATCTTCCTGGATCGTTTTGGTTGGCGACTTGCCCGAAGATCTCACCCTAATTCAAGAGATCAAATCGTTTGCAAATGCTCAAAACTCTTCAAAGCTTTTATCACTGCTTCCTCTATTCGAGTCTATTCTACAACTTCGTTCACTTCTTTATTCGAGAGAAATTCCTTTCGCAAGGAAAATCCTTGCGACTTTTTGCGAAGAACATTCTCTCGTGATTTCAGAGTATGAGTTGCTGGAAAAGATTCAGTTGGAATTACAGCATTGTGAGAAATTGGTGTTGCGCTTGGAGTTGGAGGAAAGGCTTGAAACTTGGCTACAAAACCTTGCCTTCGACTTTTCCTCCAATGCGATTAATCCAAATGTTGATGCTTTGCCAGAAATTGAAACTATTTTAGGAGAATTTTCAAGGTTGTCTTCTAACTACCACCCAAACCTTGACCAGAAAATTAGATTTTGTCAGGTCTTAGTTTCCGGTTTAAGAAGATTAGTTGTGAAGAAAGAAGACAAGATGCACTGGTCAGAGGCCCTGCTTGCGTTTGAGGAGGAAATTTTCCGAACATATCAAAAAGAAAACTTAGAAAAAGATTTAGTTTGCAATGTTTTCATTTTTGATTTAGAAACCCTCTCTACCTCAACTTCTTTGGCGGAACTCTTCTTAAGTAAAGTAAACCCAGCCTTCAGAAACTTTGCTTCATCTGACCAAGAACAGACACAGTCAGGGCAAAAGGATAACTTTATCGAAGAGAAAGATCGAAAGTTTTTCGTTTTAATAGCTTTACACTATCAACTAATTCAGTTCGAGTTATTTCGTCGTTACCTTTTCTCGAGCGTGAGGCTCTTATTAGCGACCGAAGGAGTAGTAACTGGAAATGTGCATATCGATTTATCAGTAAATACTGTATTACATGGGGATTCAGTCTTTCAGCTCAACGAATTAACACAAAGAATCCATCAAATTAGCAAGTATACGTCGGTTGACGCTTCTTTTTCGTACGCTGGTTATGGATTATTATACCAACTCAAATTTCCCACTATCCTCTGTATCGCCATGCCCGATCAACTACAATATCTTCTTCAACTACTTCACCGTCACTACTCTTTGCGACAACTTGTTCGCGATAATTTATGGGAGATCCCTCATCCTGACCCCCATTCTGATTCCACTCTCGTGAACCCGCTCATGACTTCTCTGCTAATAGAGATATCATCTCTCTTATCGCAAAGCTCAGGAATTGCTCTGTCAGATGTTAACTTTACGATTTTAACTAGAGAAGTGGAGAAAATTGCGTTGGAGTTGAAATCTCGAATGGTCATGAAAGCTTTCAGACATGAGCTGGAAAACATTAAGATCGAAAATATTACCTCATCGACTTCGTCGATGAGAAAGATATCAATTAGCTTAGGGCCGTTGAAAGCAGTAATGAAGATGATGGAGGAATTTTCAGGTCCTAAGAGTAAGCGACTGTTACAAGTTTCAACTCGACTAATTCGCCTGATTGATCTGCTCTTATCAAATCAAATCGACAAGATTCATCAAAAAGATCTCGATGAAGTTATCGAAGAATTCCAACTTCTCGAACTGAATCCCGACCAAGTTCATCAAATCTTTCATCAAGTCCAAATTCACAATTTCCTTCATGAGCTTAATGAAATCATAATGCTCTTCAAAAACCATCATCATAACCTACATCTTCTTCTTAAATCTATTCATCAATTACACAAAAACCTTCTCAAAATTCTACATGTTCGTCAATCTGCCGCACAGGCGAAAAGCCATTCATCACAACATCATCATTATCATCACTGGAAATGCCTTCTGTGGCTAAAGGCAAGCTACTTCTATTGCAACCTTTCCTCTGTTTTAATGCACTATCCCAAGCCAGCACTATCAACTACTTCCTCATCAACCTCGTCTAACGAATATAATTGGATTCGAATTATAGAGTCCTGCAATCAACTTGATGAATTCATGCAAATTTATCTGATGCCTTTATTCTATGAAATTATTAGATCGAAAATCAAGCACCTGCCCCATCAAGGGCTTGCGCAAGCAACTTTTTCTCTCGGTGTACGAAGAAGAGATTCGTTTGAAGGACTCAAGCTTGTGAAGCAGGAGAATAGATCAACGGACGTTTTGAATGACGATAGTGCTCCTAGTACATTGGACTACACAGAGGATGTAGTGAAGTTCATGGAGCTGTGTATACACCTGACACAAGAAGGATATCAATTTGCTTTACGAATTAAGCTTCAATTGGATGCCAAAGCGAAGCAAGCATCACTGTCAGCGCTTTCTCCCTTGGAAAATTTAAAGAAAGAAATTCGGGATTTCGATCTCACCGCCAACCCTTACTCTTTCGGACATCTTAAGCTCGCAGGCTTTTCAAATCAACAAATTGTTCAGTCTCTGGGTACACGTAAGGCTCTAACTTCTTCCTCCAGTGGTCGCCAAATTATTTTCGATGCGAAACTTTTATGGGCCTATAATGTTGACTTACATTTAATCAAGAAATTCGCATCATCTACATACTCTTCACGCGAATTGTTATTGGGTGGATATTCTTTGAAGGAACTGTATAATTGTGGATATACCCCGGCTGAACTTTATGCGTCAGAGTTGGTTAGTATTCAGGATCTTCTAAATATTGGCTTGTCAATTACACAACTAAGGGAAAACGGAATCTCTGATGAAATAATTCTCAGGGAAATCACAGACCTTGCGACAAACAACACCTCTTCACTTTCATCTACCACGCTTCATAAAGAATTGAAGGGATTTAGTTTATCAAAACTGCTTTCTCTTGGCTATAAGTTGCACGATCTTCGCTATTTCAACTTTTCTTTACTTGAGTTGCGGGCAGCAGGCTTTACAGCTGAGGAAATTCATCGTTTCTATCAAGAGCAATCAACCACCTCGAGCCCACCGAAACTTCCTGACTATGTGAAAGCGGGTTTCTCTTCAAAGTCTTTGCTTGGTGTATTTTCTTTGCAAGAGTTTCGGAGATGTCAATATTCCTTTGAAGATCTTCGAAAAATCGGCGTTGACAATGATGAGGAATTATTCTTTGCCGGATATGTAAAAGAATTGGAATATGAAGCTCTCTCAATGTTGTATCAGAGTTGCCATGGCGCGTTTTGGAAGCTGAAAACCAACTGGAATAATTATGAAGTCCCGCTAAGTCAATGGTTTGGTGTTTCAACATCCTACGACGCTGTTACAGAGACGGAGCGGGTTTGCTCTATTGAACTAATCAATAATAATCTTCGAGGGTTTTTGCCATCAGAGCTTTGCAATCTCAAGAAACTCCAGAAATTGCGCCTTTCTTTAAACAATATATCAAATGATCTGCCGCCCAAGCTGAAGTCTTTTCTTTTACAAAACCAGGTAGTTACAGATTTTATAAGAGCAGTTTCTTCTGTTAACACCCTTGTCCTACCTTCTCCTGCAAATGCTACATCGACTATCACCCCTGGCTCCAGTGCGGGTTCACCCCTTCTACGTTCTCCACCTCCTCCATCACACACAAGTACTGTGCAAGAGAGGGACAACGATTGTAAAGAAGATGAAGAGACTCGGAAATGTTTGAGAGAATTATTCCACGCACTAGGTGGAAGAAAGTGGAAAAGGAAAGATAACTGGTGTTCTGATGAGACGTTAACTAGATGGTACGGTGTGAAAGTAGATCAGAAAGGTCGAGTCATTGAGTTAAATCTCGGATCTAATAATCTTCAAGGAAGCATCCCCAACTCTATATGCGCCCTTAAAAGATTGAAGATATTGGATCTCAGACTCAATCAAATTGGTGGGTTTATCCCGCCTTCACTGGCAGGATGTCATCATCTCGAAAGGATTCACCTGCAATCAAACAAACTCTGCGGTCATTTACCAGAGAATTTCCAGGATCTTTCTCGATTGAGAATTCTCGATCTTCGCAGTAATTTGTTCAATGGAATATCTGCTCATATTTTCCACTCGATGAAGGAAATGCAATATCTAGGACTTCATTCCAACAAATTTCTCGAAACTGATTTAGATGATGTTGCAGTTATCCTCCCAGTGACTTGCAAACTTGTTCGTTGAAGTTTTAAAGGAGAATCAGAGAGATAAACTTATCTTAAGACAAATGATGATTTTAAGAGACGTTAACACATTATGCTATCATCAAGGCACAACGACCTTCTCTTTGATCTCCCCGGACACAGATGAAGGTCCAACGAGAGAATAGCATCCTTGCTTCGAACTCCTTTGAAAGAAAGGAAAAGACAATTAGAGTGTGCTGCCTTTCAACATTCTTTATGAGACGAGGGCGAATAAGGTTTCAGTGGAGGGTGCAGAGCATTGCGAATACGAGGGACAATAATCTCGCGATAAAAGTAGTCAGAATCTTCTTTCCTATTTGCTGAAGTTAAATGAACAAATGTTTGACCTGAAGTTAACATCATAGCGAGATAGTCCTTCGCAAAGAGAAGGTGTCGAGAGGGGATGGCCACTGGATTGTGACAAGAGCGATTTTGTTCGACAAAATCAAGCGACTGTTGATCGGTTGGGAACATGCCTCTCGATAATACACTCGCCCACGCTTTCATACATCTTTTACTAGCCTCTCGATTAAGATACATAACTCCAGTGTGCCATTTCTCGCAACCCGCACAGAATCCGACATAGTGTCCCTTCGCATCCAGAAATGCCGCGAAATCGAGTTGAATCGACGGCACCGAAGCATTTTCTCGTCGAAGAGATGGCACTGAATGAATTTGAGCATGATGGTACAGGTAGAGCTGATGAGAGAGATCTTGTAAGAAGCTTCCAAGGTTTCGAGTGACGAGAATATCAACATCCATATACAAGACGCGCTCGATGTCCTGAGGAAGGAAATCAAAAATTTCTGCTTTGATACGTTTAATGGCAAGGATCGAAGATTTAGGAGCGATGTGGATGATGATAGTATTGCTGTTGAGAGTGAACAACTCGAAGCACTTTGGCTTGTCTGTGATAATAAAGATTTTCTCTGTCCAATGCCCAATGCTCCTGACAGAGGTTATGGAGTCTTCTACAAGCGATTCTTTGGAAAGATTTCCCATTGAGACGAAGACTATTGCTTGAGGAAAGTAGTCTTTGATCTTACTGGTTACAAATGCGCTCTGCACGTGATTGGAATAAAAGTAGTAATCAAGCTGCTCACCACCATTTTCTGATTGAATTGTCGTCGGAAGCGATGGGATTGTGAAATAGTATCCAAGAACAACCAAGACAATCCAAATGATCACAATCTTATAGGGGATGCGAGTCAAGTAAGTCGTCCAAGACATTCTTACCATTGTGAGAAATGGGTACTGTATAGTGCACAAAAACTGTGTATCTGTGTATCTGTGTATCTGTGTATCTGTGTATCTGTGTTTTCATCGGTTTCGATTTTCAAATCACAAGAATCAAAACAAACCAACAATACACCCCAATACACCCCATACTACTCGATTCTATCGACACAGGCCTGTGACATGAATAAGAAAACCAAGGCTTCGAAGTCTTCGGTGTTGAATAAAGGAGCTGCTGCCAGCAAAAATGCCAAAGGGCAACCTTCTCTCGAGGAGTTTTTGAACTCTCGCGACTACACAGGAGCTCTCACCTTGCTTGAGTTTCGTCTGAAATGCCAAGATGGAGATACAAGAGAGTTATTAATGTGGATTGGATATGTGGCGTTTCACCTCGGCAACTACAAACGAGCAGAGGAAGCTTACCGCGAACTCCTGCAAGTGCATGACTTCGGCGCTGTCGGACATCTTTACATCGCTTGCTGCTATTACTTCCAACAAATGTATGAAGATGCGGAGAAGGAAGCATTAAAGGCTACAGATGACCCGCTGTCTACAAGGCTGCTGTTCAACATCGCCCATCGTGTGAGTGACGAGGACAAACTCATGAACTACCACCAGAAGCTACGAGAGGCGAAGGAAGACCTTCTTTCTCTCGCTGCTGTGCATTACCTTCGTCAGCATCATCAGGAAGCTACGGATATCTATAAGCGTCTGCTCCTTGAGAATCGAGATGATCTCGCGCTCAACGTCTACGTGGCGATGTGTTATTACAAGCTCGATTACTATGACGTATCTCTCGAAATCCTCGCCGTTTATCTGCAATCTTTTCCCGATTCTCCCCTCGCGATAAACCTCAAGGCGTGCAATCACTTCCGTCTGTACAACGGCAAGGCGGCGGAGGCGGAGCTGAAGGTGTTGTCAGACAAAGGAGTCAACGTGCAGGCGAACGAACTCATTCGCCACAACCTCGTCGTCTTCTCTAATGGAGAGCATGCACTTCAAGTCTTGCCTTCACTGATTGATACAGTGCCCGAAGCGAGACTCAATCTAGTGAGTTGCAGACCTGACGTCATCAATTCATCGGCTTATCTTTCTCTTCTTTCAGATCATTTACTACCTGCGACGTCAGTCAGTCAACGAGGCTTATGAATTGATCCGCGAGGTCGAGCCTTCCACCCCTTCTGAATATATTCTCAAGGGAGTGGTGCACGCGACGATCGGCCAGCAGACAGGCAACAGAGAACATCTGAAGATGGCGCAGCAGTGTTTCCAGCTTGTCGGAACTTCAGCGCACGAATGCGACACGATTCCAGGGAGACAGTGCATGGCTTCGTGCTACTTCTTGATGAAGCAGTTCGATGACGTGAACATCTATCTGAACTCAGTCAAGGCTTACATGTACAACGACGACGACTTCAACTTCAATCATGGCATCGCACTCGCCTCGACGAGGAACTACAAGACGGCGGAGGAGGCGCTGTTGCTCATTCATAACGAGGCCTATAAGGCGGAGTATGTGTACATCTCTTGGCTGGCGCGCTGCTACATCATGAACGGCAATCCTCGCAGTGCGTGGGAACTCTACCTCAAGATGACGTCATCAAATGAATCTTTCAATCTTCTTCAGTTGATTGCTAACGATTGCTATCGAGTAAGTCTCTCTTTCCTCTGTCTTCAGTTAGCTTACACCCCTCTCAGATGGGACACTTCCTCTTCGCAGCGAAGGCCTTTGACGTGCTCGAGCGTCTCGATCCAGACCCAGAGTATTGGGAGGGAAAGAGAGGTGCCTGTGTCGGTGTGTTTCAGTTAGTGATCGCTGGCAAGGCGTCGAGAGACGATCTTCAGGACGCGCTGTCGATGATTCGAAACACCTCGAACCCGCAGGTGGAATACATCGTGCGAATCATTAAGAAGTGGTGCAAAGAGAACAACGTGAAAATCAACTGACCACCACGTCAGCACCATCGTTCCTCCAAGCCTCCTAATCCCGCCTCAAAGAAAAAGAAGCGTCGGCGCCACATCAGTCGCTCCCCTTCGCCAGTCATCGTACATTCATCTTCTTCGTCCTCGTCTTCCTCTTCCTTTCTCCTACCAGCAATCAAGCCACAGTCACAATCGTCATCTTTTATTCGTGTGAAGAGGCGAAGGAAGCATAAGAATAAGAATAGAAGGAGGAATGATAAGAAGAAGAAGATTCGTCGTGTTTGTATAAAGAGATCTAACTAATCATCGTTTATTTATTTATTGATTTCTTTCATTTTTTCTGACGTATGCCGATGAAAGTGAGGGATTTGTCTTGGCGAGAGATCTGACGTCGTTGCTTATCACTGAAGGGCACTGCGATCGTCCCCTCCCTCTTCCTCTCTTCTTCTTCTTCCCAATCTTCTTCCTCTCTACTCACTCTGCTCTGCCGATGAGGTGGCGGGTCCTGGAGGAAGAGATCTAGCTTACGTCGGATGGGAATCGTTTGGTCAGCGAGGATCGTTTCTTGCCGTGAAAACGGATCGTTTCTTCTCATCTCGTGGAAGTGACGGTGCTTCGAGCGGTTTCTCTCGTAAGCCTTAACCTCTTCGCTGCACTGTCTCTGATAGCTCTGCAGACTGACGATGGAGTGAGGGAGTTTGAGGTAGTTCAGAGCGCTGATGAAGGCACCACGTCGTTCCTCCTCGCCTTCTATTGTTGCTTTAGTTTCAGTTACTGCCTCTTCTTCAAGAACATCTGCTTTCTGCGCAGCTCCAAAGATTAACACTCTTCCCATCTGACTCTGACGTATTTGCCGCAGAAGACTCGAGTGATTCCTTCGCTGAAGAAGTTCCGTCATCAGTGGATGACGTGGAGACACCTCAGAAGATGTGGCTTGCAGGAAAGACTTCCAGTCTATAGGGGTAGAGGCGACAGACGAGGAGGTAGAGGTCGAGGAGGTGCGGTAGAAGGTTGAGATCGTCACGATTTTCCAGAAGGAAAAGGCGCTTTTCTGAAGAAAGAGGAATGACGTCAGTCTCTTCAACAATAGATGGAAGAGAAGATCGCGTCTTCTTTGCAAGATGTGCTGTGTCGCTTCTCGATGTGCGATGACGTGTTTCCACCGTCGAAGCGCATCTCCTAATCGGTAATAATAGGAGTACCGACGGGCAATAAACAACTTCCGCCAAGACGAAAAAGCGCTTTTCTTCGCGGCCATTAACAACAGCTTATCGGTATGGAAGGTTACAACCTTCCACCTCTTCCAGTAGAGCTGACGCAGGGGCTCATAGAACACGTAATTAAGTAACTGTTGAACGAGATGCCTTTTTCTATCCAATCGTGAGAAGCAGGAGCGCCAGTGACGTAGCGTCTGTGTCAAGCACTTCTCCTCAAGTCCTCGACGCAAAGCAAGCGACGCTTTAGTAACACGATAGTGTTGATGAAGAGGGCGCCAGATGAGGGAGTAGAGATGGCGGCGGCGGAAGAGCTCTATCCGGTCTTTAAAAGCCTGACGTCGCAGAGATTGCCGCTGACTGAAGTCCTTCCATCTCATATAAATCTTCGTGAGTACTCGCATTCTTCGTGTTCCTCGCCTCTCTCTCGCTCTTCGCAACCAGTGATGCAGCGCGGTATGTAGTCGGTAAGCGTTGACGGGATGTCGGTGAAGTTGTTGCAGATATCGATGATGTGGACGATGACGTAGCAAGAGAGTGGTGCGCGTTTTCCAATACATCCTTCTTTTCCAACGCCTCAGACAGCGAAGAATTGCTTGCAGCATCTGTTTCCTCACCATCCTAGTCAAACGATGACGCACGAAAGCTCTTCTGCGCCTCTTCCACTGCAGCCGATCAAAGAGGTATCGCAGAGTCCTGAGGTAGAGAAAGATCTCCGCCTGCTTTATAACGGCTTTTCTGTGAGTCCTAGAGCGCACCAATAGTCGCCAGTTGCGGAACCCTACTTGTGCGTTCTTCCACGTGAACATTTCAGAGCGGAAAAGGGCTTTTTGCCAGAGATGGAAGAGGTTTTGTAGTTGAAAATGACGGTGCCTAGATTGCACCTGAAGGAACTTCTGCGTCAGAACTTTCTGATCCAGCGTCAGTATCCAAGTGTAGAAAATGCGTTTTTTCTGCAGCTGTAAGTGCTGTGTGAAGATAACCTCGAAGCAGTGACGGTGGAACAAAGTAGTCCGACATAGCGATTTCCAGGCTGAGAATATCTTGCTTTTCACTCGTTGCTGACGTACTCGTTGCGTTTTCGTAAGAATTCGCTGATGCTTCAGCTGGGCGATCGTCAGCAGCAACCATGACTGGAACACCGGCAGGAGGGAAAAGCGTTTCTTCACTAGGAAGAAGCGCTTTCTTAATTGTGCTCTGCGTCTGAGGTAGTGTAACGTCATTCGCTGGAGGCGGCGATTCTGCTTCTTCGCCAATATTCGCATAATTTGGCGATGCAGGAAGAGTTTCTCCAGCGACGATCGAAATCTACGGAATTGAACGATACGGTAATGACGCCAGCGTTCTTGCAATCTCTTGCCTTTAAGTCTTCGGAATTCCCGACGATTCTGCACATTAAGTCTGAGTAGTGAGAGGAAGTGATGACATCGCCTCTGTAGCTTCCCAATCACCTTGAAGCGTTGCTGACGTTGCTGCTCCTGCTGGAAGTAGAAGAGTGAGTAAGACGCGGCGGAAGGTTTACGAGGAGGTAGTAAAGTGGACGAGGAAGGGTGTGAATTGTGAGAGGAGGTGTTGAGGTCTCGAACAAGGTTCACTTGATATCGTCGAGGAGAGTACTTATAGTCGGGATAGAGGTACGTGGACTTTTCATAGAGATCGTTCCACGTCATCGCTGTCCCTCTGGATACAGTAGCCTCATTTCTCTCGATTGAGAAGATTTTCTTCTTGCGAAGGTAAGTGAATTTCTTCAGTTTCTGTAAGGAAAGATTCTTCTTCAACATTTCACTGAAACCAATGAGAAATAATTTCAGCAAATGGCGCTGACGTCGCTTTTGCTTCAAGCGAAATCTCAAGATCGCAAAGAATTCTCTCAAAGATTTCCTTCGTTTTTCCAGGTAAAATGGTGTTAAAACTCGCGTAACTTTACGCGATCTAACACAGCGAGGGCGTAATTTATCAAAGAGAAAGATGCGGAATTGTCGCTGCTGGAACCGCAGAAAATGATGACGTAGAAAGCGCCTCCTTTTCTCACGCGCCTGACAGTAAAGCATAAGGCGGTGAAGGTAGTGGAAGAGGGTGTGTCGCTCCGGGTGATGACGTGGAATGAGATAGAGTCGAGTCTTCACGGCCTTCTCTGCACGCATCTTACGTACTTGGCGGTTATACAGGTTATGCTGCGAGGAGAGAAAGTGGTAGTATGACGTCATTGGTACTCCTGCTCGATGCAAGAGATAGCTGTTCTCGGTCGGATATTTATTGTCTGAACGATGTCGTGGATAGTGCTTCCGTCGTAGTGGCAAGAGCAAGCGCTTAAAGTAAGTCAGTAGCTTCTTCTTCTGGAACAGTCTTAGCTTCTCTGTGAGAAGGTGCGAGGTGAGATGGTGGCGGAGGTTGAAGTCGCGCCACGTCTTGAGCGCCTTCGTGAGAACCACGTTACCCAAAACGAACTTTTTGCTGAGATAATTGACCATTTTCCTCTGGAGAGAGTTCAACGGGGGTAAACCTTTGCCTTTCACCTTGCCCACGCCCCATCGTCCAACGCCTTCCGCCTCATACTTCTTAAGAAGGAAAGGTTTCTTATCCTCGCGATAAGCCAGGTCCTTCCTCATGTGCTGAAGGAACAGACGGAAGAATTTCTTTTTCGTTCTCCGTGAATCGGCCCACTCGCTGTAGCGGCGCAGGTCTCGGTGATAAGCGCAATCATCCCTCCATCTCTTCAAGCATCTCCTCGCTCGCCGATGAAGGCGGTGCTCAGCGATTTCGCGTGTGTTGTGACAGATGAAGAGAAAGTGTCGCCAGCGATCAAGTGCGACGGTTTTAAGGTGTTGTGTCACCAGCTTCGCTTGCCAAAGAAGAATGGCGTGACGCCGGCATGAGTCCCTCCACTGCCTAACGGCTGCCATCAACATCTTCGAAGGTAAGTAGTGATGAATAATGGCTTTGATCTGACGGCGTCGGTGCACGATACCAAATCTCCAAAATTTTAAGTATGGTGAAAGTCGACTTTTCAGTAAATACGATTTGTAGACTGACAGGAAGCGTTTCCTCGCCACGTATTTCTTCCATCTCTGTAATGCCCGGCGTCGCCAGAATTTATTCGGAAAGAAGGAACAAAAGAAATTGACTCGAGTTTCTTGTCTCTTCTTTTTCCGCCATCGTCCATAGAGCGAGAAGAATAAGCGCTTTGCCCAGTAGCCTCTGAGCTGTAACAAGTGTTTGTCCTTCTCTGACAGTAAGTTACGGAGCAAGATCCTCAAAACTTTACGCTGACGTTGACGGCGCACGAACCGCGGGATAGCAGTACCTGACGTTGACGGCGCACGAACCGCGTGATATCAGGACAGTGTTGGCGGAAGTATAGAAGAAACGAACTGCGCCGAGGATATTGTATCGCGCGAACTCGATAGCCCCTCCACGTCTTCTGAATGCACACAGACTGCATGTAGTAGTGCTGATAAAGTGTTCGCCACCGATAGAAGCTGCGATATACGGCATTCTTTCCGGCGAATCGAAACCATAGCGAATACAGTCGCTTGCCTTTGTTGCGGTCTCTGACGTACAATGCCCATCTGCGCAGGATCCAAGCCATAGGATGGCGTGACTGTGACGCCAGGATATCCCTTTCCCTCGCAGAAGTAATCTCCGTTAGGTAGTCTGCAAACTCTTGTATCTCTTGATTCCTTAGCAATAGGAGAGTTTTCTGATTTTTTCTCAACAATACGCTGCGTTCATATTGATTGCGCCAGGCGAAGAGAGCGAAATACGCATCCAGTTGACATCTTTTCACAGACAATCGAAGGAAATTGTTTGTTAATGACTGAAATTTAGCGGTCACGATAAGCCATAGTCCAAAGTACTGTGCAGTGAGCCGTCGCTGCTGACGTAGTCGAATCATTAGCACGCTTTTCCTTGCCACATTTCTCTTTAAGGCACCACACTTCCAAATCTGAAAGAGTCGGAAAGTGCTGCGCTGGTTCGAAGAAGGGCGAAGAGAGCGATTGGAGAGGTGATTGAGTTTGTGGGGACTGTGGTATGATGAGGCATCTAGTGAGAGTTGTGGTGCTCTCCACTGCCATCGCTTCAGTGCGAGGAATAAGCGCTTTTTTTCAAAATACACCTCCGCTAAATGTAAGAGGAAGAGTTGGCTATGGACACTTGAGAGGTTTTGTTGGATTGTTGCGATGATGTGGCGAATTTTCTCCACATAGCTGGAAGATGATGTGGCGGTGGCCAGCTCTGGTTCTCCTCCGATTCCGAAGAAATGTCGTAATAGAGGATGAGAAGTGAAGAGTTTTGAGCGATGTAGGCGGTCTTGATGATATAATGATTGACGTGACAGAGAGGCGTGCCACTGCCACTGCACGAAGAGGGAGAGGAGGTGCAGAAACGATGATGAATGCAGGAGGAGGAAGGGTGTTCTGAGAGGGATTAGCTTTCGGATCCAGCGACCATAAAAGCGGCGTAATGTTTCTCGTATACGAAAGGATGTGGCAGATCGATCAGCCATGCGTGCGAGGACGCGATTACGAGATGACGTCAGCCAACGAGAGAGCGAAGAGTGGAAGAGGCGAGGGATGACACGATCTTCCAAGTGCAGTAGTAATTGATAAGCGATCCTCCAGTATCGGAAGTGTCGGAATAGTCTGCGGTATTTCGTCATCGCCTTGACCAGAGAGAAGGTGTCTTTCAGTCGTTGCATGCGCACCGTCGCCTCCTGCCATCGATAATAATGACGTTGTAGCGCCTTCCGTCGTATGAGGTGTGTGAGTGTTTGATACCGTAGATGGTTGAGCTTGAGTGTCTGGAAGCATCGCATCATCTGATGTGCGTCTAATAGAGCGATAGCATGTATGAACAAAGGAAACCTCTCATGTGATACCTGTAGCTCCTGCACCACATAACGACGTACTCGTGACATAAAATATTGAGAGACGCTCCCATCTTGTTCCTTCGCGAGGTAGTAAGGAAAGGAGTAACGGGGCTGGTGCTGTTCTGAGAGAGGCAGTGGATCGTCATTCACCTGATCGATGAGACGAAGATTGCCTGAAGAGGCCAAAGTCAAAGAAACCCACTTGAATGCCGCAAAAACAGCAGATCCTTTCGTTAGAGGGGCAGGATTTAAAGATTGACACTTTTCTTTCCAAGCAGCGAAAGATTTTCGCAGAAGAAGCTTCCGACGAACCAGATCAGCCCATTCGAGATTCTTGTCTTCCAGAGGTTTGAAAGATTCTTTTCTCGTAGTATTCATAATAACAATGCTAGTCTACAGCATGGGTGTCTTATCTCGTCTATTATGATGCTCTGTCTGTCTGTCTCTCTGTCTCTCTCAGCTATTTTCAATCTTTTTTAACGTTTATTTCATTTTCGAATTTTCGGATTTTCGAGGTTTGTGGGTTATCTTTATTTTACACTGCTATGGGAAATGAACGAGCTGCTGCAACACAATCAGACAGAAGAGGGCGAAGACGAGGTCTTCCTAACAACCCTTCGATGTGGAGACTTTGAAGTTTCTCTAGAAACAGCAGAAAGTGACAGCAATGCAGAAAAAATCACTCTATTTGCCACACATATCTGGAAAGGCTGTGTCTCTCTGGCTGAAGTATTAATTGAACTTCGCGAAAACATTCAAAACAAGGCTGTCCTCGAGTTTGGTGCAGCTTCAGGCCTGCCATCAATTATTACGGCGAAATGTGGGGCTGCTAAGGTCTGCGCTAGCGACTATCCGTCACAGGAGGTAATAGATACTTTGAAGCGAAATGTCAAGCGTAATGAAATGGATACTCTCGTAACTGTTGTCCCTCATATCTGGGGTTCTGCTGTAAGCAGTTTACTGGCTGAGAATTGTGGGCGTAAGTATGACGTCATTGTTATGGCGGAGTGTGTCTGGCGACATGACTGTCACGATGATCTTCTTCTCTCTGTCAGGAGTTGTCTAAAGGAGGAGGGAAGGTTGTTGATGACTTATTCTCACCATGTACCTGGATGTGAGGACGCCGATGATGCGTTTTGTCGTAAGGCAGAGCAGTGTGGCTTCTTTCTTCGAGAGAAGAGGATTCTACGCATTCCACATCAATGGAAACCAGACGAGATGAAATCTCTCTTTTTCTGCGACTTTACATTTCAGCCGAAGGTTTTTGAAGCTCCCCATTGAGTGCGATGTGTTGTGACAGCGAGCAACGGATTTATAAGAAAGCGAGCAACGGGCTTGTGACCTCGCTTGTAGACATTCTGGTGAAGTATTGGATATTTAGTTGTCTTTCTTCTATGTTGTTCGTTGTTTCTTCGACTTTCTTATTACTTAAG
>VFQN01003181.1_pt1 | contig 23953 bp, 42 predicted proteins | sample 3512371 | NCBI WGS metagenome assembly VFQN01 (sample SAMN10412370, study PRJNA504923) | tailings metagenome | isolation source: Replicate 2 from Balatoc abandoned mine | place: Philippines: Itogon, Benguet | collected 2017-08-28
CAGGAAGCAAGGAGTGGAAGGCTTAGGGTAAGTCACGGCCGCGCGTGTACACTGGCCAGTCTGAACGAAAGCCGTGCCGTTGTAGACGGAACTTGGTCTTGCACGTGCACTGTCAATGGGTAATACATCAAGCAACGGATGTGCCTTCAAAACTTGTTTCAACTGGATTGCGGTCAACCGCTGCAGGAGGGCCCTCAGGGCCACTACGACATCTTTTGGTACGCCCTGCCATATGGTCATACAATGGATGCCCAGTCACCCTGCCACTCCAGCATGAATCAGCCCCCAGCGACCGTGCTGCGGTCCACAACCAACGTACAACAACCAAGACGTACATGCTGCCCCGGCCTCTTGTGCCCGGCCCCTTGCCCGGCCCTTGCCCACCTTGGATATGTGCACGCCCAGCCCCCTGTGTATACCGGCGCAGCGCATGCATATGAAGACGCCCAGGTTGATGGAGGCCCAGGTGGGGCGCGCGGAGGCGGCGGAGGAGCAGCAGTCCGCGCACGTGCGGTTGCCCTGGGTCCACGGGTGGAGGTGCAAGTGGGTTGGGATAAGGTTCAGGAGTCAGGAGAGGGGCAGCGCAGGCTTGCGCGTTGCGACTTGCCGAAGGGACGCTGGGGTAGATGCGACACTTTGTCGCCAAGGAAGCAGCAGCAGCAGAAGTGGCACGCCCTGTTGCACTCCAGACCATAACCCACGTGCTCCCACCTCCAGCGCCACCAGCTGCCTGAGCTGCTCCAGCTGCTTCTTGTTCTGCTCAAACGTCACGCCCTTGCTCTCGCCGGCACCGCGGGCGGGTGCCGTGGAACCAAAGCGGCCGCCATGGCTCTGCGTGCATAGGCGGCAAAGGCCCCAGGTCTCAGAACAACGTCGTCGACCAAGACAGCCGTCATCTATTACCTATATGAACGTGAAGTAAAAGTCAAGTACGTACAAGGATTCGAGCCCAGCCGGGAGGGACCGTGCAGCAGCACCCCAGCGCCTCTTGCGCACTCACGAGTGCCGATTCAGCCCCCCTCCCCTGCGGCGCTCGGGAAGTCAGCGGACATCAGGCGAGGAGTTGATCGGGCTGGGGCCGAAACAAATGGCACGGCCCCGAGTGGCCACTGCTCTCCCGGGGCCTCTCCCGCCCCCCCCCACCCCCACCCCGCCTTACCCTCAGCAGCCCGCCGCCTGCCGCCACCCGCTCCGGCGAGCCGCCTGCACCTCCGCCGCCGCTGCCCCCGCCCCCGCCGCTGCCCGCGCCCCTCAAGCTGCCCGGCTCCTGCTCCCGCCCTGCCCCGTTGACCTGTGCCCACGCGGTGGCGTCCACCTCACCGCCCGCCCCACGCGCCGCCCCCTGCCCGCCCTGCCCCGCCCCCGCCGCCATGTCCTCCCGCGTGTACCCCCCGAACCGCATCTGCGCCGCCCGCGCCGCCAGCTGCTGCCGCTGCTGCGCCAGGCCCTCGGCGTCCAGGATGGCCGCCTTGACCGCCTCCGCCCTGGGGAATGGCCCACGTTAGGAACGATGGGTATAGACGCAGCTGGGGAAGGACGCCGGCATTCCGCACAAAGCACGTGACAAGAAGCAAACACTGCTCATCTCACAAGCGCAAACGCGCTGCCGAGCACAGGCTTGGCGGTACCGCGCTTGAACGACTCTACCGTATCATGTGCTGTGAGACCTCCCCCCACCCACACAGGCGCCCCACGCCCACCCCCCCTTCCGGCCGCACCTGAGCCTCACGTTGACGCCGTAGTCCCTCCCGTCGCCCGGTACCGTACTTGCACGCCCCCTACCATGTGCTGCGCGACCTCCACACACACACGTGCCCTTGTCCCCCCCCCCTTCCGGCCGCACCTGAGCCTCACGTTGACGCCGTAGTCCCTCCCGTCCGGCCCTATGTACATGAAGTTGGCCGCCAGCGCCGCCAGCGGCACCACCAGCTCGTTGGCGGCCGCCAGGCAGTGCGTGCTGCCGCGCTTGAGCAGGTACTCCAGCACCTGCAGCGCCTGGGGGAAGGAGGCAGGGAGGGGAGAAGAAGGGGTGCGACACGGTGGGTTGGGAGGTGTAGCTTGTGTAGCTTGTCGAACGGCAAGGCACAAGGAAGTGTGCAGTCAAGTACGTGCAAGGGTGTGCGGGCGGTTGTCGACCAGGGGTGCACGGAGCAGCGTGGCAAGTCCATGGCCAAGCTCTGGCAGTGCAGGGTCGTCTTTGTTTGGCCCAGTGCTGGGTCCTGGTTGAGGTAGTCTGCACCCGAAGGCTGTCGCGTGCCCCGCGTCCTCTGAAGGCCCGCCACCGCACCTAGCCCGCGCTCTGCACGCCCGACAGCTCCTCACCTTGTAGGTGCATCGCCATTTGTGCTCTGGGCTGCTGATGCGGTACTCCAATACGGCCTGGGGGCACAAAAGAGGCGGGAAGAGGGACGAGTGGCTTGCCATACGAGGCTCCTGTGACTCCACTCCCCCTCAACATGTAATGTGGGTTACGGCTGGCCTGCCATAGCACGGTGAACCGGCGTGCAGACGCATTGGGGGTTGCAAGCATGCGACCCCGGCAGGGTTGCTGGCTTGTGGCTGCCGTCGACACTACAGCCCCACAACCCCAGGCGAGCTGCTCACGAATATCACTTGGACGTTCTCCTGCTGGTGAGTTAGCTCCGCAAGCTCGTTGAGCATGGTGCCGGTAGGGCCCCTGAGGGCACACAAGGCATTGGTACAAGGTTATGACCTGTGGCAAGGACCAGGCCAGTTGGAGGGTCCAGTGGTGAGGTGTGCTTGAGGCAGCACCGTCTGTTATGGTGGTGGGCCCTGCCACACGATTGTGCCACACGATATAAAAGCTACGTGCCTTGCACTCATTCCCGCTGTAGCGCAGCCCTTGCCTTTGCCCGACTGCCAAGGTGTAGGCGTGGCAAGGGCTGGCAGCCGGAGCAGCGAGCACAAGAGGGCAGCTGGCCTGCTCACTCAGCCCTTCACCTACCATGGCTCGTTGCGCGTGGCCGCTCGGACTTTACGCTCAAGAGCTGTGAATGGATGGATCCTGCAGAGGCAGCGCGCGCGGTTTCACAGAGGTGACTGGCGCGCCCAGTAATCCTGAACTCGTCCAAGGGCAGAGGCTCACAAGGGCGTACAGCAAGGGACCTAGTTCGAGACAAATTCTTTGGGAGAGCTATTTCCAGCCGCTTGCCGGCAGCTATCAGGTCGTCTGGCGCTCAAGGATTTCAAGGATCCGCTTTAAAGCCCTTACCGGCCGTTCTTGATGGCTGTGACATAGTCACGGAGCCAGAAATAGCTCTCCATACAGACTGTCGACAGCTGGTCCGCAAGTGATGCCTTCCTTCCCAGCGGGGACCCTATGGCAGGGCTACAGCGCCCGCTGCTCATGCCAGCAACAGTAATGCTACCACACCGAAATGAAAGGAAGACATTGGTAGAGTTTGTGCTTAGCAGGAACCACCCAAGCTCAACGAGCAGCGAGCAACTGGTGCCTGGGCCTGACACGTTCACTGAGAAGGTAAGGGTGTGTGCTAGTGACAAAAAACAAGAATGTAGGTGCGAATAGCAAGACAGACCTTGCGAGGTGCTTGCGTCAGTATTCGGAGTGCGCTGCGTGTATTGCGGGACTACAAAGGTTCACAACTACTCCCGAGAAAGGATGCCTAATATCTCGCGTCGCGTCTAAGGGATATTACAACACAGGGCTAACCTTTGGGTATGTACACAACCTGATTCCCGACGTTTGTGCTGGCATGGGCCCCTGGGTCGCACCGGATTGACAGCAGCAGGGGCCCAGGGCAGGGGACACCTTTTCTTTGTGGATACACCTGATACGGTGCGAGGGTACGTGCCGTCTCCACCGCTTGCGTGCTTTGGTGTAAAGTGCATCCAGGTGCATCATACTGTCCATCACCGAGGACAGATTTTTTCGTCCTGGCGTGCCCAGGCTACGGTATGCCGCCAAGTCCCAGCCATCAGCATCAGGGCCCGAGGACCAGCTGAGGACCTCGTTTCCTTGCAGTGCAACGCAGGGGAGTTTTCCCCTGGTGCAACGCGGTGCATCCCAGGGTCCCTCGCAGCTACCGCCCCTACCGAGCGCTCACAGAACGTGCCATAGGTTGGACTCATCCGTGGGGCGCGTTGCGTAACAGGTGCTGTGCTGTAAGTGGAGGGATACGGGCTGCCCGCATCGCAGGACCACGCACCTTGCCGTGGTAGAGCAGGGTAGCGAGGCAGGGGTGGCTAAGCTGCAAAAACACATCGCCGCATGCGCAGTCCACCAGAGCCCAACAGCACGATGCTTATCCGTCAGCAACAGCATCCAGCACCCCGAGTGCTAGTACGGACTGACGAGGAGCTTAGCGGCCAATACCTCGCTGCCGGAATCACAAGGGATACCGCACACTGGCAGGGCTCAGGACAAGCACAGGCAGCCAGGCATTCCAACATTGATGACCTTTGCAAGGAAAGTCCCGCAGAGGAAGCCCGCAAGGCAAACGAGTGCAAGCCTCACGAGGCGCGATGCACCCAGCATCGTAGCATAACATTCCTTAGGTGCATGGTCGGAGTAAGACCCCCTTGAAGTTGCAGGATGCAGCCGCCTTTTGCGTCCAAAGTACACCCACTACGCTCACGAGTTCATCCGCCACCCATCCACTCCAGCAACGCTGCACCCAGCCGGGGGCCTGTGCCGTACCTCTGCCCCAGCCGTGCAGGTCCCGCAGCGCCTCACCGCCTCACACGTTTGACGCGTACCCCTCACCGCCTGCACCCATGGCCTCCCTTCGCCTCCAGCCCTCCACTCCACGCATTGCACAACTCCACGCACGACAGTGCCGCTCGCCCAAAATCGGCACCAACACGTCCATGCAGTTATGCTTCACATCCCCCCGGTAAGTTCTCTTCTCTTCACACGCTTTGCGCGCTCCTCACGCGCTGTTGGGCACCCCGGCCTGCCCCGCCAGGTCCGTCCCCGAGGGCGGCTGGCTGAGCCGCTGCCGGCTGCCCCTCTTCCGCTGCCCCTGCTGCTGCCCCTGCTGCTGCTGTCGCTTCCTGGTGCTGGGCGGCGGCTCCACGCCCCCCAGCAGCACCGCCTCCTCAACGCCCTCCTGCCCGTTGCACGCGTCCTGCACGCAGCGCAGCGCACATTTTTTGAACTAATTTAACCGTTAATCATAGCGTGCAGCGCCATGCATTTTTGTGTCATCGTTACACACACAGCATGTTACAACTGATACTAACCATAGCTGCACAGTTCAACTCGTTTTCGCAATAGGCTTTTACGGCATACAGTACCGAGGGTTGCGTCAGCGCCTCAACGCTAGGTGTGTGTGCTAGCCCCCTGCCCCCTGCGCACGGCCAGGGCACTGACCCACCTGCACCGCGACGGGTCCGGAGCCTGGCTCGGGGGCGGGTGGCGCGTGCACGTCCCCGTACGGCGGGACGTAAAAGTGCTGCGGAGCGGAGTGGAGACGTAAACATCTTGGAGCAGCAAAGGCGACGTGCAAATTGGCAAGCAATGGTAGATGGAAGCGGTTTCGGCTGGTGGAAGCCCCCGCCCCCAAAGCAGTTGACACTGAGCAGGGCTAAGCAGGCTCAGCAGGGCTCACCTCTGGGCCGAATGGATGACTGGTCGGCAACGCTGAGCAGTTGCCCTGCTATGATCGTCACGTCAACGTGACTGCGCATGCTTTACCATGACATTGCCTGGCACGCACCTTGAGCCGCAGCAGCGCGCCTATGGGCAGGTGGTCTGACGGGTAGTGCTGGTTGGGCAGCGCGGCGCGGCCCAGCAGCCCCTCGTGCCTGCACTCCACCGGCCAGTACAGCGCCGCCACCTCCATGTGCGTGGACACCCACAGGAAGTCCAGCGTGCTGGCCAGCGCGGGGACCTGCGGCCAGGGGACGGACAGGGGACGTCGGCGCAGGGGCTGCCTACAATACGGGAAGGCTTTCAGCGTGCTGGCCAGCGCGGGGACCTGCGGCCAGGGGGACGGGCGGGCGCGGCGGCACGTGTGGATACGGAGCCACGTGGCGTGTGCTATGGCCTATGGGGCCCCGCGCATGCCACTGCCTAGTTAGGTGCCGCACTGGGCGCAGGGGCTTCCTACAGTACGGGAAGGCTGTGGGCCGACCAGCAGCCTTTCAGCTAGCTGTCTGGCTATTGAGTACAGCAAGCAGTCGGAACCCGGCCAAAGTATAGCAGCAGGCAGGCAGGGCAGCAGCCACCGACCGAACCGGACCGACCGGCGCGCCTCTCCCGCGCGCCCCCCGCCCCCCGCCGCGCTGCGACCCGCACCGCACAGCCACGGCGGCAGCGGCCGCGGCTGCAGCAGCGGCAGCCGGGGGGCGAGCCTTTCGGGCGGCGGCGCCGGCGGCGGGTTCGGCCAGGGCCGCACCGTGTGCAGGTGGGCGGGTCGGGGCTGCACCTTGCGCGTGAAGGGCAGCGGGTCCCCTGCCGCGGTGTAGACCTCGTGCAGCGCGTAGGGGTGCGAGATGGTGGTGCGCGTCACCTCCACACGCGGCAGGTGCGGCTCGGTGGTGCCGCCCTCAAGCCGTCCCCTGGGGAAAAGACGAGCGGGACGGGTGCAGTCCGTGTTACTGCGTCGGCTGGCGTACACGTGACGGAGGTGGCCGTGATGCGGTGCGTAACCAGTACTGGTCCGGACGATAACATGCAGCTTGGGTTAGGAGGTACGTCCATGGGCCCGTCCTGACCGTCCCGCGTTGCCTCATAGGGCCAGTGTACATATCACATGTGCAAGGGCGACAATACCGGTAGTACTCTATAACCCGTAACACGAATGTGATGTACAACCGAAGTCTCCGCCCTCTAACCCCCAAAATCCCGCCCGGCCAGTGCGGGGTTACCTGTGCAGGAACTGGCACACGGTCTCGTGCGGCCCGCTGTTGAAGTCCCCGCACACCACCATGGCCACCGAGTCGGGCGACACGCCGTGCTGCTGCTGGTGCTGCTGCAGCCGCCCCAGCGCGCTCTTGGTCTGCGGGAGGGAGGGATCAACCCAGGGCAAGGGGCGGGAGGGGAGTGGGCAAGTTCAGTGGCAAGTTCGGTGCTTGTTTTTAAGGGACGTCTCAACGTGGACCATGTAGCGACAACGTACACACGTTAGCGAAAGCACTGCGTAGCAATATCCAAGGCAGGAACTAAACAGCACACGCACGTACACGCCAACCTATTGTCGACCGCAGCTGATTCCCCTTTTCCTGTCCGCCTGCAGGCCCCTCCGGCCACCCCTCACCTGGCTGATCCGGTCGTTGGGTCGGTACGGGTGGCCCTCAAGGTGCAGGTTGGCAACGTACAGCAGCTGTGCGGTAGGGACGCGGTACAGCACGGCGCAAGACGGTTAGTCGAGCAAACAGTCGGCATGGCCTGCACAGGAGCCAGCGCTACAAAGCGCCGGCGTGTGGGAACCAGGAACATGCTGGGCGGCGGGGCTACCGCTCCCACAAGACATTCCCTACATGTCAGCAACCCAGAGCGTCACACCGGCGTCCACGGCCCCCTTCTCCACGACCTCCCTGCCCGCTGTCCCTCCAACCGTCCTTCTTGTTACCACCACCGCAAGCCGACCCGCACCTGCTCCTGCCCCAGCCCGTCCCACAGCGCGAAGCACGCCAGCAGCGCCCTGCTGCGCGACTCGTGCCACGTGAGGCGCAGCTTGGCGGGCCGGTACAGGATGGCCACCGCGATGTTGCTGTCGGCGCGGTCCTGGTGAGGAGGCCGGGGAGGAGGGGCGGTTGTCGAGGGCGGAGGCAAGGGTTGCACGCCATGTGCCCGGTTGAAGGTGTGGGGACGGCAGGGTCGGTGGGGAAGAGGCACGGGGGCTGGCAGCTGTGCTGCACAGGAAGACATGCACCTCGTGACGTGCCTGCATGAGCAACATTGATTCATAATAACATGAGCAGCGCATGAGGCTCCATTGCCTGTGTTGCCTGTGTCCCGTGCCGGCTATGCCGAGTGCCAGGTTGCGGCAATGGGTGCAGCGTGTCCGGCCCCACCTGCAGGATGCCGGCGTACCCCTTGAGCGCTGGGCTGCTCAATAGCTCCTGCCACCTGCGCAGAAAGTCATATGGACCACACCCGCAGTCAGCCGTGGGCACTCACCCGCAGCATGCCAAGGAACCGCCCATTCAAGACTCCCCTGCGTACGGCCCCCACGAGCCTCGCCCGTGCAGCCGCACCGCGCTTCCCCCGCCCGCCGCTCAAGAGCCCATTGCCCACCTGCGCCACTGCGCCTCCTGCATACCGGCGCCGTCCCAAAGCAACCTAGGACACACTGCGCCCCAGTGAGGAGTCCCCACACACCGATACCTCCTACACATGGCCGCCACAAACAGCAACCACAACAACGGCACGGCTTCCTGTTTAGCCTAACAAGTACACATGGCCGCCTTGGCAGCGCCTGGCTGCCCACCTGAACGGCTCCACCTCCTGCAGGCAGATGAGGTCGGAGCCCAGGGAGCCCAGCTGCTCCTGCAGCGCCGCCCAGCGGTGCGGCCACGCCAGGTGGTCTGGGTGCACGTGGGGGTAGGTCTTGGGGGCGGCCAGGTGGTCGGCCAGCATGTTGTACACCACGATGGACAGCCTGGGCAGCACCAGGTGAAGGGAGGGTGGGGCGGATGGGGAGTGCAGAGTCGGTTGGGGGTAGACATGTAAAGGAGAAAGCGGTGGGAGGATGCCGGTGTGTGTGGTAGGGTGTGCGACCGTGCGTGCGGCTGCGGGTGTGGATGCGGGTGGGTTGCAGTACGAAGGTTCAGTAGCCGCGCAGCTGCGTTGCAGGGCCCCCTGGTGCTGTGTTAAGCTGGCGGACTCGCGTACGCAGGGAATCCCTCCGGGCTGGCCGGCAAGTAGGCAGTTGCGTGTGCTTTCAGGAGTGCAGGAGCAAGTAAGCTGTCAGTCGCTGCTGCTTGCTGCCCTTGTGGCGCACGAGACGCCGTCTCCCCGCGTGCTCGTGGGGATACCGGTAGCCCCATGAATTAGCAGCCCCCACGCGTGTATGGCTCCGTGCCGCGCGCAACAGGGAGAAATTGGGGCAGCAGCTGCTGCAGAGGTGATGGGCGGGCCGCATGTACTGCGGGTGCTTACTCATCGGGCTCCGACGACACGAGGGCGGCGGGCCTCCGTATCCGCTTCACACGTGGGCTCCTCTCCCCTTGCCTCAACTTGCGGAAGAGCGCCCAAGCTGCCACCGCGACACCCGCGCCAACAAGCAGCGCGGGTGCCATATGTTATTGGGCTAGTCGGCCCCCAATGGGGCCTGGGAAAGCGGGTGACGCCGACCGCGTGTGAATTGTGCTGACGCGAAATGCCTAACCCACGTCACTGTTGATGTCCTCTAGGGAGTCACTCATGAATCATATTACACGCTAACGTCCCCACGAGTTAATTGGAATGCAGTGCAGCAGCGAAGGCAAAGAAGCGAATGTTGCTCGCCGCAATCGGTCCGCATGCGGGGCGGGGCCCTGAGTCAGGCAATCACAAGGAAATGCACCGAACGATGCAACATGCAACATGTAAATTAGAAAAACGTCACTGACCTGGACTAGACTACTAACGTGTTTCGGATCAGGACCAGGAACGGGCTGTTTTCACCTCTGATCGCTCTGCACATTTGATAGAAGTGTTACAAGACTTGCGTCCTGAGTGAGTCCGTAAGCGCTATCAGCAGGGCCCAGGCTAGCGGCGCAGCAACCAGCGGCGCGCCAGGGAACCGGACTAGCGGCAGACCTAGACGCTCAGCCCCAGGCTTCTTGCCAAGGAAGCTTGGGGCTAGGTGCTAGAGCGGCAGCCATGGGAGAGGAGACGGAGAATGCTGGCGCCATCGTTGCGGTGGGAGAGGCCCGCACCGTTGAGCCTGGCACAGCTATCGTTGCGTCGGGAGCAGTTGGGAGCAGTACAGCAACCTACATCCCGGACCTTGAGGGGCTGAAGAAGGTCATCACGCACACCAAGGCCGTGGGCGTCATTCTCCCACCACCGGATATCCGTGCCATTATCGACAAGACAGCGCAGTTCGTTGCCAAGAACGGTGCGCAGGGGCACTCAAAGGGGTGTCTGTAGGCTGGAAGCGGGAGGGGACTCCTTACCTGCTGCTGGGGTGGGGGTTGGGCGTGGAGTTCTACCTGGTCCTCCCTTGCCACCGTTACTGGGTTTGTGATGTGGGGTGGCGGCCCTCGTGCCGGGGCTCACCGATCAGTCTCTGGGTTTGGTGCTGGTGCGCAGTCAGGCCATATGCTACTGCACCGCCCGTGTGGCAGTGCCCTCACCCGCGCGCTCGAGCCTGCGGCTGCACAGCATCACCACACACCGCCGGAGACCCTGCCCGCCGCGCTGTGCCCTCACCCCAGGTGCGGAGTTCGAAAAGCGCATTCTTGCGAATGAGAAGAACAACGTCAAGTTCAACTTCCTGGTGCCCACCGACCCCTACCACGCCTACTACCGGCTGAGGGTGAGCAGCGGAGGGGCCAGGCGCAGCAGCAGCGCCGACCTGCTGCAGGGGCGGGCCGCAGCTTGCTGTGCGCTGGCTTGGGGCTTCGAGCCTTGAGGCTGTGTGCAATGAGCTGGGCTATGGTAATCGCTGAGGCAGGAACGGGCCAGGGGTAACGGCCTCGGAGGAACAGGCCTGCTGCGGGTGGGGCGGGTGCTACCCGGACTGGTGGGGCGTGGCGCACCAACTTCCTGGGCCGACCGCAGCAGTGCCAGCTTGCTCATGGACCAAAGGGGCGGGTGGTGCACGGGAAGTAGGTGCAGCAGCAGCAGGGGGCGTGGAGGCGGCAGCGTGGGGCTGAGGCAGCATCCCAGTCCATGCAGGACCGTTGGAGGGCGCTGAGCCGTTGCTGGCTGCATGCAGCAGAGGGATAGGGACTTGGAATACGATATGGTCTTCCTGAGGGCACGCCTGCACGTGCAACTCACCTCAAGCCCAGCGGCCGGCGGCCGGGCAGCCACCGCCGCAAAGCCCTATGCCGCGCTTTAGGCAGGCGGCAGCGGGCTACTGCCGCCGCGGGCATTGTGCTGCCCCCTCACATGCGGGTGAAGCGGCGCTGGCCCCCGGTGCCCCTCCGGGCCATATGCCATGCCCTTGTACGCCGTAACACGTCACCCTGGCCCACGCAGGTCAAGGACTTTGGCTCCGAGGACGGGCAGGCGCCCAAGGACCAGGGCGCGGGGGCTGCGCCTGCCACCCCCGCCGTGCCCGCCCCCGCGGTGATCCCCGTCCCGGGGCCCGCCAAGGCCACCATTAAGCCGCTGGAGAAGCCGGAGGACGAGCAATACACGGTGGGGGCTGGGTCAGGGAGGATCAGGAAGAAGGGGAGGCGTTGGGAGAGCCCGGGCATGGGGGGCCCGGGTATGGCAGCGCGCGGTTCGGGCGCACGTGGGAGGCTGGTTTCACCAGCACTGGTACGGGGCCAGCGGTCTGGTGACAGGCAAAGTACGGGCCTCGTGGTATTCACTGACAGATGATGGGCACCCACCTGCCCGTGGGTAGCGGGAGGCGTGTCGCGGGGTGCGAGCGGGGCGAGGTAGGGCAGGGTCGGGGTTGACGTCTGGTCCGCCTACCCCGGCACGCCCTGCCGTTTGCCGAGTGCACCTGCCTGGGCTCTCGTGGGCTTGGCGGTCGCGCTGCGTAGCGCACCCTCACCGCAATGCCCCCCGCCCAACCCAAGTTGCACACAACACATTGCACGCCCCCAGTCACACGTGCCCGAGGACCTCACGGAGCGTTCATGCCCCAGGGAAACGCATCTCACCCCACGCCCCGCCCCCAGGTGCACGTGCCCGAGGGCCTCACGGCCGTGGACCTGGACATCATCAAGCTCACGGCGCAGTTCGTGGCGCGCAACGGGAAGGCCTTCCTGGTGGGCCTGTCCAGCCGAGAGCACACCAACCCGCAGGTGGGTAGTTTTTGCACCGAATTGTCGAGGACCTTGGCTGCATGGGCGCGGGTGTGGGTGTGGGTTTGGAGGGCTGAGGGTGCGTCACGTAGCGGGGCCTGTGTAGCCTGAAGCACAATGAGCTGCTGTTGCAGGATGTGTACACATGTTGCCGGGAAGGGGTGGCGTAATGGGAGTACAGCAGGTGTGTCGGGCCACGAGCGAGCCATTCCTGTGCCCAAGTGCCATGTGCCCAAGTGTCGGAAGGGGGAGGGTTGTAAGCGCGGAGCGGGAAAGTGGCAAACGGAAACAGTCGGGGGGCCGGAAGAGCGGGAGGGGGTGGGTGGGGGGGAGGGAGGGGAGAAGGGGGAGGGGCTGCGCGTGGCGTGGATGTGACGGGGCTCGGGCCAAGGGCCTGCGGCAGCCAGGTGTCGACGTGCCCCTCGCGTTGACCGCGTGCCCGCATCGATGCTGGTCGAGGGGCTCCAGCCGCCATTTCCCCTGAACCTCCATCCAGCTCTTGCCCTCCGCCGCCCGCCAATCCCTGCCCCGCCTCCTGCCTGGTTCCCCGCGCAGTTCAACTTCCTCAAGCCCACGCACTCGCTGTTCGCGTTCTTCACCTCGCTGGCGGACGCCTACAGCCGCGTCATGATGCCGGACAAGGGGCTGAGGGGCAAGCTGGCCAAGGACGTGGAGGACAGGTGGGGCGGGTTTGTTGGGGTTCCGGGGGCAGGGGCGGGGGCAGGGGCGGGGGAAGGGGCGGGGGGTGCACTGCGTCATGCGTAAAGGGATGTGCGCGGTGTGTGGGAATGACGGCCAGCCGGGCCAGGTAAGGCGCCGTAGCCAGCAAAGGGCGGGCAAGGGCTGGCAGCGCCTTCGCCGCAAGTCCGCAGGCGTTTATAAAGTGCATGCACCCATGCTGACCTCTCAACTCAGACACTGGACAACGGGATGGCAGGTAATGCGAGTGAAGGGTATCGTGGCAAGTTGTCCCCGCCTCCACAACCTACCGTTCGCACCCAGGCTGACACCCTGGAACACTTAAGCAATTCAATGCCATGCATGCCATTGCCCTCTCCTTTCCACACATGAACACAGAACACCTGCCGGCCTTGCCCACGGTTGACATGCCGTGCGGCGCCCCGCCCCAGGCCCGGCGTGCAGGAGCACAGGTGCCGTTCAGTCCATGCGTAACGCTACCTCCTTTTCGCACATCAATACAATGCGTGCCCGCCTTGCCCCACGGTTGACCTGCCCTATGGCGCCCTGCCCCGGGCCTGTGACGCTGGAGCACAGAGGCCGTTCGGTCCGTGCGTAACACTGCCCCCTTTTCACACAGCAATAACATGCGTGCCCGCCTTGCCTCAGGCCCGGCGTGCTGGAGCGCGCGCTGCGGCGTCTGGAGTGGGAGCGCGTCAAGGAGCGCGAGGCGCAGGACGCCGCGGACGAGGCGGAGCGCGAGCGCATGGCCGTGCAGGTGACGCAGAGGCGTCGGGGGGAGGGAGGGAGGGACGGGGCGGGGCGGGGAGGGAGGGGGGCGGCTGCGTAGGAGGAGAGTGAAGTGTGTATGAGTATGTGGGCGAGGCGCGCAGCGGAGGTGGGGCGCGGAGTGGAAGGGCATGGGTTAAACTGCTATGGTGTGACGGGCGTCGGGCTGCTCGTGGCTTTTGGCGGCCGGTTGGGCGGCCCGGTCGTTTGTATGCGACTCGATCTCAGCTGCAGGGAGATACGCCTCATCATCGACCTCGTCGATCTACAGACTTCGTCTGTCGTCCTACCGCCTAACCCACCCTCACCTCCCCGCCTGTCTTCCCACCGCCTGACCTCCACCTCCCTTACCTCGCCAGGCCATCGACTGGCACGACTTTGTGGTGGTGGAGACCATTGCCTTCGACGACGGCGAGGACGAGGAGCTGCCTCCTCCGCTGACGCTGCGTGACGTCATCACCATGAACAAGACGCGCGAGCAGATGGAGGCCATGGCCATTGGGGGCGAGGGCGCGGCGGGGGCACCAGAGGCGGCCAAGGTGGGCAGGCGGGCGGGGGTGGGTGGGTGGGGGAGGGCGCGCTGGAGGCGGAAGAGGGTGCTGGGGTGTTGTGAGAGCGCGGATCGGCAGTCGAAGCACGCGGTTTGCTCCACTGGGCGGGGCATTTGGGATGGGTGGTGATGGGGGTGTTGAAGCTGGGCATGCTGTGTCCTCCTCGAGAACGATTCGTAGCAAACCTGCGGGCGCGCGGGGCCTCATCCCTGGCTTCTCCAAACCCCCTCAGGAGGCGGACATGGAGAGACATAATCGCCAAGCAGCTAATAGCGTAATTGAAGCTTTTTTTAAATAGCGAAGCTGGCATTAAGGTACAAGAGTATCAGGGTTGAGCATGGTTTCATTGATAGTTTCATCTCCTAAGAAGTTTTCTTGTCTAACCCCCTCAGGAGGCGGACATGGAGATGGACGAGGAGGAGCGGGCCATGGTGGCTGAGGCGGCGGCGCAGGAGGCGGCGGCACGCGGGGAGGCGGGCGCGCCGCCGCCTGGCACGGCGCCCGACGGCGACGGCGCGGCGGCGGCGGGCGCCAACGCGGCCCCGGAGCCCGCGTCAGACGAGGGCATGGAGATGGAGGAGGTGGGAGCGCGGGACGGGAGGGAGGGAAGCGGCGGGGGTGGGCAATGATACGTGTGCTGAGTGCACGGTCGCGGGAAAAGCTGCAAAAGACATCAAGCACCACCGTGATTATGCATGATGGCGAGCTACGGACAGTTGCGCTGACCTGGACCCACTGTGCGTTTCGCTGGAAAAATCCGAGTTGCAAAAAGCAGCCGAGCACTCCAGTTCACGTGCCGCACTGCCGCCGCACATGACTCGTTGACGTGGGCGCCGCTTCCCTTACCCTGTTTCACGCACCCGTGCCCCCCAGGAGGAGGAGGGCCCCATCAAGGTGGTCAAGAACTACCAGCGCCCCGCCGCCGCCCACACCCACGCCGGCCGCACCTACGACCCATCCAAGTTCGTGGTGTCGCCCATCACAGGTGCGTGCGCGTGGGGGGATGCGCACGGGCATATGGGTTGGACGCCAGGATAAGGGGGCCAGGATGGTGGCCGGAGCCACCGCCGCACGCATGGTTGCAAAGGGAAACGCCGTTTTACTTTGGCCCCTCCCCGCTTACCCTCCTTCACAACGCCACGCGACCTTCCGGTGGCTGGGCCCCGGCCTTACCTGCCAGTACACCTTGCGTAGTCCCTGGTCCTTCCATGAGTCCTAGTCCAACCCATTGTTGAACCAAGCCCAACAAAACGCGGGGCCCCCCTACCCTCCCTTGCCGCCAGGCGAGCTCATTCCCATCGAGGAGATGGCGGAGCACATGCGCATCAGCCTCATCGACCCGCGCTGGAGGGAGCAGCGCGACGTCATGCTGTCGCGCATCAAGGAGACCACCAAGGTGGGGCGGAACGCGGCAGCTGACCTGGTGGAGCGAAGGGCCGGAGCCTGATGCTCCGCGCTTCGCATGTCGGGCGTTGGCACAGTTGGCCTTGCCTACATACATGTGCCTCGCCTCCCTTGGTGTCTATGCAGCTCTCGCTGTGGCACATCCAGCCTGATTCTTTCACCCATGGCTCCTGTGTTCTTGACTGTTCTGTGCAGCGCGGAGCCGCTGCCGTTTCAATGCCCCTGGAAACCGTATCCTTTTCACAGCACGGTGGCAACAGCGCATCGTTGTTGAGACCCTGGCCGCCCCCTGGTCCCCTGCGCCAATGCTGAATCCTGCAGGCCACGGACGACGAGATCACGCGCAACCTGGTGGGCCTGGCGCGCACCCGCCCCGACATCTTCGGATCCACCGAGGAAGAGCTGCAGCACGTGAGTAAATTATGGGGAATTATGGGGAATTATGGCGGGCTATATGCGCCATTATCATCAGTGCCGCGTCTTTGCGCTCATACGCGGACTGCGCTTGCTTGGGAGGTGAAATGCGGTTGTTGAGGGAGGATTGAGCACCCCCTGATCCACACGCTGGACCACCGTGCTTTGCACCACGAGGCGAGAAACAGGCGGTCCATCCTCTCCCTCACACAAGGTCGCTATCACGGTGTCATGAACTTCCACCCAAACGTCCCTCTCCCGCAGGCTGTGCGCGAGGAGATCAAGGACAAGATGATGTCGGGGGCGGGCCGCGCTGTGGCGTGGGACGGCGCCACGCAGGGCGGCGACGCGCTGCAGCACCAGATCCGCGCCATCCACGACAACCGCGCAGACATGGCGGACAAGGCAGGCCAGGCGCCCACCAGCGGCGCCAGCGCCATCCCCGGAGCTGCCGTACAGGGCCCCACCGCCCGCCCTGGTGGCGGCGGCGGCGGCGGCCCCGGCGCCGGCAGCCTGCCCCCTCCGCCGCCGCCCCCCGGCGGCATGATGCGGCCGCCGATGGGGGGGCCCATGGGGGGCCCTATGGGGGGACCCATGGGCGGGCCTATGGGCATGGGGGGACCGATGGGGATGGGAGGGCCTATGGGCATGGGCGGCCCGATGGGCATGGGTGGGCCAATGGGCATGCGGCCGCCTATGGGAATGGGGGGCCCGATGGGGATGGGCATGGGAGGGCCCATGGGGATGGGCGGCCCGATGGGCATGGGGGGACCAATGGGCATGCGGCCTCCGATGGGGATGGGGGGCCCCATGGGCATGGGCATGGGAGGCCCCATGGGCGGTCCGATGGGCATGGGCGGGCCCATGGGCGGGCCGATGGGAGGGCCGATGGGTGGCGGCATGGGCGGGCCGCAGCGGCCATTCATGCCGGGGGGCGGGGGCGGGGACGCGCCGCCGCTGCCACCGCCGCCACCGGGAGGTGCAGGGCGGGAGGCGCCGCCGCTGCCTGCGGAGGATGTGCCTGACTCCAAGCGCGCGCGCGTGGTGAGCGACTTCGTGCTGCAGCCGGAGGACGAGTTCCTGGCGCGCTTCCCGGGCCCCGGCCGCGTCAAGGTGCTGTGCCCCGAGGTGGAGGGCAACGACAAGCTGATCGGGCAGATGCTGGAGGTGGAGGTGGCCAGCCTGCAGGTGCGCGCGTGCGCGCTGTTGCGAGCTGTTCAATGTTTTGTGAATCTGTCTGCGCGTTTGCGTCCTGGCCAAACGTTTTGGGGATGTATTGGCAGCAGCTAGGGCTACATGATAAACCCGGCACGTCGCACACTTTATCGGCCCGGCCAGTTGGCACCGCCTGCAATCCAATCTGGTATCAGTCCGGTGTGCATGGGCACCATGGTTTTGCGCATGCAAACGTTGGTCACACTACTTCATGTTCCTAGTACTCCTGCTGACCGTGATGTTCCGCTGCACCGCCTCCTCGGCTCGCAGGACTCGGTGTCGGAGTTCAAGGCGCGGCTGTCGGCGGTGCTGGACCTGCCCGCCAACAAGCAGAAGCTGGCGCGCGAGGGCGTGGGCTTCCTGCGCGACGAGCTGTCGCTAGCCCACTACAACGTGGCGCCCGACGTGGTGCTCACGCTGGGACTCAAGGAGAGAGGAGGCGCGCGCAAGAAGTAGTTGGCGCGGGGAACGGGGCGGTGGCTGGCGTAGCGGTGGTGGTAGCTGCATGCGGTTGGTGGGCGGTTGGTGGGTGGCTGATGCTGGTTGGCCAAGGAGGCGTGTTGCGCATGTGTAGTGTGCAGGCGGTGGCACCTCGCGTACATCCGGTGTCAAAGCCAATGATGCCGTACCGTATCAGTACGCACGGTTGGTGGTTTTTGTGGTGGTGCAGGCCGGGAAGCTTCGGGTTGAGGTAAAACCCTGTGCTGAGGCAACACCGTGGGGGGACCAGGGTCCAACCCTAGTCGAGGCCTGTAAGGGTGGACATGCAGAGTGGGCATCTGGGCAGTCTTGCGCCCGTATTGATGCATGTGTGACGTGCTGTGTACTGCAAAATGTGGCTCGCAACAATCGAGCCAATTGACGTTGACGCAGAGCACAGGGCGTCTGATCTGTGGGGCGGTGGCCCTTGCGTTACCGCGCTTTGGTGCCTTGTACCGGAAGGCACAGGCTGCGGACACCCAGCCCCCTGTAAGCCACCCTGCCTGCATGGCGGCGCATCCGCATCAGGGTCACCCTGCATACACTCCGTAGGCCTAAGAAGAAGTTTCCATGGTGCCCAACACGCCAACAGGCACATGCCGCGGCAGGCCCAGGCAGGCCCCATGGCCCCATGGCCCCTGTGCCCTGACCACACCGTGGGCTCTGAACCGCTTGATCCACGTCACGGTGCTGGCAGGGGTCATATGGGGCCCAGGCCACAAGAACAGTTGCAATTGGTGCGCAATACCCAATACGAGCAGTGAGGCATGGAGCTTAACACATCCTTGGGCCCACGGTGTGTTGGCGCTGGTTATTATGCGCCATGGCGCTGATTAATACACGCAACAATGCTGGCAGGGGTCCGTTTCTATCCAACTGACGGTTTCCGCATGTAGCGTAGCGGAGTAGCGGAAACCTAGGTTTCCTGCGTTCAGCTTGGTAGCGGGTCTCCCCCGGTGGGGGGACGGAGGCCTGTACGGCCGGCATGGGGCCGTTTGGCCAAGGTCTTAGGTTGTGGCGCCGCTTGGCGCCAGTTACTTTGCGAGTTTTCGTCAGATCTGACACCGCCGTCACTGACCGTGCTCAATGTACGGCGCGGTTACACGGTGGAACCCAGGCTCGCCTCCCATCCCGTAAACAAGACCACTTTCCTGCTTGCAGGTACCGTACTCCTTGCGTGGCGGCTACTCGCCAACCTCCTAGCGGCTCAAAACGCAATGCTGGAAACCAAAGCCCCTACAGTGAACAGCAATGTCAATGCAACGTTGGTACGTCGCACGTCCCAGCGTGCCAGACATACCTCCTGAAAAAAAAAAAAAAAAAAACCCTGCGTCAGGTATGTACGGCACGGCACGTCCCTCAGGTCGGTTAGTGCTGCCGCGCCGCCAGCACTACGGACCAGCAGCTCGGCGACAGCGCTCAGCTGCCTCCCATGGGCCGCCTCAACAACTCCGAAAATAAGGCAGACGGCATCCGCACAATGCGAAATTGGCACAGTGTCAAGGGACCTAACGTTGCACCCATGAGTAAGGATTGTGTGGCCACACCACCTGGAATGTAACATAAAATGTCAAAATGAGGGCAATGCCATCCTGCATTGGCTGAGGGCGTAACACGTGCATCATGTAATACTGCAAGTCCGCGGGCACAGTCCGCCGCGGCCATCCTCCTGCATGCAATAGTCACATCAGTCCACGCCATGTTTCCCGCTAGAGGCACTCATGTCCAACACCAGCCTGCCTTGTACGCCAGCCTGCCTTGTGAGGCGAGTGAGGTGCGGCCCTGAGGTCGACACGCCACCTCCCACACAATGCCGTAACGTCCACCCCCTCTCCCTCCTCGCTCCACCTGCAGCTGCCCGCGTGCCGCTGCAGCTGGCCAGCAGGCGGCAAGCCAAAGTTGCGCTGTACTCCACCCGCTGTGGTACACCCAAGGAAGGGGGCAAAGGTAAGCCGCACCCTCCACTGCTGCCTCCATCTACACGCCAGCCGGCAGCGTCCGCCAACGGCAGGCACATCCGAGGCGGTGGCGGCGGGGACCACAGGCGTCAGCTTCCGGACGTGTAACCTTTCGCCGTCTGCACATGCGGCCCTGGCTGCCTGCAACACACATGCCCGCTTGCGGGCGAGGTTCCCTGGTGCGCGTCCGTGTCCCTACCCTTGACCCGCTGCACCGGCATAGTGCCCATCAGCCCATCTGCACCAGTGCCCTCAGCTGCTGCACCTCCGCACGCTGCTCCTCCCTGCTGCGGCCCAGCCGCGAAAGCCCAAAGTCCAGCACCACCACCCTGGGGGCGCCGCCGCCGCTGCCCCCTACGCCCCCCTGACCAATGCGGCTGGTGCTCCCGCCAGCAGCAGCCACAGCGCGGCCACCGGAATCAGTAACCTGGAGGCTGCAAATCCCCTGCCAGGCACCGCCCTCTCGATCGCCCCTGCCGCCCGTGTCACCAGCGGCGGCGGTGGTGGCGGCGGTTGGCTGAGCCGGGGTGCGCAGCAGGAAGTTCGACAGCCGGATGTCTCCGTGGAGCAGGCCGGGGGCCTCCGTGTGCACCTGCTGCAGAGCCGCCACCGCCGCGGTCGCCACCTCGGCAGGCAGCGGCTGCGGCAGCTCCGACAGCGGCATGCCGCTCACCTCCTCCGTCGCGATCAGGTGCACGCCGTTCATCCCCGTGTCGCCCGCCATCAGCAGCCGTGGAACCGCCTGGCCCTGCGGCAATGGCAGCCATGCTGGCCATAAGAGGAAGTGCGGACGGCCAAGCACCTGTTGGGCTTCCAACCGTGACAGCCAGTGTCACGCTGTACATCATGCACCACCACACAGTGCCGACCAAGGTCCATGTAACAAGAACGCCCCACAACACGCTTGTAACATTAAGACCATTTACGCAAACATACTTGGATGCCTCCATGAATTTGGACTGGTGAAAACAGGTGGCGCAGTTCTCCTGTCGCGGCGCTGCACTGGCGCCCTGTGATAGCTGCAGGTGCAGGCCCATGTATGGCAGCAGCACCACAGTGCCACCCAACACCCGTCACCAAGCCTACGGGGCAGGTTGGCCCTCGTTCGTCTCACCCCTCCCTTACCCCAACACCATGGTTACCAGGGTTCAACATCCCTGAACGGACTCACTGACAGGTCTAATGACATCTTGGATAGAACAGCAAGTGAAGTACGAGTAGAATGACATGTGCATGTCGAACCCTCGTGGTCACACCCGCCCTCCTCACTGCTATACCGTCCCGGTCATTTGTCCCAGCTGCGCTTGCTCCCCTTCACAGTTGTCGAAGCAACAAATGACCCGCACCGCACCTGCTGCCGCTGCAGAGCGCTGTAGGCCGCCACCTCGGCGTGGAACGCCCCCATGCCGTCAGGGCCGGTCCCCAGAAGCTTGACCACTGCCCGATGTCCACCCAGCCGGCCCAGCGCCACTGCGCCCACGCTGCTGACCGACAGCATGCGGAATAGCCGCGGTAGAGTTTGCGGGTGCGGCACGGCCGCGGATGGCCCCGCTGGTGGCGCGGCTACACACTGCCTGCCAGCACCCCCGCCGCTGCTGCCACCGGCGCTGGTGCCACCGCCGCTGGTGCCACCGGCGCTGGTGCCACCGCCGCTGGTGCCCTGGCCCGACCTGTCAAGCAGCATTGGCAGCAGCAGAAAGGAGATGAAGAAGCACACCATGACGTACAGCATGGGTGCTGCCAGCGTCCTACAGGGTGGAGGTGGTGAAGGACAGCTGCACAACCCACTGCTTCTAACCCCAGGCACATAGTGGGCAGTGAAGCCAATTGAGTGTTAAGGGAACGCCTGGGGATGCGGGCAGAGCGTGGGAGAGGCAGAATGACTGCCGCTGGTGGCACAGACGTGCAGCGCGCAAGGCCACAGAGGACAGAGTAGCCAGGGCAGCCAAGTGACATGGCGGGGGGGTTTATGCGGATGCACGTTCCAATCATACCTCGCACAGGGGACCAACGCCAACATGCGCGCCACTCACCCCGACGGCACGAAGGTAGAATCACTACCATGGAACACGCCCGCGTCCAGGATGCCGTCATCATCCTCGGCGGCTCCACCATCATCACCACCACCCGGACCGCCCGACCTCCCCGGCGGCAAGGCCGGCGCTGGCGTGCTGTCGGCTCCCTCGACTGCCCTCGTGCACAGCCACACCACCGCCCCCAGCGTGCCGATGCGGTCCCAGCTGTCAGCCGGCGGGTCCTTGGGCGCGGTGGCCCGGATGCCAGGGGAGACCAGCAGGCGCGTGCGGTCATCAAGGGGGCAGCATGCCAGGTACGTGACGTGGTAGTTGCAGAGGATGCCGTACTGGGTCCCGTAGCTCCAAATGTATGTGTACAGCTGCCAAAGGGTGAGTTCGGGGTGTGGGCGTGGTTTGGGGAGTCGCAAGGGGCTGCACGAGCGTGCAGTACGTGACGTGATGACGTGCAACCATGCGGGGGATTGTGACTTGCATGGACTCAGTGGGGCAAGGCAGAGGGGGCATCAAGGAACAATGCACTGGAGTGATTTGAGCAGCAGTGGCCTTAAGGCAGGAGCGGGATGTGCTGCCGAGGCAAAGGCACATGTATCATGAGTCCCAGAAGGGAGGGAGATGACACACCTGTGCCAGTAAAGCGCGTGCAGCACTGTGACAAGGGTGCCACTGGTCCTCCCACGCCGCCACCAGTGGCACCGCCTCCTCCTCCCTGGGCAGCAGCTGGCCCGGGCCCTTGGCCTCCAGCACGACCAGGTGGCGGCCGACTCCGTCGCCGTCCTTCTTGCAGTGCAGCACGTGGTCCGCTGACAGCTGCGGCACCTCCCCGCTGGACTTATCCCAGAGCCTCGTTACGACAGGTGACAGCCTGTGGTCGCGTGTACTGGGCTGGTGAAGCCATTGGAGCGTCTTACCGGCTGCCGCCTCGTGTTTCCCGATGAGGGTGAGGGTGGGCGTGAGGATGTTCTGCGAGATCGCATGCTCAGCGGCTCTCTCCACGTGGATGGGACTTGGCGTGGAACCTATTGGTACGCTGTGGGTAGGTCACGTGGGGCGTGCATGCGCAGAGTTTGGCAGGGGTGGCCCGGGCTGTGATGAGCTCCAGGTGCCTATGCTGGGCCCCACCTGAAACGGCCTACACTGCAAGACGGCCAGCAGATGCCCCCGCCTAGGTGTGTACTGCATGGTGGCAGGAGCATGCACGTGTGCACGGAGCCAGCCCCGTCCATACTAAGGCATCAAACCCACCATGCCACCTCCTGCCCTGCCCCTGCCCCTGCCGCCAGCACGCCTGCAAAGTACTGAGCAACCCTTCAACGCCGGGCATCAAGCGGCTGCCTCGGCCACCACCCACCGCACAGGGAAGCTGCCTTGGAGGAAGAGGTCGTTGGAGCCGTCGACAAACCCCTTGATCACCTCCGGCAGCGGCTCCCCATCCGGCATGCAGTCCCATTCCTCTACCACCTTAGGTTCCTCGTGTCGGAGGCTGCCGCACCGGCTGTTGGACCAGCTGAACACGTCCGCGTGTGGGAGCGGCTGCGCCAGTAGGGCGGACGGCTTGATGGTACCTGCAAGGGGCAAACGCCCGGGGCTCGACTTGAGCCTTTTACGACCATGCTCAATGACAGCGTCTTGCACCATTCAGAAACTCTGCATTTGGTCTTACCCTGGCGCATGAACTTTAACATCTCTACAGACAAGTGTAACTTGACGTCGTCCGACAGGGCTACCGCCGTGCCGTCCGCCGCGACTCCGCCTTTCATTAAGAACAACATTAGCTCCTCATCGTTGTCGACACCGCTTTGCAACAGCATGTCTTTTATATCAGGGGAGTGGTGCCGCAGCGACTCCTCGAGCCACAAGGCGAAAGACGCCTTTTCTGCCATGCCGAGCAACAAGTCCAGTCACACCATTCGCATAACTTGTAGCAGTGATTTACAGCCTCGCAGGCTCGCGGCTCTGGGGGCCCCGCACCAGATGAAAGGGGCAGTGTAACTTGCGAGTTGTTAGTTACAAGAGTATGATAGGTATATGAGTGGAGGGCTCGCACTTGCGGCCCTGCGCTCCGGTGCAAAAGGCGGTTGCTGACAGTGCACTGACTAATAAAGGACTGGGCTCATGGGGCGCACGAGTGGGATGGGCTGCTCCTCGAGGGACAATCAAGTGCATGCACTGCTGTTGGGGTTGAGCGCAGCCTGGGGCAGCGTATCGTACCGGTGCCGACGAGGGTGTGCAAAGCAGGGCTGTTGCGTGCGCCGGCTCTGTGAGGCGTGGGATGTGCGGGCTGTGAGAGGGTACAGCTGCTGGCCAAGCGAGGAAGGTGCAGCGGTGGAGTGCTGGTGAGTCATGCTGCAAACCTTGCCATACTGATACCCTCCGACACGTGAAATCTTTACGACAGCCGCCTCTCAAAAGCCAAGGCACTCCTGGGCTGTGCAACACGTTGGCTGCCAAATGGAGAGAAGGTAAGGAATTTGGGCGTTAGAATTGGCTTAGTCCCGATTCTCCCGGGAATCCGACCCGGGTTCGATTCCTA
>VFQN01003190.1_pt1 | contig 23941 bp, 20 predicted proteins | sample 3512371 | NCBI WGS metagenome assembly VFQN01 (sample SAMN10412370, study PRJNA504923) | tailings metagenome | isolation source: Replicate 2 from Balatoc abandoned mine | place: Philippines: Itogon, Benguet | collected 2017-08-28
TTGTTCCATAGATTCCATCAACTATAATAACAAACAGGTGAATTAAACATCAAAAAGACTCTCAAAGGCAAATAAGTCAGCTTACCAATTTAGTGCATCGGTGGAAGTCTTTCGTACTTAATTTCAACTCACTTCCTAATGGATCAGTGAAATAACCATCAAAGCCAGCTAATCATTAATATGAGTGAGAAGATATCAAAAGAACCAATAGACGAGGCTCCTACCTGAAATAATTAACAGCTCTGGTTGAAATTGCTTTAACCTTGGGATCACAATATCTCGGATTGCAGTGATATATCCCTCAGAACCACTGCAGCAGGGGAGGGTTTCACTTGGATATGTGTTATTCTCTTCAGGTTGAGTTTCCTCTACTATGGCTTTGCTATTGTCTGTTGGAAGATTCTCATCATCGACTGACATGATCTCTGACTTATCGTCAGTATTTGCATCGTTTTTCTCTTCCTCTGACATAATGTCATCGGATTCCTTTCCCTGAAAAGTCTTCTTTTCCCCTGTATTTGCTGTGGTCAGTGGCGCTTTAGTAGGAGCACATTCCAGTGCATAGACCATATTAGCAGGGAATATTCCAACAGACACATAATTCTCTTTAACCTCCGTCACACCTTGAAATGAGGGATAGAAGCCACAACCACAATTCTTAGCAGCTAGAGGAGAGTAATTCCCGTCATTTTTTGGTCCATAAATCATCTGCACTGAGGCGAAGAAGGTATCAGGATCATTCTGTACTATTTCCGCAGTTCCGTTACCGAAGTGGACATCTATGTCAACTATGGCAATCTTTGTAACTCCCCAGAAGACGCGCGCATAGGTGAGAGCTATCGCAGCGTTATTTAAAAGACAGAAACCAGTGCTAATCGATCCCTTCGTGCATCCATTTCGACCACAATGATGTCCAGGAGGTCGAGTACAAGCAAAGGCGTTAGTATTTTCACCAGACATCACTATGTCGATGCCTTTACACACAGTTCCAGCTGCACATAAAGCGGCTTTCAAACTATTTGCACTGACATAGGTGTCCGTCATTCCATCAGAAACTGCAGAGTTGGCGGGTGCTTGATTGGTGGAAGTGGCGGAGCTATCATTTTCAGCCGTGGTCGCTCGAGGCTTTCTTCCTCTTCTTTTTCGAACAGGCACTTCCTCTTCACTCTCAAGATCGTCATCGTCGTCTTCATTTCGATCTCTATTTTTAAGAATTTTATCACTTTCACGCTTTGCGAGAACTTCACTGGAAAGTCTCCTTCTCCTCTTTCGCTTTGGTCCTAGTTCTTCTTCATCATCGTCTTCTTCATCTTCATCATCTTCTTCTGTAGGAGCTGCGCTGATATCGTATATATTTCTTTTGGTAATATCAATCCACAGATAGCTATCTGCATCATCTAGGGCAGGAATGAACTTCACTAAAACTATGTGTAGGCGAGATGGATCCACAGACAAAACAACAGCCTTTCTCCAGGCAGTGTTTGCATTAGAATATACATACACCCATTGCCCCGAACTGACCGCTGTAGAACTTTCAACTCCATCGCTGAGTCCGAGAAGAGTGCAATCTTGGCAATACAAATTGTTGTTATCATCAGAGACGCCACAACGAGCATGAATCAAGGAAGGGCAAGTGCGACATTTAATTGAGTTTGTAGAAGAAACCAACCTTGAGCAGTGATTACACTGAACAAGTGAAGGATTTGCATCGATAGAAGCAGAGACTAAATCAGAGGGAATTGAGGTTGTTTGAATATCTTTTTCTGCAGAAGTATCTTCGTGCAATTTAACTTCTACAGTCTCTCCTATTTCCATGGCTGTTTCCTCCTTAATCACTAAGGTTTTAGAAGTCGTATCATGATTAGAAACAGAGATGAGCATTTCCCCGCTGAGCATTTTCTCCAGGCATTCATCTGCAATAATAATATTAGAGAAAATTATAAAGCGTCAAATAAGTAATAAGATTTACCAATTTTCAATGATTCCTCCTCTAAAAATGTTTTCCATTTGCTCATTGGTTTAAGTCTGTCCTGTAAAGTTGAGCAAATACCAAGGTGAGTCAAGAAATCTGTTTTTGTAACGAATGCATTCCGGTAAATTCCACATTGACTGCAGCTTGCACGCTCTTCATTAGCATAGTTAGCTCCCTTCTTTTGCGAATACATTAGCCACCTATAGGATGAACATTAGTAAGTTATTAAACAAAATCCCCGTGAAACGTACTTGATCACTTGATAAGAAAACTCGTCACCACGGGATAGATATGGATTCGATCTCAAACGAATGAATTTGGAAATGATTGGTTGAGATAAAAGAGATAGGCTTAATCGTGTAGCTTCTTTCGCAACATAACTGTGAGATAGCTCTCGTCGATCGACTTCATCAATAAAATCATTGAGAATCATAGCCATAGTCTTCAGTGAAATTGGTTTTTCCTCGTCAAATTCTTGCACATAAAACTTATCACTATATTTCGCCTTTAAAGTATGATCACGAGGCGACTCTGGTTCATCGTCGTTGTTATCTTGATTTTCGATATTGTTTCGCTCATTCTCAGGAAGCATACGATATTCTACGTTCTTTTTCTTTCTACCAGGCCTACCTCTGCCTTTAAAACGGGGTTGCGGTACTTCTTCAATCTCGCTCAAGTCTGCTTCCTGATTTTTTATCTTGATTTCACGAACAACTGACTCAGGAACAGGGGGTAGGTTTTCAGTCTCTTCCATACTATCAACCGACATCTCCTCTTCACCAGCTTTATTATTAGCTTTAGCTTCCTCAACAATACTACTTCCATCACTCTTAACACTCTTTATATCCTCCGCATCCTTCATCTCTTCACTTTCAACAACCGCATTGAGGCTCTTCTCAGAAATAATAGTGATTTTAACATCTTCAGTGTGCATATCACTATCTTCGTTACTCTGAATTGTTTCCATCGTACTTTCTTTTTTAATTTGAATTGAAGATCGTGGAGATACTAAGTTCGGGGGAACGAGAAACTCATCAAGTAAACGATGTTGAACTGGTAGTTTCGATGACTGTGGAGTGGTCACAGGCGAAACAGAAGGAATAGTCGAATTTTCAACTTTCACCTGAATAATATTGGATTCGACCTGACGAGAGTTATCGTTCTCATTATCGTTATCTTTTTGGTGACTCTTATTAGAATCTCTTTTAAGACCAAGTTCATCTTCATCTTCTTCCGTCATTTCACTTAATTTTACGAACTTTGTACCCTTCAAAATAAATTGAAAATAGCGATGCTTCAACAAATCATTGAATTTCGATAACTCCTTCTCTTGTAGATATTTTTGATGGGTGAAAACGAATAAAAACGATTGCATCACCAATTTCGTCGATAACTCAAACGACGAGCGATTATGAAACCATCCTGACACTCCTGTTTGTGTGTGCTTTGATCGGAAACATTTCTCTAACTCATGTGCTACAGTTATTTGCTTTAAGTTCATTCGTTTCATTAAAATCACAAGTAATTTTTGCAGCAGCTCTTCGGATTTTTGAAGATCAGCGGCATCAGTAAAATATCCCGCATTAATTTCCTTTCTAATTTTACCTCGCCGAGTATCAGGTAATGCGGGGAGACGCCAGAACCCATCCTTCCTTGGCAGGAAACGTCGATCTTTATCTGTTGCAGCATGGTAGGCTCCTAATTCATAAGGCTGAAAGTCAAGAGCAAGATCTCCACTATTCTCTACATTCTCTTCCTTTGGTTGACTTTCTCCTTTCGTCACGCTCACATCAATCTCATTATCTGAAGGTAAAGTCATTTGATCATCACCCCCCATCTGTTCCTTGTCATTATCTTCTGATACATGTTCTTTCATCTCTTCTCGTTCCTCTTTATTACCACCATCTTCCTGTCTTTCTCCATCACCTTCCTCGTCGGAATCTAACGGCTTCATTTCTCGATCGTAGAACTTTCTCTTTTTCGAGCCAGTGGATCGACGACGCGTCTCTGAAGATTCTTTTTGAGCAGCAAGAATCTCATCTTTCTTTCGACGATTTCTCAATCCTTTCGCACGAGGCAATCCAGATTTGTTCGTTAATCTCCTTGCAGAATACTCAAAAGCGTCCTTTTTCAATTCTTCTTGGTTAAATTCTGAGGAACCGAAATATTCATCAGGGGTGGTGCTTATTGGGAGAGGAGAAGGAAGTTTGATTGTAAGCAAATCTTTCATAAATGTAGGACACTCGTAGTTATTATTCGTCTCGAAATCAGCTGGAGCTAATTCATCGTGACGCTTGATGAATGCATCTAAATCCTGATATCGAAAATTGAATAGCCAACGATAAGATGCCTGCTCAATATTCTTAGATAATCCAGCAGAGGTTCTTCCATGTAACCAAAGACTCATGTGAGCGTCTTTCACATCTATTTTCTCAAGAATATGACGTTGTATTCTCACATGAGTCAAAATTCTGGTAAGTAGCTTGTGGAGGCGAAGATCTGTATGTGAAAATCTAACAAGCTGCTGCGAAGAACTTGAAGGAGTTGCAGGCATCGTGGCGAGTTTTTTAACTTTCTGATCAGCAGCTGGACCAATCAACTTAAAGGAATCGCTATTTAAATAAGCGGTGGCTCCCCAGACTAATCTTATCTTCGCGAATCCAGTCTGTTGATTTATTTCCAAGGCCGTTCCTTCTCCATAGGGTGTGGAAACACGAGTTTCAGATTCATCTCGATCCACTACTTCAGGAACTACTACCACATCACTTCGTCTTCTTGCATGACGACTCTGAATCCTTTTGCCCTTCCGCGTCAAGGCATTTGCAATCGTGAAATCTCCGTCTCTCGGTACCAATATCTGGAGTAAATGATCCACCGATTCATCCCCTAACCTTTGGTTCCAATGTTTTGAAGGCTGGAAAGGGAACAAATTTTGAGCTTTTCTCTTGATTTCTTCTGGTTCTGAGTCAGAACTCAATTCATATTGAGATTCCCATTCCGTATCGAACTCTAAGGGTACATAAAGATCGTCACGCTTAGCTTCCTTTTCATACTCGTATAATCTTTTAAGATAATGAGAAGAATGCACTAATGATAAACACCAAAAAGGCGGCGATTTAATATGGTCACATTTTTCAAACGTTAAAGCTCTGATAGTAGTATTAGATGCTGAAGGGAGCTTCAGCCGCATTAACACACGCAAACACGTCTCTACTCGCTTTTGATCTTCAACGTGATCCGACGGGGTATCATGGAATAAATGAGTAAAATAGAGTACAACAGTAGTATTTTTGTAATTAGGGATGTTAGTCGATTTCGACTGCAGCATCAAAGTTGGTGTCGATGAATTCTTTGATAGAAGTTGCTTCAAAGAGGTTTCTAAACCTTGAACCATAGACGCAAACTTATGATAAGAAGTATTTATGGTCAACTTCTTAAACAACTTCAAAGCTTCGTAACATACTCGAATCGAATGAAAGAAAGCTAACTGCTTGGAGTTATTATCCTCTGAAGAGAAATCATGAGAAGAATCTTCATTTTCGTTGGTTGAAATGCTAAACATATTTTTTAATGTATGTAACAAATAGTTCAGTAAATCAGGTAACTCTTGCGATAGGTGACCATTGTCTAACTCATCTTGAGCTTTAGAAATGGTTTGACGAAGGTTAGATAAGAGCTGTAGTCGTAGCTCTGCACTTTCAGAATTGTATTTGCTCAACTGTAATTTTACTTCATTAACTTGTTTCAGCAAACTCACTTGAGTTTGTAACATATCAATAGAAGTTTCAACTTCGTTAAGAGAGGAGGCCGCCAATCTGGTTTTTCTCTTCGCTGCTTCATAAATCTACAATCGAGAAAAGGGTCAGACAAGCATCTATATAAGTCTTTGCGGCTTACTCGAAGAGCTTCCTCCTCCTCTCTTTGAGCTTCTTCCACAGCGGACTTCAGTTGGTGAACTTCTTCTGACATCGCCAAGGAAGATTTACTAATCAACCCTGATTCATCATTCCCAAGTAAATAAGGGGTTCTTTCTTCTGCGGTCTTCAATGAAACTTCATTTCGTAGCTTTCTTGTTCTTTCTTTCTGTTCAAAGCGGTCTAAACGCTTATTGTCGATATTTTTCGCTCGATCAAGTCGAAAACAGAGATCGGCCAATTTACAGAAGCCAATTAAAGGATCTAAAGCAGATCAATTCAAGGGAAATATCGTTTAAAGATCCAAGTAGATACCTTTTGAAGAGTGATTCAATTCTTCAAATAAGCCCTCAAAGTTCTGTTCGTACTCATTTTCAGCAAATTCGGTCTTCACACCATAAAGCAACTCGCCCTCAGCTTTGATGGATTGAAGCTCTTCCTTGATATTATTGTATAAGATAGATAGTTTTGGATAGTTTATCCTCGATAGGTGCTCTTGTAGAGAATAAGAACTTGAAGTTTGATCCTCAAGTGCCTCGGCATACCGAGAGAGAAAATGAGGGAAAGCTTGAGACTCTTTCTCAATAGAAGCTTTTATCAAGGTAACTAACTCTTCTTTACTCGATGCATTCTTTTGAAAACAAAGTTATTCCATCACTACCATCAAAACTGTTGCGCAAATCTTACCTGAAAGCTTTGCTCGAATATCTTCAGCCATTTATTGAAGCGAACATGGTCATTTGCATCAACCATCGCTTATTCTGCTTCGTTTCACTTAGAATAATAGTTATTCTATGATATCTATACATTTTCAAGCGTTAGTTATAGAAGTTATACTTATCAGTATTTTCGGTATTTTCTATTCTCAGCATTTTATCACTTACTTTTCTTTCAATTACTTCAATTGGTTACTTTCAAAGAAACAATTTACTGGAACGTAAATAATATCCCCTAGTTAAAATCAAATAGATTCTATAGCTTTCTTATACTTCGCCTTGATTGTTATAGTTACAAATATTCTATTAAACTTGTTGAAAGTATTCAACAAATAATTAAAATTTGATCATTCAATTTCCATTTTCGAAATTTCGAAGATTCGAATATTACCGAGAAGAACTATCGATAAATACCGACAAGTAATTGGTTTATTTATGGCATCTTTTCTTTCAACGTTTTTTGAAGGAGAAAGAAGAATTGGGAGCGAAAAATGATTGATTCAGGGTATGTTATAGCAGCTTTATTGGTAACGTTATGCATATTAGCCGCATTAGATCTATGGCGTCAGTTTGCGATCAAAGATGAGGCTCAATTCGAATTGAATTATAGCAAAGGTATTACACTCAATCCACAATTTTGGAAGATCGGTTATCAATTAGAAGATATAGAAGTAAGAATTGATTCGCAATATGAAAGATTTCAGAAGATATTACATAATATTGATATGAATTTAGCACCAAGATTTGTATTGAATAAAAATACTCTTAGGAATGGCAATTCAATAAGAAATATTGAATATACCAGGAAATCACGTATTGTTATACATGAATTAGAACAAAATGATACAGAAATTTTTCAAATTCGTTGTGAAGAGAAAGGACCTCAGTTGAGAGTCGGATTGAATGATTATCGCACTGATAGCAGAGATGAATGCCAAATATTTACCTCTCCGAAAGTCGAAGAACACATAGGCCCTCAACATATGTTTGATCTAATACATTTAGATTCTGGTGCGTTTGCGTTAAGGTATGTTGGTAATGGGATGTACGTCACTGCTGTTCCTCCTCCAGCGGACAATAGTCGTCTACCATGGAAACTCGTTGTAGGAGGGCCTTCCATCGGCGCTGCAGAGACGTTTCGTCTTACTTCAGAGAAATACTTGTACTCTGCTCTTATGGGTAAGTTATAACGCAGATAATTTAATCCTTTGTGATCCTTCACCCGACTATAGGAGGATTCTTCTTCTGCGGTGCTGGCCAAATGATAACTGGTTATAGTGATAGTTATCATTCTAATTTTAATCATTTCATATTAGAATCTGTTCCAAAAGATTTAATTATGACATCCTATGCATTAGTTGATCTCTCCAACAAAGTGAGTACTATTCAATCATCATATCTTCAAAAATACGAAACCCAACGAAAGATTAAATTATCAACGTCAACAACCTCCACTTTTACTAATGCATCATCTTTATATTTAAATGATCATGATATACCAATTAAAATTGCTTTAGCAATCCCAATGACGTCTAAAGGTACAGCAATGAAAGATGTATTAGATTCTCCTTTCTGGAATAATTTATTTGATTCTTTCATGAAATCCATTGACTGGAGAAGTAATAAATATATCTATCGTTTTTATATTGGTTTTGATCGTGCCGATGGTAAATATGATACAGGTGATGCATGGAATGAATTCCGTGAAGAATTTAAACATCGTGCAATCTTTCGTATGTCAGAACAAATGATGTCAGAAGAAGTGATTAATAGTATATTAGAAGGACAATTATCATTAAAACTAATGCATTTTGATCATTTAGATGGTGCACCATCACAAATTGTTTCACAGTTAATTGTTACAGCATATGCTGATACCTTTGATTATTTTTATCAGGTAACCTCTATTGCTTCCTGTCTCACTTTAATCTAACATCTATTGAAATAGGTGAATGATGACACTGTCCTTGAGACTCCAAATTGGGCAACAAAGCTGATCGCTACATTAAAAACGAATCCCTTTGTTGCTAACTTTGGAGTCACTGGTCCTCTTGATAGTAATAATGAGAAGATTTTCACTCATAGTTTCGTCCATCGCACTCACATTGATGTGTTTGGCTATCATTTTCCTTCAGCTTTTAAGAATTGGTGGTCTGATGATTGGATCTCTACCGTGTATGGTTCGAAGCATACTTTCAGATGCTCTGATGTCACGATAAAACACAACGTGCATGGTCAAAAGACTGGCGATATTAATCGCTATCAAGTTGATAAAGTGAGTTTTCCCTCAACCTTCATCTGATGGTGTGATGTATATGTTGTTTAGTCTGCACAATTTGTTCTCGAGGATGAACTTCGATTTGGCCATGCGAAGGTATGCATTAAATCACTCATTAGAAAGGATCTCGTCTGATACGTGTTATTTGTTAGATTGATGCTTGGTTAAAGAAGCATTCTCTCCCTCGCCTGCCTTTACCTGAGATCTGCAATTACATTCCTACTGTCAGATATATTGCAAGCAGAATAATCGACAGTAAAATGGGCAATGATATCAAGGAAAGCCTGTAGCAGAGTTCCCTCATAGATAATGTAAGTGCTCATAGTTTTTTCGTGATTTACTTTATTTAGATTTGTTTGATAATCTTCCTAACTTATAAATAATCGAATCAATAACACCTAAAACCGTGAATACTCCTCCAACAATTGCACAAACCTTCGTTAAGAAGTGAAGGAAAGGCATCGAATGACTATCAGCTTCGATCATGAAGGGAGAAATATCAAAGACAAAGAAGATCCCTGGCAACACAGCCTCCATAAACTGTAAGTTGAGATAAAAGATTTAGAGTTGTTGTAGACTATGGAGTCCTTCTCACCTTCTCAGAACCATCAAACTTCGGCATTACAAAGGGTCGAAATCGATCAGATACAGTATACTGATTCGTTCGAATCACATTACCAGCATCGTCCTTGTAGACAGTAGGTATAAGCTTGATGAAATATTGAAATAATCCGGTGCTGTTATTCTCACCAATAATCTTAGTCACTGTAGAAGATGATAGGCGTTAAATGAATTAATATTATGAAGAGGATTATATTTACCTGAATCCAAAGGATTTTTTGCCATGTTCGGAAAGCCATTACCGAAGGATAATGAATTAATCGTATGAGAAACATTAAACTTTGGTGCAGTCATTGGATTAAAATGATGCATATGACGTGAATCCCGTACAATACTTTCACCATGTGCAATATGGAAATTTCCTGATACTTTATTCACCTTCATGGTGCCACTAATAGTACATCCTTCACCAGGTTCAACATTAGCAAAGTGTTCAGCTCGTTCATTGACACACTGTGTTGAGTTTCTTAAGATATTCATCACATTCCAATCTTTCTCTTGATAAGCCTTTATTAATTCATCACATGTATTGCAACAAGGTCGGTTTGGTGTCTCTGCACCATAACAGGAACCACAAAAGGAAGGACCACGTGGAATTGGAGTGACGGTTCTTTCTCCGATAATTTCCATCCCTGCAAGCCCGATTGGCTTACCATGTGGAGTTAATCGTTGTTTAGCCATAAAGTGTTCAACATTTAACTGATTATCACCAGCAACATCCATCACATCCAAATGTGCCTGCCAGCGACAATATTGGTGAGAGAAGTGATGATTCGACACAAAGATATCTTACCTCATTACAAGTCAATGCATGAAAAGTAATATTGATATTGACTTGCATTTGTTCACCAAACGTTGTATCAACAACTAATAATTCGTTGTATTTAGGTGTGACATAGTTTCTAACCTCTGCTAGAACCAAAATAGAAATCACCACCCAACCAACCAAACTCACTGGAAATCAAAAGAATAACAATGTAATTACATGAATCTATAGAAATTACTTACTAATTGCTCCAGCATTTGTTTGAATTCGAAAGTTTTCATCAATCTTTTGATAAATATCAAATTGTTTTAAATTTCGAAAAATATTTGACGAAGATGATGATGATGAAAGAGAGGGATCTGATAAGGATTTCTTCAGAGAAGAAGAATGTGAGTGTGAAGGTGAAGGTATGGATTCTCGCATCATTTTTCTTTATGCTTTGTTTGTCTAAACACTAATAATGTACCGGTGTTTGCCGGCAATTTACCGATATGATGCATAAATTTATGCATACAGTAATCGCATAAGAAGAAAGAAAGCCATGGAGTTTAAATTATCGATAGTTATTATTTTTTTTAAAGATTTATGACGGATAATAAACGCTTAACGATAACTCACTTTGGTTAGTGAGTTCTGTAGTGAACTTGTCAATAAAAATCTATAAGATAAACATTTCATTCGTGCGCACTTGTGACATCGGACAACTCAAATACGACCCTCTGACACCTAAAACAACAAATAGACATTCGTTAGAAAAAGAAGATGAAAATCAGAGTACAATATGAAGGGTGAAAGAAAAGAAACTATCACCCAAAACTAAAATTATTTCTTTTCCCATCAAAACACATTGAGTCCTCATATTTAGTATACGAATAGGATTGAGTAGGAGGTTATGTGTATTTGTATTCATCATTCGGAGAAAAAGAAATAAAACATAGTCAAAGGTAGATAGAAAATGATACGAATCAAACAAGACTGTGCTCTTAATTGATAATCATAATCTCATCATCATACAAAGATGATTCACATTACAATCAGTACAACGTAGCATATTTCAATATTTCGCAATTTTCCCGCCGCAATCATCACGGAAAAAATGTCAGGTTGCGGTTGAAACATATCGCGAAGAATCACAACAACATGGAAATCAATACAGAAATGGAGAAGATTCTTACCGAAATACCAACTTATTTGAATACGACGATCGTTCGGGCCTCTTGAGCATATATCGGTTCGATTTTACGAACTAATTGACTTGAGTAATTGGCATTCATAATAATAATCGACGATTTACGATAATTTAAAGTCTTTTGAATGTCTTGCACGTTATGTTTGACACGTTTGTCAATCTGTTTCTGTTGTCTGACTTTGTTCATGTAATTCGAAATTTCTTGAGTCACAGTAACGCGGTCTCGGTCTTTCCCAACCGGGATATGACGCGCATCGAATAATGATGCATCCACATCGCGATTTACCATTTCCATTAAAGCGTTCATTCCTATCTCCGCAGTTCTGTTCCGCGTTGTAAGCCGATCCATGTTCGTACGCTTTCCAATATCCGGCATGGGAGGGTACTCTGCGAAATCTTCTTCTTCGTCGAGGTGTTTCTTGATTTTTTCTCCTTCAGGTAGAAATTCATCACTTTCTCGATCATTTTCGTTCCGTGGCGATTTCACTTTATCTTCAACCTCTTCTCCTTCTTTCTCCTCATCATCCTTCCGGTCTTCCTCCTCTTCATCTTCCTCAGGCAGCACACGATTCAGCTTTTTCGAGGAAAACATCTTCGCGAAGAATGAAGGAGCACGGGTAATATTCTTATTCAATTTCGGTCGAAAACTTTGTAATCGATGAATCACATGATTATTGAATTCATTGTGCTCGTTTTCACCTTCATTTCGAATTTGTTCGTCATGCTCTGCTGTAGCCTCCTCAATACTATACATTTCAATCAGTACAAGCTACAAATAATATAACTTTTCCCCCTAAGAAATACTCAACATTATATCTAATAATATAATCCCCTCCAAAAGAAAGAGACTTTCAATGTGAGGTTGCGAAATAATTATGAATTATTATTCGTGATTTGTTTGTGATTGTTTCTAAGTTGTTTGTGGTTCTGCTGTCATGTCAAACAGCCACAAACGTAAAACCGCTGTAACCTAAAACGTAGATACGCAAATGTCTAATTGAATTGAAACCGCCAGAGAGGTCTGAACTGAAGGGAAATGGTGTTAAGTCAAGAGGAAATTGATGGATGTCGTGAGGCATTTCTTGCCTTTGATAAAGATCGAAGTGGTACGATTGATGTTTGGGAGTTAAGACAAGTGTTAGAGGCCATGGGACAAAAACCAACAGAAGAAGAATTGTTTCAAATGATCAGTGAAGTCGATGAGAATATGTCTGGATCAATTGATTTTGCAGAATTTTTAAAGGTTATTGAAAATCAAAAAGAACGAGCAGAAAATTTTGATGATGAAAGTGATATGATTGATGCATTTGTCGCATGTGGAGGACATCAAGATAAATCTGGTAATGTGAAAAGAGAGACGTTAGTCAAAATCATTAAACACGATTTCGGACTTACAATTGATATTGAAGAATTAATTAATAAGATTGATACTGATGGAAGTGGTGAAATTGAATTTTTAGAGTTTAAAACCCTTCTATCTTAAAGGCGAGGATTGGAATGCTTTATTTTCTTTTTCTGCTTTATAAGCTTTTGTTTTATTTTATGTTCTTGTTTTTGTATAATAGTAAAAAAGTCTCTCAACCTCACACTCTTTTCTCCAGGTGAAAGTCGCTACCATTCGATCTTTAATTCGGTTGAAACAAAGCCGATAAACTTCTTTCTTTGACGTTTCGCTTCTTTCGTGTAAATTGAATCATCTCGATTATATAATATACAATTATCATAGATGAGTAAGATATCATCGATCATTTCGCGATATTCCACATACTCCCGACTTGACAGCTTAGATCTGTGACAGAGGAGAAATTAATAACAAGTGTAATAATTTCAAGTTCAACTTACCTCACTGTTGATAAATCCATTGGATTAGAGATAATTTCATAATATCCAATCGCAACGTCAACATCAACGGGTTCAGCGAAGAATCTGTACTCTTCATCTAATTTCTCAGCGTAAGAGACAATGGCTTGAAATGTTTTCTTAATCTCAGGATCCATTCTTCTTCCTGAATTGCTACTACAGTTTTTATTATTTGTTTCTTCTTCCAATTCCATGTGTCGAAGTAAAGATCTGTTTGAGGTTGATCTTTTGGCTTGCTTTCCTCCATACTCTTCGGCTTTAACTGAAAGTTTGCGCTGTCTTCCATTTCGTTCATGGTGAACCTCTGTACTTTCCTCAGCTTCAGAATAGTCCTCATTATAAGATTTTATTGTTTTTCGGGACCTTGTAGATCTGCGAACCTTTCCACTCTCTTCTTCATCATCCTCCTCATCCTTTTTAGTTCTGCGAGTAACTCGCGCTGATGTCGACACAGGCTCTCTACCTCTTCCTCGATTGGATCGCCTGACCGGTGGACTGTCATGGCCATCATCCTCCTCGTCACTTTCTTCTTCTTCAACATCAATATCATCTTGACTGAATTTAGAAGCTTTTCTTCCCCGAGTTCTGTAACTCGTGGACTCATTCGCTTTCCTTGAAGATGAAGATGTCCTCTTTCCTTTTCTCTGACCCTTTTTCCCAGAATTCTTTCCTCGAGTAGGTTTTTCGGATACAGATGAATTCGAATCAGAATCATAATTATCCTCTTCAGATTCATTTTCATCGGTCGAATAAGCAGATTCACTTTGCTTATCACTGGTTTCGGATTCGTCTTCCCTTTCGTTTTCCTCCTTTCCGGGACCATTTTTGCGCCGATAAATAGAGCCTTTCGTCTTCACTTCCGTCTTTCTACTTTTCAGGGAAATCCTTAAGCTCTTGGGATCTTCTTCGTTGTCGTCATCAATGTCAAGATCTTTCCTTCTCGCGGATTTGCCTCTTTTCGTGATATCTTGCGCAGGCGAAGAAGATCTTTGCAGTCTTGATGATTTCTTTTTCGGAAAATAATCGTTTGCTGAAGGGTCAGAGAGATTATCCTCAAAATAATCTACATTTTCCTCTTGGGCTTTAGAAGAAAGTGATTCGCCTCTTTTTCTTTTGAATGAGATCACCAAAGGCTCATCATCTTCATTAAACCCAGTGGAAGAGAGCATTTCAGCTTGAACCTGAGAGACAGGCGCTCCAGTAATTATAAGTGAATCTCCATGTTCTCGACTTCTTCGTCCCCTATTTATCAACACATTGAAAAGGAAAGAGAATGAAAGAATGTGGATTACCTGCCACTATTGGAGGAAGTATGTGCATTAACTACAGCTGCCTCCACGGGATTATCATCAGCGAATGAATCATGATTGATCGCCGACACAACAATCTTTAACATTTCATCTCGAAGGCTTGATGCAACTTTCACAATCTCCGATAAATCAGAGTTATACTGCTTACAATTTTCGAACATTTGATTTATATCGAACTGCAAAGACTCCACCTACAGCGGTCGTAAGAGTGACAAAAGAGACTGTTGTGAGCGGATTTACCTGGCGATAGTATTGGTTTTGTAGTCTACGTACGATCAAGTCAACATAAATCGGCAACGCAATGAAGCTGTAGTAATCTGGATAAATTCTCGAATCTACTTCGTAATGGAATGCTTCATAATCAGCATGCTTGTCAATTAGTCCATTGATTTCATCTGCTGCCTTTTGAGAATCTGCCACACTAATCTGGGAGTTACTGTAAGTTTGGGTAGATACCACTGAGGAATGTACTGCCTTTGCTTCCCATGGTGAAATTCGATCGACTACGTCACTTGTATCTTCCCACGATACTTCCAACGCTTCCCATGGCGACTGAGGCCAATCAGGATCACAATTTGATAAAGAAACTACTTTTCCTTTGTACTCTTTAAAGATAATCTCACCCGCTTCGTTATGCTCCTTGTATTGAACTGAAATAAGCACACCTTGATGCCATGCAACACGTATAGTTTTCATGAAAACATCCGATAAGACCAAAAAATCAGGTAACTGACTGTTTCTCATGGTAACTTTGATCAACTGTTCACGAGTATTATTTCTTGTCGATCGCGGCGGTACGAAGGTCACATGATATTGACCACTTGCAGTAAAAACGTTACGACTAGGAGTGCCAATAATAGCTAGGGTTATTTCAGCAACGGTGGATGCTGTCCAACGAAGTTCTTGATCACCTGGGAATCGATATTCAATATGCCGAATGATACATTCAACTAGAGGCCATTTTTGCGGGAAAGAATTCCATGGTGGAGAAACATCTTCAGTAAAAAACTGGAGATGCTCACGATGCCCCTGAGGGAAATAAACAACACGGTCCCCGATTTGAGGAATGTATATGCACTCAAGTTGGGAATCTCCTTGCAACCAGCTTCTGTCAATCGATATTCCAAAATCGAATTCGCTGACATTCTCATCAGCAGCAACTCTTTTTGTCCTTTTAGTTTTGTTTCCATTCTTTTCTTTCACTGGCTTTGCTCCGCCATTTTTGGCAGGCCTTCCTCGCTTTTTCTTATTCTGAGAATGCTCAAAATTTCCTTCCTCCTCTTTATCTGCCTCTTCCTCCACATAATCTTCATCCCAAAAAGGTGCGCTAAACTCATTGGAGCTAATGATTTCTTTTGTATTGTTCGAATCATCCATTACGTGTGGGGCAGATTTCTTTCTGCCCCTCCTTCCACCAACACGATTGGTTCTAGAACTTGGTGCAAAGAAAACCTCACTGCCAGAGTCATTTTCTCCGTTGCCAATTGCGTCATCATACGATTCTACATGGGTTCTGTGGCGGGAACTCCTGCGCAAGTCAGAAGATCTTTCATTGAGCTTGCGTCCCTTCTTTCGCCTGCTTATACGGATTCGACTGTCATCATCGTCGATAGAGCCCTCTTGACTATCTATAGAATCTTCATCAACCTCTTCCGCTTGGTCGGACTTCCCATCCCAATCACTATCAGCGGCTTCCTCGTCAGAGCTTGGCTGGTATTGATCGACATCAAATTCGATGTAATTAATTTTTCGAGGTCTTAGAGGTTGGAAAGGTTTGATGTTTCCACCTTTCGAGGACAAAATATTTCCAGGACCGGCGCCTTTCGGGCTCTCTCTATTCTTGCGACGATTACGGAAGGAAGAGGCGCCACCGGGGCCAGAAGTACGACCGGACTCTTTATTTCGGAGAAATAATCTAAACACTCGATCTCTTTCCCTCCACACCATCTTGTTTTCTTCTTCAATGCTTCGCAATTGTTTCAGCACAGAGTCGACAGAGAATGCTTCCGGATATGTGGTTATCTTTGGCGTTACATCATGCGGTGCACCATCAATCCTCGTCAAGATCCCAACCGGTGAAAGGTGAACTGGTAATTGAGTGCCAACGTCTAAAGCATTTCCTTCATCATCATGCATTATTTCAGCATAATCCGAAGAAAAATATTGATCAGATAATACAGCATCGAATCGTTTTGGATCATCCAAACCAAAAACTGTCAGCCTTCCAAAGAAATCAGTTGCAACCAATCGTGTACCATCAGGGGTGAAACTTAAATCAACCACGTTCGCTGCCATGAACGTGCCAGGATTTTCAATACTTTCAATCGATAACTTGAAATTGTGGAGATTTAGTTCTTCGTCAGTATTCCATACATTCACAATTCCGTCTTCGCCAGCTGTTACAATAATTTTTGGATCTTTAGGATGGCGGCAAATGCAGCGACTTGCAGCATCAGAAATATTCTTAATCACTCGAAGCAGATCTCCTGTAACAGAATCCCAAACTTTTAATCGAGTTGCATTTGTACTATTTATTGAGGACGAGTTCAAATTGGGAACGCTTTGGATGGTAATTACTTGTAAATCATCACACGTCCAAGTCACATTAAAGACGTGAATTTGAGACCTCTGTCTTGAGTGGGCTCCTCGACCACGGATTCGTATAGGAGCGGCACGGTTAATTTGATCCTCATCTTCGTCGGCTAGGTCTAAAATAATGTGGACAGAGTCGGAATAATCGCTATTTAAGGACCAAATACGAACACTACCATCCATGGTTGATGCCGTAAGTACACGATCTCCAAGACTGTTGATTTGAATATCCGTCACGGGGCTCACATGACCCTCTAATCTCAAGAGTAAATGATTTACAATTCTTTCATATTTAATATAATCATCACGTGATAAATGATTTTTCATTCGAATCAAATCTAATCGCATTTCCTTATTTGGTCCTCTTGTATTATATTTCGAAGTGGTAATTGCACCGGTGGCAGAAAATCCATATCGCCAAACTCGAACAACTCCATCATCACAACCTGTGATAATTATATTTCCTAAGGGACTAACATCTAATGAAAGGACTTTCCGAGGTTCACCTTGAACCGAAGAGATTGAGCTGTCTTGTAAATGAGGCAGTCCGATAATGCATTTTTGGAAATCATCAAGGCCATTGTCGACCACAACATTATTCGAATGAACAGGAAAAGATGCAGAAGATGAAGATGGGACAGTAGCAGAGGAGGAAGAATTTTGGTTAATTGGCTCAACGGTTTCTCCCAATCCATCAAACGAAGAGGAATGTGGGACGAGGGAGGCCTGCTGATTCTGCTGTCGCAGAGTCTTGAGTAACGGAGAATAACAACGCTCCTCGTCGATGAGCCTTAATAAATCCCATACGATAGTAAACCCATCGTCACTCGCACTTGCAAGGCAACCAGTGGAAGGATCAAATTTCAACCAATTCACTGGTGCATTATGGTGAACGACTAAAAGACACAACCCATCTTGCATTCTCCAAACACGAATAACTCCTCCCGTACATGCTGATGCAAACATAGAATTATCAGAGGAAACAGCAATTAAAGTGATATAGTTCTTGTGACCTCGACAGGTTCTAATAAGCTGACCCTTATTTACATCCCACACTTTCACTAAGTAATCATCAGCACCGGTAATCAAAAAATTTCCAGTTAAATCAAATACTGAACAATACACAGGATTATATGAATGCCCGCTGATGGTGTACAATCTTTTGTAATTTGTCAGCAACCTTCTTTGAAAGTATTGATGGGAGGATGCAAGGTAACGGTTGTCATTCGAATGCCACTGCCCATTGCTGTAGAGCCGTTGTGTAAGGTAATCCAAACCAGAGTCAAGATTTCCTCTAAATCTTCCAGTTAGCAGACAACCAGCATCTCGCAACTCTTCAATTGTTGTACTTTTATTGATTTCGTCGTCTTTAATCGCATATTCGACCTGAGGGATCTCAACAGTAATCTTCTGAATCTGCCGCGAGATGTCTGCTTGATGAAGAACAAGATGATTACTTCTCCAGTCTGGATTCGAGTTTTCATACTGTAGTACAGCTGTCAAGTCAATATCGCCATCGCTAAGTAAGATTTGTTGAAATGCAGCAGGTTGCAAATTCTTCTGTCTTTGAGGGGAAGTCAAAATCGTAAGCTTCGATTGAAGAAAGTCTAATTTTCTTCTATTTTCTCGCAATCTTCCACAAACCATCGAAAACTGCGAAGATTTACTTTTGAATAGATCGAACTGTTCTTGTGAAGAAGGGTTATAAAATCCTGTGATACTTCTTAGCAAGGAACTGCCAATTGGTAGGGATTGAGAAGTGGGAATTGTTTTTAACAATAACAAAGGTAAGTGGTTCTGAGTAATTAAAGGGAATTTTCTCTGAAAATCTTGTAAATTTAATGACTTGGACGATCCATCCCAACATATAACCTTGCCAAATTTCTTGCTACTGATCTAAGAGAGAAGTTAAAGGAGAATGATTGAAAATTTCGAGAGATTTATCACTTACTAATCTTTGTTCGAGCAAAGTTGTAACATCAGACAAGCTATCGTCCGACTGCAGATACTTTAATATCAAGAACATAAGTTCACTTTCAGAAACCTTTTCAGAAGGTTGACTTAAAGTTTTGTCGCGAATAACTTCAATCTCATTGTCACTCATATTTTGCACTCTGTCATGAACAATTATTGATCGATCAATCAAGAAACAATTCAAACTTGAAATTTGATTTAAACCCCGATGGAATCACAGCGGCTAACTAGAAACGCTTCTTGAAATTAAAAGCGCTTTCTTCTTTTTGTAACGTTTCATCAATTGTCTCTAATTTATTAGGTCCACTTTCTCTCTGAATTTTGAAGGATAATGAGTGGGAAGGCAATTGTTACGGTAAGAATTTTTTTTGCATAAGGCATTTAATAAAAACTATTGTTTGTATACTTAGACGTCAACGAAAGTGAAAATCTTGAAAAGGTTAAATGACTTTTGGAGAATGAAATCTTTAATGTTGCAAGCTCGACGAGATCCTCGAGTTCTGAATGACCCTGATTTTATACGCCAAGCTAGAGAATATTATGAAAGTAGTTCAACTTTAGCGAATCAAGAGTTCTGGAATAACATCAGCGAAGATACGAAAACTAAAACCGTTCAACACTTGATTTTACAAGAGGTGAATGAACCAGAGCAGCTGAGAATGGTCCAAACGAAAGACAAAGCAGCGGTTTACATTATTCTTAGTGGTAGTGTTGAAATTCAAAATGATCCTAATCAAGAGGGTGTAGTACTTGGTCCAGGTCAAATGTTCGGTGCTTTGGATCTCTTCAATAAAGTTTCTAATGACGTCAAGGGTTATCGAAATATCGAAAATCATGATATTTTAGGTGATAAGGTTGTTCAAGCCAGAGTCAGGAAAGGGGCATATGTTCGAATATCTATGGCAGATTTCTTAGATCATGTGATGGTCGATGACAAAGAAGAAGAAATTCGCCTAGCTCAGGCTGAAGATGCAAAAATTGCCGAAATTCCATGGGCAGAATTGACAGATGATGATAAATTTTATATTAGAGTATATAAAAGGACGAGAGATCTCGTGAATAGGAATTTATTCGCTTTCTTAGATTCTTATCGAATGGTTCCGAAGAATGCGAGAATGCCAGCTTTTAAATTTTATCATGAAACTGAAATTTATCGTGAAATTAATATTGGGCCTGAAGAGCCTCCATCAGTTTATATTATCATTCATGGTAGAATAAGAATAGAAGTTGAAACAAAGCGCAAAAAGGGGAAGAGTCATACGTTAGCATGTAAAAGAAAAGGAAAGAAGCCTATGATTGTCAAGGTAACTCCTCTTACACAAAAATTTCTATTTCTCTTTTTATTCTCCATTTTTAGACCTTCACTATGCCTATTCTTCTATTAGACGAGGGCTCACTATTACTATTGAAAGATGAAAGTTTTCTTATTGGAAGTGAAGGAGAACCGAAGAAAGTCATAAAACCCTCGAAAAATACGACTTTATCAAGAACAGATCTAATCGAGGCACTCAAACAGCAGAAAGAGAAAGACAATGAAAAACTTCGAAGGAAGAGCGAAGTCAGTCTTTCCTCCACTGATCCGTTAAAATCAAGCACTTTAAACGCCTCCTCTACGTCGGCTCCAGCCAAGGCAGAGCCTCTCTATAGAATAAGATTAGTTGTGGAATCAACATGTTCTTATTTGAAGTACCCTTATGCCAATTTTACAAAAATTTTAAATGATGAGAAATTGATTATGAGAAGTATGGCTGACGGTAAGCAACTATGTATCAAACTGAAAGATCTGTTCACTCACTCAATAAATCATTAGAAATCAAAGGACAACTGAATCAATCCAATCATGCAGTTTGTTCGAGAATAACTAAGTTGCTTCCTTGGTTAAGGGGAGATATGTCATTTGATGTGAAGGTAGATATCATTCCCACTGTGTGATTCCTTCAGAATTAACTTTCTACATCTAGAATAAGAGGCCTCCTATTCTTGAACCTCTTCGGCCTATTGAAAATTTTGCTGCTAATAAAATTGCCATGGAATCTCCAGATGATCTATTGTAAGTTCTGCCGTTCTCACCTTCTTATGGAGCTAATTCACTGTGCTAGATCTGCGACTTTAGGATCATTTCCGCAGTATGTCCAGCCTCCTGTAGACGCTGCATCTGTCCTTACTCCTTCACTTGAGCCGTCCTTGGACTCGCCAGAGAAGAAGAAAAAGACTGTTGATCCCAACCAATCGAAACTGAAGACACTCATCGCAAGGATGAAAATAGATGATCCTCCACCTTCTGTTTATGGAAATTCGAAATCTGTTGATCAATTTGATTTATAATAATAAGAGTTGGATGTAATGTAGAAGTTTGTCAATAGTTTTTAAGAAGTTTATATTAGTTTTATCTTTATTTCATTCTCTTTTTTGTATTGATAATACATATCACTATCGAATTAATATAATGCAAGTTTGTCATTGATATTTCACACATTACAAACAACGACTTAATATCTGAGTATTATCTATTCTTTCCACCACCATAAATCATCGTTCGTAATTCCTAAAGGAGTAAACCAAACTAATGAATATCTTTCACCGTAAAATGGTAAAGTGTAATGCATGTGTTGCCATCCATCAAATTCTAATGGTTTATACCGAATATCATGGACTTCATTGTTCACAACAATCTCTCCTCCAGTAAAAACTCCTAATGCAACAATCAGACTCACTTTTTGACCAGAGCCAGCACCAGTATCTCGATGGGGGAGAAACTGCGCATGTCGATTTATTGCAATAGTCGCAGAAGGAGGTCTATGAGGACATAACAATCTCTCCAGTTTGAAACAAGCCTTCATCAATTCTATGGGGAAAATTGGGTGTCAGATGAACCTGAAAGAGAAAGGTCGGGAGGCATTACCTGGGAAATAGATGTTTCCTTTCGGTTGAGGTAAAGGAGCTGGCAGTGCACCAACACTGAATGAGCCTCCACGACCTCCATTTTCTAGTAGTGTTGGACTATCAATAACTAACTGACGACCTGTAGAACTAGCTGGCCAGGCTTTCGATCGATCAGCTTGACGTAGCAGCGTCAAGACTTCCAAGTATACTGAAGGAACATCATCTTTCTCGACTGGAACCTTTAAAAATTTTAACTCAACAACTCGTTGTGCAAATTCTTCCATATTTTCTGTTCGAGCATTCACGATTACTTTTTCTTTATTCTCCTTTTCAAGTGCAGTGTCGTCATCAACATCAATTTTCATTTCTTTCGATTCAGCTGAAGGAACGGTATCGTTTCTTTGCTCTAAGGCAAAAGAAAAGTTGAATTTATCTTCAAATTCATTTTGTAACTGTAAAAGACTTCGATTTAATAAGATATCAATTTTTAAGAATCTTGAATAAATTGCCTCACAAGATTGTTGAAAGGAATTAATCCAGTTAGTCGGGAAGACATCCTTGCTATTCTTAATAATATGACGATGTATTGCTGAATTCCATTCTATCATGGCTGGTGTCATTCCAATATCAGTGCGACGAGGATCTAATCGATAATCAGTATATTTAGCCTCCCATAGACAGTACCGACATTCTGCAATATATAATGGGAACCCAGGAAGACTCGGCAACTCAACAACTCTCGTAGCGTCTAAAGCGACATCAATGTATTCAACTGGGAGAAATCCCAAAGCTACTGCAAACGCTAATCCTAATATTTTTCTTACACCTCCACGAAGAACAGTATCACCAGAAACACTGAAAACTACCCAATTCTCACCATCTACAGCAAATATCTCTTTATGGAAAATACGATCAATACGATGAGTAATGTTATTATCAATTGTTTCAGCACCAGCTGTGGTAAAATTATGAAACTTCTTTCGGTGAATACCTCCGATTCGTTTGAAGATATCTTTTAACTTACGGAAATAAGCAACACGCGTTTGACCCTCAATTGTATCAATTGGAAATGATTTATCCATTAAGCAAGCATCATCCATATCCATACTTGTATGATCTTCAACTCTATGCTTATTTCTTCGAGTAACGGCAATCTCTGGTGGTTTGACGATATGAGGTGGCATTACAGCTGATAATGGAATCAAATATTCATACCGACGTTGAGAGCAATCCATCTCTGCATGAAAGTTTGATCCAGCGGCAGAAGATAGCATATAAGCTTGTAAAATGCGAATGGTAGGTGGTAATAGTTCGTTCATTCGTCGGACCCAACCTTCCTTTCCTCCTTCATAATGGTTTCCCCAGGATTTCAGTTGGAAGCATAATGTATCACAAAGACTGTGGCATGTTGGCTCTGAACTGTATAGTAAAGAAGTTCTTTGAGCAATACCTGTCCCTCTCGAATATCCTTTTGGTCGATCGTAACAAGGTGACGGAAGGTCTTGGTTGGCGAGTTGGTTATAAGCCGCAAAGAAGGCATTTTCTACTTGAACAGAAGTCACATCAACTTCAGAGGGATCAATTGATGAGTGATCGTTTAACCAAATATCATTATCATTCTTCACATGTGACATCCAGCCAAGCAGAATAACAACTTTAAAAGGTTTGTCTTTACTCTCAAAACCATGAGATTCCACAAGATGACGAAACAACTTCGTCTTACTAGGAAAACTAGCTTCACAAAAACTACAAGTAGCAGGTTTTTGAATATCTTCTCCTTCTTTACTCATTCTTGATTGATTACTGTTAATAATTGATTGGAAAAGAAACAAATTCTCAGCTTCCTGTTCTATCGAGAGTTCCTAC
>VFQN01003191.1_pt1 | contig 23938 bp, 15 predicted proteins | sample 3512371 | NCBI WGS metagenome assembly VFQN01 (sample SAMN10412370, study PRJNA504923) | tailings metagenome | isolation source: Replicate 2 from Balatoc abandoned mine | place: Philippines: Itogon, Benguet | collected 2017-08-28
TCTTCTTCTCTTCTCTTCGTTTTAATGCAAATAATATTTATGACGAAGTGAACTACTAGTAGCGCTATATTAAAAGAAAGAATGAATCGAAGACGCAAAGCAACTTTTTTTTAAGGATTGCAATCATATCTTTTCAGGCGGTATCTTTGACAACCTGAAGGATATGCGTCAGTGAATTGAGTATTATGTCTTATTCACTCATTGTCTCTTATGATAGAAACTAATCCAAAATACCCAGAACAACTACGAACACCTACCCATTACACCTTTCATTTGTCACCTTATTGTCTCTTTCATCTTTCATGATGGACTCAGGCTCGAACAGTGTGGAGGAACCTTTCTTTCTCCCGACTAATTGCTATCTCTGTGAGAACGCTATCAGTCAAACATGTCGATCAGTTTTACAGCTTTGCAGTTGTCGCGTTGTCGTTTGTCAAACTTGTGCACTTAGTCACGTTGCCGAACATGAAGAATACGGTGTACAATGTATGATTTGTAAGAGAGCGACAGACGAAAAGTCAGGCGTGATGCGAAAGCTCGATAAAGTGAAGAAAGCAGTCGAGCAGTATATCGATCGAGCCCACGAAGTTTTTAATCTTGTCCCCCGAACCAAGGATCAAAAGGGTAAGATTGCTCCAAGCAAGCTACTGCCTCTGATGACGAAGTTCGAGGAGGCTGGCTTGGGCTGGGCCACGAAGGAACTTCGCATTCAGTTTTTTGGCGCAAAATTTTCGCGCACCAAGAACAGCTTCAATTATCTCTTGTTGCAGCTCTCAAGAATTGAACGCTTGCGTGGTGGACCATTAGACGATCAGGATGTGATCAACGCAGAGACTAACTCAGAGTTCTTGAACCCTGGCGATGAGGAGGTTGAAGATGACCAAGAAAAGGCCGAGGAAGAGAATCGTTTGCCTTATGGACCTCTGCATTTACTCCAACTCTCTCGAAATATCTTTCTCGAGAAGATCTTAATCGGCGAAGAGATTAATATGTCTTGTATCGCATGCACAACTAACGTCGCACCGCAGCAGTCCGTCCTCTTCAGTTGTGACTGTTTAATGGTTATGTGCAAGGACTGTGCACTGAAGTCGATCACTTTTGAGAAGAAGTATAAGAACGGTGTTAAATGTCCTTTATGTAAATGTTACTCGGTTATTAGCTTTGACAACCTTGAAAAAGTGACAAAAGAAGAAACGAAGCTGTTAGATGATGGCATGAAAGAGCTATCTGGATCGATAGGCAAAAGACTCTCCTCTAAGTCTCAAAATGACATGAAGGCGGTAATTGAGTATCTTTGGTCCAATGACTTCACTCCTGTCACCTACGACATGGAGCAATATCAAAGTTTTCAACCATTACAGCTGAAGTTAGAAGTGTCTCGATTGATTTCCTACTGGAGAATCAAGAAGAAGACAAAAGAAGGGATCCCCTTGTCATCAGAAGAGGAGGAAGAGATGAAGTTTCTACAGTCGGGCTTTCACCTTCCTCTCGGTCCTCTAAAACACTTTGAGGTGCGAAACAATCCTTACCTCGAGATATACATCGCAAACACTGAGAAAGAAGAGGAAGAGGATCTCTCGAAGGTCGATTGGTCGAACTTCATATTCCCTGCGAAAGATATTGCCACAAATATGCAGAAAGTTAACGGCTTTTCATCGAAAACTATCGTTAGTCTACATAACTTCACCACTGAAGGTGATTTAGATCCTAGAAGATTCGATCGGTTCAAGCCGAAGCTTCACACTCCTTGTCCAAAGTGCGCAGCAAATCCTCAGAGCAAAGAATATCTCAAACTTCATTTGATTAACTATCATGAAGTATCTGATCCAGCTCAGCTCGAGGATCTAATGAATGCAGCTGTCATCACTCCTGTCCCCTCCTTTCCTCCGGTCTCGCCGAAGGCCTCCAAACCCCAAACCTCCCTCACAGTCGAATCAGAGGTAAAAGAAAAGAAAGCGATCGCGACCTTAGACGATTTGAGTAAAATGGTTAATGAAATGAATGAGCAGGTGAGTACTACAACTGCATATCACATCATACCATATCCCTACTTCTTAACGATTGCACTTATTAGAAGGAAGAAGAGGTGCATGTACTCACTAACCCTGAAGAAGAAGGGGAAGTAGTCGAATCTTCTGCTGTGATTGACGTAGTAGCAGACTCAACCACTTGTTTGACTGACAAGGCGCAGTCTGCTGCTATTGCGGAGTCTCTCACAAGATACAATCGGATGATGGAAGAATGCACGCAGTTTACGAACTACATTTACGAGAAGTTCTCACGGGTGACTGAATGGAAGGATAACTATGAAGTGATTTTCAATCCTCGTCAAGCGAGGGAAGGTCTAAGTTTCTCTGACCCTGCTATCATTGGAACCTTCATGCTGAAAATCAGAATCCAGCTCTCTGCTCAAGACAGTGCACAGCTCTCCTATAACCCTGAGCGCCCTGACCTAGACATTCAGCAAGAAACGATGGAAGGAAGGATCTTCATGTACAGCAACAAGAGTGTTCTCTCTACTTTCCCAAGCTTCTTAAGGAATATGTTGAAGTTCGGAGGAGTCATAGCTAAGGTAAGAGAACGGCTACACCTCTAAGCCTCCATTCTTAAAGACTGTTAACGCTGTCGATTTCGTGTGTAGTATACGAACACGAGAGGTCGAGTGCTCCAAGGAAATCGCAGCTTCTCGTATTATCATGTTCCCGAAAACTCTGAGGTGATCCTACGACCTCTAGTGAAGGAAAGCGATTTACGCATTCGCCGTCCACGTGTTTTCCATCGAAAGCATATCAATCGCAAGACACCTTTAGAGCTCGCGAGAGAACACGTCGAGAGAAAGAGAAGAGAACAAGAGCGATTGAAGTATTTCAATCGAGATCGAGCAAACAACTCCGATGACTTCTCAGAAGATCGCAACGCTCCCTACACAGACTTCTATCTAAGAGACCACACCGACGATGACGATGACGACGAAGACGAGAGAGACGGGAGCAAAGCGAAAGGACTTGACGCGATGGAAGGTGGCATCACCTGGCACATGAGCAGAAACAAGGACGAGAATCTGAAGCCCAGTGCACTTACTACTGAACGCAAGCGACCACACTTCAACTCTCGTCCTTGGAATAATCCGAACTCATCAACTGCTTCTATCTCTTCTCTCTCCTCCGCTCCCTCCTTCAGTCACATGCCTGCGCCATTTGTGAAGCCAGAGCCAAAGAACTACGACTCTTATGAAAAGTCTCTGTTAGAGGACGTAGACGACGACGACGATGATGATGATGATGAAGGGAGAGAGAAGAGACCTAAAAAGAAAGCTCGCGTGAAGCCTCAGAGAGATGGCGGGAGACCAACATATCAGAATGGAGTTCATCGCAATCAACAAACCTCATTCAACAACTACAACAATAACAACAATAATAATAACAATCACAACAACACTGGTAACTATCATAATAATCCTCGCACCTCATCCTCTCAATACAATAATAACAGTCAGCCCACTCCCCAAAACCATTACTCTCATTACTCTGATCGAAACCAACCTTACTCACGACAACAACAACAACAACAACAACAACAACAACATCACTATCTCCATCGACCAAGATCTAGTTCCAGAGACAGAGACAGACAGAGGAGATGAGTGTCATAGTTCATTCTAATGGGTGTAGACCTTCCTTCGAGACGTTACAAGTATCAGAATCAGAGAGAAAGCAGTTGATCTTTCCGTTATGAATGTTATTTAGTTTCATTGTAAATAATCAGAATCTTCCTCGTCGAGGGTTCAGTGAATTAGTTGTTACGAGTATTACAAGAATCATTGTCATCATTATGTCAAGGATGAGTGAAAGCATGCATACAACACAGAGAGAGAACGAGAGAGAAACAAAGAAACATTCAGAGAAGAGAACAAGGACCTACATAGAGGTGATGTCATTGTCATTTATTGTCATTATATATTATGATGTTATTATTTGATATGATATGATATTATACGCTATACGACTGTTTTATTAGTTGATATCCCAGAAGAGTTCCTCAGCATCGATGTCTCTCGCACTGATCAGAGGTTTGACGTAGACCTTCGAGCCGCGACTCTTGTCATAACCGCGGTTCTGAGGAAGCACTGACGGGTCAGCGAGAGCGAAGCCTCTCTCCTCGAACCACTGCATCGTGCGAGTGCTCAGAACGAAGACACTCTGCAGACCCATCGTCATCGCACGGCGCTCGAGGTAAGACAGCATGATCTCTCCTCTGCCGCTCTTGCGGTATTGCGGATGCACTGCGAGGCAGGAGATCTCGCCCTGGGTGGGCGAGTACTGAGTCAGCTTCCCCACCGCCACGACCCCTCCATCCCTCGTCATCACGTAGTAGTTGGGCAGGTCTTGCAGGATCTGCTCAGCAGTGCGATGGACGAGGATGCCGTCAGACTCCAAGGGGCGAATGATCTCCATGATGGCGCGAAGGTCTTGGTCTTGGGCAGGGCGAACTCCCTCATACGTGTCACGAGAGATGAGCAGTCCTGCGCCATCGCGAGTGAAGAGCTCGCTGATCAAAGCCCCTGGAGTAGGAGGCAAGAGATGCGCTCTCTTCACGCCTCCTGTTAGGGCATAGACCGATCTGACGCACGATACAGACAAACAACACTCAGATGACACGAAGTAATGACGTCACGGCATTGTCTTACCTGGCGATCATTCTCACGAAGGAGCTAATGCGTTGCGATGGAGGTGACGTGGAGGCGGAGGAGTCGTGATGGGTCGAGGCTTGTGTGAAGGTCTCGTGCGTGGCGTCCACATACTTAGGCAGGAAGTCTTGCATCTCATCCGACACGTTCTGATAGGTCTTTCTCTGCACCGCCGCGCTGACAGTATCTCCCTCATGAGACGAGGAGCTGTCAGAGGCTTCTTTCTCTTCCTTCTCGAAGTAGTTGTAGGCTGACGCCTGAATGTTCCACTGATTGAGAAGAACCTTCGCCTGCGACAATCTCAGCGACTGGATGGGAGATTTCTTCGCCACGTCGATCATCCCCTCGCCCTGTGTCACGAAGATGATCTTACTCGCTTGCAGGGCGATGGCGCACTCGGCGGCCAACGTCTCTGATGGGATGTGGAAGACTTCGCCGGACATCGAGTAACCCAGAGACGTCAGACAGATGATGTCCTGACTCTCCAGACGCTTGCGGATATTATCGCTATCAACGCGACGCACTTCGCCAGTGAACTGGAAATCGACGCCATCGCGGATGCCGAAGGGTTTGGCGGAGTAGAAGAGGTTCGACGACACCATGTTAATGCCCACCTGCTTCGAGTTCGTGATGCCTTTGAAGCCTCGCGCTAAGAGAGACTCCACCTCGAATCGCGCCTTACCGGACTCTTCCTTGATCAGAGCAAGGGTGTCGAGGTCGGTGACGCGGATGCCTTGGTGGTACTTCGCTGTCTTGCCTAACGAGAGGAGGCGCTGGTCAACGGTCTCGCGCACGCCGATCACCACCACGATGTGGATGCCGAGGAGATGCAAGATAGCGATCTCATCCATCATGTTTTCGAACAGCGCTCTCTTCGCCGCGCTGCCGTAGAGGTAGTGTGCGGGGAGGTGGAAGACCATCGTGCAGCCGCGGTGCGAGGCGATGTAAGGCGCGCAGTGGCGGAAGATCGCTCCGAACGACGCCACCTCGAGAGAGGACGAGGCTATGGTGACGTTCTGCGAATACGCGGTCTCTAACGTCGCATCGGCAGAGCGGGTCTGAGGCGCGTCAGGCTGAGTCAGGCCCAGTGACGCAGGCAGAAAGAGGTTCGGAAGAATCTTCACATAGGTGACGTCATCAGGGTTAGCGTTCCAAACAGCACTTGGAATACACTCTGACAGCGCCATTGATCTCTTTCTTCTCTCATTGATCGAGCGTGACGTCAGAAAAGAGCGCGGTCTGCTATAACGAGAGGCAGAGGCATTGGGAATGACGTCGTCTCCGTCGGTCTGACGAAACATCTTCAAAGAGAGGGAGGTAAAAGAGTTAGATCGTGGTCTCTTGAGAGTCCAGGATAAAGGAGAGGCAGGGACGGGGGCGGAGTGGCGGTGTGTCGCGTCATAAGAGTTTGTTGTGCTGAAGGCGGAAGTATATTCGCTCGAGAACATCAATAATACGGTCCATACTGCCAAAAGGGGGGATTTTAAAAAGTAAACGCTGGGGAAATCAAAGGACGGGGAAGAAGAAACGCTGTTTTCATTACGTGTTTGAATCGCTGGGAAAACTTTTCTCATTAACTTGCCCAGAGTAGCAGTGGTTTTCCTTGACTTCGGCTTCGAGGGAAGAAAGGTGGGGTTAGTAAGTGAAGGTTAAAGCGCAGAGAGAGCGACTGCTGAGAGCTGTTCTTCCTATTCGAAGGAGTCTAGTTCTGGTTTGTTGTTTTGTTTGTTTTGTTTGGCTGTGAGAGCCCTCGATACTGCAGGAAAACTATTCTATCGAGAGCTCTGTCTCTCTCACACACACCACAGACCCACATAGCTCACACATTATACTTACAAGACACAACACAGACCCTTTCATAGTAAAACGAACTCTCTACCACTTGACTAAACTCAGCTCTCTAAAGTATTCACGTCGCTATGTCTCTAACTGTGCGATGACGTCATGGAAGTTGTGTTCACCTTCTAAATACCTCACATTCAATGACATTCTATAATAAACTTCCTCATCCTTGCTCAACTTGTCTACTTGGTGTGTGTACAACTCCTGGAACGTTTTACCGTGCATGACGACAGCGGAATTATGACGCATTTCAAGGTTGAAGTAATCGCCGTTACTTTTCCTGCGCACTCTCAGGTACCTTGTCTGACCGAGAGAAAAGATCAATACAAGACCCCAGTCTAGCTCGTTGTCGCTGTGAGCGCCAGCACTGCCCCCTCGCTCGAACTCCGGCGAATACAAAATGTCCAAAGCGCCGGAAATCCGCCGGAAGACATTCTGGGGAAAGACTCGATCGATGTACTCCTGGAAGAGAGGCAGTAGTTGGATGACATGGGGAGGGTATCGACTCGTTGGGTGTAGGATTCCGCTATATCTGAAGGATCTGCCGTCGACAGTGTAGCAGATCTCTCTCCTAGGCTTCACACTGTTATAGGCAGATTTGCCTGAGACTCGGGGCACTGACGCCGCGCTTTGTAGATATTCTTTCAATACGTCGGCAGAGAGGAAGTTGTATTCTATCGAGACGCTGTTCTCTGCGTCGAGTTTAAAGACACCAGAGTGATTATACACCACCTGACTCTTGAAGGCTGGACGTCTGGAGGGAAAGGCATGAATATTTCTGATATCTTGGATATAGTCTGCTTCCTTCTTCTTTTGTAGAGGTTGTAAGAAAGAGACAGGCGTTGTTTCTAATGACGAAGGATTTTTCTTTTCTTCATTCTCGCTGAGGTAAGAAAGCTCCGTCAAGTCGATGACCTCTGGATCAGAGCCTAGAGGCAAGGATGTCTTTCTTATTTTCGCAGTTGTCAGTGTGGTTTGTGTGAGCTTTCTCTTCATATTTCGAGTGGTTTAAGAGGGTCTAGTATTGCTTGTCTTTTGATTTCGAATAATCTGTTGTATCCAGAGTGCAGGTAGGAAAGTTAGGAGGAATGCTTATTCAAGGTAGTAAAAAGCGCTTTTCTCACTGTTGTAACGAATTGAAATCAGTTGAGTAAGTGAATTATCTCTCATCTTTAACCCGACTTCTAGCCTCGATCAACAGAGAATATGCCCACATCTACTCGCTTGAAGTGGAAAACTGACCTTGAGAAAGGAGTGGTCACTTTGAATTTCGATCGCAGAGGCTGGGCGCGAGCAGCAGACAACGATCCTGACTGGAACTTTTACTGGGCTTCCGTCGGCACAGTGAAGCAGATCTTCAATCCTGAGTCAGGTTATCGATTAAATGAGATGCAGTAAGTAATTTTATCTGATTCTTGCAGAGTTCTGTTGATGTGTCTGACTCAGAATCATCAACCACTACCCCAACCACTTTGAGCTCACTAGGAAAGATCTCATGGTGAAAAACATCAAGCGATACCTCAAAGACTTGTCTCGAGACGGAAGTGCACAAGTTCCCTCAGACTTTGTGCCAGTGACGTATCTGCTGCCCGCGGACTACACGCTGTTCGTGGAGGAATTCCGCCGCAATCCGAACTCAATGTGGATCATGAAGCCCACGTCGCGCTCGCAGGGCAAGGGCATCTTCATCATCAACAAACTAGCGCAGATTAAAAAGTGGTCTTCGAGCTCTCGTTGGGCTCAAATGCCGATGAAGGAGGCTTTTAATCGTCAACAAACTAGCGCAGGTTAAAAAGTGGTCTTCGAGCTCTCGTTGGGCTCAAATGCCGATGAAGGAGGCTTACGTCATCTCCCGCTACATCGAAAACCCTCTGTTGATAGGAGGGAAGAAGTTCGACTTGCGCATCTATGTCCTCGTGACGAACTACCGTCCTCTCAAGGCCTATCAGTATGTGCATGGCTTCGCTCGCTTCTGTAATGTGAAATACACGACTGACATGGTCGACATCGACAACCCCTTCATACACCTGACCAACGTGGCGATCCAGAAACACAACGAGGAATACAACTCCAAGCACGGCGGCAAGTGGCACATCAAGAATCTGCGACTCTTCGTGGAGCAGACATATGGTCTGGAGGCCTCTAACAGACTCTTCGCAGCGATGGACCAGCTCATCATCCACTCCCTCAAAGCAGTGCAGAACGTCATGATCAACGATCGCCACTGCTTCGAGTGCTATGGCTATGATATCCTGATTGATGGGGATCTGAAACCCTGGCTGGTGGAGGTGAATGCGTCGCCGTCACTCACGACGACGACTGAGTCAGACCGCATTCTCAAGCTCTCTCTCCTAAGAGACATTTACAACATAGTCGCCGCGGGCATTCCCTCGGCAGTCCCGGAGTAAGTCTTCTGTTATTTCACATGACATCCCTGTTCTGACGTCATGCTGTAGGAGTTGCAAGTCGCTGCTCAGTCTGTCGTCAACATCGCTATCGACCACCTCAGCAGCCGGTGGTCAGAGCGCTGCGATGTATGGCGGCTTCTACGTGTTGTACGATGAGATGAGTGAGACGATGGAGAGGGAAGGTGCTCTCAAGGATGAGGGAGATGACGGAAGAAGGCGGACAATATTAAAGCCGTCGGGAGGGAAGCAGGAATGGCGCTGAAAGATCACATAGGATGACGTCATTCGGATTATTTACATATTTTTAGAGGAATTGCTCTGACATCTCTTACATTTGACAATACTAACTAACGCTTTCTATCGGTGACGTCAGTGCAGTGAGTGCATGTATTTCTTCGTCGCCGTCAGCACGATCTCTCGATATATCTCCCAGTTGAACGACACGCCATCTCCTCCTGTCTCTGACGACTCCTTGAAGGCGAGAACGCGTGACGTCCTCTTCCTCGGAAGAGGTGTCGAGGAGGTGTCTGTTGTCTCAGTGGAGGGAATGACGTCATCGTCGTCGTCGAAGCGCAGGAAGGGAAACTGCGCGCACTCCTTCGACATCTTGACGATGACGGAGTCCCAGAACCTCTCAGCGGCGTACAGCAGGTCTGACGACTGCAGCTGTGACAGCATCAGCTCTGACATGGAGTTAGGGATGCTGACGTGGTCGTCGAGCCACTGTCTGCGCAGCTGTGACGAAGCGAGCTCGTCGGCGCTGAGGTAGTGGAAGCTCTGAGCGTCGTAGCGGAACTCTCTCACGATGCTCGAGCGATTGCTGTTGCTCAGTTTCTTGCCGAAGAGAAGGAAGTAGAACACGTCACGGTCCATGCGATCCATGACGTCGATGGGACTATTCGCCTTCGTCGATGCTATGATCGTGGCTGCGAGTGCGTGGCAGAACTGATTGCGCTGAATGAAGGCGCTTCTCACTGCGGCGGTGGAGGACGAGGAGGTGGCGGCGTCTCTGCCAGTGATCTGCAGAGACCTGAAGCGAGCGATCCAATCCTCTCTCGTGCCACGTAGGCGGATATTTCCAGAGGGCTTGGACTGGGGCTGCGATGACGTCAGAGCCGTGGTCGATGATGATGACGTCACAGCTGCCTTCTGCAGGTATGCGATGACCTGGTCGTCGAACACTGGGTCCTCTTTCGGAAAAGAGATTCGTGGGAAGGCGGGATCGCCGCTGATGATGTCAGAGGTGGTGGCGGCGAGGAGGAGGAGGTGGCAGTCTCCGTCGACCTTCTCTGCGGAGTCTACGTCACCCATCGCTTGGATCATTCGCATCGTCAGCGCCATTGTCTCGCTGCTGAAAGAGAAGCGCTGCTGGTGCAATGGAATGACGTGAGCATCGCCACTGTCTTTGCTCTCCCTCGCTGCTCCTCTTCGACTCTGTCCACCCTGACGAAGCGTGGCGAGGAAGAGGTTGTCGAGGAGCAGCGCCTTGGTGAACTGGTCTCTGATGAGCGACTCAGACCGCTCTGACAGCTGCGTCAGAGGCGGCAGATAAAGCGATCGCTGCGCTGACAGAGGAAGGTGATGGTCGTTGAACTCATCACTGAGGAGGAAGTGAGGTAGTGACGGGTCGATGATGCAGTCAAACTTCGCCAACTGAATGACGTTGCGCGATTTCTTCGCTAACTTGAACGATGATTCAGCACCACTGAGGTAGTTCGACACAGGGGTGGAACTCGTCAGCGAAGAGTTTGCTGACGTGTTCTTACTCGCAGCGCTAATCAGTGGCGGGTAGTAGATGGTGCTGGCGTTCAGAGTGACGTACAAGCCAGCCGCCGCCGGGTCTTTCGCCTCGGACATCCATCGCATGATCTCTGGGAAGCGCACCTCGTCTCTGCGGAAGAGAGAGTAGCTGCAATGACTCGCTCGACTGCTCACGCCTTGTGAGGGTTGAGAGGTAAGAGGTTGCATGGGAGGGATGGCGTGGTTGTATCCATAGACGAGGATCGAACGATGCAAGTACCGCAGACAGCGCATGGTGTACGATCGAATATTCTTGTGCAGATAAAACTCTAACTCGTTCGTGATGTCACGTCCAGTCCCTGCAGAACCACTGCCCTCCTCCGAGACTGTGTTAGTCATGGAGGATGGTTTGCGCTCTAACTTCCTCGCCGATTGCTCTGCGTCAGAGACTGCGCTGGCAGTGTTCGCGTTAGAGGAGGCGTGATGGGCATGCTGGTACCTCTGACAGAATGAGCGGAGAGACTTGGAGTGCTCGTCGTACTCCTCCCAGAGAAAGAGTTCGAGGAAGTTCTCGAAGTCAGCGGAGGGAGGGAAGTAGAACAAACACATCATCAGCAACCGCCACAGAGAGAGCACGGAGGTGCGAGCTTGCTCCTGTTTCTCGATGAATCGCAGCAGATTGTCTTCGTCGTCGAGGTTATCGTCCTCGATCAGGCGGTTGCTCTGTAATAATTCTTGCAGTTGCTGCTGTTGCTGTACTTTGCTCACGATATGAGCAAAAGAGGGAGCGGAGGAAAACCCGCTTGATGATGACGTCGTAGGAGGAGCAGCACTGTTAGCCGATCGCTTCCTCTTCTCAGGCATTGGGTGATGGCGAATCTGCTTCACAATCTGTAAGAGAATCTCATCGCGAAGGAGTGTCACACTGCTTCCAATCGTGACTAGTTGCTTGACGACGACTTCAGGATAGGTAAAGAGAGAGCGCTCGACCCCTCGGATCATCTGCGAGTAAATGTAAACCGCGACTGAAGACAACTGAGGCGGAAGACGAGTCAGAGAGCATGGGAGAGACTGCTCGGAGTAAGAGAGGAAGGATCGCTTGAGGTCCTCGGAGATGACGTTCATGCGGAAGGAGAAGTCGTTGACTGGTCGCAGGTTAGCGAAGTTCTCAAGTCGATATTTCTGTTGTGATGATGGCAGCTGCAAATAGACTCGCTTATGCTGCAAAGACTGAGTCACGAAGCCGTGGATAGAGAAGGACAAAGCGAAAGACTTCATGGCTTGCAGCTGTTCCTCTCGCTCGTTTTTCTCGTCTTCTCCCGTACTATCGCTCGAGGACGGTGTCTGAAGACCGCTGATTCGACTGCGGAATAATCGGTCGTGAAGATCTCGATTCTTCGGCACTAGCAACGTCAGGCACTTCATTATTTTGATCGTGGCGAGTAATGTGGGATTACATTGCAAGAGAAAATGAATCTGCTGCGTCAGAGGATGATTGGTGAACTTCAGATCTTTTGCGATCTGTGCGATCTCTTGCAGTAGTGTGAGAGACTCGTTCTGAAAGACCCAACGAACGAACAGGAAGTATACTTTATTCTGGAAGTAGATCAGTGTTTGGTAGTAATGCAGTAGTTCTTCGAGCTCGATGTCACAGTAGTTGATGCGCTTCGCCTGCTGAATGACTCGGCTGATCTCATCTAACTCGAAGCATGATTTAGCTTCCAATAAGCGCTTCTTCATCGAACACAGTTGTCGATATCTTTCCTCCGCCTTCACAATGATGTAGATGATGCCTAGATCAGAGCTGAAGTGGATCTCCTTCTCAAAGATCATGTTTAACGCCTTCTCTAAAGGTTGCAACTTCCCACTGCCCATCGATTGCTTACAAGTCTCGATCAATTTGAGAGAAAGGAGAGCAGTGTTGATCTCTTTTGCGTAGAGTTTCAACTCTTCGATGACAGAGTAATGAAGCAGCTGCTTCGACAGCGCCTCCTCTGCTAGCTGACCTGCCATTTCGATGTTTCCTGTCGAGAGAATGTCTCGAATGTGGAAGATGAGCTTCGCCGAGTGAATGAGCAGTTTAATTTGCTCCTCGATCGTCGATCTCTGTCCACTCATCGTCGGGGATGCTGTCGAGAGATTGAAACTTGCCAGCAAGGAAGTAGCAGTCGGAGTACTCGTTTGCTTCTTATTCGAACTCCCTGCTGAACTCTCCGCCACGTCATCCGCGAACTGAACGGACTTTCGTCGACCTGATCCACCTTCTTTGCCTTCTTTGCCTTTGTCTCGTCCTTTCTTTGTCGATGGCGTAGAAGTCGTCGTATTGAGTTGATCTTGCTTCCCTCCCTCCTCTTCATTCATTTCTAGCGCGATGTATGACGTCATGTTCAGAGCTGTGAAAGTACTCACAGGCTGTGAGGCGACTATAGGAGCACCAGTGGCTTGCGACAACTCAACCATACAATGATCAGCCTTCTCGATAGCAGTGAGGAGAAGGTCGTTCTTCATGTTGGAAGTGTCCACGATACCATGCGAGCACTGCGCCCAGCCTGTCTTCAATGCTTTCGAAAGATCGACGATCGCTGTTCTCATCAGCAGTTGGCTGCGCAGAGTTTGAATCTCTTTTCCTGCCAGCTCGTCATACATAGCGCCCAAGTTCTCTTCATACTGAGACTTCGTCAGAATATCTTCTAACAGAAACCAATCCGAGTTCTTCAGCGCGAGTCTCAAGGCTTTGATCAGCTCTACAGTATTGTGAAGTCGTTTCGCTCGATCGGAGTAAATTCCGTGATCTTTTGCAACTCGCAGGCCGTAGTCCAAGATCTCGATGTCGATGGTCTCAAGGTCGATGTTCGCTGAGTTTTTGTTCGCGAAGGAATAGCGCCGTTCGATGGGCGAAAAGCTTTCGAGAATAGAAGAGTGAAAGCGTCTGGGATTGGGAGAAGGAAACTCCACCAAGTCGATGGATGTTGCTGAATCGATTGTATTGATTGATTGAATCATCTGATCGGCAGTGTCGTCAGAGACCTGTTGATCAACACTAAAGGAGAGACTGTTTGCTATCGGCTCCCCTTGGGAATTATAAACAGGCGATGACGCATTGGCTCGACTAAAGGTCAAGTCAAGCGACTTAGACTCCGAATCCTCGAAGGACTTTAAGGCTTTAGTCAGGGCTTGAATAGAAATCTCATTGTCCAGTTCGCCCTTCGCAGTGGCGATCTCGTCAACAATGAGTAAAGAGAAACCAGTGCCTTCGTCATCGTGATTGGAAGAGAGATCTGCGATAATATCTTTCAATGCTGCCATATTCCTCGTCTTTAAGGCATTTCTTATCACGAGAGAGATTCTCGCAGCCTGGATAAGCGCTTCCACCTCAGCGATCTTCGGATTGATGTCATTCGCTTGTTTCAGCAAATCTTCGATCGCTTGAGTCTCGATGATTTGAACGTTTATTGCTCCACATTTACCGCTTGGCTTACCATGATTTAGTGCGAAAGTAAGACCATGAAGAAGAAGATCATTCTGGTAGATGACGTAGGCTCTCTGTGCCTCCAGCCTGATGTAATCGGGGCATAGAATCGCGTTCGCCTTGAACCATCTTAAGGCCTGCACGACCTTAGCATTGTCTCGAAGCTCAAGAGAACTACGCAGGAGAAACATGTTCTCCGCGCACTCTAGCCATTGCAAAGCAACCTTAGAAGTGATCTTATATTGCTTGGAATTGAGAATGGCTTGCTTCAACTGCTCGTTGCGTTTAGCAAAGGATTGACCATGAAGCATCTTCAGATCCCATTCTCTCGTGTATATGTCAATCTCTGCCTCTGATGCTTCTTTAGTTGGAACTGTGGAGTTCGAAGAATTAGAGGAAAGGTGAATCTCCAAAGCAGAGCGCAGGATCTGTATTGCTTGATTGTTATGCAATTCACACAAAATCCACGACAGCTCTTGCTTGGTCTCGGGCAGTACATTGAGGTTGGACTGGAAGGAGTGGTCGCGCATTAGAATCTCGAGCTGCGCCCAGTTTCCATCGAGAATAGCCGATCGATAAAGTCTCAGAGTCGTGGCACAAGCAATGTACTTCTGAAGATAATCAGAAGAAAAGGAAAGATTAAGCGCTTGTTGAATGATGGAATCAAGATCGATGCACAGCTGTTTCAACTCCAGTGAATGAGCTGTATCGTATTTCGTGAGTTCGATATGAAGGTTCAGCTGATGTCTTTCGCTATAAACATGCGACGCTCTGACCGCGATCTTGGACATGAGCATGCTTCTGAATTAAATCAAGCTCTTGATTGCATATCTCCCAGCCGATCACTTCTCCGATGTAAGGGTTCTGCTGCTGCTTCTTCGCTTCATCGATCTCATTAAGCAGTGATCGAATCGTCTTCCAGGCCTCAACTTCCACTTCCCTGTGAGTATTCGCCGATTCTGCACGCAGTAATGCTTCTCGAAGCCTCTGAACTGACCGACAAATATTCAGAAGTTGCTTAGCTCGATCGGTCTTCAATGACGACCTCACCGCCTGCTGATAGGCCTTCTCCAACTGATGTGTCGACATCGTTGTGACGACGATACGACCCGGCTCTCCACTAGGCCCTCCATTCGTCAGAGCTTGCTCCATAGAATCGCGAGTTAATCGGTCTTCGGCCACGTCGAGGCATAATTTGCACTCAGGGAGTATGATCTTGTGGAGTTTACTGTTTGGTCTCTCCACCTCGTCTATGAGCTCTTTTGAGTATTTCTTCACTTGGTTCCAGTTGATTTGGGGCTTCTTCTCTTTCTCTGGTGAGACGTCAGATGCAGCAGTCACTACAAGGGGATCGACGATTATTTCACGCAATTTTGCAATCTTCTCAGCGGAGGCGATAAGCTTGAAAGCCTCGTCAGTAAAAGGATGCAGTGACCTCGCAGTGGAGATATAAGAGGAAAGGTGATTATAAGTGACTTCCCTCAAGTTCACGTCATTCACTGTGCCGCTTAGTTTTCCTGTTATGAGAGCATTGGATAAATTGGTCAAAATCCAGCGATTTTCGACTTCTCGACGCACTGCTTGTATTTCCTGTCGACAACTGTCAGGCATCGTGGCGTAGTCGTTGTCTAAAGTCTCCTCTAACAACGAAGACATCGTCTCCCATTTGTCGTTCAGCACTCCTTGTCGAATATCAATGATGAGAAGCCCAACCTTTCGCAACAACTTTAAGTGTTTCGGTAGAGACAAGGTCGACAGGTCAAGGTTCGTAGCTTGGTCGACACATTCACGCAGCTCCTCCACATCAATGGACGACTTAATAATCTGGCCAGTGCTCTCATCGCAGGTGATGTTGCCTGAAAGCAGTACTTCATTTAACAGACTTGATAATCTGGCCAGTGCTCTCATCACAGGTGATGTTGCCTGACAGCAGTACTTCATTTAACTGTTTGTCAAGTTCCATAACTGCGAAGTGATGCTCGATAGCTTTGATCTCTCGCTTGATCGACTGACTCACTTCAGTGAATTCCTCCCACAGAGAGCTTCGAAAACTGTTATTGACAGCGGCGAGATCAGCTGACGTCATTCTTTTGTCCTTGCTGTTAAGAATTGTGCCTCGGTGGAAGGAACTCGTTCTGAACATCGTTTTTCTTTGAACATTTCCTTTCTGATTCGAGTCCAGTTCATTCTGAAGGCTTTCTGAGTTCTCCCGCAGCACTGGCAAGATATTTTCTAACACGTACCAGTTCTTCTGCTGCACTGCCTTTCTCGCCTTTGAGATCGTATCGGCGAGTCCATAAAGAGCCTTAAGAACCATTCCCCGAGTATCTTCCGGCATGCTCGCGACTTTATTGAGTGCTGCTGACAATTCTTTGGCAGAAACTTGATTCACGTCCAACAGACTGTCCTTTGTCAGCATTTCTTCATTGATTATAGCAGCCTTGAGCCCCTGAATGCCGTCATAATTGTCTCGTTCAATAATTGCACGATTGATCTCAGCAAAACAGATATCGCTCATGCCCGCTCCGATATTCTCGGCATATGCACGAGTGAGCACCGCCCTGATCTCTGTCCAGTCGCCCAGCTTCTGAGCGCGTCTTAAATCGAGAATCGTCAGTACAGCATTAAAGAGGACTTCTGCGCGCTTCGATGGACGTCCAATGGCTTGGCACAGCTTGACTGCTTCCTCTAACAGCTCTGTCGAAACATTTTTGAAGTACTCCGGCTGTCCGATCAAACCTGTGTTGTTTGGGGGAGCTTTACTCAGAGCGTTTAAGCAGCAAGTTATGACGGCATAGTTGTTAATCCAATCGCGATTTCTTGAGACTTCCTGCTGCATCTTGGGAAACTTTGGTAAAACTTCCAAATGATCCAATTCCTGCATAATTCTTTGGGCAATGATCCATTCGCCTTTCAAAATGCATTCACGAATATACTTCACTCCTTCAGCTGCTCGTGCCCAACGCAGAAATTCAGCCGGAGACTCTCTGTCAGCCATCTCAAGGGACTCTTTAAACTCTTTGACTTTCACGCAGGATGTCTCCAAGGATTCAGTTTCCAAAGCCACTTCATTGAGCATGAATCCATCAGATTTCAAGACATCCTCGATTTGGGTCGAAGAAACCTGCGAACCAATCAGGGGCGAAGACAAACCCAGATCAAACGACAGACTCTTCAGTCTAGCCGGCGCTGGGGAAGACATCGAAGAAGTAACATTCGACGTAGATGCTGTGCGTGCTCGAGAGGATGACACGCCGGCAGAATTTTGATTCGGAACAAACGGAAGGAGGAATTGTTGCGATGGGACGTCATTGTCTTCCAAAGCAGACCAAATCGCTGACATGCACTTTCTTCCTTCAATAACAAGCTTCATTTCTTCCAGCTCCTTTTCAGTCTTCAGAAGCAAATCAGGCATAGACGACAAAAAGTCGATGCTTTTGATCTGATGGAAGAGACTCATCAAAGACTCCAAGGACTGCTCGCAGATCGTTAGATCGTGTTGTTTTATCAGGAAGTGTCTCGACCTTAACAACTCCTCGACAAACAGCACGACTTCTTCTAGCTCTGGTGGAAAATACTCCGAGGACATCGCTTTCAAGAGAGTTATCCGCCGCTGACAGATTTCCCATGCCTCGTTATGCTGGACGTCCGAGCCATCCGCTGCAGAGAAGGTGGTTACGGTTGTCGTGGTGGAATCTTGAGTGTTATTGAAAGTGGTGGAAGATATTACTTCAGAGAATTGAACCGAACCTTCGCTGATCTGCTTGATCATTGCAGCTCGGAAATACTGGTTGCAAGCATACACTGTCAGCGCCAAGAGTTCATCTCGGATGAGTTGAATATTTTCTTTGGTCACAGCAGTTAATCCTTCCAGCTGTGCTTCATAAAGCAGATTGTCAAGCTGCTTTGCCTCCCATTGACCTATAATCAGATTCCAGGACTGCTTGGCGCTTGCCTTCCGAAGAGTGCAGATTGCTTCCAATCCTTCCAATATTATATTCATTCCGCTAGATACACGCAATGGTTCACTCTTTTTTGGAGATTCCATTGCTTCGAGGGGATTCCTAATCAGAGGGAGGGGAGATGACGCCAGGCGCCTTGAAGTTGGTCTCGCTTCTCTCGGTTCTTTCGTTGAGCGACCAAAATGCTCGAAAATCTTTTTCAATGCATCACTGCACTTCTCCAACAAAGAGGTTTCAAAGCTAAATTCACCGGGAGAAAACTGGACAGCCTGTCCCCCGGAGAACACCGCCTGAAACACTCCTCTGATCTTCACCTGTAGGAGTCTCTCCAGGGCCATCGAGAAGAGCAAATGCAAGTGAGAGCGACACCTCTGATAGACAATGCTGTAATTTGAAAATGATCTATCCTGGCTTCCGCCCTCCTCAAAAGGACGGTAGAAAGCAAATGCAAGTGAGAGCGACACCTTTGATAGACAATGCTGTAATTTGAAAATGATCTATCCTGGCTTCCGCCCTCTTCAAAAGGACGGTAGAAGCTTTGTACGTTCTCCATCGAAGTATTAGCATCGTGGAAGAAAGTTTCATCGAGGTTGATGCCATGTTTTAACGCCGATAAAGCAAGTTTCATCTCATAATACCACTCGTTTAAAGTTTGAAGACGAAAGATCTTTTCCTCCATAGTCTCTGATTGCAGAATGACTTGTTCCCAGCGCTCATCAGCAAAGGATTGACGTGCATCAATAAGACGCTGCAGCATGTTGACAACACTAACGCACACCTCTCTTGATATGAAGACATCCACGAAGCCGTTCAACTCTTCTGAAAACTCTAAGAGGTGCTGATCATTCTCTTCTAAAGCACTGATGACAATATCCCAAGCATCTCCCGTCACTGACACGCTACCAACGTCAGAGCCTTTCTTTCGCTCCCATTCAGACTTTAGGGGCGAATGAATGGCATGAAAGGGAATCTTGTCAAGGGACAGGAGATCAGCAAGCTTCGGGGTGAGGTAATTTAACTGCAAGTCTTGAGACATGAGAGAAGATTCGAGCATAACGATTCGCTCGAATAGCTCGTATCTCGCTCTAAATAACAACAACGCACCTCTCTCCTCTTCCCTCGCAGTGGATAAGGAGTATAGTAAGGTGGCGACCGAAGTGGCAACTAGTTGGCGTAAGGATTGCAGCTTTTGCACTAATTCGCTCCATTTCTGCTCGAGGTAAAGAGTATGGAAGGAAATCAGTTCCTGTAGAAGGCTCTGGCTGGTTGCGAAGGATTTATAAGCCAATCCTCTCTCTTTCCACAGAGATGAATGTGAAGTAAGCCACATGTTGCACTCTTCTAGCCGGGTCGCGACAAGATGTCCATCAACAGCTTGAGGGCGGATTTGCCTCTGTGAAGAGGTGCTTGTGCTTCCGTCAGGGCTCAGCGATTGAATCATTTCGAGATATTTCTGCAAATAATCGAAAATTTCGCCCATCGTCTTCTTATCGATCTGAATCAGTTTCAAGACAGCCTTGCCTCGAGCGATCTCCTCTTCACAGAACTTGCCGTACATGACGCTCGACTCTTCGATGCGCGATAAGTGCTTGATGATCTTCAAGTCGTCTCCCTCCTCAAGCAACGCCAACAACTTTTCGACCATTTCAGCGCGTTCTCGCAGAGATTCCAAACGCCTTTCAACCTCTGGGATGTGAGGAGAGCGAAGGTTGTTCTCCCTCGCAAGGGTTAAGAGAGATTGCAGCTCAAGGAATTCCTTCAGGATTTGATCAGAGCTCTGTTGCTGAGGCCCTGAAGCTAATAGCTTCGCGTGATATTCTAACTTCTCATAACAGCGCTGGATTTCTATCAGATGATTGCACGCCTGTCGTAATTTCGATAACAAAGGGCAAGGGAGATCGTTCTCTTCTCCTGCTTGTAAGAGGAGTTGTGTGGGATTAATTAAGGTGATGTCATTGCGATGATCAACACTCGACAGGACATCAAGAGAGTTTAAGATCTGCTTCTTGACAACTCTTTTTTTCGCAACAATCTCAATTGCAGCTTTCCTACGACAATAACACTGCAACTTCACAGTGATGAAGATCAACTTCTGTTGCTTCAGTGCTTCCAAGGACTGGAGAGTCTTTGACTTGCAGAAGATCAAAGACTTGCCAGCCTTCATCTCTTGCGAGTAGTTTTGCTTCGGGTAATTCGTCGCTAATCTCTGGATAATACTCTGACACTTCTCTAGGTCTGACATCTGATGCAAGGCGAGTCTCTGAAGTCCCTTCGCAAGCATCCAATAACTCCTCCAGAACAAGTCATGATTGCGTCTCACAGGATAGCCTGACCTGCGAATCTGAATCGCTTCTAAGACGCCGGAGTACTTCAATTGCGCTAACACGAGCTCTTTCTCGAAGACTGCTTCCTGCTTGAGATTGTTTGGTTTGACGCATTTGATAAAATGCGGCTGCGAGGCATTCAATACATCTACCAGCTGCTGGAGTTGTGATTGGAAGCGAGTTGCTATGCTCGTAGAAGCAGTAGCACCAGACGCTGACATCACTGGACTGAAGGCAGAATCTCCTCCTCCGACATCCTTCATCTTGCCCTTCTGACTACTGCCGCCACTACTTCCACCACTGCTTTCGTTGGGGGCGGCGAAGTCCAGCATAATGCGACGAAACAAGACATTGGTAGACAAAGAGAAGAGTTCCTCTAGATTGTCATTGAGTTTATCTCGATTCTTCTCGAGGAATCCGAGGCAGTCGTATCGAATGACGCCAGCGAAGTGACGTATCTCAAACTGCGTCAGAGGCATCTTCACATCTTTGAAAAAGCGACGGGAAGAATCTTTCTGATTGTTGTGATCGGTTTCCAGCTTCTTTAGAAAAGTTTCGTCACTGGCTTTAGGTAGCTTGATCTCGTCGTCTAAGCGAGTAAAGATTCCATTCTTTCGCCCTTCGAATAGCTGCAAGACGTCAGCGTTGTCGATGATCGCGACCATAAACTCTGACGAGTCCACACCCTCCGCGCGATAGAGGTCTTGCTCCTTCTTCAAGACATAGTTGATGAAGTACTGCTGCAGCTTCTCATTGGCGTAGTTGATGCACAGCTGCTCGAAGGAGTTCGACTTGAACTTCTCGAATCCGAAGATGTCAAGCAATCCGATGGAAACAGTCGTGGCGCTGCTCCCACTGCCGTCCTCCTTGCCGACGCCGGACGACGAAAGCGGCGATTGCAACGAAGAGTTTGCCTGGAAGACGATGTAGTTGAAGACACGGCTGTAGATCTCCTTGGCAAAAGCATTGACCGCGTCTTGCGACTGCACTGCGTTGAGTTGGATCGTGGACTGCTCTCCCCTCACAGTGATCGAACGAGACACGAATCTCTGCGGCAATGTGTCTGCATTCCACCCGAAAAGCTTTGCAATGCTTTGAATGAGCGGGTGGTAGTCAGCGCTGATCGTGGACATGCCGCTCTTCAAATCCTCTGAGAAGATGATGTTTCCCAGCAGTAAGATACCCTTTAACGTGGCGAAGATTGTCTCTCGGTCAGGTTCTGCGAAGCCTAGTTGCACCATGGAGTCGCAGGTGGCCTGGAACTCTGTCTTGTCGTCCACGCCAGGGATCTTCATGTTCTTCGAGTATCGCAAGTAGCGGTAAGAGGCGGCTGGCTGTAAGTCCTGAATCCCGCTAGCACATATCTGGTAGAAGATATGATAGTTCCTCTCGTCAGGCGCGTGAACGACGACTCTGGACTTCTCTAAGAGGTATTGGGTGATCTCTCCGCCCATCATCTCTGGGAAGGCACTGACGTCACCGTACTGGTAGTTGATCTGAATCCACTTCCCAAAGCGAGATGAGTTGTTATTTCTTGCGGTTTTGGCGTTGCCGAAGCTCTCTAAGACGGGGTTCGTGGCGAGGATCTTGTCCTCTATCTTCTCCTCGCCCACCACTCCCGACGAGGAGGTGTGAGGTAGAGGCTTATTCGATCGATGCGGCAAGGCATCGTGATGTTGCAGTTTCGCAGCGAGAGAGGACAAGTACTGCAAGCACTTCTTCGTCGTCTCTGTTTTCCCCGCTGAGAGCAATGCGTCAGACGAGCCGTTAGAACAGAGCTGACGTGACTTACCTCCACTTTCACCGCTGATGACAATGGCTTGGGAGATACGCATTCCCTTGAGCTGCAGATAGGCGTTGCGAGCGATCATCCAGACATGCGGTCGTTCGAATCTGAAGATGAGATTAGGGTCGATCCTAGGGTCGATCTTCATCATCTCCTCAAGTAATGTAGTCGAATAAATGTCTGGAATGTGTCTATAAGGATTCATGGCGATCAAGATCGTGCCTAAAGAGGAATAAATCTCATTCTTTTGAAATCTTTTCTCAATGGCGTGAAGCACTGATTGCTCTCCAATATCATCGAGATCAACAAGATCAACAAATCCTTCCATTCCTCCAGTGATAAAGGAATCTAATTCAGTACTGAGAGGCGGAATGATCGAGGAATGAGCTCTCAATCCTCGTCTAATCAGTCTAATAATCTCTCACTCTATTTCGATTGTTCACAGTTAATCTACACCGGCAGATCGGATAAACACCGGTCTGCCGGGAAGAGTCAGGCGGCATCCTGGGTCTGTTGTGGAAGTTTCAGTTGAATGGCAATAAAACTGCGCTGAGACATCTCCTCATCTATCGACCTGACAACACATCCACTGCGACCGACAATGACGGGAAAAGACAACGAGAATATCTTAGCTAAGGCTGCAATTGCTTGTTTTTCGAGTTCTTTCGCCTCTGCTGTTCTGAATGGATTAGATGTCACGAAGATTCGCATGCAAAACAAGAACAATAAAGCTTATACTAGCTTATTTGGGAGTATGAAGAAGATCTACAGAGAGGAAGGAGTCTCTGCGCTGACGAAAGGAATGGAGGCGAGCATGTATCGGGAGGCGGTGTACTCCACACTGCGCATCAGCGGATATGAGCAGATTCGAAGGGCGATGGCAGCGAACTCTTCCGATCCTACCAACACCAATCCAGCCCTGAAGTTCGTCGCTGCTTTGGCTTCAGGAGGCCTGGGATCGGCGCTGGCTAATCCCTTCGACCTGATTAAGACGCGCTTCCAGGCAGTGCTGCCACACGAGCAACCGCCTTACAGGAACACCTTCCACGCCATCGGACAGATCTATAAGGCGAATGGTTGGGGCGGACTTTACAAGGGATGGGCGGTGACCAGTGCGAGAGCTGCGGTGCTGACGTCAGCGCAGTTGGGCTCTTACGACTCTATCAAGCACAACCTGTGCATGAAGGTGTTGAACATCAAGGAGGGATTCACACTGCACCTCGCAGTCTCGATGATCGCTGGAGTCATCACGACAACAGCCTCTAATCCATGTGAGTCGCCACGTCACTCCCTCTCCCTCCTCTGACTCTACCTCATAGTCGACGTCATCAAGACTCGCTACCTCAGCGACACCGGGGCGCACTACAGCAGCATCATGGACTGCGTGGTGAAGACAGCGAAGCATGACGGCCTTCGCGGCTTCTTCAAGGTAAGTGACGTCACTCCCTTGCCTCGCCACGTCATCGTCATTGTCTCTGTCCTAGGGGTGGTCGGCTGCCTATATTCGCATCGGACCTCACACCGTCATCACTCTCCTGCTCATCGAGGAAATCCGCAGCTTCCTAGGAATGTCGACGATCTAACGACATTCGCCACGTCATCCATCACACCTCGTCATATGTCATTCGATAGGATTAGATAGTAGTGGTACAGTAGGTCTTATAGTTGTTATTAGTTTTAGTTTCAGTGATTCCTTCGCTCTTCTTCTCTCTCTCTCTCT
>VFQN01003192.1_pt1 | contig 23932 bp, 34 predicted proteins | sample 3512371 | NCBI WGS metagenome assembly VFQN01 (sample SAMN10412370, study PRJNA504923) | tailings metagenome | isolation source: Replicate 2 from Balatoc abandoned mine | place: Philippines: Itogon, Benguet | collected 2017-08-28
GGCGTTGGGTTTTATCAGAACTGATAAAATGCCTTGGCGGAAGAAACCAGCCCTGCCCACACCCACTGCATCGACGGTTACCGGCAGCTGGGCCAGGGTCCAGGGCCAACTTAGGTAGCAATGTCCGCCGCAGATGTTGTACCGCGCCCACAGGAGCGCATCATGCGGCCATAGAAGTGCCGTTGCCATGTAGGTTGCCAGTACCGTGCACTCGCGCTCCAACCGCCACAACGCCACAGCTACACAGCCTTCTACAGCCAGCCCACGTAAGCAAACCGCCCCCAATATCCCAGCCCAGCTCCCTGTGATAGGAGCGCAGCACGGCCATCTCACCCCCGGTTGATGCGGCAGTTACTCCGACAATATCCCTAGTATGATACACACCGCGCTCAAAGCTGCTCTAAGCTTCCATCCGCGGACGTGCACATGCAGCCTCATACGCCCCGTGCCTCCTGATGTCCTGAAGCACCTGCACCGCTGTTTCCTGAACCCTCACACCCCGGCTAGCTGCCGCTGCAGCCACGCGATAACCTCCTCGCGCACGACGCTCAGCCATCCCGCCGCCCCCGCCGCAGCCTCCTTCAGTGCCCGCCTGACCAGCGCCGCCGGCGGCGGGGCTTTGGCCCACACCCACCGCAACACCGGCAGCGGGCAGCTCCGCATCGCGTCCCTTGGGAAACCCTCCCCCCAACGCAGACCTAGTCGCCATAGGCACTCCAGCGTACCTAGATCACCGTTCTTCGCCGCCGCAGTGTAGCACCCGTCCCACCCACGTGCCTCCCTTCCCTGGCCACCCCCCTGCACCAGCCACTCCAGCACCGCCTCGCAGCCACCCATGGCAGCCACCCGGCAGACAATCGGGTTCCCATCCATCCCCCAGTCCATCTCCTCGTGCAGGTAGCGCAGCAAGCCCAACTCGCCCCTGAGTGTGGCGGAGTACCAGACCCCTGCTGAATAGGACAGCAGGTCTGGCATGTCATCCGGAGGATGGCTACTTGCCGGGGCCATCAATCGCACGGCGTCCATCAGCAGCGTGCTACCCTGCGCCCCCTTGTCGCTCCACCAGTACACCAGAGCAGTGAAACCCGCACATGAGACCTCAGCGTGGGCCACATCCAGCAGCCACCGCACCATCGCCAGGTCGGTGTGCGGGCGCAGGGCCTGCCACACGTCAGAGGGGATGACAGGGCAGCCCGCCTGGAGGAGGTAGTTGGCAGTCTCGATGCTGCATGATGACACTGCCGCAGCCAGGAGCTTAGCGCTCAGCAGCTGGTCTCCGTCCTCCTGTTGGTGCAGGAACCGCACGGTCTCGAGCTGCCCCGCGCCTGCCGCCCGCAGAAGAGGCCCGTCTGCCTCTGGCGGCGGTGCGGCCAAGGCCACGCCGCGGGCCTGCAGCCATCGCAGCTTAGCCACGCTGCCGCTGGCTGCGGCGGCCGCAACGAGGGTGCCGACCTCGAACCCGTCTTCTGGGCCCGGGCCTGGGAGAGGGCACCCCGCCTCGCCCGCAAGCCACTCGACCACAGGCAGGTCGGCATGCTGCAGCGCTTCCGCCAGGATGAGCTGGCTGTCAAAGGGACAGCCGCGCTCCCGCAGCCACCTCAGGCGGGCCAGGTCTCCGGACCGTGCAGCCGCTGCTGCAGTCTCCACCCTCAGACCGCCGCTTCCCGCCTCCAGCACCCACTCCATCTTCTCCACCGCGTCTGGCGCGTGCGACTCCGCTGCTGCGTCCAGCACTCCGTCATCCAGCCTAGCGCCGCCACCCCCCACCCCGCCCAGCAGCCGCCACACCTCCTGCAGCTGCGGCAGGGGGCGGTGCCGTGCGGCCACCTCCAGGGCCTGCTGGTGGTCGAACATGGAGGGGCAGCGGCGCAGCAGCCAGGAGAGCACACCCAACCTGCCGTTGAGCATTGCTACTGTACCAGCGTCAGTGTAAGGCTCGTGCGCAGCCCACCCCCACCGATCAGGCTCATGCCTCTGCTTTTGGATTTGGACGTAGAAGCCGGACCGCAGCAGCTCAGGAAAGAGGCAGCCGCTGAGCAGCCGCAGGGCCACCTCCAGGTTCGCCTCGCAACCGGTCGCGGCTGCGGTGGATAGGAGGCTAAGCTTGCGGGTAATGGTAAGGCAGCGCAGCGCCGACTGAGAGTCCGGCAAGGGTGCACTTGCGGCGTGGGGCGGCAGGGGCTGGCTGAAGTCGACGGTGCGGCGGTGCGGCTCGGAGAAGTGCTGCGCTGCAGCCTTACATGTTAGGCGAGCGCTGAGCGGTATCTCGTTGGCAGGCAGTCGTGAGAGCACCGCGAGCTGGACCTCGCGCGGGAGGTCCCGTTGCGGCGAGGACCATGCCGGAGCTGCGCCGCTGTTGATTTCCATATTGCTCCTTTGTTGCACTTTGTCTGTCTCTCAACAGACGAGTGGCCTCCGGAGTGGTGGTCCCAACGGAGCAGCACAGGCAGGAGCTAATAGCGCGAGGCTGAAGTGAAACGATTGCTTATGAGAGCAGAATGAGACAATCGCCGAGTTTTGGCCAATTTTCGCACAAAAATGTAGCGCAAGTACAGGTTACCCGCTGCAACAGACGCGTGCATGCGTGCGCGCCCAGTCGCTTACCGATGCACGCAGCACATGGGGAGGTACGCCCATAAACCCTGGTTGTACCGCTAATAAACATTGGCCGCCTGCATGGTTCCCTTCCAGGTCAAATGGCCAGGTACGTAGGCAGCATACCTCGTATTATCGTACATGCGTGCACAGCTTCCACGACGTCATTCGCCAAGCTTTAGGATTAGATGCACCAGGATGCACCACCAGTTCACCGGGACCATGTCTCAAGTCTCACTTTCCGTCGCTCCACCCAGCCAGGCGCTTACGGTGCTTACTAGCGCCACATCCACAAAGCCTGGATGGCTGCCTCCTACAAAGCCTAGGAAGCAGCCATCCAGGCTTAATCCAGGCTTAATCATGATTCTTCCTCGTGCCGCTCTCCAAATGCCCCAAAGCGAACCATACCGTACCGTTCGTTGCTAAAGGCACGCACTCCACGGTCTCCAAAACACGCACCTATAGAGCTGAACAAGCGCAGGGGGGCCCCAAGCTTTCCACAACCAATAGACATGAGCAACTACGCGTCTACGGGTCGCCTCTGCCGCTGCCTTGTCGTCTAAACGCTCCAGCCCTAAGCCCCTGTCCTCTACCACCCAGCGTTACTCCTCCAGAGACTCCTGCGCGGTGCAACCCACACGCCAACCCTCACAATGAACGCGGGCTTGACCCGGCTTACAGCGCCCGTGGCAGAAGCACAAGCAGCTCCGGCAACCCCCCACATGCGTCCACAATCACACCACGTTCGCTAGCTGTCCGCTAAGCCACGCGTCGAGCTCTTGGGCCCTAGCCTCCGGCCATGCCCGCTCTGTTGCTCGCAAAGCCTCCTCCACCAGCTGCCTGCTAAACGGCGGCGCACCGGGGCCGCCCCAAATCCACTGCACCGCGGATGACGGCACCTGGCAAGTGACAACGCTCAGCATCGCCTTGGGCCCCCAGCGCATCCCCACACGCTGCAAGCACCTCAGCATGGCTAGGTCACCGTTGAGCGCCGCTGAGAGGTAGCATCTGTCGGCCTCCCTCTCCTTCCCCCGCTCGTTGATCCGCTCCACCAGCCACTCCACCAACTCCTCGCAGCCACTCCTAGCGGCCCCACCTAACACACTTGGCACCAGCTCGATACCCAGCTCCTCGTGCAGGTAGCGCGTCAGGCCTAGCTCGCCTCCAGCCGCTGCAGCCCGTACCACATCTCCAAGGGCGCAGTCATCCGCTGATTGGTCTGCTGAGGCGCCCAGCCAACGCACAACCTCCATGAGCTTGGCACTCATTGCTGCGCTCCTCCCAGCCCACCTTGCAGTCAGGGCCGCTGCGCCCGAGGCCGCATCCAGGCGCGCTCCCTTCAACAGCCACCCCAGCATGTCCGCATCGTGTAGCGACGGTGCGGCTGCCCAAGCGTCCTCGACCTCCGCCCCACAGCCCGCGCGCCGTAGGTACGCAGCCGTCTCGACGCTCCCGGATGCAACGGCAGCGGTCATGGCCTTGTACCACGCGTGCAGGTTTTCCGCGATGTCGTCGTGTTGCAGCATGAACTGCACAGCCGCAACCTGCCCGCTGCCTGCCGCCGCGGCCAACAGCAGCCAGTCATCATCCGGCACGGGGGGTACCACCTCGACCCCCCGGGCCTGCAGCCAATGGAGCTTGGCCACGCTGCCGCTTGCTGCTGCCGCTGCCGGTACCTTGATCATTGCCTCCCAAGCAACCCATGGGCTCCACAGGGCACCCCGCCTCGTCCGCCAGCCACTCCACCACGGACAGGTCGGCGTGCTCCAGAGCAGCAGCGAGCACCGTGTAGCAGTCGAAGGGGCAGCCGCGCTCCCGCAGCCACCTCATGCGGGCCAGGTCGCCGGACCGTGCTGCTGCTGCCGCCGTTGCCACCCTCAGGCTGCCGCTTCCCGCCTCCAGCACCCACTGCATCTTCTCCACCGATTCGGGCGTGTGCGACCCCGCTGCTGCGTCCAGCACTCCGTCATCCAGCCTGGCGCCGCCGCCCTCCGCCCCGCCCAGCAGCCGCCACACCTCCTGCAGCTGCGGCAGGGGGCGGTGCCGCGCGGCCGCCTCCAGGGCCTGCTGGTGGTCGAACATGGAGGGGCAGCGGCGCAGCAGCCAGGAGAGCACGCCCAGTCTGTCATTGAGCACCGCTGCTGTACCGGCGTCAGCGTAAGGCTCGTACGCAGCCCACCGGCTGTGCGCATGCTTCTGCTTTTGGAGTTGGACGTAAAAGCCGGACTGCAGCAGCTCAGGAAAGAGGCAGCCGTGGAGCAGCCTCAGGGCCACCTCCAGGTTCACCTCGCAACCGGTCTTAGCTGCGGTGGACAGGAGGCCGAGCTTGCGGGTAATGGTAAGGCAGCGCAGCGCTGACTCAGCGCCCGCCAAGCGTGCGCTCGCGGCGTGGGGCGGCAGGGGCTGGCTGAAGTCGACCGTGCGATAGCGTGGCTCGGAGGAACGCTGGGCAGCCATCTTGCAGGCAAACCGAGCGCTGAGCGATATCTCATTGGCAGGCAGCCACGAGAGCACTGCGAGCTGCATTTCGCGCGGGAGCTCCTGCTGCGGTGCAAATGGTGACGACAGCGCTTCATCCATGGTGCTTCCTTGCGAGTTTGGTATAAAGTATGCTTTGGAGCCTCTCAATCACGAACTCACGGCCTGCGGTGTGGCGCAGCGGACGGAGCGGCACAGCTGGGGAGATTTAAATGGGTAGCATGATACGAGCGCTGGACAAACGCGCACCGCCGATTGCTCATGGCAGTACACGTGTTCGCCTGTCCAAGGCAAGGTTGCACAAGGGCGCTGCCGTTGTTCCGCCCAACGCGCAAAGCCTAAGGCGCTTGATGTCACTCTCAAGGAACACCTCGCACAAATGGCCGATAATAGGGATCTGCAATGTGCATAAAAGCTTTCGGTGCTCACCTTGCAGCAATCACCGACGCCTGAGCTAACGCCGCCGGGCAATGGCTGGGTGGAGTTCAGACCCTTGCGTTTTGGTCATGCCTGATATACGACGCGCACTGATGCCCATGGGATCAAGCCGTTGTTATGCGATTTGCAGAATCCGTAGCGCATTACAATGGCCAACTCGCCTAGGTTTGCCGGTGTACATGCAGTACGATAATTGGCCATGAAGGACGGACCCATGGGTCGTGCCAACGAGCTTGCCACTCCAAACCTGCAGCACTTGGGCAGGTGCACGCACATGCAGATCACGGTGTCGAGTACGGTACGTGCACAAGCACCCGGTAAGCCACCACCCTTCCCACGTCTCATTGCTAGCACAATGCCAGCTCCTACAATTGAACCTGAAGCACCAGCCATGAGCAAAAGCCAAACACACAGGTCCCGCATGGGACCTGCAACATGCATCCGCCGCGCCCCTACCTTTCCCCTTCAGTTCAGCAGGTTGTCACCTTTTGTGCCCACGGCGCACTGCCACAGCACACAACCACGACACCAACTGGCTGGATACCAGCAATATGCAATTGTCTTCTCTCCATTCTCCTCTCACCCGTACACAGCGCCAAACCCTCCATGCCTTTCAAGATGCTAGCATGGCCTCCCTCGGCCTCGGGGCCGCCTCCTCCTCCTCCTGGGCCCGCTCCTGGACCTCCTCCTCCTCCCCTTCCCCTGCCGTTGCCGCTTGCGCAGCCTGTTGCTTCGCCGCCGCCCGGGCAGCTGCCGCTGCCCCCGCCTCTGGCACCTGCGGAAAGGGGCACCCATTTGCGTTTTGGTCCAGTCGCGGTTATGGGGCACGGTAATCAGCATGTGCACCAGGACTGCGGTCACGAGTAATGTAGCGGAACCAGGTACGGATCGCGGGGTAGCAGTGTGACTCAGCGGGGTCGAGGCGTATGCGCCGCGCTAGGGGGCGCAACGCGTTGCTGACGTGGGCATGCCGCCTGACGCTTGGAGGCGGGCCCTGACCGTACGCTGTGCAGCTGGACCACTGCCGTATGCGATCGAGGAAGCGCCTTAACGCGGCGGCGCCCGCCCTCCCCCCACAGCCAAACCTTGCAACAGAGCATGCCGCTACCCCACCCCTGCTTAGCCGGCACAGCCCAGGCCACATGCCATTTCCAAGCGCCCCGTCCTGTCGCGCGGTGAGGGCCCTTGATAGCCGCCGCCCAGCCGGCCCTTGGCCCCGAAACCGCACACATGCAAACACAGTACCCCATGTCGTACCTTGGTGGCCGGGACGGCGGGCATCTCGAGCTTCTCCTGGTCCGCCACCACCTCCTCCAGCGCCGCCAGCTCGGCCGCAACCTGAGGGCGGTGCGGGTGGCGCGTCAGCATGCTTGACGTGGCGGGTGGCGCAGTGCGGACGGGCATAGACGTGCATATGCCACACGGTAATAAAGGGAGACTAGGTCCGATGCACGGCGCGGCGATACGTCTCGAAAAGTGCGAAAACCGCCATGCTTTTGCCAACGCCCGGTTGCACCTGGTCTCTTGCTTCCATTGCCACACCGGCCCATTTCAGCGCCCCGGTGGCTAAATCTCCCTTCAAAACACATCACCTGCCCTTCTTTCGACCCCCCGTCCCCCGCTGCCCCACCTGCTCGTCCTCCTCCGCCGACAGCTGCCCCCCGAGCAGGGCCGACAGCTCCTCCTGGTAGGCCTTGGCCTCGGCCGTGTCGTCGAGCAGCTGCTGAACGTCCTCAAGCTTAACCTGGGGAGGAAGATAAGTAACAGGCAAGCATTGAGTTCGTTACGTCAATAAAATGTTGATTTTCCAAGGTGTCGCCCAAAAGCCGCTGCTGGTCCTCTAGCCGGCTACAAGGAGCACCGAGGCTACTGTCATTGCAAACAAGGAAGGGTGAAGGCCGAGTGATGGTTCAACTGGGTCACGCAAGTAGTCACCTCGCTACACCACCTATCAGCCGGACATAACAAGGGAAGTATCCAGGGGCCCACGACACTGCGCAGCCCGCCCATGGCCCCACCTGTGCCTGCAGCTGTTTGAGCGCGTCGTTGCCCTTCTGCAGCGCCTGAAACACCATTGCCTGCTTCTTGTTGGTCTCAATCGTGGACAGCTGCAGGGAGATGGAGAAAGGCGTGCGTTAATAGTTGCACTGCTCGGGTCAAGCTGGCGGGAGAATGCCGTACAGCGTGAGCACTTCGACAGATGCACCGCTCCGTGCCTGGCGGGCGCATCGAATGCCCGTTTGCGTGGCCCAAGTGCGGATCGGACGTGCCGGGCGTAAAAGAAGTACGTACAGATGTCGATTATTGCGCGCAAAGCATGGGATCAAGAGCTATGCTGCTGGGCTTCCCAACTACCAACCACCCCCTTCCCATGCCCTCAACTGCCGCTGCAGGCCCTCCGCCGTAGCGCCACTCCCTCTCCCGGCCCCCGCCCGTTCAACACCACCACCTCAACGTTCATCGGCAATGTCACTGCGCACCGCTTACAATGCGCAGCCGCTCCCCAGCTTGCCCCCATAAATGTAGACTGCGACATCACCCTTATCAGTTCATGTGGCTGGACAGCCTCACAGTCTCCTCCACGCCCACGATCAGTGTCTGCAGCTGCACCAGCTGCTGCCCACCTTGTCACCCATTACTGCATGTCGGTATGTACATAGCTGTGTCACCCTACATCACATACTTCGTCCCTGGCCAGCCTCACCGTCTCCTCCACGTTCATGATCAGCGTGTGCAGCTGCGCCAGCTGCTTCTCGCTCAGCTTCTGCTTCTTGAGCGCCAACAGCGCCCTGTCGCGGCGGCCCTCGCCCGCCAGCTGCCGAGCCACCTCGCCATGCCGCTCCAGCCGCAAGTTGATCTGCATGCCAAAAAGCATTGCGACAACCAGGAAGTTTAGCCAGTCAGGCGTGGCTTTCAATAATACGTCTGGATACGTGGATGCGCTCAAGAGTGGAACGTTGATATGTGTGACCATTAGGGGCAGAGCACACGCCCGTGCAGACGGGCAGCGTGTGCGAAAAGGCACGCGCTACCCTCCGCCCTGGTTGCCTGGAACCCACAAGAGGGTTGGTGTGGGCCCCCTTGCGGTGCCCTGACAAAGACCCACCCAACACCGCAGCCCGCCATATGTTCGTCGTTGTCTACTACTACCGGTATCATCCCAGCACCGCACCGCTGCCCGCCACCCACCAGCTTCTCCTGGTCCTCCAGCTTCTTGCGCTGTGTCTTAAGCGACAGGATAGCCCGGTCCACATCCGTCACCACAGGACCGCTGGGGAGGGTCAGGGCAGGCCAGAAAAATGCGGGGTGAGGACAGGGGCACGGGGGCACTACTTGTGATGTGCAGGTGTAGGGTGTTGGTTGGGCTGGTACGCGTGCGGTGGGCCGACACGCGCGTGGCACGCAGGGGACGGGGCAGAGGCCTGCCGCACAGGCGCTCGGGGCCTGAGTTACCTTTTACTCTTTTTGCTTTTACTGCTGCTGTAGAAGTTCCCCATGGCGCCTAGCTTTTATGGGCTACAGTGGTAGGGCTTCGCCTTGGGAAACGGTAAGCAGGACCAAGCAATGGGGCAAGCGCAACTTTCTATATAGACTGCTAAAGCGTCACTGCAATCACGTGGACACCTGAAGCGTAAAGGCCAAGTTCGGTGCCTAAAACAGGTTCAATCCCTCAAGGAACGTGTCATTGCATATGTGCGTTTCACTAGTGCACTAGCTGTCATACGTAGCAAGACTCCGCTTGCTTATGATGAGGCATGAGCGCGTTGACTCGTCGTGCTTTCATGTTCCGGGTGGTCGGTGGCTTCATGCGCAACACTCTGATCGCTCGCTAGTGCCAACCCGAAACAGACCTAAACACATGGCTAGGTAACATATACATACATGTAGCATGTCATAAAGCTTACCATGTAGTTGCACTGAAATGTCCCTGTCTGAATCTTCGCGCTCCGGCACACTTCTGCACCCATGAGTCTTTTCCCCATCGCTGGGACCAAACAACTACCGTATCAGAGAACCTTGCAACAGCAGCAGCAAGAAGGGGAGGCTCCTGACGCTCCGGGCCCGGCAGCATGGCTCTCGGGCAACACAAGCTTTCGACCTGGTGGCGGACCAAGCGACTCCCAGCAGAACCCTTACGGTCATTACGACAGCCAAGGCGCATTTTTACGCGCGGCGGAGCGCTACTTGGAAGACAGCAGCAGCGGCGAGGACGACGAGGATGGAGGGGCACCAGGTGGCACGCTGCTTGGGACAGCACCCGTTGCCGCAGCTGCTGCGCCCGAGCACCGGATCTCCACACTAAAAGGCCTAGACCAGCCGGTGGACGATGCAGCAAAGCGTGAAAACACCGACGTGCACGGGGCGGGCGGGCGGGGCAGGAGTGCAGGCGGGGGGATGGGGGATGCGTCAGGCCGGGGGCGTCGCGCCCTCTCACCATCCTCATCGCCCTCGCGCTCTGGAAGCAGCAGCAACAGTGGCAGCAGCGATGGCAGCCGTGGTCATCGCAGCCGCAAGCGAAAGCACCGCAGCGGTCGGCGTAAGGACCGCCGCTCACGCTCCCGCTCGCGCTCCCGGTCCCGAAAGGACTCCAGCGCGAAGCACAGCAAGAAACGCAAGAAGGCACGACGAGACCGGGACGAAGAGGATGAGGTGGAGAAGATCCGTCGGCTAGAGTGCGCGGCGGCAGCAGCCGGCCTCGCTCCGCGTGAGGCTGCAGCCCTTGCGGCAGCAAAGCCGCTGCTGAAGGGCGCAGCGCCGCAGCCAGGAGAGCTCTACTACGACACCCGGGGTGACCTGCAGAACCTCGTGTACGAAGCGCTGTACGGTAGCAATGTCGCGTCGTACCACCGGGTGGATCCGCTGGGCCTGGCGCGCGGGGCGCGGGCACGACGGTTGCTGCCCGGGCAGGTCACCCTGTACGGCAGTACGGCAGGAGGCGCCGGCGCGGGAGTACGGCTGAGGTACAAGTCGTACGGGGAGGATGCGGACGCGGATGACGAGTGGGCGGAGGAGGGCGCGGCGGGGCGGGGCGCGGCAGGGCGTGACCCCTTTGGGACTCGGTACTTTGCGGGTCGCACGGTGGCGTTGGAGCGGAGCAGGCGGATGAAGCGTGTGCGGATGAGGGAGGAGGCGGTGCTGGCCCCGGGGCAGGGAGACAGGCTGGCGGGCGGCGGCGGTGGCGGTGGCGGTGGCGGTGGGTCGCTAGTGGGAGCGGACAGCGGCGGCGGGTGGCTGCTGTCACGTGTTGGTGGAGGGCCGACGACGGGAAGAGGGCCCGGGACAGCGGCAGGTGTGCATGATGCTGGCAGCAGCAGGCTGGGTCTGCCGCTGCCGGCCTTCCTGCCGCTGCAGGACCCCGCGGCGGCGGCGGCGCTGGCGACGGCGGCAGCTGGCGGCGGGCGCGGAGGGGGCGTGGTGGATGCGGCGGCGGCGGCGCTGGCGGCGGCGGCGGTGGAGGGGGAGTCGACGGAGGAGTGGGTGCTGCGGCGGACGCGGGAGTTCAACGTGGCTGTGAGGGAGGCGCCGCAGGATGTGCAGGTGGGGGCCGGGAGGGAAAAGGAGGGGTTGCGAGTGGGGGTGCGGCGGTGGCGACGTCGTGTCGGTTTCCTGGGTCACATTTTATGCACTTCAAGGGGTTTCGCACAAGGACTGCATTTTGTTCTGGCTTCGCAACGCGATTCTGTAGCAGGCTCAAATTGCGCTTGCCTGGTCCAACCCGCCCCTGCCTCCCGCCCCGACCCGCTCCGTCGTGCCCTTTCCCCCGCCCCGGGCCCGTGCTGCCCCACCCTCCATGCAGCTGTGGCTGCGCTTCGCGCGCTTCCAGGACACAGTGGCACGGCTGCTGTCGCGGCGGGCCGCGGACGCAGCTGGCGGCGCCGCGGAGAAGAAGATCAGCATCCTGCAGGTGCGGGCTGGGAGGGAGCGCAGCGGTGCTGTGCAGGGGTCACCTCCTGGCCACCTTTCCGTGAAGAGGAAGGGCAGCGGTGCTGTGAAGGAGGCACCGGGAGGGCATCTTAGGTGGGGCCTGGGTTGTGGGCAGGTGGGTTAGTCGGGGTGCGTGCCACGACGGACGTGGGGCTGCAGTCCGAAGGTGTGCGCCCGGGGAGCGGCAGTGTTGCCGGGGGTGATGGGGATCACTGTACTGACGGGAAGTGAGTTTGGGGCGAAGTTGTAGGTTGGTAGGTTGGTAGGTAGGTTGTAGGTAACACCGACGGTCTGCAGGGTTGAGCCGACCGGGTGGACAGGGTGGGGCAAGCTGTTTTGTGGGCATAGGGTGGAGCTGTGTTGCGGCTGGTGGTGGTACAGCCAAGCCGAGTCGGCGTCATGCAGGTGGGTGCCTGGGGTAGGTGCTTTAAATGTGGGGCGGCGGGGCCGAGGGCATGGGAATGGGGTGGTGGTGCCGGCGGCGAGGGGCGTTGGTTTGTGGTCCTGCTGGCGCCTTCCCGTGGGCACCAACAGCATCATGCGCCCAGCACACTTACACGTTACACCCCGAACGCGCCCTCCTGGCTTACTCCCACAGCGCGCCCTGGAGCACCACCCCGGCCACCCCGCACTCCCGCACACCTGCACCTGCCGGTCCCCTGTTTCTTACCGAACACGCCTCCTCCCTCGTCGCCCCACAGCTGGCCCTTGAGTCACCACATCCCCTTCTTTGTGCTGCCCTCGTGATGCGCACGCAACCTGGCCACCCCGCGCCCCCGCACACGCACACCGCCTTGTTTACTCCCTTACCCACCATCTTCCCTTGCTGCCCCGCCACAGCGCGCCCTGGAGCACCATCCCGGCCACCCCGCAGTGCTGCGGGCGCTGATGGGCGCCGTGGGGGCCGCCGTGCAGCCGGAGCAGCTGTTGGACAGGTGGGGGCGGTCGGAAGCGTGGGGTGGGGTTGGGGCTTGGAGCGTGTAAGCTGGACTACACGGATTATACTGGCAAGGCCAAGTTGACTTGACCGTGTGGCATGCGCTGAGGGCAGACGCAATACTGGGGGTGGTAGCAGGGCCTGAGGCAGGAGCAGCAGCGCGTGCGGTGCGCATGAGTGTCAGTGGTGACGTATGTTGAGCTACCAAGTGGAAGGCGTGGCTGCCTAACGTGGGTTAGGGAAAGGTCGAGCAGGGAGGAAGCGAGGACGGGCAAGGTAGACACATGAACTTTAGCGGCCGTATGGCGACGTATGCCAGTGAGTGCATTGGTAGGGCTGATCCGCCGCTGCCATGTAGCCAGCTTGATCTTTCGCAGCTTATTGCTTTCCTTGCGTCCTTCCCTTGCCCTGCATATGCTACGGAAGGTGGGAGAAGCTGCTGCGGCGCACCCCCGGAGTGCCCGCCCTGTGGCGCGAGTACCTGGCGCACAGGCGGGCGGCCTTCGGCAGCGTAAAGCTGGCGCTGCTGCAGGTGCGTGTCGTACTATTTATGCCGTACTGTCATTGCCGTATGTGGTTACGGTAATCGCGCCATGCATGAGGGTTGCGCTAGGCGCCGCCCAGTGCCCTTAAAGCCACCTCTAAACAACCCAAAACAGACGCGTTAGGCACCTTACGCACGCTCAACAAACAACTTTAACAGTATGCAGACCCCATGGCGCCGCAGCACCGTATGTCCTGATACCAAGAAGGCACGGACTGTCAAGTACCCGGAGGCGTGGACCCCGGAAAGGCGAACCTTTTGGTGGTGGCCCGCTTTTCCGGGGTCCACGCCTCCGGGTACTTGATAGTCCATGCCTTCTTGGTGTCAGGACATACGGTGCTGGGACGCAGCCGGTGGCCCCATGGGGTCTGCATACTGCTCAAGTTATTTCTTGAGCGTTTTATTAACGGTGCAGACACGATTGCTACCGTCACCCAGGCCCTGCATATACGCAATGAGCGCACCGATACCATGGAACAATGGAAGACCTGCTGGTTAACGAACGGTTGATTGTTTTGGCAATGCCCCCCCCCCCGGCCCCGCTATCATCGCAGCTTGTAAATTGTTACGGCACGTGTTGACATCAGCTCTATCGGCATATGGACAAAAGTCAACGCATTTATCCCCCGCATACGTCTTTTTGCGCCCGTAGGCGGCGTACGGCGATGCACTTCACGCCCTGGCCTCGGAGCGCCTCCACCTCGCCCGCCAGCAGCAGCAGCCCCAACCGCCAACCACCGCCGCGACGGTTTCGGAGCTGGACCGGGAGCTCGTGCGGCTGGTTCTGGAGCTTGTTGAGCTGGAGCTGGGGGCGGGCGCCAGCGAGGTGGCGGTGGCGAGGGTGCAGGCGCTGCTGGAGTTCCACTGCTTCGCGCCAGGGGTGGGTCTGGGGTGTTGCGAGTTGCGGGTGGTGGGCCTTGGGGTTGTTTCATGGCACCCTGTTGCAGGACTGGGTGTTACACACAGGACACGCTGGTTGGGTTCGATTGCGTCACGCCGGGGATGGGTGACCGTAGAGTAGCTGTGGAAGTGGAAGTGGATACGTTACCGGCACCTTGCCGGGATGGGACAAGGTTTACTGCAGGCGGTGGGCATTGCGGTTGTCGCACGCGCACGCCACCCGCAGGAGTACTGGGTTATGCCTTTACAAGCATTGGTCTAGATGAGCCACAGCGCCTTTAGCCGTGATAGCGACGCGCCCGGCACTGCTCTTGCACGTGTTCCCAACGCTTTCCCGCTCTGGTCTTGTCTCCGTACCTGCCAGGCGACCGACCAGGGCGCAGCTGCGGCGGGCGCGGGCGGGCCGTACGGCGGCCTGACGGGCGCTGGCGGGCGGGCGCTGTCCCCCGGAGCGCTGCTGCGGCTGTTCGACAACTTCTGGGAGAGCGGGGCTGCGCGTGTGGGGGAGGAGGGGGCGCTGGGCTGGGCCAGCTGGTGAGGGGGGCTGGGATGTGGCGGGGGCCGGGTGCGGGTGGGCTGGTGGAGGTGTGGCCGTAGCTACCTGGACTTCAGGAACATGCGCCAAGGCGCTTGAGCAAAGCCGACATGCCGAACGCAGTGCAACACGTTATGTGCGCCTTGGATACTGTCCGGTAGTGTGCGGCGGTCCCGGTATGTGTACGGTACGCGCATTGCAACTCTGGGCTGAGCGGCTGACGTCCGTTTCTCATTGATAAAAGGCCCATTGCATGTAACATGTTGCTGTTTACACGCTGCCGTACCGTGTCGTACGTGCAGGTACCGCCGCGAGCACGAGTCCTTGTGGTTGGCGCACGGCGGCGCGGGCCTGGCACCAGGGGAGTCCGCAGAGGACCCAGAGACACGGCGGGAGCGGGAGCGGCAGCAGGAGGAGGACCAGGCGGGCTGGACGGGGTGGGTGGAGCTGCCGTCGGCGCCGCCGCCGCCGCTGCCGGCGGAGGAGGAGCTGCCGCCGTTGCCGCCGCCGGATGACGGCGTTGGGCCGCCGCCGCCGCCATCGGCGGAGGGAGCTGACGGCGAGGGCAGCGGGGCGGAGGGGCAGAGGGAGGGGAGAAACGAGGAGGAGGGGGAGGAGGAGGAGGGAGAGGTGCCGGAGGAGGAGGGTGACGAGTTTGCGGGTCTGACGGAGGAAGAGCTGATGGCCCAGCTGGGGCTAAGGCTGGACCGGCAGCTGGAGGAGATGCAGCAGCAGGTGGGTTGTGACGAGGGAGTGTGGCGTGCATTGTGCTGCCGTTACCAGTGGAGTAGGTGAGTGTCCTATGAGCCGGGAGACGGTCCGCTGGGCTCCCTTTGAACTCCTTGGCAACAAAGCAACAAAGCAATGCTGCAGCGGAGCTACATGGGCCTATCTATCCATGGGCCTGAGGTTATTGCCGTTTGTTGCTGCGGCCATTTGGAGACACACTACCCTAATACTTCACAGGACTTAACTACCATGTGCATTCTGGCCCCAATCTGTGTACGTCAGGGTGTCCCGCCAGCCATCTTGCGGCGCTGGCTGCGCACGGAAGCGGCGCGCTCCGCCCGCGACTGGCAGCCGCTACGGCCGCAGCCCGCCTCCGACGCCCCCTGTACGGACCGCGACACGGACGCTGCCGCACAGCCGCCTCACGACCCACAGCGTGTCGTACTCCTGGAGGACATCCGTGACTGCATCTTCCCAATCGAGGACCCCGAGCTCAGGTACTCGCTCGTGCTGGGGCTATTAACGCTACTGGGTGTGCCGCTGGCGGCGGCCGCCGCCGCCACTACACTGGCCGGCGGCGGTGGCGGAGCGTGTACGATAGGCGTGGGATGCGTGCCGTGCACCTTCCTGCAGCTACTGCCAGCGCAGACGGCCCTGGCCACGTGTCAGCAGCTGGTGCCGTGGCCTGGGGGGCCCCTGGCTGCCTTGTACGGCGGGGGCAATGGCAGTGGCGGCGGCGATAGCGGCGGCGGCTCTTATGGTGCTTGCACTGGTGGCGGCGCATGGCTGTGCGAGGACGAGTCCAGGCGGCTGCTCGTGGCGCGTGTGCTGAAGGCGCTGCTGCTGCGGGGTCCATACAGCGACGAGCCGCAGGTAAGATCGACGATACGAAGCTTGGATGCCGACATGCCGTCGCGGCTCTTGGCGCTCGCGTCTGCAGTGCGTCCGCGGCTGTCCCGACTGGGATCCCTAGTTGGGTTTGGTGATTGACCTGGGCAGGTAGGGGTAGCCGCCTTTGGGAGGGCTTGGTGGAAGACGCCAGACCGGTGAAGTGGGCAGGGTAGCAGGGCCTGTAGCCAGCGCAGCCTAACCCGGTTGGAGGCCGCAACAAGTAGCACAGTCACACTAACACTTCCTCCTGCTGTTTGCCTTGCCCATCTCCCCGACAGCTGTGCTTCGCGTACCTCCTGGTCGAGGGCGCCGCCGCACTAAAGTCCCAACCAAACCAACCCCTTAACCAACCGCCCCAAATGCCAGCCGTACCCCGCGTCGGCGGACTGCTGCTGTCCCGGCCGGAGCGTGCCAGGGAGGCAGCCCGGCACGTGCTGTCCCTGCCCGCCCACCGCAACAGCCTGCCCATGCTGGGGGCACTGGCGGCGCTGGAGGAAGCTGCCGGTCTGCCACGTGCCGCACGGAAGATCCTCGACACCGCGCTGGCAGCGGCGGTGGCGCTGCCGCCAACAGCCCGTACGACACTCCCGTTGCTCGTACAGCAGTACGCGGAGGCGGAATGGCGGCGAGCGAGCGCAGCGGCGATGGCCGCTGCGGCTGGAGGCGGAGGCGGCGGTACGGTGACGGTGGCGGCGGCGGCGCAGGAAGGGGCCTTGCGCGCGCACCACGTGGTGCGGTGGTTTTTGTCGTACGGCAGCTCGGGCGGTACGATCAGCGTGCCGTACGTGCCTTACAAGGCGGGAGGCGCTGGGGTGACGCGGGAGGAGCTGGTGGCGGCGCGGAGGGCGTTTGGGGAGCTCATACCGAGACTGCTGTCCGTGCAGGTAAGGACGTTCAAAGGCGCAGGCGAGAACAAAGTGTCTTCTCTTGACGTCAAGACCCTGGCAGACGGTTTGCTGTTGGCACAGGGGTGCTTGTCAAGCTGCGGATGGAGAAGGCCGTCTGAAAGTCTCCGCCCTCCGAGTGCCCCGTGGGGCGGCGTCGGAGAACCGAGTATAATGACTGCATGCAATCAAAACATCTTGACGCTATAAATATCCATACTCTTTTGCCTGCAGGGCGGTGCCTTGGACGCTCCAGCGGCCGCCACCCTCTACCTGGGAGGCATGTTCGAGGTGCTAACCGCGCACCTGTTTCCCACGGCCGCGGGCGGCGGCGGCGGCGGTCTGGCAGCAGCCCTGACTGTGTACAAACACGCCACAGCTGCAGTGCCGTACAGCGTACGGCAGTCTAGTCCGTACCATGAGGCCCTGGTGGTGTCGTACTGCGGCATGGCGGTCTCGGAGCTCCAGGCGGTGGCGGCTTGCGTGCAGTGGGGAGGGGCAGCGCAGGGCAGCGGGGCAGGCAGGGGGCCAGGGTTGTCTGGCGGCGGGGGTGCTGCTGCAGGGGAGGTCTCGCCGTCCCGCACGCGAGTGCTGCTGCTCCAGGTAGGTTGTGCACAGACACAGGAGGCGGGCTGCTGTGCGTGCGAATGGGTTTGCCAATGCGGACAACATACAGTAGGATACGGCTGCCGTGCGCACCCTGCCTTGCATCCAGGCGTTCATTCTCCCTTTGCCCGCCTGCACCTCTCTCGCGCAGGCCCTGCAGGCCTACCCCCACAACCCCCACCTGCTGGCGCTGCTGCTGGCCCACGGCCGCGCCTGCCGCGCCGCCGCCCGCCTCCGCCGGGACCTGGCGGCGCTGGCGGCGGGGCTGGCGGCGGCGGCGGAGGGCGACGGCGATGCTGGGGAGGACGGCCGTAGCAGCAGTAGCGAAGTAGGAGGTAGGCTGATGAGCATGCCCGGGTGCTTGGCACGTACCTTACGGCACGCCGTCATGAGGTTTGCATACATGTGCCCCCGGCAGCGATAGCTTCGGTAGCAAAGCGCTTGGGTTCAAGGAAAGCGGAAGCGCCTGGGCTTGCTTGTGGCCCTGAGCGGGGCACAACTTGTCGGTCAAGCGTCTGGATGGCAGGAACACGCCCGTCGCCTGATGGTTGCGGACACGCGTCATGTTGTAACCACTGCTATGTGGTCACACTCTGCTCCCGGGGCACGGTAGCTTTACACGTTCTCTCCGCTGCCTCCTCCCCTACATCGCATGCGGGCAAGGCTACCTCTACATTCTCGCCGTCTGGTCACTTGCTGCACGCGCCATACTGCAGACTGCTGCTTTGATGCTCAACTCTGCTACCTGCACACGGTGCCTCACATTTCCTCCCCGTTGCCCCCTCCCTTACATCCCATCCGCAGCGCCGGCCCCTAGCACGGCCGCAGCTGCAGCCGCATCCGTGTGGTGGGTTCAGCTCGTGGTGGCTGCGGACGACGAAGAGCAACATAACGCAGCAGCAGCGCCGCCACCCGCCCCCACCGCCGGCCCTCCCACCATCAGCGCCCGCCACCGTCTCACAAAGCCGTCTGCTGCCGCGGCACAGTCCGCCCAGCAGCAACGCCTCGCGCGCCTCCTGGAGCGCGCCGCCGCCTCCGCGCACGTGTCGTCCTGCCCCGGCCTGTGGCTGTCGTACATGTCGTACGAGTACGGGCTCGGCCGGCTGCCGTACGCCAAGCGCGTGTTCCTGCGCGCTGTACGTGAGGTGCCGTTGGCAAATGACGTGTGGGTACGCGGGTTCCAGCTGCTGGGGTGCGGCGGGGACTGTGGCGATGGCGATGGCGGCAGCGGTGGCCAGCAACGAGGGCAGCAGCCAGGGGTTGGTGGAGGCTCGGCCCAGGGGGACGAACGGGCGGGTACGGCGGTGGCAGTTCCTGGGTTGCTGACGTCCCGAGAGGTTTCGGAGCTGCTGGGGGTCGCGGGGGACAAGGGCGTACGGCTCCGTACGGATGTGTACGAGGTCATGCTCGAGTACTTGGGGGAGGAGAATGCTGTTGCATAGCGGTCAAGGGAAGCGGGTTGGTAGGGCATGTGGCCGGGCACGGGTGCGGAGCAGGGAGTATGAGCCAGCGCACAACGGACTCGTGTAGTCGGGCCAGGTCGGGCTCAGTCCGGTTGCTGTGGAGCGTATGGTATTAAGCAACGATCACCTGGGTGTTCACAACACAACTCTAGGGGCTTGCGCAGCAGGCGGCAGGTGTTTTACAGTGATCCAAGGGGGCTGTACGGAAGGCGGCAAGTGTAAAACCTCTTCTTGCATTCAGACTGTTGGCCAGTGAGCCCCCGGATCGTACACGGGTCGTTGCACTTGCGCATGGAACAACCCTCGCCCTGTAAAACTGACTCACTGACTGGCTTGGCGCTATGCACGGTGACCCTTGAGCCTCAGCCTGGTATCGGGGTAACTGCCTTTGCGGAGGGGTAGTGAAGCCTCTTCGTGTAACACATGACGGAGTGACTGACGTCCATTGAGCCAACCCGGCGGTAGTTGTACATGGCCAGGTGTCTTAGGGGTCAGGCCCCCGACCGCAGCACGTTCGCAGTCCTTGAGTTGGCCCGTCGTTCCCTTAGGCCACCGGTACCAAGCGGTCAGCACGGTGCCTGCCTGAACAGCGTTCGTTGTGCACTCATGCTACTAACACACGTACACACCAAGTTAACACCTCTGGCTGGTCATTACGCGTCGTGCGTCTGAGCCACGACAATGAACTGCGCCCTGGTTGCAATCGTGCAACCCCGATGAAGACCACGCCAAGGACTGGTAGGCTTCCTGGCCGGGCACGCGCGTGGCATGCCAACATGGTGAGACCCGCAATGGCGGAATGGAGGTACCGTAACGCCGTCTGGCGGGTTGCCACCGCAGTGACCATACACCCACATTCAGGCCACTACACTGCTCACCGCTCAGCAATGCGCTGTTGGCTTGTGACCCCTGGCCCATACCCAAACACCCCAACCGCCACACCTCCGGCGCCCAAGCGTGGCCTGCCATGCCGACCGCAATACCCACATGGTACATTCAGACTGGTCCGCGATGCAGACTAGTGAACGTTACCCCTACTTGGCCACATCTCCAGCGGCGTCATCGCTAGAGCCGTCCTCTCCTCTCAACCGGTCCGCATCCCCGCCACCACCGCCCTTGCCCAGGGGCACGCCCTTCTCCTCCCCGGCGGGCGGCCTGCCCGGCCGCTCCCAGCCGAAGAGCTCCAGGTCCTCCTCGAAGAAGTCGGTGACCGGTTCCACGCATGAGGACCCGCAGGTGCGGTAGTGGTCCGCGTACACGTAGGCTGCGTCGCTGACGTCTTGAAGGGCGCTGTCCTGGGCCACCGTGCCCTGCGGCCGTACGAGGGGTCAGCAGGTGTACGGCAAGGTGTTATGGTACAAGTGTGGGGATGCAAGGGTGCTGGGTACAGGGCTGGTGGGCTGGCATACCGGTATTGCTCCTTATGGGTATGTGGGCGCATGCTACCTAGCGGCAGCGCTCACGGCATCGGAAAAAGGGAGGGCTGGGGAACTCGAAGCACCGTCCGGAGGGCGGGGGCTCTGCTGAGCTGCACGGCGCGCGTTACCCCGGACGCCATAATCGTGTAGCCCTGGAACATGCCCCCGATTGCGCAACCCTGGGTCAGCGGTATGGGGCTGCGCTGCTGCCGTACGCTCCATTCGCGTGCGCCTGGCCACCAGAAGCGCACATGCGGTGCACAAGGCTACACACGTCAAAGCACGCCCTGCCCAGGTGCCCACCTTGTTCCTCCACTTCATGGATGTCAGGGGCACCTCAATGGCAGGCAAGTGGGCGGGTCTCCGCGAGTTGATCAGGTCAATCGCTGAGAGGATGTCATCATTCAGCATCTCATACCTGCAAGGTAGCAACCATGACAGCAGTGTAAGCGAGGGGTGGAAAGGGGAGCAAAAGTCCACACAACGGGCGCCAGGCAACCGACTCCTGGGTCCTGGCCCTGCGAAGCTGCAGCCCCGGAACACTCCTTGTGAGCTGCCACCCATCCGCAAGCCGGCGAGCCACCCGGCGCCGTGGCCGGTGCCCGGCTGCCCACGCCCAATGCCCGATTACAGCGCCGCCGCTTGCTCAAACCATTTTCGCATGCTACCCTGCCCACATCGGCACACATCGTATCGGGAAGCCCACCACAAGCACTCGAGCTCAAGGCCCAAACCAAAACCGCAATCACCAGAAGGCCACAAGCGGCACCGTGGCTGCTAACGTTAGCGCTGGCGTGTGCACCATTCCACGCGCCATTTGGCAAGCACGCACCGTATCATGAAGTCCACCACCAGGCGGCCGCTGTCGTCCGTCATGCACATGGCCGCTGGCTCCACGTGGTAGTAGTCAAAGTTCCAGTGCCCCTCGTACTGCGCGCCCACGCCCTCACGGTGCCCCACGCACTGAAACAGGTTGGATAGCGTGCCCATAAGGTAGGGGTTCCTGTTGTGGGTTTGGGATTTTGGGTTTCAGGCGTGAGAAGGGTGGTGCGGGGCGCAGGGCGGTGGTAATTTGGCGAGCCCTTGTGCCAGACCTGACCCAGTCGCGGTCGCCTAGCAAGGCATGCTGCGAGGCCTACCCGAGGCAGTGCGTCCCCCAGTGAGTGGCGGGCTTCTGACAAAACCAGGACAGTTGCCGAAAGTTGACTGGATCCACCTACAGAACCCCGAGGAGCTGGTTGAGCTGTTCGCCCGCCGAGGCCTCCCGCCTCAGCCCCAGCCAATCCACTACACGTCCTTCGCCACACACAGGCCCCCCTTGCGAATCTGTTAGCGCGCGCGCCCCACCTGCAGAACTGCTTAAAGGTGGGCTTGGCGCAGCCAGCGCGCGTCTGGTGCCACTTCTCAAAGGTGAACTCGTAGCCGGAGGCGGCGCGCGCCCAGGGGTTGCGGCTGCTGCTGAGCACCAGGTAGTCCCGCCACATGGCATCGGGGTCCCTCCCCTCGCGCAGCAGCTGATCTGGGTCTAGGCGCACCAGGCACGCCGAGGGGTGCAGCGCGTCCGCCGTCTTGTTGCACAGCTTCTCCCTCAGCATGAAGTCACGCACGGCCGTGATGAAGGTGGAGGAAGCCGTCTTGCGGTTGCGGATAAAGATGTACTTGTAGTGGTGGTTCACAAACACGCCGCAGACGTACGACAGGGGGGCGTGCTTGCGGGAGGCTGCTGTAGCGAGGTCTGAGGCTGCAGCGCGCCGGGCCTGGCTGTTGCCGTTCGTGTTGCTGCCATAGTCAGCATCAGCGTCAGTGCCGTCCTCGTCCTCGGCGTCTTTGCTCCTGCTGTTGTCCACCCAGCCGGAGTCGCCCTCAGGAAGAGGGAACGTGTGTTCCCGCAGCCAGGTCTGCGGTAGATTGGGACATGAGATGTCAGGCAACGAGGCAACAGCGACGGACTGTGATAGGCGTGTGGCTCGTGCCCATGTTTGCAAGTTACACGGAAGAGCCCATGCACTGCGTGGGTGAAGGTGTAAGCTGACTCTAGTCGTGTGAGTAGTGCCACAGCGTCAAGTACCTCCCTGCCCATTGGACAAGTTTGTGCGCACAGCCTGACGCAGGCAAGGCCCTGGAAGGCGCTGGACAGCACAACAACGCCCCTTCCCCACCAAAACATACTGGCTTGGCGCCCTCAGTGTGCAAGGGCAGTGGTGCACACTGCTTCTTGCTTTGTGATGTGCAGCTGCCAAGGTTTTGTATTTGGTTGATAGGATGTGCATGCGTCGCACAGGGACTGTCCCTAAGCTAGTCTGCCCTAGGGTCCTGAGCACCTTGCCACACCGCCACGACGACAAAACAACGCCAGTCCATGCATACGCACCTGGAAAGGAATGATATCAAATTGCTCCATGCTGTACTTCCTGACAGGCAGCACTCCTGCCTTTTTGGTCAAGCCCCCGAGTCGCGAGGGCGTGCCGACAAGGCGTTTCCAGTAATCCAGCGTCTGTTCATCCACCGCCTCTTGCAATTGACGTTTATGAAATGCCTTTGATCCATGAAGTCGGGCCCCCGCTGTAGAGGCCCACAAGTGGGTGCTGCCAATTAGGAAGAACCATGCTACCGCGCGAGCAACGGGCATTTTGCGCATCATCGATTTGGCCCTATTACAGTAAAACAGCAAGTCTACTGTTACTTTTGATACTAGTTAAGGAAGGCGCCTCAGGAAGCAGGGCTGTTGGGCAAGTGGACGTAGCGCAACAACCACCAAAGGTACTCTTTGAGCAGCGCTTCTCCTGTTGTACGCCTTGATGTTGCCTGTATAAGTTTTGATGCTACTTATGGCTAACACAGCCTCGCCTGGCTGGCGCATGGTCCCGGAGCGGACGCGGGAGCGGGCGAGGCAACTTACGACGACACGGCAGTATATAACAGACAGGTTCAGTGACCAAGTCATTCTCGCATACGTGTGTGGCGCCTGGCCGAGCCAGGCAGAGCGGAGGGCCCTGTCCGCCTGTCACGTGTCAGGTCGATGGATGGGCTTCAGCGGACGTGGGTATCCAGCTAATCAGGGGCGGCTGGCGGAATGTGCAAACCGCTAACACTGTGTATCTGACATGATCTCTTAACCACTGGTGCTGCTGCCTCAGTGAATGCCTACCTAGCGTCCCGGTGTAGAGGAGGCTTGCAGCCAGGCGGTGGCAAGGGTACCCTCCAAAAGCGCTCCAAGGAAGTGACACTGGTACAGGGAGCAGGTCCACTGCTGTGCAATGCGCGGCAGAGTTTCCGCCGGCGGAAACCGCCCTGATGGCACGGCTGGAGTTGGATTAGTGAAGACTGATGGAGGACGCGAGAAGCTGTCGGTAGCGTGGTCCAGCGCTAGGCTCGTTTCGAATCCCAGGGAGTGTGTGTCGGACGGTAAACAACCGGGCGTCAAGATGTGCAGGTATAAGCACTGGATGGGCGGCGTGGCTGAGGGTGCTGCACTCCCGACCTGGTTGCCACACGTTAGGGCGGGCATCCCGCCTGCTCAGCACAAGCAGCTTATGCGTTTTCGGCTTGGCTGCTGGCCAATTGCAGCTAATAGGTCTTGTGGTACGGT
>VFQN01003193.1_pt1 | contig 23930 bp, 35 predicted proteins | sample 3512371 | NCBI WGS metagenome assembly VFQN01 (sample SAMN10412370, study PRJNA504923) | tailings metagenome | isolation source: Replicate 2 from Balatoc abandoned mine | place: Philippines: Itogon, Benguet | collected 2017-08-28
CTCATGCCCAGGAGGAACCGGATACGAGGCAGTTGTACGGGGGAGTTAGCCAATAGCGGCCCCCCGGATGCTGCTTTCGCACCTCCTCCATCGAAAACCCAAGGGCCTCCCACGAACACAGGCCCCACTTGTCCCATAGCCGCCCCCCGACACAAAAGCATCCCTCCAAACCACTGCTGATGGGCAGCGCAGGGTCTTGACGGTTCCCCATGTACGAATGGCACAGTTATGCTTGCAGACAGACGCCCCGCTTCTCGCTCTTCGGAGGATGCAGCCTGAAAGTGTTATCAAAGTAAAGGGACCTGCCTGGAAGTATTGGTGGACACAGGTGACCCATGGGTCGCAGGGCGCCCTGAGTCCTATGTGGCGGTTGGGATTGGTTGAGCTGGTGCAACGTCCACATGCCAACATGCACGAGTTTGGTACGACCTCTGGTACAAACCATGATTCCGATAGCTATGCATCTGTGATGTATGGCCAAGCGACCTCTGGGAAAAATCTCCAGTTGGATACATGCCCCAGTTTAATACACGCCCCACGGACCCCCAACATCACATGGTACGGGGGAACACGTACCAGTGCCTGAACAATGACATGAGGAATAGGCAAATGCGTGACGTAAAAAGGACGCGTTTGAGTAAAAACGATCCACAACCAAGAGCTTAGGTGGCCAGACGGCAACTGAAGGCACACCACCCGAGTCTGTTGTCATTAATACCAAAACGACATGACCGTACCTCACAAGGACCAACATGCAAGCAAGCAAGCAAGCAAGCAAGCATTGTTTGGTCTCAGCCGTTTGCACTGGTGAGAGGAGGGGGTGCAGAACCCTCCTCCGCTCTCCCATTCCTCACTCTCCCTCAAGCTCTCACGCCCTCCTTGGATCACGCATCGCCACACCCAGAACAGTGAACCCAGCGCATCCACGCATGAACATGCTACAGCAAGCCAACAGATTAGTCTTATCATGGCCAGGTCAACGCGCGGCATCCACCCCTCCCCCACTCGCACGCCATGTGCGGGCCCCACCACCATGCCCACCCAGTCGGAGCGAAGGACGCCCTCGCACCCTCCCCCGCCCCCTCTCATTCACGCTCGCACCCTCTCGCTCGTACTAGTCAACGCGCCGCACCAAATGCATAAGACCTAGCTGCTGCAAGAACGCACGAACCAGCCGATTACCCGTAAACAGACGGCAACCTGCATGGCCAGGCTCACGGTGCAGCCTCTTCTGCTTGTCACCCTCCGCTCCTCCTCCGCTCGCGCACCACGTAGGCCACCACCAAGCCCACTGCTGCCGCCGCCGCCACCACATCACCATCTAGGGACCTGATGTGAACAATCACTTGGCAGACTGTACCGCAGGAACCCAAACTACCCGCCCCTCCTCCACTCGCGCAGCACGTAGCCCACCACCATGGCCACCGCCGCCGCCACGCTGACCAGCGAGGCCAGCATGAGGGCCCCAAAGGCGGCGGGGTCGGGCGCCGCCAGCCCCGCCACGAAGGACAGCATCTCGCACGTGGCCTGCAGGCTGGACTGCACGCCGTACACCGCGCCTGGAGGCAGGGGAGTAGGACGGCATTTCGTTTCGGATTTGGCGTAAGGACAGGTTTGGTGCTTAACGCCCCTGCTTCACCCGCTTTCGCACCAGCAGGATCAAACCAGGCGGTGGGGTAGCTTAAACCCCGCCCCTCAATTCAGAACCAGCACATTTCTCCCGACCGCCACCCACCTAGGTGCTCCTGGTCCACCCGCTCCTGCACCAGCTGCGTTACAGCCAGGTCGTACATCCACAGCCCCGTACGCGACGCCACCACGCCCGCCACCAGCACCCGCACCGCCGCCACAGACGGCGCCCTCGCCGGGACCACCTCCGCCCCCTCCCCTGGTGCACCGCCGCCGCCGCCGCCCCCGCCGCCCGCCAGCGCGCCCGCCATGAGCGTTACGGGCAGCACGCCGCCCGCCAGGCAGGCTAGCTGGTAGACGATGCCCAGTACGGCACAGGCGTGCAGGCCCAGGCGGCGGCGGAGGGGCGGGAAGATGGCGGTGGCGGCTAGGCCTGTGAGGGCGCCGATGCCGCGGTAGCCGGCCACCTCGGCCTGGAAAAGGGGTTTCGGTTGAAGTTGGGGGTCAGCGATTGACAGTGGTTAGCGGCAAGGTAGTGAGCATACCGCCGGCCACCTTGGCTTGGCGAGGGTTCAGGGTCGGTTGTTGGTTGGTAGTTAGCCGTGGGCAGGGAGCGCAAGGGATGCAGGCACCCGGCCTGGCTAGCGGTGGGCAGGGGCAGTGGCAGCGGTATGGGAACGCAGGCAATGCGCAGCCGGTGTGCGTGCGGTAGCAGGCCATCGCGTCTTGGAGAGGAAGGTGGGGGTCGGCAGGCGGTTGGCGAGTATGGGAAATAGGGAATTCGGGGGCAGTGTGCACCTGGCCGGACGGCAAGTTCCAGACACCTCGGCCTCGGCTAGGGCGGAGATCGAATGATGGTTGGCAAGGAGAGGTCCACGGAGCAGGCGTGAGGGGTTGCGTGCGCCAGCACGTTGTGTTGTGGGGGCTGATCCCCGATAAATGCGTTATGACCCACCTGCGTGAGCCCCGTCCAGCGGAGGTACGAGGTCATGAGGAAGCCCAGGCTCAGAACCGTCATGTACAGCAGCGCCAGCGCCACGCACGGCAGCACTACGGACTGCCGTACATAGGTGCGCCACGAGGTGCCGTACTCAACAAACGGCCGCGCGACCGCCGCGCAGCACGCACGCCCACAGCCGCCCCTGAACCTGCTCCTGCTGTTCCCGCCCGCCTCCCCACCTGACCGTGCGCCGCGCTCCACAGAGTCTTTCCCTCCCACTGCTCCCAGGCCCGCTGCACCTGCGCCGGTCCCGGCCCCTGGCCTCCGAGTGCTGCCCCCCGGGTCCCCATCCGACGACCTCCCATCCAACAGCGGTGCCCGCTCCTGATCCCCGCGGCGCTGCTGCTCCTCCTCCTCCTGCTCCTCTCCGCCCTCCGGGTCCTCACCCCCTTTACTCCGCCCATCCCGCCGCGGTTGCCCCAACCGCCACTCCTCCCGCTCCCCTCCTCCACCCCCGCTGCTGCTCCGCAGGGACCTGCCCCCACTCATACCCCCTTCCCCACCCGTGCCTCCCACATCCTCTCCATCCCCTCCACCCTCCCTTCCGTCGCCTCCACGCCCTTCGTTCCCCTCCTGCTCCTCCCCTTCTGCATCCCAATCGCTAGCCAAGGCAGACCGCAGACTGGCTTTCCGCGCTCCGGAACCGCTGTACCTTCCCCCAAACGACTTAGGACTCGACCCCGCTACAGACGCCTCCCTTGACACGGCCGTAGACAGCGCTATGGATATGGACACAGATGCAGACGATGGCTGCGGGCTGAGCAGCGGCCGCCGCGGGTCGTTGCTGACAACGTCATCGTGATCCTCACCGTCTTCATTGCCCCGGCCGCCGCTGGAAACACCCTTGGCAAGGATAATGGGCTGGTTGATGCCCCGAGATTTGACGCTGCTACCGCCGTTTGCGCTCCTGCTGCCCGGATTTCCATCACCCGCCTCCAAGTCCACAGTGGTGGTGGGAGCAGCCGGCCCCTGGCCGCCTTGCCCGGTGTGGCTCTGGTCCACGTGCTTTGGGGCTCTGGAGGCCACGGGAAAGGCCACAACACAAGAGGCGGGGGACAATTATGGGGAGGCGTGAGGGTACCGTAAAGTTCTGCACCAAATCTCAGCGCCGGGGGCATGCTGAACGCAGCCCGCTGCCCAGCCCCCATGCCCCCGGCGTGCACCTCACGACGCCCACAGCAAGAGCACCTCGGGGCCATACGCGATACCGCCTCACCGGAGCGCCGGCGACAGTCGGAAGGCTGCCTTCAGCAGCAGCACCTCGGGACCGTACGCCAGCATGCAGTACCCGGCCATGGCCGCCACAGCCGCGAAGGGCCCCGCAGCAGTCATCAGCACGCCGGCAGCCAAGGGGGCCAGCAGCAGGCACGACAGGTCGATGGCGCGCATGACGCTGTTGAGCCGGCTCAGCATCTGCAAGCACGTACCGGGGTGCATACTACCACTTGTTTCTTCATTTTTGTCTAGCCTGAGCAATATACTACCAATTATTGGCTTTGCCGTTTCGTTTGGCCCCAGACGTGCTGATACAAGGAGCCGTGCGTACGTGAGATGGGTACCCTGTGGTGTACAGTAAGAGGATTCGCACCGCACCGCTCTGTACACCCGCATCGTTGCATCGTGTTGCTTTGCTTTCGACACCCGCGCTTACCTTCTTCCCTCTTCCCGCCGCAACGTCCCTAACCCCCACCCCTTGCGCCACGTATCCGCTGTCTGCACCCTCAATCTCCCCGCCACAATGGTCACCCAGTGCTGAGCACGTCAGCACCATGCCAACAAAAAGCCTCGCCCCGCGCCCCGAAGCATCTCGCATCTCACCTCCGAGTCCCCTCCACAGAGGGCCGTGACGCTCTCTCGCTCCACAGCTATGGACACCCCAGTGCTGCCGCTGCTGCTGGTGGCACCCAGCACCGTCACCACCCACATCAGCAGCCAGTAGGACTAGGGCGTAGGTGGGGACGCAGGACAGGGAAGGGCAGAGGAAGGGCCGGTGATCGCGGCTCAAATCGTGATCGTCGGTGCTTGGCACGGGTTGGTGCTACCGGTACCAAAGGAGGGAAGGTGCTCCTCATGGCCGGTACCAAACGCGGCGTGCGATGACGTGTAGGTTGCACGTGCGATGGGCCCATGCGCGCCAATCAAGCGCAGCAGGGTCGTGTACGATCCGGGAACATGTCTATACGGTATTGCTGCTGCTGTGTTGGATGCACGTGTGGCAGCCCAGCAATGTCTGGCTCCCAGCACTGCGTTGCCAAACGCCGGTCAGACGCACCCACGCAGTGTGTGCCGCAGGGGAGCCGGGCCACAGCAGCACCAGTGCCGCCAGAGCGCTGCCCCCGATGCATTCGTTCTGCAGCCTCAGCATGGATACAGCACCGGGGAGACGCTCCGAACTGTGACGCAGCAAGCGGCACATGGGCATGGGGCGCGGGGCGTGTGGAGGGGGCAGAAAGGGGGCGGGGGGTGGGGTGACGGTGTACGGGAGTGCGCATGGGTTGCAGCACGAGGTGCAGGTAGGTGCAAGGAGGCATGTTGGCTGATGCGGACGTGTGTGCATGTCTGGCCTCTCTCGGATCCTTGTATCGACCAAGGACAAGCCTGTCACGTGCGGCGTTGGTGGATTTGCATAAAAAGTGCATTTCCCGAAGCGTGCTTCGCAGGTGGCGCGCGTGTCTTGTCGGGCTGACTTCTGTCGCTCAGCCGCGGACATATTTACCTGTCAACGAAGCCACCGACGACAGGTCCGAGAACAACCCTTGCAACGTTGTCGAGCAAGCCGTATGCCGACACCATGAGCAGCGAATTCGGGTAGAGCTCTATCAAGACCAGCGCCACCACAAACTCCCAGCTTCTCCAGGCCCATGCTGCCATGGCATAGCTGCAACATAAGTACGCCTTTGCCTTGGCGGGCACTCCCGGGCCGTCCGCGCCCGGCAAGGCTTCCGCGCCTGCCGGTGCGCTGCGCTCTGGCATGTCGTGTTCCGATTACTTCGAAAATCGTTGACGTTTAGTAATCATTTTAGCTTCTGTGGGAGGCGGTACACATAGTCTCACTTGCGTGAACTGTTCGTATACTACATCCATACGGACGCACGGTCGCAAGCCGGAAGTACTATCGTATCAACCCACACCCCAAAGTGCCCAAGGACGCTGTAAGCATGAAGGAGCATTATTGCCGTGGCCCTTACCAGGTCTTCTCCTCTCATGGCTGTTCAGTACTCAGGTTGTGGGTCTATATTGCATCACCAGAGAGTTTACACCAGGGGTACACGTTCATGCCAGGTCCCTGCTGCGCTTGCTTGCTTCCTCCCCTGCTTGTCCTGGTATGCACACTATAAGCGGTGCAAATCCTGATCATGACCAAATCCTGTTGCGGACTGCTGCGGACGATGCCAAACTCACAGACACAACGCGGTGTGCAGACACCGTTAACCACTGGAGAGCCCCTGCACTGAAAGGTGCAATCCTGACCATGACGGAGCGTGCGGCCGCACATTTAACACGCGGGGGGTGCCCGAACATCCACCGCACCGTGCCTACGTGAAGGGGCTACCCGCCTACCCCGCCGTAAACAGGCAACCGCCATGCCTATCTCAATGCAATTACCGGCACGTCCTTGCTGTTCCCGATAGCGGTCTGTGCCACAGCTCCTTGCATTGTGCACAAGAGGGGTATAAGGTCGTCCGGGATGCACACCAATGTCCGTGCACTGCCCGTGCCACACCAAAGCGGCAATGCCTCACCTCACGACCTGCACCGCCCACCAAAGGTACGACAGGCCACTACCACACCACGTACACTGCGGCCAAAACTCCCACACATGACCCGTACGTCCCGTCCCAATCGCGCCTGAAGATCTCCTGGCCGGGCGCACCGTAGCAGTCCCCTCACAGCAACTCCACATCATCGTCCTCCTCCTCTCCGCCCCCCGCGCCCTCCCCCTCCCCTGCCCCCTTGGGCTCAAGCGCCTCGAACACATCCGGCTGCGCCCCAGACACCGACGGCATCTTGCACACCTCCACCTCCAGCTGCTCCCCACGCACCTGGCAGAACCGCCCCACCGCCGCCAGCACCGCCGCACCCGCCGCCGGCCCCACCGCCACCCGACTCCCGCTCGGGCCGCCTCCCTCTCCCCCTCCCCCCTGCTCCCCCGCCTGCCGCCGCTGCCCCGCCGCCTTCTCCCCTGTCCCAGTCGACGGCCCCGCCGCTGCCCCCGGCCCTGCTCCTCCCTCGTCCGGCTGTGTCTTAGCGTCCCCCGTTGCGTGTGCACAAGTGCAGCACGTGTCGCTGCTGCTGCTGCTGCCTTGCGCCTGCGGAGCTGCCCCTGAAGCAGCCGAAGCCCCGCAGCCTGCCCCGCCTCCACCATCGCTCCCGCACCCCACCCAACCGCCGGCCTCCAGCTGCGTGCAGCCCGCCGCCGCCGCCGCTGCCGCCACCGCCGTACGGCAGTCCTGCGCCAGCTGCTCGAAGTAAAGCTCCGTGCCGCGGGAGGGGTACCACCTGCAGCAGACAACAAAACATTGCAGTACAATGGCGCATCGGTGGGACGCCCTGCTGTGGACCGAACGCTGCGCGAGTCGTCGGAGCCCGGCGGGTTACCGCAGCGCTTTCAACGGCAGCACTACTGTCCACGTCTCGTTCGTCACCTCCTCCTTTCCCCGCTTGCCAGACAACTTGCTGTCCGCGTGCAGGTATCAGCGAACCCCTAGCTTCCTGGCACTTGCTCGGTCTCCCCGCGCTGCACTCGTGCCCCTCCCTTACCTTTCCCTTCCCCATGCCCTCCACCGCTGCGCCCACGACCACCCCTCCAACTAACTCGGTGTCCAAATCTCGTTTGTCACCTCGTCCTCCGCCTTCACTTGCCAGATCACTTACTTTCCGCGTGCAGGTGTCAGTGAACCCCTAGCTTTCCAACGCCTTGCGCGGTCTCCCCGCGCTGCACTCGTACCCCTCCCTTGCCTTCCCCAACCCCACGCCCTCCTATTGCTGCTCCACAGTCGCCCCTCCAACCAACTAGGTGACCCCTCCCCACACGCCGCCCCCCTCACCTCCTGCAATTGCACTCCAGCTCCACCAGCTTGGCCACGTGCGCCTTGTGCCCGCCCGCCTCCCCGAAAAGCGCCGCCGGGCACGCCCACCCCAGCAGCGCCGCCAGTACGGCGCTGCCGTGCCCCGCCGCCCGCCGCCCCTCGAAGCGCTCCGCCAGGCGGGCGGCGGGGCGCTGGTGCAGGGGCTGCTCGTTCTCCCTGCGTTTGCGCTCCTCCGCCTCGTCCAGGGACTGCTGCATGGCGGCGCGGAGGTCCTCCACCTCGCCCTGGGGGTGAGACGCAGGCAAACAACGGAATGCGTTCATTTGGAGGTGCGAAAGTGGGGCAGGGCCATAGGGCGATGTCCCCCACTCCGCTCTGGGGGAGAGATGATGCAGGTAAGCAGTGGAGCTGGTGCCACATACGTGCATAAGTGGGGAGCGCAATAGGGCGAGGTCTCCCACCTCATCCTGGGGATGGCTTTTGTTGCGGTTATGCAGGTTAAGCAGAGCGTCGGGGCAAAGCAGGCCCACATACCTGCCACCTCCCTGGGCCGCGCCCCTCATGCCTCATCCCGTACCTCTCCCCTCCGGGCACTTGCCCCCACTACCGGTACAGCAATACTGCGCGTCCGACACTTGATATGGTAACAATCTGTACCGCACTTTTCCTCCACGCACCTGCACCTCCTGGTTCACCGCCAGCCACATCTGTGCCTCCTCCAGCCACGCGTGCAGCAGCCGCTGCCGCTCCGCCGGGCTCACCAGCACCGCCGGCGCACCGCTGCCGCCCGCAACCGCCCCCACCCCGGTCCCCGAACCCGGTTGCTGCTGCTGTCCCTGGTCCTGCCCCTGCCCCTGGCCCTGCGGCTGCTGTGCACCCGAGCCCTGGGCGTTGCCCCCCGCGTTCCCATTCTCCGGCACGCCCGCCGCCCCCGACCCAGATGGCTGCCCCTCCGCCCCCGTCCCGGCCCCTGGCCCTCCTCCCTGCTCTCGCTCGATGGGCCCGAGGACACTGTCGCGTGTCTCCTCGAGCGCTCTCCTCACATGGTCTTCCCCAAACTGGTTCTGGGTCAGTGCTGCCAGCTGCTTCTGGGCATCCGCAAGGTCCGGTAGCCCGACCTTGCCCCCCGGGGAGCCCCCCAGCCCTGGCGAGCTACCCGGCCCCTCGGCTGCCCCATTGGCATGCCTGGGGGATTTCTGGGCTCTCTTGAGTCCCCTGCTGCCGCCTGCTTTGCTACCCTTCTTGCTGCGGCTGCTGCGCTGCTCGTGCGCCGCCTCCAGTTGGTATTCCTCTCCGTCGGCGCCGTGGGCGTCGCCCCAAGCTTCGTGGTCATCGTCCTCATCGGCATTGAGGCCATCGGGGTCGTGATCTCCTGGGACATGGGCCAGGTCGTCGCCGTCCCCTGTAAGGGTACAGGGCGGGAGCGGAAGGGCTTGGGGTTACCGGAGCAAACGGGCCGAGACAGTAAAACCCTGACGCGGCACACAAAACAGAGCATGCTAAGAGCTTGAGTAAGCTGCTGCGCGTTCTTTTGTAAGGCGATCACTGTGGCACGGGCTTTTGCTTACCGTCAAAGTGTTCGTCCTGGTCCTCATGCCGCTTGCTGCGTTTCGCACGCGCTGACCTGGCCTCAGCAGCTGCTGCTGCTGCTGCAGCGACCTTTCGCTTCATCGGTATGACAGCACGACAGGTGAGCAGCCGAGCGCCAGCCGGGAGTATAAGTTCACAAGCTGCAGGGTCACAACGCCTTTCCAGATTGCCTGCTGCCTCATGCGTCAGCACCTATGCTATGCATCAGCTCTACGATGGACGGTGCCCTATGTCTTTAGGCTGGCGCCAAGAGCGGCCGAGGAGCGTAAGTGGTTGCGTACGAGATGGTGCAACCGAAGCATCAACAAGCCCCTTCCACCATCTCCGCAACGCTATTTTTTGTTGCTATTGTGCAGCCTCATCCTCTGTTTTTGGGAAGGCGTCCACCTTTTGACGGAACTCTTGCAGGATTGCAAGGCTTTCCTGTAGTATCATGTTATTCTTAACAGGCAGTGCTACATCTGTGGGCGGAGCGACGGGAGCTGGCCTAACAGAAGCTCCTCTTCGGCCTGGCACCAGAACGCCCTCGCGCTGCACAGATGCCGCCTCAGTCTTCTGAACGGAGCTCATTGAACCGGAGGAGCACGTACGCCTGATGGACTGGGCCTTGTAATGATGTTGTGTACGGTTGAAGGGTCGCGCATGCGCGCCAGTGGACTGCAGACACCTTTAAGTCCTAGCGTACGCGGAAGTGCAGAAGTGTTGCACCAGATGCACACATACAGTGCTTCACACGTGTTACTTGCAATGCACTCATTCTGCGGAGCACCAGAAGTCGTTGCTCGTTTCCCGCCGTAACGGTCTTCACCTCAGGCTCCACCAATACGGGCTCCGTGCCCGAAGAGAGGGCGTGCCCACGTGCACCCCTTGCGCCTTACTTGATGAACATGCAGTTGTGCAACACCGCACGGGCAACAGGCGTAACCAACAATACATGTGTGGCCCACACCCCATCACCACTGCCATACGGTAACAACAACCACTCAAGCCCAACGCCAACCTCCATCATCCCCGGATGCCTCCAGTGCTCTCGTGCGTTCAAGTGCTCGCCAAAGCGTCTACCACCACTCCACAGGTGTACCAGCATTTACCACTGCCCCATATCACGGTCACGCCTAGCTAAACCCCCCATGCAGTTGGGCACGTGGGGGCTTGAAGGCCACCTCTTCTTGCCCCCTAGCTAAACCTCCAAGCCCCCGCATGCCCAACTTGCTCCCTACGCATTGGCGCCGCCCCCAGGCACGGCCTTGGGACTACTGAGGTCAAGCTCCTGCGGGAAGGGCAGGCCGGGATACACATCAATGCATGATGCACCCTGAGCGAAAAGGCGCCGTAGGCAGGTTCAAGTATATGTGAGCGACGGCGCGGCTTTGTGTAGGATGGTTCAAGTGTGAGTGACGGCAACAGCCCAGGTTGACAACCAGGCTAATGCCGGTACGGGGCGCGGCACACACGGGCCCCTCCCATGCCCTCGCCACGTCCTTCCCATGCCCCCGCCATGCCCTTGCCATGCCCCTTCTATGCCCCCGCCATGCTTCTAACATGCCCTTCCCAAGCCACAGCGTCTACGCAAAATGCGTGCAGACAGGCGTATCATTGACAACTGCGGCGAAGGCGCCTCGGCAGCTACCCCAATCCCGGCCGGCCTCAGCCCCACACGTGCGAACAGGGCATCATTGTGTGTTAGTAGTCCTGCCTACGCACAACGCACACTTCTGTCTTTCCACGTTTAGATTATTGTCGTGCATGCCATACAGGTCACGTTGCTGAGGTGTGGGGACCTCTGCAGCGGACAGGCTCCAGTTCCCTCCGGGGCCCGCCTGGCTAGGTCCGAAAGCGGGTACCCTTCAACCCAGGCTGGTCCTGACATGCCGCAGCCCCGCCCAAACATCCCCCGCTTCCTATCCCCCCGCCTGCACAGCCCGCTCCTATCACCCACCAGCACGTTCTTGTATTTCCGCCCGTAGAGCTGGTAGACGAGCGATTGCCGCTTGGCAACCTCGAGCTCCTGCTTCCCCGCCGCGAGAAGGGACTTGATGGCTGATGGGTCAGTGACTGAAGCCGACTCCTCGAATCCTTCCCGAGCTCTCCGCTTGATGTACCTACGCAGCACGCCGCGGTGGTAGAATGGTCGCCTCAACTGACAGACAGCACTCCATGCTGCAAGGCCACCAAGTGACGCATTATGTTTTGGCTTACTCTCGGACGTTATAGTTGGGGAACCGCCGGCCCTCGCGCAGGAGAGCTCGGAACAGCGAGCGTGCTTCTACGGCTGCACTCATCTACAGAGCCCTTCTAGAATTGGATAACGTTGCCTGGTTGATACGTTGAAGTTCAGTTGGTCTGCTTACACGTGGACTGAAAGATAGTGGGGGTGACGCGGGAGAATGCGTCACTCCACGACGCACGGCAGCACGCAGCATGGGGCCAGACAACCGGGGGCCGTTCTCGTACACGTCCTACGCCTCGTCACGCCCTCTGAGCCTATGCCTCTACATCCTGCTTTGCACCAAAGCTTTCAAACAAGGGACCGCTCAAGGCGCATCTTCGTGCCGCTCCCCCACGTGTTCGTGACACCGTGCAGTAGCTGAACGTTTGGGACCTTGAACGTGCCATGCTGCTCTACCGTCACAGACGGCATCAGCCCACTGCTATTGCTTCTTTCATGATGCACCTCGAATATTATCAGTGACAACAGTAGTAAAAGCTTTCCAAACCTGCAGTCCAACGCTGCAGTCTATTACCTGCCTGCGCGTCTTCGCCCCGCGCAAAGCTTGAGACATAACCGACATCAAATAGTTGATGTTCGTTAGTTGACAGCAAGAGGAGCGTAAGGTGCGCCTGCCGCAGCGCTTCGCAACTGAGTGAGCAGCCATGGACGTTGACGCAATGCTGGCGGACCTCACCAAGCAAATGGACCACACCTTTCTGGACCTTCCTGACCTGGTCAGCGATGACGAAGGGCCACCAGGTAGCCAGAAGGCGACGTGGAGCGCGTGGTTGTCCATGCCGTGCGTTGGGGTTAGGTCCAGGGTCGTGCGGCACGTGGCAGTAGGTGGTGTTGCCGTGCCAGTGGCCGGATTACACTGAGGACATCAGCGGAACCTGGGGACAGAGGCTTCCCGCGTGAGCCAATGCTATGCGCTTAGCTGAGAACGTAGCAAGTAGCCAGACAGCAGCAATATGCAGGGGGCTCCGGATGGCGACAGGACTGCGGCCACAGTCCTTGTGGAGCTCTCCAGCCCACCGCGTGATCCCGCCGTAACCCTCCATGCCCCGTCCTCCCCGCTCCGACCCGCCCCGCAGGTGCGAGGCCCAACCCGCACAGCGGCTGGAGCTCCGGCCCACAACAGCCACAACAGCCGGTGCCCCACCACCAGCAGCACCAGCAGCCGCAGCAGCGACCACCCCTGCAGCCGGACGCACTGCAGCACCAGCTGCAGCACCATCACCAGTACCACCACCAGTACCACAGCCAGCAGCATCCAAGCCAAGCGCAATACCAACAGCAACTCCGCCATCTGCAACAGCAACAGGTGCTGATGCAGTACCAGGACGACTCGCTGTCGCTGTTGCAGCCCCACCTGCTGCACCTGCTGGGCCCACAGACCTCTAGCCCACACCTGCTCTCATCTCCGCAGCCAGATGCCACTCCAACGGGCGGCACAGCGGCACAGCACCAGCAGCCCTCTAGCCCTTCCGCCATTCCCGCTGGTAGTGCTGGTGCCAGCGATGCCGTGGATATGGAGAGTGGCGACTGATGACAACCTCCAGCACCACCACCACCACTCATCGCTTATCGCCATCATGGGTCCAGTGTCCAGAGTCATAGTGGGTTTCCCTTTGGAAGTGCCGCCTACCAGCGCAACCACCCAGCCGCCAACCCGCCGCCATAACGGCCGCCATTGACAACCGCCAGCCGCCAACGCTCGCAGTGCCGGGTAGGCGAGCACCAATGGGTGCGCCAACGGCCCGGCGAGCGCACGTTGCCAAGTGGGCGCTTGGGCGGCGGCTGGTACTTGACGGGACGCTCAGTGGGCCCTTGCTGGCCTGCTGCGGCGAATACAGCAGCCGGCGGCCGTCCCAGGCCGCCAGGGATACACAGCTGCGCATACCGTAGCAGTACGTGGCACATCGCGCACTCCTTTGCCTCCCCAGCCTGCCCTCGGGAGTGCAACGGTGCATACAGCGCGCACTTGGGCGCCGACAAGCGCTCGCTGTTCGGGCTGTTGCTCTTGGATTTTGGTCAGTATAAATCCATGTTGCTTTTGGATTGCAACTTTTGACTGGGCGGGCGGGCGGCAGGCGGGCCTTTGCTGGATGCTGTGGCGAACGCGAGGAGCCGGCCGCCCCCGGGGACGCAGCTGCAGGAAGCGATACGTACTGCAGTGTGTATTGGGATGTGGTGCAGGGGTATCGCGCGGTGCGTCTTTGAGGATGCTCGCCGTAGGTGCATACGCACACAAGCGCTGATAATTGATGGCCGCTGCTGAAGTTGTTGTGGGTTGTAGTTTGGGGTTGTGGACTGCACGGCCCAAGCATTGGTTGGTTAGGCAGGGAGAAGTACCAGTGCGATGCAGTTGCGTGGTAACACTTGCAACAAGCAAAGCAGGTCTTACGAGAGGAGAAAGCGACAGTGCGGTTGTTGTTGGTCTGCCAAAGCGTGGTGCTAGGCCAAAGGCCACCCAAGGGGTGGCGAGGCGCTTCCGTTGTCGAGTCGGTATTCATCAAGGACACGGGTACAGTAGGCAGGAGCAGGATGTGTTACGTGGTGCAACTGGATGCGGGCATGATGTTTGCTCGGAGAGCAGGTGCTCGCCGCTGCAAAAGCACTCCGCGCTCCGCACTGCATTAGGACAAGCATGGACATCTTGCGCCGGGGCGAGAATTATGCGGGGTGTACCGTGTACGTCCCGCCTTGTCCTACGTACTGCACGAGCTGGACTGCTGGAGCAGTTTGGAGATAGCGCATGGGGCTAGTCGGCCAGCGCCACGTGCACCAGTGCACGTGCCGGTACGTCCGAGAGGCTGTGGGTGCTGGACAGTCGGTGGGTGTCCTATCCACGTGTTCCAGTGTGCCAACTTGCGTGCCTGTGACCGTTTTCCGTGTCTGGGCTGCGAGCTGTAGCGTTACTGGACCCAGTGTAAAAGCACAACGCCAGTGGATAAGCACGTCCTGGTTTACACTTTGCACCACGTGGTCACGCTGTCACGGTGACCGAAGGTTTGGTGCTACAAGCAGCTACAAGCGGACCACCCCTGCTCCACTCTTAGCACAGCTACGCACTCAACACCATCGTGAGCTCCTTTCCATGCAGCGCTGACCCGGCCGTCCGTGGCCAAACACCCCGTTGATCCGGGTTGGCCATACCAGGCCATACCCGGAAGCCGGAACTCGATTTCGACTTCATGACAGGCATGTCCATTAGGCCGGGCCTACACTGCCGTACCGACGCCCACGCGTCTGCCGCTGCATGCTCTCAGCTGCATGCGTATCAAAGTAACCCTGGCTCCTGATGCCGGTTGCCAGCACTACTTCCCACCGCTTCACGCGCTAGCCAGGCCGTAGCCCCCAGCCTGCTCCAGGTGCGCTTGCTATTGCCGACTGCGAAGTATCGCACAGACATGGCATATTGGCATACCCCACCCGATGAACACGCAGTGAGCGAGTACTGCTGTGCCAACTAGTGGAATCGCAACGAAAGCAACGAATGAAATAGCAGAGCCCTGCGCGCCTAAGCCTCCCTTAGACCCGACCCGAAAGTGCTGCATCCAGCTTCACCCGAGCAAGCCACACTCTCTCACAGGACACGAGGACCGAACCCACAAACTACACTGCAGCTATCGCCACATGTAAAACTCCAGCCCCGAACGCTCCCCACCGAGCCCTACCCCTACTCAAACTCCAAGTCTTCAGGCCGTATGGGCTTCTTCAGCGGTACGACGCTCTTCTTGTGTACGTCCCGAGGTAGCGCCTTACGCATGTCGTACGCATCCTCCTCGCCGCTGCAGTACACAGGCACAGGCACAGGCTCAGTACGGATTAAAGTTCAGCCTGCGCACGTGACGTCATGACCCCCATTTCCTTGCAGCACACACCTTCTTACTGCACGCGTATGGAAAGGGGTCAGGCTGCGCATAGCATTGTGTTGTACGTGTAGCAAACGGGTCACGTGCTCGACCTGGCTCATCGGCCCGTGCCACATCAGCCCATCTCAGGCTGCCGTACTCCTGCCCAGGTGCGGCCCGCACCTGCTCGAGGTATCCCGGCATGCAGCCATCGACTCCATCGGTCACCTTACCAGTAAATGCCAGGCGGGTTCTCAGCTAACCCCAACACCTGTCCTGCTATTATTTGCCCTCGTTACCCCCGGCACATCATCACTACCCACATGCAGTACCCCAGCACTGTGCGGTACACGTCAACGGAAGGCACAGGCTGCAAGGAGCGCTGCTTGATGCTGCTTGCACGCCAAGCATGATCAATTGCATGGCCTCAACTGATCCATCTGGCGCTTGCGTGTTCCTAGCTGCCATATGGTACCCCTGCCTTCCCACAGCAACAAGCATTCCTGCCCAGGTGCCGCCACCGTATTTCTGCCCAGGCGCATAGCATCCCTACACCCGTACCACACCTGCAGTACTGTTTGCGCCGTGCCTTTGTTGATCCCGGTACTGCACTGCCGTACCCACCTGTAGTACCCCAGTACGGTGCGGTACACGGTGTACCCGAACTTGCGGTACATGCTGATGGCCACGCTGTTGCTCACGCGCACAAACAGATCCACGAAATAGCAGTCGTGCACCTTTTCGGAGATCTCCTCCAGCACCTGCGGGTGGGGTGGCCAAGTGCTCATCCTCAATTAATCTATAATGATACGCGGGCACAGGTTGGGTTGTACGCGTGGCTATACGGCAGGCTTGCGGTTGGCTATGACTCCCAGCACCTCTGGGTGAAGGTGTTGGGGCACTTGACGTGTGTCCGTGTTCGAGTGGGGACAGGATTCAGATTTGGGGGTGGCGTTGAGGTAAAGGTCCATGCGGTAGCAGTCGTGCACCTTTCCGACAGTCTCCTCCAGAACCTGGACGAGGCATGTGGGGTGGAACCACAACCACTCGAGCTGCCTGCTTAGCCCACTCCCCGTAAACCCATGCACCTCTCAAAATACTACAACCTCGTAGCGCAATCCTATCCCCACGCTCTGACCCATGCACCGTCATGAGCTGGGCGCAGACCCGCACGCCTAGCCCCCACACCGCATGCAACCCACGTCTCCGTGTACACCTGCTTACCGCCAGCGCCCTCCACCAGCCGCCGCAGCAGCCACGAGCCTCTCCACACCAAGCCCCACCATTACCCACATAGGACTCCCTTGCACCCGGCCACTACAAACACCCAGCCCGCCCATGCTCTTCCCCCGACCGCCTCGCGACAGGCCTTCAGTAGCCCTTACTACCCAGTACAGATACGCTTTCACCCTTCAAGAGGGGGTTTGTCCCCTGCCCCACTCCCTGCCATAAGCTTCTGCACAAGGTTCTGCCTCCGGGCCTTCTTTGAATCCGACACACCGCTGCTGTTCAAAACACCTATTACCTCCCACCTCCAACCCATACCTGTGTCACTGCCACGCGCTGTAACAGGTCCTGTCCGTCCGGCGACATCGCCTCTGTCCCAATGTCCTATTGTACAATTCCCTTCCCCCCCTCCCACTCCCGCGGTATCCCCACCCACCGCCATGAGCTTCTGCGCAAAACCTGCTGCCGAGCTCTTTGACGACATTGCTTGTGTCCTTATGTGTAGTCATACACAATCCCTCCCTCGTCCGATTTTCCCCGCCCACCCACCGCCATGAGCTTCTGCGCCAGGTTCTGCCTCCTGAAGTCCGGGCCCACAGTCACCGCCGTCACGTGGCCGTGCCACAGCTCGCCCTCGCCCTCGGCCTTGCCCAGGATGTAGCTGCGGAGGAGTGCAAGGCACATGAACAGTGACTCGGTTATTTCGCCCCTTGCACCTAGCACGCTCTAAGTAGGCCCGTTCCGCTCGTGTGTGGGGGGCTCAAATGGGCCAACTAGGCCCACGTGCTTTGCGCCCAGTGGCGCATGTACCGCAAACCTGCTTGTAGCGAGATTGCTGCGTCTATCGTTTTGTGAGGCCCCTGCTATGGGTTGCAGGGTTATGGGCGGCGCTGGGCAGACGCTGTCTGTCTGGTGCTGCTTCTCAAGCTGACTGTGCACAGCCTTGCCTTGTGCTCAGCCTTATGATGATGTGCTGCGACTCCTTTACAGCGGGTATTGCCATGACAGCGTTGCACGAGGTATCTTAGGCCGTGTGCTTATGGATGGTCATGTGCTGCAGGACTTGCGTGGTAGTGTTGGTAGCGTTGGTGACGGGGTGACGGTGGTGGTGGGGTGGTGGGGTGGTGGGGTGGTGGGGGGGCATGGAAGGCCGGCGCCCACACAACCCACTTGCCCTGTGAGCCGCCCACCGCGGTGCAGCGCACGCATGCACTTACCCCATGGCCTGCTTCCCGGGACCCTCCGCCATGAGACAGTACTCCGGCCATTTTGCGAGGTAGGTGAGGTAGAAGGGCAGGTTGTATGTCTCTGTGAGGATGTCAAGGTTTACGTTGTTGTACGTGAACAGATCATTGCAGGTGAAGCGACGTAATGTAGTCATCGGTGTTTCGTCCTTTTGTAGGAATGGAAGTAGGCGTAGAAGTGGTTGCGGCTGGAATGCCGAGGACGAAGCCAGGCGATGGACAATGCGGCAGCGGCAGTGCGTGTCGGGGTTGGGCTTGGCGTCTGATAGGCACCGCAGTAACGTTGTGATCTTGCGACTACGCCAATTGAGACACAGAACCAGCATGATAGAAGATGAATCGCCGGGCTGAATCCATGGATCCACGACAAAACCGAACAAGCCGTTTCTGGCACACATTGGACCAGACTGACATCAACGCACTATTCAATAAACTATGCATATGTTTCATTGAGCCAAATCAGTTGCCGGCAGCGACCGCTGGCATTATTGCCTCCAATGCAGGCAGACTGCAGCGTCCGGGTTATTATGCAATTAAATAAAGCACTTATTGTATAGGGGAGGACATGTGGCAGCGCGCGTAAGTCATGTGGCCTGTCGCGAGCGGTTACACATTGACGGGCCTTTGCCCGCCGGGTGAACAGCAACGCAGGTGACCCAAATGTCCACATCGCTTATCTTCTGCAGTGACCCAACTGTCAGCGCTTTGCTGGGCTTGGAGCGCGTCCGGCGCTACGACGGTGGCGAGACCAAATGGCACCGGCTGGCTGACAATGAGGATACACAGCATTTCTTGCAGTATATGGGCCTCGATGAGCCCCTTCTGCCCTCAGCAACGCCGGTGGGTTATCTGGGCTCAGGGCGTGTCACACTATGTAGCACTCGTGCACAGGTGGGGTAAGGAGGGGGGCAGGTGGCGGGAGACTCCCCACGCGTTGCCATTGAAAGCAACACTGCCGCGAGTGCCCGTACGGTACCAGCCGCACAGGCGCTCCGCTACGGCCGGTTGCAGGACCTTCAGGTCTAACTGCCTGCTGCAGTGCGACCCTGCTTTTCGAACCTGGCCACCCACTGCTGCTGCATCCCGCTATCCAAACAATGTCCACAGGCTCAAGCGCCCCGGAGATACTACAGCGACATGCGAGTGGCCCGCAGGCCTGTGCCGCATATACAAATCCCACAACCGCGACAGCAGCAGCAACATCAGCAACAACAGCAGCAGCATCAAACCCTCCGGCAGCAGCAGGAGTCAGCCCCACAGCAAAGCCTGCAGCCAACCACCCCTAACCAATCCCAAGCCCAGCACCAACGCCCTCCACAACAACAAACGCAGCAGTTCCCCCTCACAGTCCGCCCTGCAGCTATAGGCAACGCAGGGACCACAACCACCGCCTCCCTGTCCTCCAGCTCCACCCTGCTCCGGCCCACCACGCCGCAACCACCAACTGCCGCTACCCTCCTTACAACTGACACTCTCCCGTACGGCAGACCCCCCGCCCCGCGCACTGCCTGGACGGACGCCCCCGGCGCTTTTTATGCTGCGGCCCAGGGCCCAGGTGCAGAGTCCGGCACAGGAACGGCCGCAGCAGCAGCCGCTGCAGCTGCCCCGTGGCCCGGCTTCCAGGCTGCCGGTGCTGTGCCCTCTGCCGACCTGGCCGGAGCTGCCCACTGGGCCTTACCACGGGGCCCTGTAGGGCCCGCTACGGCGGAATTGGCAGTAGCAGGATCAGCAGCAGCGGCGGCGGGGCCAGGCGGGGGTCATGGCGGCCTGGGACCGGCTTGGGGTGGCCACCCCGGTGTGGGCGGCAACCAGCTGGGCGTGTATAACTACCACCATGCAGCACATGAGGGCCCCAACCCGGCCACCTCCACACTGGCGCTGGTGTCCCCTGCGTCCCACGAGACACTCCCCAGCGCACCCACACTGAGGCCTGGCGTCGGGGCACCCGGGGGTTCAGCTTTGGTTGGTCACCCGCCTGTGTTTGGGGCAGCAGCCGCGCCGCAACGACCGGGGCCCGCGCACCCTCCTGCGCTGCCCGCCTCCTCCGCATTCGCCCCTGCCTTGCACGGACCAGTGAACACGGGAGCTGGAACCAACACTGGAGGCTGCGTAGGCGCAGTGGGCGGCGAGGGAGCGCCTGGGGCGGGGCAGACAGCAGGTGCTGCGTTTGGGGCTGCAAACCAGCAGCAGCCACAGCTACACCAGCATCATTATCAGCAGCAGGGCGCCGCCGGTGCTGCGGCAGCTGGGGCTGGTGTTGGTGTGCTGCCTGGTGGGATGGGCGCCGGGTCAGGGGTTGGCGGAGGAGTGGGGCCGGGAGCAGGGCCAGGGGCGGGGCCAGGGGGCCCTGAGGCGTGGGCGGAGCAGGTGCTGGAGCTGGAGGCAGCTGCTGCTGCCGTGGTGGCGGGGGAGCACTACGCAGCTGCCGACCACCACTACGAGCAGGGGGACCACCACATGGGGGAGGCCTGGGCGGCGGAGGAGTACATGGCGTACGTCAACCCCCTGGCGTACGACGGCAGCCCGCTGCCGTACGGGCACGGGTACGCTCCGTACGGGTACGGGCATGAAGAGCCGGTGCTGCTGCCGCCAGAGATGGTGTACGGGCACGGGCATGGGTACGGGCATGCTGGTGGTGGGGAGGGGGAAGGGCAGGGGGAGGGGGAGCACCCGGCGGCCGCGCCGACGGCGGTGGCGACTGCGGCTAGCTACGAGGCTTACGGGCAGGACCCGAGCGCGGTGTACCACGTCGTGCCGGCGGCGGGCGTACGGCAGGGGAACGCAGCCGTACGGCAGGGCGTGCTGCCGCCGGACGTGCAGGGCGTGTCTGCGATGCAGCAGTGGCTGCTGCTGCTGCCGGACCAATCCAAGGCGGCGCTGGCCAAAGCCTGGTGGGTAACAGGAGAGGATGGCAGCATCACATTTCATCCCTGTAAGACACTGCATGCGCTCCTGTTGCCTGTATTTCTTGGCTGTCGGCATTTGCGCGAACGGGGCCCTTCACTAGCCACTCCGGGGCAGCAGATGTCGCGCTTCTCTCATAAGCCCCGTCCCCTCGCTGCCTCGCCATTTCCCGCCTGCAGGGTCAGCTCGGCCGAAAAGGCCCTCAACGCCGCCCACCCGCGCACCCTGATGCCGCCACCTGCCGTACCGCCCTCCGCCGACATCGACCCGGGCCTCATGCCGTACGAGTACGGAAACCCGCTCCAGTACGACAACTACCTGAGCGGCAGGGAGGAGGATGACCCCCCGCTCGTGCTGGTAAGACCGTGGACGGTATGCGGCTAAACGTCGCGTGTTACGTGGATTTGTGCAGGTCACATATCAAGCTTAGGCAGCCGACTGCTGCTGTTACCGCAAATGCACTTGGATGTACACACGACGGCACATTCCTTGTAGAAGTTTGGGCACTCGCACCTGCCGGCTCAAAAACATGATGTCGACATGACATGACAGCACCGGTATCTCTCCCCGTCGTCTCCATTACCAGGTGCCCCCCACCGGCATCGATGGCGTGGACCCCGCCATGCCGTACGCAAACGCGCTGTACGACAGTCCGTACGGCATGGTGCACGATGACTACATCCAGCAGGTGTCGCCCGACTTGCGCCTGGGGCGCCCGCCCTGGCGGCAAGGCGGAGGCGGCATCGGAGCTGTTGCAACAAAAGCATACATGCAGCAGCAACAACAGCAGCAATGGGCGCACCAGCAGCTAGGCGCTTACCCTGGCACGGCCGCCGCCAGCGCGGCCCTCCTCGCCGGCCGCTCGCAGCTGGCAGGTACAGCGGGCGGTGGTTTCGGGGCGCCCGCCGTCAGCGGCACGCAACAGATTTACAAGACGTACGCCAAGCTGTGGAAGGAGCCGTACCAGCAACCGTACAGCCAGCACGCCAGCCTCCAACAGGCGTACTACCCGCACCACTACGAGCAGCAGCTGTACGACAACGAGCAGTATCCGTACGCCCAGCAGCCCCAGGTCCTCGCTGAGATGCCGCTGTACCCCCCAGACGTACTGCAGCACATCATCAAGACCACCGAAGCAACAGCCGCCGGTGGTGCCCCTCCCCTGGACCTAAGACACGTGCCAGCCCGGGCGTTACAGCAGGCCATGGCCTGGGCTGCACAGAATGCCGCCCGCCGCCGTACAATGGCCTCCGCCTATCTAACCGCCGCGTACGGCGGGACGCCGTACGGCTACGGGACGCACAGTACGGGCGGGGGGCGGGCGGACCGGAAGCGCATGGACACGCTGAAGCCCGTGTTCAGGGTTAACCTGGAGACTCGACAGGTGGTGCTGACATTTGCAAAGGATGAAGTGGTGAGGGGCAAGAGGAGGACGGAGGTGGAGACTCATACGGAGGGCGGCGGGAAGGCGGCGGCGGCGGCTGCTGGGGCGGGAGGGGAGGTGCTTCAGCGGGGGAGGAGGCAGAGGAGGATGGGGCGGAACGGCGGAAAGGTGGATGAGGACGCAAGCGTTACCAGCGGCAGCGAAGCTGGGAGCTGGAGCGAGGGTGAGGAGGAGGAAGAGGAGGAGGAGGAGGAGACGGAGGGGAGCAGGGGCAGCCGCAGTGGGGGCAGCAGCAGGGGGCAGGGGGAGGAGGGCAGCAGCTTGGGCAGCGATGGGAAGAAGCCGGGGCGGCTTAAGACACTGGGCCTGCTGCTGACGGCGCGGTGGAGGTGGTGGTGGAGGAAGAGGAAGGAGGAGGCGAGGAAGAGGAGGCTGGAGAAGTTGGAGGAGAAGAAGAGGAAGGAGCGGGAGAGGGAGAGGGAGGAGAGGCGGCGGCGCAGGCGGCGGGAGCGCGGGAGGGACAGTGATGGGAGCGAGGGAGACAGCGATGAGGACAGCGATGGTGGAAGTGACGGGCCGGAGGAGGAGGGCGGAGGGGTTCGCAGCAGGGAGGGGCGGGCGAGGGGCAAGGGTAATAAGGGAGGCAAGAAAGCCAGGAAGGGGAAGAAAGGCGGTGGCAAGGAGAAGGCGACGTTGGCGTTGTCCACGCGGCGCTTTGCGAAGCGCGCGGTGGTGAGCCTGCGGCGGGGCTACGGCCAGACGGCGTACTCGACACGTGTCGCGTGGAACTCCATGCTGCGGCGCCCGCCGCTGCCGCCTCCCGTACTGCCGCAGTACGACGAGGACGACAACGATGGCGGGCGGGGCAGCGAGGAGGAGGGACATGCGGACGATGAGGAGGGGAGCAGCAGCGGGGGTGAGGAGGACTATGACCTGCGTGGCGGGCGGGGACAGGAGGGCGGGGGAGGGGGCACGCTGCGGCACCGTACGGCAAAGGCGTTACGGCGGTTGCGGTTCTGGCGCCGGCAGCGATCGAGCCGGCTGGAGGCGGCTGGGCGAAGGAAGGGTGGGAGGAGGGAGGAGGAGGGGGAGGAGAGCAGTGAGGAGGACGGGGAGGAGGAGGAGGAGGAGGAGGAGTGGGAGGACAGAGAGCAGCGGCGGAGGAGGAAAGGGGAACGCAAAGGGAAGAAGGGAAAGGCACGCAGGCGTAGGCGGGGCAGCGGGGCAGGCGAGCGGGAGGAAGGTGGCAGCGGCAGCGGAGGGGAGGAGGGGGAGGGGGAGGGGGAGGGGGTGGAGGGAGGGGAGGGGGAGGAGACCGGCAAGGCCAGGCGGGGCTCTGGGGTTATGGCGGCAAGCCTGCGGCTGTGGCAGAGCCTGGCACGTGCCACGCACCTGTCCCCAGCTAAGTCGCGGCTGGGCAAGGGTCAGGGGACGGGGAAGAAGGGCGCCGGCAGCAGCAGCAGCAAGAAGGTGAAGGCGAGGGCGTCGGGAGCCGGGGATGGGGATGGTGGGGAAGGGGAGGAGGGCGAGGAGGAGGATGGTGAAAAGAGTGGCAGCGGCGGCGGAGAGGAGGAGGAAGGGGGAGGGGCAGCTGCGGGAGGGCGGGCCAAGCGGCGCAAGGCGACGCCTGCGGCGTCGCCTAGGGCCCGTGGGAAGAAGAAGGGAACAAAGGGGGCCAAGGCGGCTAAGGGGATCGCAGCTGGGGCGCGGAAGAAGGGTGGGGTTGCGGGTGGGGAGGGGGATGCAGGAGGTGGGGCAGGGGAGGAGGACGGGGCGGGGAGCGAAGGGGAGGAGGAGGTGGAGGGGGAGGGGTTGAGTAAGAAGGAGCGAAAGGCGGCGGCGAAGAAGGCTAA
>VFQN01003194.1_pt1 | contig 23919 bp, 18 predicted proteins | sample 3512371 | NCBI WGS metagenome assembly VFQN01 (sample SAMN10412370, study PRJNA504923) | tailings metagenome | isolation source: Replicate 2 from Balatoc abandoned mine | place: Philippines: Itogon, Benguet | collected 2017-08-28
CGCCCAACAGCCTGCTGGAGCCGGTCCACGACCGCATGCCGGTGATTCTGCCGCCGAAGGCCTATGATCAGTGGCTGAATGCCAAAGCCACCGCAGAGCAGCTTCAGCAACTGCTGGTTCCTGCCCCGTCAGAATTTTGGCAGTTTCATCAGGTCTCCACCCGGGTCAACACGGCGGCGGATGACGGCGTGGAGTGCATTCAGCAGGAAAACTCTCAAGCGGAAGAACCTTGCTCGGGATCAAACCCGGAACAATATTCCGGAATGTTAAATCCAGGAATCAACCATTGAGTCACTCTCAGAAGCAGAACAGACATCATGGTGCGATCAACCAGAAATCAAACCCCGTCCCGGACGGCACCCCCTATTATTCACGCTTCTTAGTACCAGGAATGTAAACCTATAGCAGAATAAAGGTTATGCGTTGTTAAATGCGCAAGTGTGGCGAGCTGCATGGCAGGGGAAAATGGCAGTCGGGTTTGTTTGAGCATCGGTCTACGGAACCGAAGGGGTGAAAAAACCGGGCCACGGCGGTATTGTCCTGAGTCCGTATTGTGGAATGAGTTGCACATTGGTTGTACCGCGCTTTAGCGCTGGATAACTGTCGTTGATTGGCGGCTTTTTTCCGCGATCGGCAAGTCGACGATCGGCTGCTATAAAAGCTCCGTAGACGGTGCAACCGGCACTCTGCCACGATGTTCATCAAGGCTGCGATGAGGCCAAGTCGGCATCCACGAGAGTCCAGATGGCTTCGCGGATGTGCGGGCTGAGATGCCTCCACACGACCATCAGCTTGGTGAGGTCGGATGTTGCTGGAGTGTCATTCAGCGACGTGGCATGACAGGCTTCGCCGCGGGCGCACTCCCAATCCGCTGCGCAGTCTTTTTCGCCGTGCTCTAAGCCATTTTCCCGTAAATCGTTGGGAAAACTGGTGGTCTGGCTACGGAACCGAAGGGCTTGTCGCAGAAGTGGACGGTCGCTATCTCTGGAGACCGATGCCGCCGACAACTGGAAATCGTCCAAGAAGATAAGCATCAAGTGGTTCGACGGGATCGTGGCGTTGATCAAGGCCATCGATCGGGCGACGACTCAGACCCCGCCGTGGGAATTCGTGCGGGGGACGCTACAGCTGTAAAGGGGGCAGGTGATCCGTGAACTGAGGCGAAACTGCGATTCATCTGCGGAAAATCGGTCTGGGAACTGACCCCGCGCGCCACAGAGTCGCCCACGTTCGCCAAGGTCACGCCGGAGACGGGACGTGAAAACGCCCGGACGTGGCAGACGTCGGGCGTCAGATGCCGGATTTCTGAGCTTACTGTTCATCCGGCGTCTCGATTTCCAGAACCGGCGGGAAGAGTTGGTCGGCGATCGCCCGCAGCGTCTCGAGGAGGTCGTTAGCATCCATGCGCGGGGAGCGGCGGCCCGCTTAGAGGGCGAGTTCTCTCTGCAAGGCAACCAGTCTAAGGGCGTCAGCAATCTGGTACTTGGGGTTCGTCATGGCGTCACTTCAAAGACGTCGTCAAACGGGTCGATATTTTCCTGGCGACGCATCGCACGCTGGGCGGCACGATCCGCGTAGTCATCGTCCGGAAACGAGGCTCGCAGTTCTTCTTTTGCACTGACCTTGATGCCAGCGCAACGGAGATCATCGAAACTTTCGTCGATTGCTTAGCCACCAAACAGGTGTTTCACACCGTGAAGAAAGTCTGGGGCAGCGGCCAGAAACAGGTGGGGAACCTGTGGACGAACATCGCGGCCTGGCACATGAACCTGTTGCTCCACACGCTGACGGAGCTGTGGGTTTGGCACCGTTCCGCCAGCGAACTGGTGCATCTGAAAGACTCACCGTGGGATGATCTCCAGCGCCGCCCGAGCCACGCCGATCGCCGCAAGGCTTTACAAACTGCCTGCCTCTAGTAGAAATTATCGCTACGCTTGCCCCGCCAGCGGATGCAACAGAAATTCCGACCCCTGCTCTATCGACTTATGAGAATTATCCAAGCCGTTTCAGAGAAGGACGGGAAGTGCAGACCGTAGTTACGGACCTGAAATTCTTGTTCGCTCACGCAGTTTCTCTTCGTCGATTTTGAAAAGGTAATCGGTCAGCAGCTCTTTGCGAATGCTCTGTTTAGCACCTTCGAGTCGCTTCAGCATACTTTCGCGAGTCTCGCTGACTCGAGGCGACTGAAGATAGATAGCAAATTGAGCGGCGTTCAATTCCAGCGATTTCGAAACCTGATCCAGCCCTTTCTGGGCAACCCACGCCTGCAGAATTGCCAACAAGTCTTCTTCACCCAGCGCGTCCAGCTTGCCTTCGGTCAAGGTCGCGAGTTTCTCGGGAGCAATATCGAAAATTGATGTCGTGCGGTTACTCCACTCCTGCTGCAACCGCTGCTCCATGAGCGCAGACAACTCTGCGGCAGAGGAAGCTACGTCATCCTGAAGACCTAACGAATTCTTCGTATACGACCACAGGACTGAGTGGAGTTGGTCGGCCAGAATCTCGGGTTGATTTTCGGCGATCGTCTGTTCCATTTCGTCCGAAAGCCCGGAGAGCTGCGCGACGGCGAGCTTCTTTAGCGACTTGACTCGCTGAGTTGAACTGCCATTGAGGAACATTGCCACTGTCGCACGCGGCATGTGCTTGCCGTCCTGACCGGAGAACAAACTCACCAGCATCTCTTTCCCGAGCGATTCAACTTCTTCAGGGGAAGCCAGAGCGTTCTTCATCTCAAGGGCCTGCGTCGGCAGCAATTCTCGCTCAACAAGATGTTGAAGGTCTGCCTTTGTCAGGTGCTGATTCAGCAACTTCACGGCCTCGTGCCAGTTTTCGCTTGCGAGGGCTTCGAGAAATCCGCGCGATGTTGGCGGAAGATTGGCTAATTGGCGGAAGGACGTGGTCATGTGGGCTAGAACCTGTTGTACATCTCCACCCGTTAGCAGTTCCGGCAAGTGTTGTAATGCAGGATGCTGTACCGACAGCTCTTGCACGGCATGCTGCGTGGCTTGATCTTGAATCGCCGCCAGTTTGCCGGCCAGATCCGCAGTGGTGGGCATAAATGGGGTATTCTTCACCAGTTCATCAACAGTGGTCTTCAGGAGGCTTTCGCTCAGACGCTGAAATAACCTGTCGCTACGGTTCTCCAGTAAATCTGCCACTTCTTCGGCAGTCAGCTGGACCTGGGCTGCCAGCTCGGGAATTGCATCCGCCAATTTGTCGGAAGCCGCGATCAGCCTCTGCAGCTTTTGGAGAGTCTGTGCACGTTGCGGATCAGCCACACCCTTCCGTTTCAGTTCATCCGCAACGTCATTGATCATCTGATCCAGCTTCGACCGCAGGTAGTCTTGGATGACTTCCGGCCCTTTTTCCAACGCAGAAATGAGTTCGCTTTCCAGTTTTACAGAGGCAGCCGCCCGGGCTCGAAGCTCACGTTTCAGGCTGGCGACTGCGGCAGTGCGGTTCACTGCGCCCTGTACGACGATGTTGTCCATCACTTTTTGAGTGAGCAGTCCCGCCTGGACGATTCGCTGCCGTGCGTCAGTGGGAAGTTGCTCCAGCCGAGTCAGGGCATTCTCGTAATTAGCCTTGGCCAGATCGGAAAACAGCTGTGCATCGATCCCTTTTTGTTTGAGCAGCGCCTCGCCTTCCAGTTTCGCCCGAGTTGTGACAATCTGCACGATTTCATTCGTCTGTCCTTGCAGCAATGCTCCGGACAACTGGCCAGCATCGGGGCCGAAAGCGACTTCCAGTTCTCTTGTGAGAAATTTCGTTCCGACTTCGGTCGGCCATTCGGAAAGCGGCTTATCCAACATCTCCGGGCTGAGCGGTGTTCTGGCTGCCAGTTCCTGCTGGAGTCGATTTTTCACCAGCATTTCCATCGCTTGTGTCGCGGCTTCGGGAGTCTGCGCCTGCAATACAGCTCGCAGGCATTCCCGATCGGCCCCCAGAACTGCGGCAGATTTCTCGATCGCCTGGTTGCGCAAACTGTCGACAAGCTGCAGTCGCCCCTCCGGAGTTGCCAGTTGGCTGCTCAGGTTCGGGATGCCAACGGCTTTTTCCAGTTCTGCTTGCGCGGCCGTTCTGGCTTCCTCGACGGCCTTCTTACCAGCATCCTCAAAACGACCAGCCGCCAGATCTTCGATAAAGCTGCCGGGCAGATGCAGTTTTTCTTGCACCCAGGACCTCATCTGGCTGAGCGCTTCTTCCTTACCGCGCTGGACGGACCGATCAACGACGTTTTGCAGCGAAAAATTGTCAGGAAGATGGCGCAGGGATTTGAGCGTATCGAGCGGAATTCCCGTCTTCTCACTGACGAGCTTCAAACCCTCCTCCGTCAATGTCTCGAGACCTTGGTTGACCAGATGGTCCAAAGTGGCTTCGATTCCCTTCTCCATCAGTACGTCGAGCGCGGCGTCGAGCTGATTTAACGCCGGGCCCAGGAGTGCAATCAGCTTGTTGTAGTCGTTAGCGAGATCCTTCAATTCCTGCGGGGTAATTTTGTTAGCGAGCTGTTCCAGGGCATCGGCAATGTCTTCGAATAGTTTCGGATCGAGCAGATACGCCAATTCCAGAATCTTCCGCGCCAGCTCTTCGACACCCAGGTACTTCGCCAACGACTGAAAGATCGCTCGCAACAGGGGCATGTCACCCGGGAGAAAACCTCCACCCGCACCATCGCCGCCGGACGATTTGGCATTGGGATCCCCGTCTTCGCTCCCCTCAGATCTGGACCCGTTCTCTACTGGCTTGCCTTCCTGAGTCGCCTCATTCGCGGTATTGCCGGCCGGCGTGTTTTCCCCGGGCGTCCCGTTGGGGCTCGACTCCGGAGATTGCTGATCTTGCGGAGGCTGGTGCTGTCCCGGGGAGTGACGAGTCTGCGACATCGCGGCATGGGACCAATGAGTTGCATCAGCTTGGGACGGAACACTGCTGTTTTGGTCTGATGGAGCCTCTGCCGTCGTAGCGTTGTCTGTTGGCGGGCGAACCGCCATTTCAGACATCTCCGCCAGCCACTCGCGAGTCACTTCGGGGGGTAAGGTCGCCGGTTTCTCTCCCAGCAGCTTGTTTACTTCGCGATCAATGACAGCCTGATGATCGTCCACATTGGTCAATCCCCATTGCGAGGTCAATTGTTGAAAAGCTGCAGTGGAATCGGCGGCGTTCGTCGCGGCATCGAGTGCCTTTTTCACCGCTTGATTCGTTCGTTCGATCACAATCTCGTCCGCAGCCTGATTGAGCAACGCCAGCGCATCCGTGCCATTGAGGCCTGTGACCGCTGCGGCATCAAACCGTTGAATTAACTCTGGAGAGGCAGACGGCAACAACCGGTTAGTGTTGGATTGGACAATCCGTGCCAGTTCCACCGAAAAGCCGAACCGTTCAAGGTCTTCCAGTTCGTAACCAGCCGGCAACAGCGATTCCATCGTGCGGATCGTCAGACTTTTCAGCAGAAGTCTGCGCGATCGATCGTTTGAGACTTCGTGAACAAGGTGCCGTACATCCAGACCATCCTGGTTCAATGCGTCGCGCCAAAGCGCGGCAGACTTGCAGACGACGGCCTGCTGGCCGAACTGACATAAAACGGAACGAATGATTCCTGGCGAAATGTCTGTCCGCCGCACGGCTCCACCGGAACGTTCGACGATATTGCTGGCCACATGAAACCCGAAGGCCTTTTCCAGCAGTCGCTGCAACGCCACCCACTCCTGAAACGTCGCGCCGTGTCGCGACCACCGAATCGCGTCTTCACCGGAATACTTACCCAGTGCCTGCGGATCGCTGTTGAGGAATTCAGCGATCTCCTGCAGTCCCCGATTGACTTCTTCGTCGGTCACCTCCGGAGCCGGTTTTGTCGAAGTCATCCACTTGAGATACTCTGAGACCACCGCCTCCTGGACGACCACACGAATCATGGAACGTTCGGGTACCGGGACAGCCGGTCCACTGGTTCGACACCGCGTCATGGCATGTCGAAGCAGTGGTCCGAAGGACGATTTGGCATCGCGTCCTAGTTCCCGAAATTTCAGTTCGTCAAGAAATTCTTTGGTGACGATCGCAGCCGCAACTTCATAGGCATGGCTACCGCGCATCGCCTGGTGCAATAACCATGTGCGTCCTGCCAGAGAGAATGCCGCTTTCGCTCGAGCGGCCTCGTCAGGGAACGGAAATGATGCAAGCGTCTCAAGCTGCGCGCGAAACTCCTCTCGAAGCGGTTGCCCGATGCCGGCCTTCTTAAAAATGTCCTGCGACAGATCGTGAAATACCTTCCATTTTCCTGGCAGCGGCGACAGCTTCAGTTCTTCCGCTGTCCAACTGCTTCCGATCAGTTGTTCTCCAATCGCATAGGCCAGCTCATCAAAATCAACAGGAGACAAAACCTGCTGACCCGAAAACGCGATCGCACGGTTTCCGGTCCAGCCGCCCTGTTCGCGTTGCGACATGGCGGCACGCAGTTGGGCAATCACGTTCTGGTCCGATGGACGTAGCGGATGGTTGCCGCGCTGCAAGACCTCGATCCAGCGCAAAGATTCCAGCAATTTTGTGTCCACGCCCAGCGCAGAAGCCACGAGCTTCCCGGGGGTGTCCAGCAGTTTTTTTGTTTCTGCGGCCGAATCGACCATCCACGGAAAGACGAATGCCGTCTGAAACGGGCCTTGGCGATTTCGTAGCTTCCGTAAGAGCGTTTCCAAGATGGATAGCGTTCTCGGGGCCTCATCATCCTGCTTGATGGGGCCGAAGAAGACAAAGTAGTCCTGGACGTAGTAGACGATATACAAGCCCGCTTGTGCCGGTGCCTGTGGAGAGGCCTGCACGATCCATCGCATCACCAGATCGTTGCGTTCGGAGTCATCCAGTTCTTCTGGGACAGGTACACCCGCTGTCGCGGCCCGGCGGCGGGCCTCAGCGACAGCCTGATCGAGCGCGGATGTTTCGGTGAACCGTTCAAAGTCCGCGAAGATTTGCGCCTGCGACGCCGCGACACAGTAAACCGTTGCGGAACTCGACTCGGTCTCTGCGAACAGGAGCATGGGCATCCCCTGAATCACAACCATGCTCAATAAGAGGTACTTCATATTATTCTCCTTGCGTGGCCTTCAGATAGAAGTCGCCGCGGAAACGTTGATTATCTGCCTGATGCTTCCCAGGCTCGATCACAAAATCGCTCGCCTCAGGCTGGACAGATTGGGCATCGGTGGACAATTTTAAGTCCGGAAGTGGGAGTGCGATCAGCTCGCCGTTCCAGCGACCAGTGACTCGCACGAAAGCGTCGACCAGCAGACTGGGACCATCGGCCACTGGTTCCTCTGAAGCAGAGTCGCCGCCGGAAGATGGCCCGCTGAATAATTTATCCGCAATCAGGACGATCGCATGCAGGCGCACACGCTGATTGAGACGAGACACATCGACTCCCTGTTCCTTCAAGATGACCTCGAGTTGTTGCTCCATCGGTTTATCATCGGGCCGATTCCCGAGTCCGTCGCCAAAGACGATAATGGTCGTCGGCTCTTGCGACTCGGCCGCATCGCCGAAGGCGCGCGTGAGCGCCCCGAGCAAGTCTGTTCCCCCACCGCCCACTTGATCCGTAAATTGCGGGCCTCTCCGGAGATTGGGCTCATAGCGTTTCCAGAGGTTATTCGCGACCTGGAAGCGCGGATTCTGAGTTGGATTGCCCGAATCTCTCGAAGTCCGGAGTGGATCGGGATTCAAAGCCGTCCAGGCAACAAACACGTCGTGTCGACTGTCGAAGAGACTCACCTTTACGTGTGAGATTCCCAGTTGATCGCGAATCAGCAGTGTCTGCAGCATGCGACTCGACACCAGCAACCCATCGTTGATGACCGAGCCGGAAAGATCGACGACAAAGTGGACCCGTCCGCTGAGAACTGGAAGACCAGTCACACTGGACATCCAGCGGTCCCGGACTGCCGCCAACTCCAGATCGGCCTGCTTCTCCAGTTGTTGCGCTTCGTCGAGCAGTGCCGCTTGCAGATCGAACACCGTCTGCGCGGCCGATGCGGGCAAGGATTCCGGCTCCTTCAGGACGTGAATCAGCAACATGATGCAAAGCGCATTGGCAATCACGTCGATTTGTCCCACTGGTGCTACCTGCCATCGACGCCGACGTCGAGTCATGATCGCTCCTCCAGATTCGAACGGAAGACCATCCATCCTTTGGAACTGAGTGAAGTGCGGACGGCCCAGTCCCGGAAGCTGCGATCATCCGCACAACCGTAGATCCAGCCCATCAACCGGCCGTTGAATGTCTGCGACAGGGGAACAGTCTGGCCATCCTTGACGACCAGCATCACGGCCGTCACGGCGGCGTCCGTGGTCGGCACCGTCTTCACTATCTCTCGGAACCGATTCGGGAAGCCTGGAGGACCAGCTTCCATCGCACGCAGGATGTCACATGCCTCGACGATCTGTCGGCCTGTGAGCAATTCATTTTCGGCAGCCGCAATTTCCAGCTTCTGTTGCGTGGTGACGATGTCGAGATGGGTCAATTGCCGGCAACCGAGCAGCAGTTCCTGCAATCGGTCCAGAGCGGCGTGCCGCAACGGGCTGTCGGCCAGTCGCGAGTCGTAGAACACGATGACCCTGCGGAGGCTGGCTTGCGGACGCAATCTGGATTGAAGCTCTGCGTCGCCTGGAATCGGTCGTATTGTCGCGGGCAAAGTCGCAGCCACACGAGACAAGGCTTGTACGTTGTTCCAGTGGTCGTGTGCCGCAGCCACCTGCGCGGCGATTTCCTGTCTCTGTTGATCAGTGACTGTTGGACTGTTCTTCGCCGGGGGCTGTGTCGCCATCGTGCGCATCGCCACCGTGACGACGATCAACCCCAGGAGGCAGGCCAGAATATCACCCATCGCTGCCAGGGTGTCCTGGGACGCGATGGCACTGCGACGGGTTCTCAGCATGCTGTCGCTCCACTGTCTGGTGCGTTGAACAGTGGCGTCGCGGGAGCATTGATCGGAATGGAAGTCCCGTCCGAATCTGGGTTTGCCTCATGAACTTCAGGCTTCGAAGGTCGAGGTTCGGGGTCGATCCATCCGGCCACTTTTGACCGCCATTGCCGTTCCAGCTTGAAGAAGCGGCTGCAGGCTCGCATGAAGATCGAGGTCATCAGATCAACTGCGACGCTCATGGCGTTGCACGCAGCTCGGCCGATGGCACGCAACGGGGAAACCATCCAATGAACCCACTGGGCGGCGGCTCGCATTGCGGATGGAAAGCCGGCCAGCCAGTTCCAGACTCGCAGTTGCCAGGCTGGCGACATCACTGGTTTCAATGGGCTGCAAGTGAGTGCTGTGGACGGCATCACATTTAGAGCCACGACCAACTGCTGCTGCAGTCGATCGATCCGAATAGCGAAGAGGTGTTGAAGCAGAACGATCGGGGCAGCCAACAGCAAGGCGACTAGGGACGAATCGAAGGCGATCTGGAGATAGGCGATCGTCGCAGAGAGGTTCTTCGGACTATCCGATACTGAGAGAGCTCCCGCAAGCCCCCTGAGCGTACCGACGAACCCTACCGTCGGCAAAAACCAGACCGCGTACGCCGCCAGCGTCAGGCGCTCATGCTTCTCCAGGTATGTCAGTGCCCGCTCGCCAGCCGCGTCGGCACTCGCGTGAGCTTGGGCAGGATTCTTCTGGACGGCAGTCACCATCAGATCGACCGCCGCAGAGCGTTCCGGCGTCTGAGCGAGGGTATCGATGTCGACATTGCCGCCACTTTCCAGTTGGGCGACAAATTTCTGAGCAAACTCAATCTCTCGAGACGCGCGCTGCAGACACGGTATCAGTGCCAGGATCATGGCGAAGGCAACGATGACGCACACCAGTTGCTCGGTCGCGAACAACATCGAAGCGGCTCCACGTGACAATTTTAACGAAGCGATCTCGACTCGAGATGGACCATCGAGTTCATTTGGGTCTTGGCTTGCCCATTCCTCCTCGGATGTTTCTTCAACGGCGCGATTGAAGACTCGAACTCGATCTTCCCAGATCGCGACCCGCTCGATTGCCGCCAGCGGATTGATCGAGGGAAACATGCCCTGCACCGGCGGTGGCACCAGGGGAATTGTCTTGAGCCCCGTCTCCCGCTGGAAGGCTTTCGTGATATGGGATGCGACGTTTTTATAGCGGCTGACGAGTCGCTCGTAGCGTTCTTTCAGTTGCGCCGCCTGCTGCTCGACATAACGGTCCGCCAACCACGGATAGATCACCGACGCGACCACGGCGACGTCGACCAGATACCACCCGAGAGAACACGTCGCACGAAAGCGGCGGCGCAGCAATTGGGGTTCTGTCATGGAGAAGACCCTGATTAGAAGAGGGGATGGAAATCAGGTGTGGGAAATACCGCTCCGAGGCATGCACAAGTTGGAAATCTCGCCATGCCTCAGAGACAGTCAATTTCCGGTGAATTTGAGAGATGAGAGCGAAACGACAGTTCTACTGAAGCTGCTTCTCGAGCCAGTGAATCCCCTTGACGGTATTCAACGAGTCGTACGTCTTCTTCATCTCATCGAGCTTAGAATTAGCCGAGCGAACCCAGATCTTGACTTTCGGCCCCACCTTCTCCACGACGAACGTGCAGCCTTCCGCGGTGCCGGTCTTTGCCAGTTCCTTCGCCGCGACCGCTTCACAACCGATGGCCACCTTGCAGGCGACAGGATTGCCCGTTGTCACGCAGCCAGCCATCGCTCCCTGGCAAACCAGTTCCACGCTAATCTCGGCGGCCAGGACACAGCCTTCGCTTGCGGCTTCGACGGACGAAACTCCGCTCAAAATGCTGATTGCCAGTGCAGCAATGCCTGCACGAGTGAAATGAATACTTCGACACATCGATCGGACTCCTGCTGAATTTAAGGTCGCCAAGAAACAGATGGTGCTGTTTCGCCACCAGTAAGGGACGGCTCAAACGCAGAAGTCCGGGGAATTTTCACAGCCAGGCAGAAATTTCAGATTTTTTTGGGGCGGCTTCGCGAATCGCAGCGGGAACGAAACAGCCGGAGCAGTCGAACTTGCTGCTTTCTGTAGCAGCCATTTGTGCAATGTTGCGCAAGACCTGGTCGGCAGCATCGACGGTCCGGCGGTGAAAATGTGCCTGCTGAAATCCGAACCTGTCTGGCATCCCTCTCCTGGCTGCCAGATTCAGCGTCCAGCGATCGTATTCCCCTTGTTGAGTTGCAAGCTGTCGCTCGACAGTTCGTAACGCCAGCGGCAGAAAACTGGCAGGGATGCCGCCAGGCAACTGCGGCGATTGTTCGAGCAAGGCGGCAAATCGATTCTCGAATGCATGATCATCCGGAACGTCAGGAGTCCTCAAGACGCTCGGCATGTGAATGTAGACGAATCGATTGTTGCCGAGGGGGATGATCTGATCCGCAAATGCGACGACGATCAGGTCCACGCCCAATTCACGGTACGTTCGAATCAGAACCGCCAGAAACCTCCAGGAGAACGCCGGATCCTGAAGCGATCCCGATTTGAGATCGTGGGCATCCCAGGCCACAATCACGAGTTGCCGCCCCGGATCGAACACCGGTTGGCGTGCCTGCCCTCGCGGCAGAAAGGCCCTGGGCAGGACACCCTGGCGGAGTTCGAGCATGCTGTTCACTAACCGGATATGGCTCAGTGTCGAGCCGATGCGGCAAGGCATGTGGCTCGCGGTACCGGGCAGCAGTCCTTCCGCTTTCGTCTGGAAACAACGCGAATAGGCTCGTTTGAGTTCGACCATTTCGCTGCGTTGCATGTCCTTCTGCAAACGCTGCAACCTCGGGCCGGGACTTGAAGGTGCAGAAACCCTCAATGGCAGCGTCATCACGGGCATTTCACGCAAAGGCGCGTAGTCTTCGGTGGCTATCGCCCCCCCGCGCAATTGATCTGCAAGTTGACGGAAGTCGTCGTGGTTTCCGAGCAAAGGGATATCATTGTTGGCCTCTAATTTTACGCCGCCAATTTCTGCGGCAACGTCCAGAGTACACAACGCCAGCGACTTCCATTGGATGGCCGGATAAGTTTCCGGTCGTTCGAAACGAAAGCGACCTGCGACGTGTTCGTATAACTGCGGCGCTCGGCGCATCAGTTGGCGATGAGCCTGCAATCCGGCGCGGAGTCGCAGCGCCGGCGTCAACTGCTCAGTTCCAGTGATGTGATCCCGAATGGTGTCCCGCATCGTCAACATGGCGGCACCGACGAAAACATCGCGCATTCCCGCCCGCTGAGGCTGGATTGCCACCGTCCGTGAGTCAAAGAGCACCGTCGTGGGATCGACAGCTCTCGGTTCTAACAGGACTCTCACATCCTCGCCGGTGACCAGCTTTGCCGCAAGCGTGAGGAATCGTTCGTTTTGACGAGAATGCAACATGGCGGACATCACTCCTCTACAACGAGTTGTCGCAACTTCAGCGCCTCGTGCACGTCTTCGTCCAAGACAAACTGATTGATCAGTGCCGTCTCGACTGCCTGGGATTCTGGCACGTTCAAGGCCAACAGGGCCGCGAGGTGTCGGGCTGACCGGATGGTGAGCATGACCTTGACGCTGTTATCCTGACATTCTTCGTCAACCGCTCGACTGATGGCATCAAAATGGTGCATTGCCCGTTCGATCTGTGCGCAGTCCGGCACAACAGTTTGTCTCAGGCTGTCGTCGATTGGCGATTCCGCCGAGAACTCGGTGCGGGACGGAGCGACTTCTTGGCGCAAGATTTCTAGAATGGCCTGACTGTTGAGCGGCGGTGCCACCAGGATGAGAAAATCGCTCAATAACGCTCGCAGCCCCTCGGCCCGGGCTCCGCGACAGCGCAGGCTTTCGGGATTGCTGGTGGCGATCAATCGAAAATTGGCACGGATTTTGAGCCGCTCCTTAGAGTAGGGATTGTGAGCGACCGATTGTCCCGAACGTAGCTTTAGCAACTCCGCTCGAACTTCGATTGGAATCAAACCGAAGTCGTCCACAATCAAAACCTGATTGTTCTTCAAGGCGCAGGCGAGCGGACCGTCAACAAAACCAGTTTCTAATGCTGATATCGTGGGGTGTCCCCAGAGATGCAACAGATCGGTCGTCGGGTTGCCTTGCAGGAATTGTGGATCTTGTCCCGTGAGACGCCGGGCGAGATGCCACGCCAGATGCGATTTGCCGGCTCCCGGTAGCCCTATCAGCAACGTCAGTCGGCTGATTCGAACAGCCGCATGTGCTAGTCGATGCCACGGTTGTTCCACTAGACAGTTCGCCTCATGCATACCGAACGGCCTTCCACGGAGTTCAGTCGAGCCTGAAAAACCGGAAAGTGGTTGACGCACCTCCCTTACAGGGAAAGGGACAGCTCCTGGGCGGATCGACGGGACAAAATTCATAAAAAATCGAACGAGGAACGCTGCCGTGACGTTATTCATTACAGGGCAAAGAGATGCGACTACAGCCTTTTTAAGGCTTGTCTGCTGCTTCTGGGAAGCTACGATTTGCTCCGGAACCCGTCGCTGGATTTCTTAGAGTTCCCGACCCGCTTGCTCTGTATCATGGAGCGGACATAGATCCGCAATCTGGAAGTGTGTCCTGCAGCGACTCAAATTCTCTTGCTACGGAATTGGTCATATGTCGAATGTGATCGCAGAAACAGAATTGAGCGTTACGGGAAACTGTTCGAGCAACTGCGAAGAACTCTTCCGCCTGAAGCCCCAGAAAGCTGCACGACTCGAAGTATCGGAACTCGAGTTCCGGGATCTTCGCGAAGCGGTTCGGAAGGTAGTCCCCGCTTGGTTGTTGCGGCACCACAGTGCGACCAGCATCGCGACTCAGACCTTTGTGGATCTTGCCGCTGATCCGCTGCAATTCCCTGAGTTTCAGGCGGCCCTGCAAGAGTCGGACAAAGAGGCAATGCTCTGGATCTGGAAGAAGTCGGTCTTCCGCGTCCGCGACCGCCTGAAGCAACGTATCAAACGCCGACGGGATCAGACGGGACTCTGCGACCTGCTTCAAAATGCGGATGGCGGAGATCTGACGCCGGAATGGGAGGCCGTGCTGAACGAACTTCTGGATGAAATCGAAAATCACATCACAAACAGTTCGACTCAGTCTTCGGATTTGATGAGAAGGACGGCCTTCGTGTTCCGGAAGCTTTATGTTCCTTGCCTCGTCGACCTGAGAAATACCGGACCGTCACGCCGGAGCATTGCGACGTTGGCGGGTTGCAGCGATGAGATGGCCGAACGCATTCAGGCTCGCATCAAACGTGCCATCCGGGATGTCTGCGACAACCAGTAATTCGGGTCGGCCTGCGGGCAAATTCACATTTAGACCACTCTATGAACTGTGGCCTGGAATGTTGCAGTCGCGATTGCGGCGAAAATGTCAGGCAACTACGTTCCCTTTGTCAGGTCGGCGATGAATTGCTTCCTGCAATGGCACCAGTCTGGACGGCAGAGAGAAGGCGTGGCCAGACTCCCTCCCTCGTTCACATTGTGCCAGGCCTGGCACGCCGAGGCTCCTGCGGCGAAGCACTTCTTCCTGGGTTTCCACCGAACTGGGCTGCAAAGCTCGACGGTATCTGTCGACACGTTGTCGCACAAGATTCCGCTGTCGACCGCACTGCAATCGAACGTTGGCGACGCCTGGGAAGTGGCGGGCGAAGTCGACGACGAACTACTGGACCAACTGGATCGCTCTTGGTCTCTTGGGTTGGAAACTAATTGGCAGGACTTTCTGCTGTCAAAGACGGATCCCCGTGTGCAGGATCATGCGTTTCTTGTCTGCAAGATCGATCTGGGCTGGCGAGTAAAACGCCTGGCCAGTCAAGCCGGGCCCATTTCCGAACGGTCCATCGTCGTCGAAGTCTATGCAAACGGTTCCCGGGCACCGTTGTGTGATCGCGCGATTCAGCAACTGATCGCCTGCGAGTTCGTGCGCCGGTGGCAATGTGGTCTGACAATCTCGTCTCAAGAATTTCGTGCCGGCGTCCCTGCACCTTGGCAGCCGCAACGGCTTCAAACCGTCTGGAATTGTTCGGCCTGCGGACACGAGGACATCCCTTTTCAAGAGTCGGAATCCAGCGGTCAATGCCCCGCATGCGGGAGGACGTTTCCACAGGAAGCCATCTTCCAGCGAGGAACTTACTGGCACGAGTCGAATGCGCCGTTGTGGCTGCGCACATCTCTGGTGCGCCCGCCCGAACCATTCGGCAAGCTGGGGACATTCGGGTGTGCCTATCTACTCCAGGATTGTGATGCCCACGCGCAGCCGACGATCGTGAAGGTGCTGCATCCTCACTGGTGCAATGACGAGGTCGTCCGGCTTCGATTTCAGCAGGAATCGCTGGTGCTGTCCAAACTCGACGGCCAGGGAACTCCCTCGCTGATCCGTGCGGGGCAACTGCCAGATGGCCGTCTTTACGCACAGATGCAGTGGATCGATGGAGAGGTGCTGGCCGAGGAGACGCTTCCGGCTGACTTTCTGACCTTATTCGATCGTCTTGAGGAGTTGGCCAAAGCCGTCGCGGTGGCGCACGATGAAAACATCATCCATCGAGATTTATCTCCCTTGAACGTTATCATCGAGCGGCGACGACTGGAAACGATCGTACTCGATTGGGGGCAATGCCGCTTCCTGAAACACGATGCTGATACTGAGACAGGTTCCATTGCGCCGCAGAAATCACTGCCGGTTTCCACAGCGACCGAGTCGGGACAACGGATGGGATCGCGCGGCTTTCAGGCACCGGAACTGTTGGTGGATCCGGCCGCTGCCCAAGCGAGCGCCGACGTCTTTTCGCTCGGCTCCTTGTTTCTTTATGCTCTTACTCAGAAACGAGTCACCGCATGGGGGCCGCACGAATCACTAGATACACCGAATCAAGAATCCTTGAGCGAGGTCAAATCCTGGTTTCAATCGGCACGGCAACATGGCGCGTTAGTGGACGAACGCGAGTTTCTCGACTTGTGCGAAAAGTGCATCAACTTCGATCCCCTAAAGCGTCCGACCACGGCCCGACAAGTCGTTGAACGCATGGCAGAACTGAAGATTCTGCGACAGCAGCGGCTTAGTGTACTCCCGGCATTGAGGGCGCGGAATCGGCTCGCTTGGGCTTTGTTGGGAGTAACGTTCACGTCCGCTCTGCTGGTGGCAACTCTGCTGATAATTCGACAGCGCGAATCGGAATCTCATCTGGCACAGCAGACAGTCCATCTGGAACAAAAGCAGAAGCTGCTGGAACGACAACAGAAACTATTAAAACAGCAGGAAGTCCTGACAGAAAACAACAGGCGGATGGCAGAGGACAAAACCAGAGAGGCAGAGAAAGCGAACGCATTTTCCAATCTCTTACTAAATATGTTCAATTCAGCGGAGCCGATGGGGCTTGAAGGATTCGGTCTGCGAGAGCCCGGCGAAGCCGTTGCCCAGCTTGATGTAGCTGAACTTTTGCGTCGAGTGGCAAAGCGTACTCTCTCCGATACGACCATGCCTGCCGAAGCTCGAGCCAGCATCATGGACAGCGTGGGGAATGTGTTGCGGGGACTGGGAAATGATCCGCTCGCCGCCGAACTGCTGCTGGCAGCGGAGTCGATTCACAATCAGCCAGAACTGAAACTCTCCCTGCGAGACCAGATATTACTGAAGTTTCACCTGGCCATTCTCTACCATAGCCGGCAATCGGTTCAGCAAGCGGAGGATTATTACAAGACGACCCTAGATCTGCTGGAATCGGAACGAGACAGCGAACTGCAAAACCAAGTAGAATTCCGATACGCTTGGCTGCTCGCGGAAACACGAAGGCCCGAACTGGCATTGCTGATGTTCGAGCGAATCCACAAAGATTCCCTAAGTGCGTTGGGACCGAATCATCCTCAGTCACAAGCCGCTGAAATTGGCGCGATTGTGACGGAGCTCTCTTACGGAGGAAATCCTACTGATATCCTGAAGCGATTGACTTTGATATCAGAGCCGCAGTCTTTAATGGTATCGGTGATGCTAGCCTATCTGCCAGCGAGCGTCGCCCGGAGGCAACGCCAGTATTTTTTTGCGAAACCTGCATACGAAAATCTGCTGAAATGGCTACGCAACCGTGTGCCGCCGGGACATCCCCTGCTGGGGCTTCTTCTGGGTGACATGGCTGGAATGTATCGCGAATGCGGCGAGACCGAGCGGGCCTTTGCACTGGCTGAAGAAGCCCGCAAGATCGCCAAAAACACCATTCCGACGCATCCGCGGTCTCTCGAGCTTTACAATGGACTGGCCGACGAATACGAACGGCAAAGCGACTACGCAAAGGCATTGGAAGTCGCTTCTGAGTTAAAGAACAACCTGATACGCCGCGACTCAGAGGAGCTTTCACAACAGCTCAAGTCAACGGACGAGCGGATTCTTCGCCTTGAACGTCTACTGAAGTCTGGCTCAAGCACGAATTGATTTTTCCTTTTCCCCAAAAAGACTGGAACTCGCTTTTTACAGGTCAAGAGTCAATTTTTCGCCTTGCTCCAGTCCGCCGGACGATAGCTAAAAAAAGACCAACCGGGAGGTGGCCGCAAGGCCACCTCCCGTCAGCGGCTTTTCGGTCTGGTACTCAGCTACTCAGCCTCCCACGCACAATTCCCCCGCCAGCAGATTCAGGGTTTGATCGGGGGCGACCGGCAGTCCGCGGAGCCCGCGGGTGAATTGGTGCAGCATCAGGCCGGCGGCGATCTGGGCGGTGTAGATCGTGCCCCGGGCGGCGCAGCGGCCGGGTTGGGCCTCGGACTGCGCGAACAGGGTCCGGGGATAATGCTGCCGCCCCTGCTCCTCGGCGACCGTCAACACCCGGATCACTTCCCCCAGCATTCGCCCATCGATCCAGCAGCGGCAACGGTCCTGCACCGACCGCCAGATCGCTGCGCGACTGGAGATGCTGTCGACGCAGCAGAAGACGACGTTGTGGACGATTTGCGTCGGCCGAAACCGTTCCGCGATCACGTCGATGACCAGCGCTGGCTCAATTTCCAACACCGCCGCCCGCAAGGCAGTCACCTTGGGCTGCCCGCAGTCGGCCGCCCGATAACCTTGGGTGGTGACGTTTGACGGTTCCACCACGTCGAAATCGATCAACTGCAGCCGCGTGCCCCCCCCAGCGACGCCAGTTGCAGCGCCACCTGTCGGCCGATGGCCGCGACACCAATCACGGTCACACCCAGGGCCAGCATTCTCTCTCGCGGCACCAGCTCTCCCTGCCGCTCAAAGCGTTCCGTGAGGATGATTTTCCCCCTTTCTTGATTGTGGGTCTGTCATCTGAGTTCTGATGGCAGGCTCCGCTGCCCCCGCCAGATCGCGCGGTCTGACCTGACGGCGTCGGAGGGAAGCGATGCCGGTTAACTCTGCTTCCGACGCCAACGAAGAGCGGCCTGTCTCTATCTCTTCCCCGAATTCCAATCCGGCCCACGCGTCAGTCATCGGCCACACGCAACGGTCATACTCGGCCTCCCAGGCGGCGTGATCACTGGCGGAAAATTCCCCCGCATAATCGACCCCCAGCCTCAACTGCTGTTGGCCCCGCGGTCCGATCTGCCATTGGAGCCGGGCATAGCTGGCCCCGTGGCGGGCCACGCTGCCCATCACGGCCCAGTCGCACCGTCCAAATACTCGCTGAAAAGTCTCTTCGTCGACAGCACTCGGAGTCGGATCGTGCCCTGGATGGGTATGCAGCCAGATGCGGCCGCATTGTTCCGGCCGCCGTCCGGCATCGATCTGCTGGTCAAAGAAATCCGCCACCGCCCGATCGTCGAAGGCCACGGTGACCGCCGTCGTCTGCTGCGCAACCAGCACGAAGTCTTCGACCAGGAGCAGGTCAGCGTTGGCAGAGATTCCGAAGCCGCCGATCTCGGTCTCACCCCGATCCCGCAGCCAGAGCAGCTTGGCCCAGGCCGCGGGCGTGAACCGGAGCCGCGGGGTCTCGGGTTTCTGGGAACGTCGACGAAGCATGCTCAGACTCCTCAGTCAGACAGGAGGGACAGGAAACGCCGCGGTGCTGCGCGGACGGCGGCCGGCAACGGAGGCAATGCCGTGTGTCACAGTCCTCGCACGGGGTGGAACACCCAGCACAGCAGGAACGGGAGCAGCGGTCGCAGTGTTGCACGCAGCCGTCACAGAGCGCGTCACCACACAGCTCACACAGCGACAGTTCGTCCTGGCAGATGCTATCGCCACAGGCGTCACAGCGGACTCCGTCCAAGTCCGCGAGGGCCACGTAGGGACTGCTGGCGTTGTAGGTCTAAAGCACCTGGCGGACGATCACGAAGTGATCGCACAGCCGTCCGGAGCGCAGTGCCTGCTGGAGTGGCAGCGCCGCATCCCCTTCGCAAAGAACGTCCTCCAGGACGCGGGGATGTGTGACATCGTTCCGTGCGGCGGGACGCCGGGGTTCCAGCGCCACGACCTGCAATTCGTGACTGGTGCCCAGGCGGGACCAGTTCCAGACGAGCTCGAAGGGTCCGAGCGCAAGTTCGTCGAGCACGATGTCCTCGGTGGTTACCGGTCGTGCCTCACCGAAGAGCGGAGAAGTTGCTTGTGATCGAGTTATGCGGCTGGGCCGCACGATGTGCGGTAACGAGCCGTGCCAGTTGAGTAGCGCTGGCCGCTATGGCAGCGTGAAGAGGTCGGGAAAACGGAGACAGGCTCTGCGGGGACGCAACCTGGTCGAGGGATACCCGGCCGCGTCGGAAGGGCGTGGTGGCGGCTCTGGCGACTTTGTTCCCAGAGCCGCCCGGTCTTCACCGAGGTTCTTTCAAGGGTTCTGCCGCCCGGTCCGGCCCAATCCACCAGAGACCGCAATCCGATAACCGCCGCCGCGTCTTACCATCCCTTCTGATGCGGCCATGCCTCCGAAAATCCCGGGGTCTGGGGCAGCGCCCCGGAATTCGCCGTCATCCACCGTGGCTGCAACAGCCAAAGTTCAGTGTTGCGTACACCGCGACGGTCCGTTTTGGTATTTTTGCCGAATCCGTTTGCACATCTATATCACGCGAGATTGCGCTCCCATGTCCGAACCGACGATTGTTTGTCCGCACTGCGATGCGGAAATCAAGCTGACCGAGTCGCTGGCAGGTCCACTCCTCGAATCGACGCGCCAGCTATATGAAAAGAAACTGTCAGACCAAGAGTCACGCATTAAGCAGCGAGAAGCCTCGCTCCAAGAACAGCAAGCGGCGTTGGCCAAGGCTCAGGATGCGATTGATGAGCAAGTCGCCGAGAAGCTGAAGACGGAGCGCGAGTCGATCGCCGCTCAAGAAGCGAAGAAAGCCAAAGCCGCTCTTGCGGTCGATCTGGAGCAACGCTCGCGCGAAATCGCAGAGTTACAGGATGTGTTGAGAGTCCGCGAAGAGAAGCTCGCCGAAGCTCAGAAGGCGCAGGCGGACTTGATCCGCAAGCAGCGGGAGTTAGACGATGCGAAACGGGAATTGGAACTGACGGTGGAAACCCGTGTGCAAGAGTCGTTGACCAGCGTTCGGGATGCCGCCAAGAAGGAGGCGGAGGACGGTCTGAAGCTCAAGGTCGCGGAGAAAGAGCAGACGATTTCCGCCATGCAAAAGCAGATTGAGGAGTTGAAGCGGAAAGCTGAACAGGGATCACAGCAACTCCAAGGCGAAGTTCTCGAACTGGAACTGGAAGGTTTACTCCGCAGCAAATTTCCGACCGACACAATCGAACCCGTCCCCAAGGGGGAATTCGGCGGCGATGTGCTACATCGCATCTGCGGCCCATTGGGGCAGTCCTGCGGGACAATCCTTTGGGAGTCGAAGCGAACCAAGAACTGGAGCGACGGCTGGCTTGCGAAATTACGGGACGACCAGCGGACCGCGAAAGCCGAGCTTGCCATCATGGTTTCGGTGGCTCTGCCACAAGGGTTAGAAACGTTCGATCACGTCGAAGGCGTGTGGGTGACCAGTCACCGGACGGCGATCCCGGTCGCCATTGCTCTGCGTCAGTCGCTGATCGAATTGTCCCGAACAAGACAATCCGCCGAGGGACAGCAGACCAAAATGGAACTGGTTTACCAATACTTGACCGGCCCCCGCTTTCGTCATCGCGTTCAGGCCATCGTCGAGAAATTTGGCGATATGCAGGCCGACTTGGAAAAGGAACGAAAAAGCTGTGGGCCAAGCGAGAGGAGCAGATCCGTTGCGTCATCGAATCGACCGCGGGTATGTACGGTGATTTGCAGGGCATTGCGGGGAAGACATTAGGAGAAATCGAGGGGCTTGAAATGCCACTCTTGGAGGCTCCGCCCACGAAGCCCAACTAATTTCCGACGGTTAGCCCAATGCCTACGTTTCAATCACTGTGGATATTTCGATTGCAACCCGAATGCCGTTACAGGGTGACACATGATCGACACCATTTCTTTGAGCAACACCGCGAGTTATGCGACAGCGCCGGAGACACTGACAGGCTTGTCACAATTCAATTTCATCTTTGGGACCAATGGATGCGGTAAAACCACGATTAGCCGTGTCTTGGCAGATGAAACCCAATTTCCTGGATGCACTGTGACATGGAAAGGTGGAACCAAGCTTCACCCGATGGTCTACAACCGCGATTTCGTAGAAAAGCATTTCGCGCAGTCTGCGGAATTGAAAGGTGTCTTTACGTTGGGTGAGAAGCATGTCGATGCGCTGGCCAAGATTGCAACAGCGACGGTGGAACGAGACGGACTGACTCAAAAGCTTGCAAAGTTGCGTGGATCTCTTCAGGGTGAGGACGGAAATGGGGGCAAACGGGGGGAACAGGCGGTCCTGGAAGCTGCACTGAAGGATCGCTGCTGGGTCCAGTACAAAAAGCATGAGGCAAAACTTAAAGGCGCATTCGAGGGGTATCGCGGAAGCACCGAAAAGTTCAAAGGAAAGATTCTCGGCGAATGGGCATCCAACACTGCTACCCTTCAGCCATTGGCTGATCTCGAACACCGAGCCGGAGTTTTGTTCGACACAACGCCGACGGTCGAGCCTGCCGTCCCTGCGATTACATTCGCTGCGCTGATCGAATACGAGAGTGCTTCGATTCTTAAAAAGCGAGTCGTCGGCAAGGAAGATGTTGACATCGCGGCCATGATTGCGACGCTCAGCAACAGTGATTGGGTCCGCGAAGGGGTCAGCTACTTTGAGGCGAACCAGAGGGTGTGTCCCTTCTGCCAACAAGACACACCCGATTCATTCTCCAAGAGCCTCCGCGCATACTTTGACAAGACGTTCGAGACCGATACGGCCACAATCAAAACGCTGATTGCCAACTACAAGACGGAAGCTGCTCGGTTACAGCAGGACATCGAAGCCATCATCGCAGCCCCGTCAAAATTCCTGGATGTCGACAAGCTGAAACTCGAGAAGGAACTCCTGGACTCAAAGACCTCGATTAACAGCCAGCGTCTGACTGATAAGCAAAAGGAGCCAAGCCGTCAGGTCGAGCTAGAATCTGTCAGCAATGTACGGGACGCAATTACTGCCCTGATCGGTGATGCGAACAAGCAGGTGTCCGATCACAACGCAATGGTGGCCAATCTGGCCGATGAGCGGAAGACGCTGACGGACGAAGTGTGGAAATACCTGCTTGAAGTCGAGCTGAAAGCTGAGCTAGAAGCCTACATGACAAAGCGAGACGGTCTGACGAGCGCGGTTCAAGCTCTCACCGAACGAATCAGGGCCGTCAGCGAGGAGATCGCCACCAAGACGGCCGAGATCCGCGAACTGGAGAAGCAGGTCACCAGCATTCAGCCGACGATTGATGGGATCAACGGCTTGCTGAAATCGTTCGGGTTCCAAGGGTTTTCCTTGGCGAAGGCGGAGAATGGTACGTCGTATAAGCTGGTGCGAGCAGATGGTTCGGATGCGAAGGCCACGTTAAGCGAAGGCGAGCGAACTTTCGTCACGTTCTTGTACTTCTTCCACTTGCTGAAAGGGAGTGACTCGGAGAGTGGGATGAGCACGGACCGGATCGTTGTGTTCGACGACCCGGTGTCAAGTCTTGATAGCGATATCCTATTCATCGTAGGGAGCCTGATCAAAGGGCTATTCGACGAAGTGCGGTCTGGCACAGGACACATCAAGCAGGTGTTCGTCTTGACGCACAACGTCTACTTTCATAAGGAAGTTACGTACAACTCAAAACGCGTCAATGTCGCTATGACCGAGGAAACATTCTGGATCGTTCGCAAGCCCGACCGTAATTCCCGCGTCCAGAAGCACGAGTCGAATCCAATCAAAACGTCTTACGAGTTGCTCTGGTCAGAAGTTAGAAACCCACATCGTTCATGCTTAACGATTCAGAACACGCTTCGTCGCATCCTTGAAAACTACTTCAAGATTCTGGGCGGCATCGACCCCGACAAGATCTGCGGCATGTTCGAGGGTAAGGAAAGACTGATCTGCAAGTCGCTGTTTTCGTGGGTCAACGATGGTTCGCACTATGCGCATGATGACTTGTATGTGTCAGTGGATGAATCCATGGTTGAGTCGTATCTAACCGTGTTCAAGTCGGTTTTCCAAAAAGCCCAGCACGAGGCGCATTACAAAATGATGATGGGCGAAGCTGCGTAGCATTTGTTTCAGTTTGATGTTCGCGTTCAGAGGCAATCGTATGGCCAGCATCTTTTCGAGCTACTCGACCGGCGAGAATCGTGTCACGGCATCAATTCTTGCAGTTCTCCGCTCACTGTCACTGGATCGCATGCAGCGAATTCTCGGCGCATTTCTGGAAGAGTCCGAATTTGAACTGGTGCGATTTTCGAATCAGGTCTCCAGGGGCGGGTCTAGCAGCCCGTTGAAATAATCCGCCCCACCCTTCATGGATTTGACGGGTGTGATAGGGTTTGTCAGCGGCGGGGTGTGGGATCACGGAGGGTCGACGATGGTGATGGGGCGGCGGAAGTCGGAACGGCAGGAGGCGTTGTTCGTGACGGCG
>VFQN01003195.1_pt1 | contig 23918 bp, 21 predicted proteins | sample 3512371 | NCBI WGS metagenome assembly VFQN01 (sample SAMN10412370, study PRJNA504923) | tailings metagenome | isolation source: Replicate 2 from Balatoc abandoned mine | place: Philippines: Itogon, Benguet | collected 2017-08-28
GTCCGCTCGACCCCACCCGATGACCGACCCGACACTAGGCCATCAAGCGCTTGAAAGCACTTCTCCCATGGAAGCGGGGCCGTTGCTTAGGGAGTACCCCTTGGATGAGTCAAAACCATCCCTGTAAGACCACCGTTGACGAAGAACGGACACTCTCGGAGTAGCTGCCCCAATGCTCCACCAGAAAGGCAAAGATCGGCGCTACTCTGAGAGCAGCCATTCGCGGGCCCCATCCCACGAGAGCGAATGGTCAGGCTCCGCATAGACACCCACTATGCGGAGCCGCCCATGCTCAGCGCATTGACATTGTTCCAGGGAAATTGTGGCGAATTGCAGGTGAAGTCGAGAGCGGGGGGCTCGTCACCCTTCATCGCGGATGCTGCCGCAGTAGTTTCATTAAGTCTGTCGGCAATTCTCCACGCGCCAGTTTGACCTGAATGCCCAGCAACGCCGTAATACTCGAAAAGCTCGTGATTTCTCCCGACAGCACCATCGAAACGGCTTGGCCAAACGGCATCCGGCGCTGCTGCAGTCGTTCTTCCGGTTCAGGATGGGGGAGACCGGCCTGCAAACCCCAGGCAACAAAGCACTGCGTACGCCCATCGATGGTGCCGGGGGCTAGGCTGGCGTCGAACAACTGAAGCCAGTGGTCGGCACGATATCCCGTCTCCTCGCTCAGCTCCATTTGAGCCGCTTCCACCGGTGCTTGATCCAGCTTGCAGCCCCCGCCGGGGGCTTCCCAGGTGAATCGGTCGACGACGTAGCGATACTGGCCGACCAGAGTTGTGCAGCCTTCGTCATCGATCGGGACGACGCTGACGCCGAATGTCCTCATCCTGATGCTGTTGTAGACGCGCGGAAGACGAGCTCCGTGGGCGACGGTGTCGCTCCGAACCGAGAAATAGGAGCAAGCAAAGCGCTCTTCTTCCCGGTGCACAGTCCAGGGATTGGCGCGATCGTCGGTGAGGCCATCCAAAGATTCAGCCCTCTGGTGCTGCATTCCGGCTGACTCCTTCACCAAGGCTCTGCCTTACACACCGATCCTGCAACGCGAGCCGTCTTATGCCCGGGCTGACTTGCTTGTGCGCCATGCCACTCCCTGGACCGCACGGCGCGCATCCTTGCCACCGATTGCCTGGGCCGCGACTTTCGCGGAATGAACGGCGACGAGCCCCATGCAGCCCGCCTTTGTGAACAGTCCGACAGGCTTTCCGAGTGGCGTCGAGAAATAGGTTTTGAGCTGCCGCATCCTGCGGGAATAGGCCTGACCGTCCGTGCTCAACCAACCCACGATTTCCTTCTCGTCGAGATGGCAGGAAGCATCCTCGTGGAAGCGCTTCGAGAAAAGTACCTCTTCTGAGCATTGGAACCGGCCGAGTAGCGCCAGCTCTGCCAGCATCGCGCGATCTCCGCCGGAAAAGTTCGGTATGAGCCCCGTCCTCTGCAAGGCTGAGCGACGCATGACACCGAACATGTGCGTACCCCAGCAGGCGCCCGACAGAACCTGCCAGAAACGCAAGATGGCGGTTGGGCTGTCGGCGACCATGGGGCTGTCGGCTGTCTGCAGGATGCCCGTTCTCGGATCGACATAGCTTCCCGTCGCCGGATCGATGGGGAAGGGCTTGCCGCGATCGTCCACGAACGCGGTTTTGGAGTGAGCCAGAATGACGTCCGGATTTTCATCCAGTATGCGAACGCAGCTCTCCAGATAGCGGGGATGGTACAGATCGTCGTGGGCTATCCATTTGAACAGGGGCGCTCGGGAGAGTTGGAAGACCTTGTTGAAATTGGGGATCGCGCCGAGATTCTTCTCATTACGATGGTACCGAACGCGCGAGTCGCGCTCCATGAAGGACCGGCACGTTTCCGCCGTCTGGTCGGTCGAGGCGTTATCGCAGACGATGATCTCGAAGTCCTGAAAGGTCTGCGTCAGGAAGCAATCGAGTATTTCCGCCAGATACCGCTCGCCATTGTAGACCGGCAAGCCGATCGAAAGCCGTGGAGAATGCTGGGTGGAGAGGGTCATGTACTGGAGTCCGCACTGTAGGCGGCGAGCCATTCAGCCAGAGAAGTTGGCGACTACGCCGCGGTTCCCGTTTCGAGGCCGAAACGATGAACGAGGTCGTGGGTGATACCAACGGGACATCGGAGGCAGCGACTGTCGTGAGGAGAGTGTTCGCGACAACTTATTGCCGTCATTGCAGCCGTTCTGCGGGGCTGCGGTGGTAACCCTGCAGAGCTAGGAAGCGCCACCCTTTTTGCCTTCGCTCCAGGGGCCCATTTCCTTGATACCTGACAGTCGCAGTTGTCGAAGATTGCGAGGAAATCGGTGACTTCAGGGCGGTTCCGCAGAAGCGCTCATCCTCGCAATCGCTCACCTCGAATGAGAGGCAAGGTACATGAGTAGAGCGAGCAGGATCATCCACGAAGACGCCAAGGTGATGCGAGCGACCATTCCCGGCGTGTTCGACCGGCTGGCCAACAGCAATATTCTCGTCACCGGCGCCTCCGGCTTCCTGGGCAGCTACATCGTGGACATTCTCTCGGTGCTCAACCACGCCTCGCCAAGCCTGAACGCCCACATCGTCGCTTCCGACAACTTCATCGCCACGAACGTCGACCGCCTTGTCCATCTGAAAACCGATCCCTTCGTCGAGCTCCGGACGGCGAATGTGGTCGACGAAACGGATTGGGGCCGGAAGTTCGACTGGATCATCCATTGCGCAAGCATGGCGTCGCCCATCTACTATCGGCCGCGGCCGCTCGAAACGATCGACGCGAACGTCAACGGCACGTGGCGCATGCTGGACCTTGCAGAAGCGCACGGCGCACAGGGCATGCTCTTCTTCTCGTCGAGCGAGATCTACGGCGATCCTGATCCTCGGTTCATTCCCACACCGGAACACTATCGGGGATATGTGTCCTGCACGGGACCGCGTGCCTGCTACGACGAATCGAAGCGTCTCGGGGAGACGCTCTGCATCAGCTTCTGGGCACAGCGGAAGGTTCCCTCCAAGATCGTGCGCCCGTTCAACGTCTATGGCCCGGGGCAGCGGCTGAATGACGGACGCATGGTTCCCGACATGATGTCCGCCGCGCTCGACGGTGGTCCGATCGTCCTGCTGAGCGACGGAAGTCCGACGCGTTCGTTTTGCTACGTTCGCGACTTTATTGCCGGAAGCCTTGGCGTGCTCGTTCTCGGCAAGCCGGCGGAGCCCTACAATGTCGGCAACGCCGAAGAACGCTCGATGCTCGACGTCGCCCGCATGATGGCCGAGATCGCCGGCCGTCCAGGCCGGCCACTCGACGTGCAGTTTCGCAAGAGCGACGATGCCCAGTATCTCGTCGACAATCCCAGCCGCCGTTGTCCGGACCTGACGAAAGTCAGGGCCGATGTCGGCTATGAACCAAGCGTGGATCTGCGTACTGGCCTTGCCCGGACTTTCGAATTTTACCATGAGCGCCGCCACGAAACGGTGGCGGCTTGAGATCGCGTGGAAGCAATCCATGAAGATCACCATTGTCGGCACAGGATATGTTGGCCTCGTGACGGGCGTCGGTCTGGCTGCGATCGGTCATACCGTAACGTGCGTGGACTACGACGAGCGAAAGATTGCCGCCATTGCCACTGGCAAGGCGCCATTCTACGAGCCGGGACTCGACGAGCTGCTGGTCGAGCAACGTACCTCGGGACGCCTGCAGGCGTCGACCTGTCTCGAAGACAGCCTGCGCAATGCCGATGTGTCGATCATTGCCGTCGGCACGCCTTCCAATGAGACCGGCATAGATCTCAGCTATATTCGCCAAGCGGCGCGGGCGATCGGCAAGCAGCTGCCGGCGATCGCTGGCTACCATGTCGTCGTGGTGAAGAGCACGGTCGTTCCGACAACGACGGATACGGTGGTGCGGGCGGAGCTCGAGGCTGCGTCCGGCATGGTCAGCGGCCGCGATTTCGGCCTGGCCATGAATCCCGAATTCCTGAGCGAAGGGCGTGCCGTCGAGGACTTCACCAAGCCCGATCGCATCGTCATCGGCGCCAATACCGCGCGGGCGAGCGCGGTGCTGGCGGAAATGTATGCGGCCTTCGAGTGCCCGGTTCTGGAGACAACGCCGCGCAATGCCGAGATGGTCAAGTATGCCGCGAATGCGCTGCAGGCGACCCTGATTTCCTTCTCCAACGAGATTGCCGGCATCTGCGAGTCCGTTGCCGGCCTGGACGAGGCAACCGTGATGCGCGGCGTTCATCTGGACAAGTGTTGGGGCGCGCCGGGCAATGATGGCAAATCCCGCTTCGCCGGCGCCGTGAGCTATCTCAGAGCCGGCATAGGTTTTGGCGGGAGTTGCTTCCCGAAAGATCTTCGAGCACTTCGCGCCTTTGCGCATGGAGAAGGTGCTGACGTACCGATCCTGAACTCGGTGCTCCAGGTCAACGAAGAACGAGCCGGCCGTGTGGTGGAGCTGTTGGCCAGCCAGGTCGGCACGCTGCGCGACAAGCGCATTGCCGTACTGGGACTGGCCTTCAAGCCGGAGACCGACGACGTCCGCGAATCGCCCGGCGTGCGAATTTCGAAACTCCTGCTGCAGCGAGGAGCAGACGTCGTGCTGCACGATCCGATGGTCCAGGTCGACACGGTGCGGGATCAACTGGGGGCGAACATCACTCAGGCCCACGACGTCGCTACGGCGGCAAGCGGCGCCGATGCAATCGTGATCGCCACGGGCTGGGATGCCTATCGCCAGCTCGACTGGAACGACATCACCTCGCGTATGCGCTCTCCCATTGTCTTCGACGGGCGCCAGGTCGTGTCCTCCGATTGCCGTCACGAGGGAACGATGCTGCTGGCGCCGGGGCGGCGCCCCGAAAGGGTCGGCGCGTGATGGGCGCGATCCGCGGTCCGCAAGAGAGGGGCGGTGCGAACCGTTGGCCTCGACGGAGGCGCCTGTGATCTTCACCGAGACCAAGCTCCAAGGTGCCTTTATCGTCGACGTCGAACGCCGGCGAGACGATCGCGGTTTCTTCGGGCGTGCTTTCTGCCGGCACGAGTTCCAGGACCTGGGACTGGAAGCCGATGTCGCCCAGACGAACGTGGGCGTGAGCGTCAAGCGCGGAACGGTCCGGGGCATGCACTTCCAGTATCCGCCGGCCGTCGAAGCGAAGCTCGTGCGATGCATGCACGGGGCGATTCTCGACGTGATCGTGGATTTGCGGCCCGAAAGCTCGACCTTCCTGGAGCACGTGGCCGTCGAACTCAGCGGCGAGAACCAGCGTGCACTCTACATTCCGGGCCGCTTCGCGCACGGCTATCAGACATTGCAGGACGAGACCGCCATTCTCTACCAGGCGAGTACCTTCTATGCGCCGGGCGCGGAAGGCGGCCTGCGATACGATGACCCGCGGCTGAACATTGCATGGCCGCTGTCCGTCGCCGCTGTTTCCGACAAGGACAGCAATTTCGATCTCCTGGAGACACTCGAAGGCAAGCTCGCTGCACGAATGTCTCCGGCTCGGCCGGAAGCCGTTGGCATTCTGTCATAGCGCTGGAGTTTCGGTACTGGCGCAATTCGGAAGGAGTGAGTCATGTGGATCGTCGATTCTGCGCTCAAGGAGCGGGCAGATACGAACAAGCCCATTCGCGTCGGCATCATCGGTGCGGGGTTCATGTGCCAGGGCCTGACCAATCAGATCACGCACAGCACGCCGGGAATGCGTGTAGCGGCGATATCGAACCGTCGGGTCGGAAGGGCTGTCGACGTCTTTCACTACTCTGGCCTTAATGATGTCGTCGTAGCCGATTCGCAATTGCGATTCGATGCTGCAGTCGAGCGCTCGACGCCCGTGGCAACCGAGGATGCGATGCTCATCGCGCGTAGCGACTTCATCGATGTCCTGGTCGACGTCACCGGCTCGGTGGAGTTCGGTGCCCGCGTCGCGCTCGAAGCCTTTAAGTACGGTAAGGACGTCGTGCTGATGAACGCCGAGCTCGACGCGACGATCGGGCCAATCCTGCAAACCTATGCCGACGCGCACGGCGTCATCTTCACGGCCTGCGAGGGCGACGAGCCGGGCATCCAGATGAACCTTTACCGCTGGGTCAAGGGGCTGGGCATGACGCCCCGGCTGCTTGGCAACGTGAAGGGCCTTCAGGATCGCTATCGCAATCCGACGACACAGAAGGGCTTCGCCGAGAAGTGGGGGCAGAATCCCACGATGGTGACGAGCTTCGCGGATGGATCGAAGGTGAGCTTCGAGCAGGCCGTCGTCGCCAATGCCACGGGATTCAAGGTGTTGACGCGCGGCATGTCGCGCGGCCTCGACTATCACGGCGACGTGCTGAAGATCGGCGAAATCTACGATCTCGAAGAGCTGCGCAGGCTCGGCGGAGCGATCGACTATGTGGTCGGGACGCCGCTGACCAAGGTCTACTGTCTGGCCGAACATCCCGATCCCAAGCAGGCCCACTATCTCAACCTGTACAAGATGGGCCCCGGGCCGCTCTATTCGTTCTTCGTGCCGTATCACCTCTGCAATCTGGAGGTGCCGACCGCCATCGCGCGGACGTGCCTGTTCCGTGACCCGGTATCGAGGTCGCTGGGCGGCCCGGTGGTGGAGGTGTGCGCCGTCGCCAAGCGCGATCTCAAGGCGGGTGAAGTACTGGACGACTACGGCATGTACATGACGTACGGCGAGGCAGCCAATGTCGAGGAGATGTCCGGTGGCCGATATCTACCCCAGGGTCTCGTCGAAGGTTGCAAGCTGCTGCGGGACATCGCCAAGGATGCCGTCATCACCTACGACGACGTCGTCCTGCCGGCCGGGCGCCTGGCGGACCGGCTGAGAGCCGAGCAATACCGGAAGTTCCGAGGAGAGACCTGGCTCCAGGATCTGCTGGGCAAGGCCGACGTGCGAGGCGCGATGGCGCCGGCGCAACGGGAAAAGGTTCTCGTCTAGGCAGTGAAAAGTTCACCTCCGAAAGAGTATTGGTCATGACGATCGGGGCAGGGGACTGGGTAGAAGTGCGGTGCAAGGAAGAGATTCTTGCGACGCTGGACGAACATGGGCGCCTTGAAGGTCTGCCCTTCATGCCGCAGATGACCCAGTATTGCGGTCAGCGCTTCCAGGTATTCAAGAGGGCAGGAAAGACCTGCAGCGAGATAGACGGGCCGTCGGGTGTTACTTACGTCAGCCGACGGCTGCATGACGCGGTTCATCTCGAACACCGCTGCGATGGTCGGGCATACGGCGGATGTCAGGCTGGCTGCCTCATCTTCTGGAAAGAGGCGTGGCTCAAGCACGCCAATGGCGATGGGCCGGGGTATCCAGCATCCGGATCGTCTGTCGATCGAGCGTCCATCGCGGGGGCCATGAGCGGCTGCACCGAAGACCGGGTTCGTGCGGCAGCCAGCTATCGAACGCCGGAAGGCGACGTACGGTACTCGTGCCAAGCCACTCAGTTGATGGAAGCCAGCACCCCCCTCAGCCTGTGGGACGCCCGGCAGTACGTCGAGGCTTATCGTTCCGGAAACAATTCTCTAGGTACTGTTCTGAAGGCCATCGTGTACGTGCTCTACTACTACGGCACGATGGCGCGTTCCCCGCGCTGGGGCGTGGCGTCTCGCTGGTTCTACGACCGCTTCCAGGCGGTCTGGGGAGGCATCCCATTCCCCAGAAAGGCCGGCAAGATCGCAACGGGCCCGACTCCCAGGCTCGATCTGGATCTGCAGCCGGGAGAAGTAGTGCGGGTCAAATCGTACGAGCAGATACTGGAGACGCTGAGCACGTCGGCGTCCAACCGCGGTCTCAGTTTTGATGCCGAGCTCGTTCCCTATTGCGGCAAGGTATTCAGGGTACGTACCCGGATAGAGCGCTTCATCGACGAAAAGACCGGCAAGATGCTGCATATGAAGACGCCGGCTGTCATACTCGACGGCGTGCACTGTCAGTCGCTCTACAGCGGACGACGGATACTCTGTCCTCGCGCCGTATTCTTGTGGTGGCGTGAAATATGGCTGGAGAGAATTCCCGAAGCGGAGGTCGCCCAGGCTGTTTCTGGTTCCGAGGGCCTGTGCCATTCCAGGGCTTCGAGGAAGATCAGTGCGGCCGTCCATTGAGCGGCCGGCCGAGACCGCAAGATTAGGGAAAGCTCAGCCGTCTATTTGAGAGACGGAGGTATCGGACGTCACTGCACCGTGAGCTTTCTTGCGTGAAAGGCTTCGGCGAAGCCTCCGGGGGCACGGCATTCCATGCCGCGCAGGCGCGCCAGGCCCATGAAGATATCATCGTCGAACCAGTCCTTGGCGCGCTGGGAGCCGAAATGATCGTGGAGCAGCTTCGTCTTACGCTCCATCAGTGCTCTGGTGGTCGGCAGGTAGACGTTTGGTTGACCCGTATCGCCATCCCATTTGGGAATCTCGTATTCGAGAATCGTGTGATCGCGAAATGTATTCCACGTCAGCTGGGATACTTCGCGGTGGTCCTGATGAGCATCTTGACGCCAGTGGGACAGGATCAGATCGGGCGAAGTTCGCTTTTTCAGCGCTTCGAACCAGATCTTGATCTCGGCGCCCTGATGAGGAAAGAACCCATCCTTGAAGGTCGCCAGGTCGATGACAGCACTGACGGCATTGCCGAGAAATGCCTGAGCGGACGCGCGCGCTTCGTCGGCGCGGGGGCCGACGGCGCCAAGTACCGCCCAGTGCACGTTCAGGCAGACGCCGCGCTCGATCCAGCCCAGGATTGTGGCGCCGGCGCCGATCTCGATGTCGTCGGAGTGGGCGCCGATACAAAGCACTGAAAGACGATCGCCCGATCCCGCAAGGCCCAGAGGCTTCATCCGGCCTTCCTTGCCGGATCACTCGGGGCCACTCTGACGGCTCCGTCGAAGCGCCAGGGCATCGTGCCTTTGTCGACGAGATCCTCAAGGACCTGCTTGTCCTTCAACGTATCCATCGGACGCCAAAAGCCTTCGTGCCTGAATGCCATGAGCTGGTCGGCGTCGATCAGGCGCTGGAAGGGCGCTTCGACCAGTTCATCGCCTGGCTTCATGTAGTCGAAGATTTCGTTGCGGAAGATAAAGAAGCCGCCATTGATCCAGAGATTGGCCTCCTGGCTGGCGCGGATGCGGTTTACCTTTCCGCTCGGCCGCATGTCGACGAGGTGCATGCTGAATGACGGCCGAACCGCCAGGAAACAGGCGACCTTACGGCTGGCGCGGAAGGCTTCGATCATCTCATCCAGGTTCACGTCGCTCAGGCCGTCGCTGTAGTTGGCCAGGAACATCTCCTCCCCGGCGACGTGCTCGCGGACGGACCACAGCCGTTGCCCGATGTTGCGCCAGATGCCGGTATCGATCATGGCGATGCGCCAGTCCTGTTGCGGGTCGCCGAGGATCTCCACATTGTCACCGAAGCCCGAGACGACGCAGTCTGCGTAGGTCTGCGGCCTGTAGTTCAGGAAGAACTCTTTGACGACGTTTGCCTTGTAGCCAAGGCACAGGACGAAGTCCTTGTGGCCAAACTGACTATAGTAGTGCATCAGGTGCCACAGGATCGGCTTGTCGCCGATCGGGATCATCGGCTTGGGAATACTCTCGGACACGTCTCGTATACGCGTACCGAGACCGCCGCAGAACAGAACTGTTTTCATGGCAGCAGCCTTTGGATCGTATGCTCTGTGCGTCGGCGCTGCGTCTGAGGTCACAATGCTTCTGCCTTGTGCTCACACGTGCGCCCATCGCTACTGGATGGAACCTGTGCGCGCAGCCGCAACGAGTCAACGAAGCGCCAAGGGTAGTCCCGTTGGTGCGTTTCTGCCGAAGCGACAGCAGTGCCCGGGATCGCGCTGCTTCCTAAGGGTTAGCCCGTTTGAGGAAATCACGCCGTCCAAAGGGTCACCCGTTCCGCGGGCCGATCAGGTATGGATTCCACCATGAGTATGCTCGAACTCAATAGCGACAAGCCGCTTGCCGGGACCGACCTCTCCAAGGGGAGAACCGGCCTCGCCCAAGGGGGGGCCGGTCTCGCCACCAACAAGGCACTACGAAACCCCGAGCGGCTAGGGCCGGAGAGCCTTAAACAGCAGATTCCGCCTCTGGAGCTCGAGCGCACCGATCTGCGAGCGTATTATGAGATGGTGGCGGCTCGCGCCTTGTCGTCCATCAAGAGGGACTGGCGTCTTATCGCCTCCATCGTTGTGGTGACGATGACGTTTGCGTGCCTCGTCATCCCGCTGATCCCGCGTCAGTACTCGGCAACCGCGCTCGTCTACCCGAATCTGTTCTCCGTCGAACAGGCAAAGCTCACCCCTAAAGGGAGCATCGATGCGTCGTCGCTCGTCACCAGCGAAGCGCGGCTGATCGTCTCCGATGCGATCCTGCAGGCGGTCGTGGCACGTCTCAAGCTGGACGAAAGACCCGGGGTCATGGGGGCGGGATCATGGGGATCTGGAACTACGAGCTGGATCCGAACCCTGATCCTGCCTGAAACCCGTAATCATTCGCCTTTTGATCGCCAGGTAGCGTTGCTGCGTAGCCGTGTAGATGTGGCGAAAGACACGCGCTCGTATCTCATTTCCATTTCCTTCACCGCGCGTTCCGCAGACGAAGCTGCAGCGGTGGTCAACGCCATTGCGCTCGAATACATCCGCGACAAGAAGATCCTTCGCAGCCAGAGCGCCGTCGCGGCAGCGGAGGCCGAACTGCAGCGTCAGCTGTCAGTCAACGGCGAAAGGCATCCCAAGGTGCTGCAGAGCGTTGACGGGCTTGAATCTGCGCGCGCCGAACTGAATGCCATCCTGACAACCGACGATGCCGCTCAGGAAGCCCTCGCAGCCGATGAGGGAGTCAAGCTGGCGATACCAAACAGGACGCCGACCAGCCCGAAGGGATTCGTGATCCTGGGCCTTTCGTTCATCGTGAGCTTGCTGATCGGCGTCGGTCTGGCGGTCTGGCGCGACCGACTTGGTTTCGAGCCGCGGCAGTTCCTTCTCGATCTCTTGTCGACCGGACGGCGTTATGGCCACCAGATTGCGGGCGGGAGTATTGGCCGTAATGTGGGAAGCGGAGCGACATCCGTTCAGATTTCAAACTCTCGAACTGGATGGACCGCGGACAAGTGGCGGCGCCTTCGTACGGGCTTTTCCTCGCTGGTTCAGAGTGCATTCGCTCCGGTCCGTCATGGTGGCGGCCTGATCGGGCAGCGGGGGCGCCGACAGGATGAGCAATTGCGTCGCCGTTCGACCGGAAGGTCGAAACGCATCATCTAACGGCAGGACGATTGGGGCAGTCCATGGAAGGGAAGCAGTTCTTCGAAAGAGCCTCATGGACGCTCGTCGATCAATGCGTGGTGAGCGGCGGCAACTTCCTGCTCAATGTTTTGCTCGCGCGCGTCCTCAGCGAGCAGGACTACGGCGAGTTTGCCCTTTTCCTGGGTGGTATCTTCCTCCTGCGAGCGATTGACTATTCGCTGATCTCCTATCCGCTATCTGTCCGGCTGTGTGTCGCGAAGGAAGAAGAACGCGGCACCTTGCTGGGAAACACGGTGTTGCTCACCGTGGCGCTGAGCCTGGTTCTGGTCGTGGCCATGGCGATCGGGACGACAATACTGGACGAAGAGAGTATCCTGTTGCCGGCCTGTCTCTGCTATCTCTGCTGGCAGGCTCAGGAGACGTCGCGCCGATTCCTGCTCGCCGAGTTTCGCTACCGAGCGGCGGTAGCGGGAGACGGCATCGCCTATGTCGGGCAGGTTCTCGTAATTGCCTTCGTGCTGTGGGCGGGCTCCGTTACTCTGGCAACCGCTCTCTATTCGATGTCGGCAACCTTCGTCTTCGGGGCGCTTGTACATGCGTCGAAGCTGAAGTTTGCTCGACCGGACTTTACCCAGATTCGTCAGTTGGCTGCCGAGTACATCTCGGTAGGAAAATGGTCGCTTGTGAACTACGAGCTGGTGCTTATCCGCGCACAGATCTTTCCTTGGCTGCTCGCGGTCTTTGCCGGGCTTACCGCAACCGCATCGCTTCAGGCCGGATTGAATCTCGCCAACACCATGAACCCGATCATCTTTGGTATCGGGAATGCTATTCCTCAAGTTGCCGCTCATGCATACCACACGGGCGGTGTCTTGGCGGCATCGCGTGCAGCCTATCGCTACGTGCTCTTCGGATTGGGGCCGATTCTGCTCATCTGCGCCGCCGGACTGGTGGTGCCTCACATTCTCCTGAGAGCCGTCTACGGGGATTCATCACCGTATGTCGGCATTGTGGTCGGGCTGCAGCTTCTCGTGGTCGCAGGCGTCTTCGACTACATCGCCGAAATGATCAGCAAGACCTTGCTCGGCGTTCAGTCCGGCAAGCTGGCCTTTCTGGTCAACGTCGTCGCTGTCGGTGTGGCGCTGGCGCTCGCCCTTGTACTCATCGGACCGATGGGAGTCTTCGGTGCGTGCCTGGCTTTGCTCATCGCCAACCTGGTGCGTGCCGTAGGGGCGGTGACGGCGATCACGTGGTTGATCACCCGTGAGAAAGCCAAGAACCAGGCCCATGGTACTTCGGCCGGCGGCATGGCGCCGACCAACCCCGCCGTTGGCGCCCCTGCGAAGCAGTGAGTAGCCGGCCATGAAGCCCAGCACCACTGTGTGACGATGTCGGACGCGGTCAGACACGTTTCCGGACGCACGCTTCTCTGGGGCGATCGCTATTTGACGTTCCTGGCAATCGTATTGCTGGGCTATGCCTTGCTGGGAAAAGGCTTCGCCTATATCGGCATTCCACCGCTCTACATCGGCGAGATCGCGTTCCTCACCGGGATCGTCGTCCTCGTCAGATCCGGCGCGCTCGTCGCCTCTGTCACGACACTTCCAAGCCTTTTGCTGATCGCGACAATGATGTGGGTCGTGGTGCGTACCGTCCCGTACATAGCCGTCTACGGGATCGATGCGCTGCGGGATAGCGTCATTCTCCTGTACGGCGCCTTTGCCTTCATCGTCATTGGATTGCTGCTGGAAGACGCTCGCAGGATCGATACCGTTCTTCGCTATTACGCCGCGTCGCTCGTGACCTTTCCCATAATACCCTTGGCGTTCTGGCTGACCAAATATTGGGGGGACTATATCCCCAGGCTATACGGTCCGAACATACCGATCGTGGAGATCGGAGCGAGTGCGCTCGGCACGCATCTGGCCGGTGCTGCGGTCTTCGTCTTGATCGGTTATCGGAAGGTGTCGTGGTTCTGGGTCCTGATCTGGTTCGGGGCGTTGGCGATGATCGGCGCGTCCAATCGGGGCGCAACGCTTGCCGCCGCCGTTGCAATCATGCTTGCGATGCTTGTGCTGGGACGGCTTCGCATGATGCTGACAGCCGCCGTCGCGGGCGTAGGGCTTTTCGTTGTTTTGCTCACGGCTGAGGCTACGTTTCTCGACTACGAGGAAGTCAAGGATTCCATCGACCGCCCCGTCAGCGCGCATCAGATATTGGAGAACATCAGGAGCGTAATCGGTCAGTCCGGATCGCAGACGGAAGGAACGAAGAAGTGGCGTCTCGATTGGTGGGATATCATCATTGGCGATACGATCCATGGGCCGCATTTCTGGACCGGCCGCGGGTTTGGCTTGAATCTTGCCGATGCCGATGGGTTTGCCGGCACTGGCGATGCCAACACGTCTCGCCCCCCGACGCGAAGCCCGCACAACGCACACATGACTCTCCTGGCGCGGGCCGGCGTTCCCGGCGTGGTGTTGTGGTCGCTCGTGCTCCTGTCCTGGAGTGGCTTGATGCTGCGCGCGATGCTGATCGCATATCTCCGCGGACATACGCAGTGGAGAAACCTTTTCCTATGGATCTTCTGTTACGTGACCGCGATCGTCATCAACGCGACGTTTGACGTTACGCTCGAGGGGCCGATGCAGGGTATCTGGTTCTGGTGCCTGTTCGGCTTCGGCGTTGGATCGGTGATGGTTTATCGCGCACAGGTTGCCGATGAAGCCGTAGGCCGGCTGCGATGAGGGGCTGGATTTCAAAGTGGGCGCTACGCAGGAACCTGCTTGGCTCACTAGTGCTTACTGGCTTCCTGATCACGGGGGGAGCGGCAAGGGCAGGCGTCGATGACGCGCGCTGCCCCTCCAATGCGATCGCCGTCGAGCCCGGCACGCTGATCCAGGTGGCTGCGGATCGCGCCGGTATCGGCGCTTCGTTGTGCCTCAAGAATGGCATTCACAGGGCTCAGGCGGTTCGACCGCTGGCAAAGCAGAAATTCTACGGGGAGGGCCAGAGTGTCTTGAACGGGAGCCGAGTGCTCACCGGATTCAGGCGCGAGGAGAGCTTCTGGGTATTGAACATCGCGCTCCAGCGCAGCCGGAAGCACGGCGAATGCCTGCCGAGCGCTCCGATCTGCAATCAGCCGGAGGCCGTGTTCATCGATGACCGACCGTTGATCCGATTGCCAGGCAAGAACGGTTTGGCGAGCGGCAAGTTCTTCATCGATTACGCTGCTGGCAAGATCTATCTGGGCGACGATCCGACCAATCGAACGGTCGAAGTGACGGTCGCCGCATTTGCGTTCGAGAGCACGGCGGCCGACGTGCTGATCAGCAATATCACCGTGGAGAAGTTCGCAAGTGCTGCGCAAAAGGGGGCGATCCACTCCCGCGAAGGCAGCGGGTGGACCATCGAAAAATGTGAGGCCCGCTTGAACAGCGGAGCCGGAATCAGCGTGGGAACGGGTAGTCATGTCCGGAACTGCGATATTCATCACAATGGCCAGATCGGCATCGAAGGCAACGGCAATGATATCCGGATAGAGAACAACCGTATCTGGTCGAACAACATCCACGGCTTCGATGCCACCTGGGAGGCGGGCGGCGTGAAGATCGCGCTGAGCGACGGGGTCACGTTCCGCGGCAATCACGTCTACGACAATGACGGCCCCGGCTTGTGGTGCGACATCGACTGTCGCAATGTCTTGTATGAAGAGAACCTCGTCGAGAACAACCAGGATGTCGGCATCTTCCACGAGATTTCATTCAAGGCAGTGATTCGCAACAACGTGCTGCGGCGCAATGGCCTCGGCAACAGGGGATGGTTCTGGGGTACCGACATTCTCCTTTCCGCATCCGAGGATGTCGTGGTGTCGGACAATACACTGACCACCGCGCCTGGAAGATGCGGGATCATGCTGATCGACCAGGGACGTCGGAACAGCAGTGGCAAGTTCTACAAAACGCGCAACAATACCGTCCGTGCCAATGAGATGACCTTCGAAGGTGCGCCTTGTGCGGGGGGGACTTCCGATACCAAGCCAGGCAGCGAGAATTTCGGGATCATCGCGAGCGGCAACAACCTGTTTGACGGCAATACCTACCGCGTCGGACGGCAGAGTGGAGCAAGCCGCTTCGTGTGGGGACAGGACGTCACCGGCTGGGACAGCTTCCGGCGAAAGGGTCAGGAGCGGAACGGCCGCCTGATCCCTCTTTGACAGTCGGTGTGAGCCGGATTGTGCCGGGAGCAATCAACAAAGAGGTACCGCACCGGCGCTTGTTGATCCCGACCGCTGCGTCGCACAAAGTCGACGCATCGTTCAACCCGCGGGCACTGCCTCTTTTGACAGACATAGCAAGAGACGTCCCTTCCAAGAGGAGGCAGCGAGCTTTGTCGATTCAAAGAACTACGATGCGTTATCTGAGGAATGTTCCAAGCACCGGCGATCTCGGTGGTTCCGGGTGGTCACGAACGGACCTGCGGCCGGCCCATCTGAGAGTCTTCACGTGCTGAGAGAGGCCAAATATGGCGCCGCCGACCGAGGGCGGCCCTGGCTGCTCTGCCTGTGGGTCATGCTGGGCGCGCTGCTGAGTGTGGCGCTGTGGGCCTATACGCCCTCGCTGCCGGCGGAGATGCTGAAGACACGGTATGCCAACGAAGATTCGAAGTTCATCGATATAGGGGGCGCACAGACCCATGTACGCGACCAGGGAAATCCCGACGGCATTCCGCTGGTGCTGATCCATGGCTCGGGTGGCTCGTTGCATGTATGGGAGGGGTGGACCTACGAGCTCCGATCGAAGAGGCGGCTGATCTCGGTCGACTTGCCCGGCCATGGGCTCACCGGAGCCTGGCCGCGTGGCGCGTACACCGTGGAAGCCTATGCCGACTTCATCGAAGTGTTGCTCGATACGCTGAAGATCGAACGCGTAGCACTGGCTGGACATTCGCTGGGGGGCGCCGTCGCATGGACTTTCGCGGCGAGATGGCCGGACCGGGTAACCCAGATCATCCTGGTGGATGCGGCAGGCGAGAACCGTGAAGCGGCATTGCCGACGAGATTCGCACGCCTGCCGGTCGTGGGTGACATCGGAATCCACTTCAAGCCCGAAATATGGGTGCGGCGGAAACTCGGCCAAGCTTACGCCGATCCGGCGATGGTGACCGACGAACGCGTGAAACGCACAGCCGAGCTGCAGCGTTTTCCCGGCAACCGCGAAGCCACCCTGCAACGTGCACGCACGCAGGAGCCGCTCGATCCAGCACCACTGAAGAAGCTTGTCGTGCCCACTCTGATCCTGTGGGGCGCAAAGGACCGTTGGGTCCCTGTATCCGATGCCTTTCGGTTCGAGAGCGACATCAAGGGTTCGAAGGTCCAGATCTTTGATCAGCTCGGCCACGACCCTATGGAGGAGGACCCCAGGGCCACGGCTGCGTCCGTAGACGCTTTCCTGACGGCAACGACAACCCGGTCCGTCTCGCAGCCGCTGTCCGCGATTCAGCCGAACACCGATCACCTCGCGGGCACGCACCAATAGCCGCCTGACGTCGGAGGTGCGACGAGCTTGGAGGCCTGGCTCTCCGTGGGCGGCGTAACTACCCTTGGGCGGATGGTCGAGCCTTTCCCCCGCCGCGCCACCGCAGAACGTCCCACAGCCAGTAGAGAACGAACGTCAGATTGTACTGCAGATAGCGCGGCCCCAGTCGGAGCGGCTCTTTGCTTAGTCGGTACGCCCAGGTCAGCCCCGTACGTTGCATCCACGCCGGCGCAAACGACCGGCGACCGCTCAGCAGCGAAAACGCATCGCCCACGGCAAGGAATACCCCGCGCCGATATCGCGCCTGGTTGTCCATGATCCACTGTTCCATTCGCACGCCGGGTAGTGCGACCCATACGAAATCCGGGTCGGCGCGATTGATGGTATCGGCGAACGACGCTTCGTCGGCTTCGGTGAAGGGCCGGAATGGTGGGCTAAGCATGCCGACAATTTCGATGTCCGGCTGCAACTGAAGCAGGACGTGTCGCAGCTCGGAGAGACACGCCTCGGAATCGCCGAAGAAGAAGTGGCGCCACGGCCGTGGTGTGCTTCGCAGCGCGTGCCGCATGAAATAGGGGCCGTACACACGGTCCTTCAGACCAGCTCCGCGAAAGTTGAGCGCCCAGACGACCGGCATGCCGTCCGGTAACACCAGATCGAAGCGGTCGAGAATTTGGGCGAATGCAGGATTATGGCGGGCTTCGCCGAGAATATGAGTGTTGGAGGGGCAGACCGCGGAAGGTCGCTGCTCTAGCGCGAGTGCCTTTATCCGCTCCAGCGCCGAAGCATAAGTAGCACAGGCGACTTGCGTTCCCAGAAGCTTGATCGATTCGAGCGACCCATCATCCGGCCGCGGGGTTTTCCGCCCCTCAAGCGATCCAGTGCCGCTAGATGGTTCGGACGCCTGGCGGGAGCTTTGTGCTTTGCTGTCGGAAGACTTGTCGGTCGTTGTGGGGGCGTCGCTGCGATGATCCTGCCAGTGTAGGTCTTCTGCACGCGTGTCCATGGTCACATTCCACTCTGTCCGGAAACGTGACCTCCGTGCCGCTGGCGGCGAGAAGCGGAGGCCTGTCACCTACATAGCGGATGCCTTCGGTGTGCCCGTGTTCGCATAAGGCGAAGCGATTGTTCTTAGGGAGTAGTCTCCAAGGAGTTGGGTCATTTCGGTCGCGGCTCGGTGATTTTCCTGCCTGCTTCGACGAGGTCGCCGCGACGCAACCGTTTTACGGCGTCGATGAGAGTACGAGCGGCATTGCGCGTCTCTTCCTGGAAGGCATGGTCGGTGTCCAGGGCCTGGTGACTGGTCGCGTAGCTCTCGTAATAGCCGACGTATCGGTCGATTTCGGCATGGTGTCCGGCACCAATCAGGCCCATGTCGTTCAGCCAGTCTGAAAGCGAGCGACGAAGAGTCTCTGCACCTGCGGCGTCTCCATGAACGACGACCGAGAAGGCACGCCCTGCAAGATGACGTGGGAAGGCCCAGCCTTTCAACTCGATCGCCTTGGCCTTGTCGGGATCTTTCCCGCTTGTCGAGGTTGGATCGGGGTTGCCGCCATCGGCGCAAACCAGCCTGTCCATCATGGCTTTCAGCACGGTAGGCGCCTGATACCAGTGCACCGGCGTCACGATCATGATGCCGTGCGCTGCCACCCACATCGGGTAGATATCGTTCATCCAGTCGTTGATCTGCGCATAGGCATGATTTGGGTAGCAAGAGCAGGGCCAGTGGCAGAGCGGCATGGCGGTCGAAACGCAGGCCTTGCAGGGGTGAATGTGCAGGCTGCGTTCAGATACGATTCGGCTGAGGTCCAGTAGTTCGACGTCGAAGCCGGGCTGCCGCCTCAAGATCCGCTCCACGAGCTTGACCAGCCGCCAGGTCTTCGAGATTTCGCCAGGGCAGGTCTGGTCGCTCCGCGGCGAACCGTTGATGAGCAGGATGCGTGACAAGGATTGACGCGACTTCTGCTGACGTTCCGCCTTGGCAATGGCAGCTCGCGCCGCAAGCCATTCGACGGAAATTTCATAGTTGGGGTCGGCAAAGCCTCTGCCGGCGCGACGCGTCCGGGGCGCCTTTCGGTCATCCTTGTAGGCTTCCCAGGCGATCGGGAGAGTAGCTTCGACCGATGCGTCGACCGGGCTGAAGGCGGGATCGTAGAAGCGCTGCCGCAGACGGCGTTCGAACTCATCCTTGCCGAGTTCGGTCTTCGGCATGCCTTTGCGGGCCTTTACTCTTGCCATGTTCTCCTCCCTGGAATCAGCGTCAACGCCAGGACCACGGCAAAGCTGCAAGAGCGGTCGATTGCACGGGTGTTTCCAAGGCGGACACCATGTGCAACACGTGGCCAGTACAGGCTGTGTGATGCTTCAGGAGATCTCGAGGTCTGGAGAGGGGCGTGTCGCCGCCTCTGCCGGATTGTCGCAATTGGCGGAAGCTTGGGGAGATATTCTGGTGTTTTGGTCGATTGCGATGATTCTGGGATACTTCTTCATCGGTGCCGCCAAGGTCGCCGAAGCATTGAATGCCGCGCCAGATGAGAAGTCTCGGCATGGCGGGAGCCGGAACCTGTTTCAGGTGGTCCATCTGCTGGTTCTGTGGCCGCGCCATGTTCCGATGCCCTGGGCTGCGTTGTCCGCACACGTATTGATCGTGGCCGCCATTCTGTGGGGGCTGGGATATTTCGTCGGCGATTTGTTTGTTCGCGCCGGCATCGTGGTGGCACTGCTCGTCGTCGCGTTGAGCTGGTACCTTGTCCGCACCGGGAAGCAGGCACAATGAGGGAACGGCGTGGCGGCGGTAGGGGCCGGCAGTAGGGTGGTCCCTGGGGCTAATCACTTCACAATGGCCGGAAATCACTGGGCGCACCGCGCGTCACATGCTCAGAATCTGTTCGTTCCATTGCGGAACGCAGGTCTTGGCTTCGAGGGAGCACAGTATGGCTGACGAAACCCGTTTGCGGCGCTTCGCCGTGCTCATAGACGCGGACAACACGTCGCCCAGGATCGTCGCTGGGCTTTTCGAAGAGATCGCCAAGTTCGGCGAGGCGAGCGTGCGACGCATCTACGGGGACTTCTCCAGCCCGCGCCTGAAGTCATGGGCCGATATCCTGCAGAAATACGCAATCGACCCCTACCAGCAGTTTGCCTATACGTCCGGCAAGAATGCCTCCGACATCGCTCTCGTGATCGATGCCATGGATCTCCTGCACAGCGGCCGGTTCGACGGTTTCTGTCTGGTATCGTCCGACAGCGATTTCACCCGCCTGGCCTCGCGGCTTCGCGAGGAAGGGGCTGACGTCTATGGCTTCGGCGCGCAGAAGACACCGGAGAGCTTCCGGCAAGCCTGCCGCCGCTTTGTCTACACCGAAAACCTGCTGCCCGAAGTGGCGGTAGCCGCCCCCGAGCAGGAAGATGGGCCTCGTCAGGCCCTGCAGCCGCCCAGTGCCGCGGTTCCGATTCTCAGCCGGGCGATCGAACAGATGGAAAGCGAGGATGGTTGGGTCCGGCTGGGGGCCGTCGGCCAGCGCCTCGCCAACATCGCATCGGATTTCGATCCGCGCACCTATGGCTACCGCAAGCTGAGCGACCTTGTCCGCAAGACCGGCGCTTTCGAGGTCGACCAAACGGAAGGGCGGACGGTGCGGATTCGCGCCATGCCGGGGCAGAAGGCGGGCTCCACACGGTCGCGGGCGCGCTCGCGCAGGACTGGCTCCTGATCCCTCGATGCCCGGCAGCGATATCAAGACGTTGAAGCGACGGGCCTTCGATCGCCAGGCCGAGGCGCGGGCGGCGGTGCGCGCCTATGGTCGAGCCTCCTGGGTTCGTTTCGCCGCAACGTTCATTCCCGTGCCGCTGGTCGTCGTGCTGTTCAGGCTCTATCTCGTCGATTGGCACTACTACATCCTGGGCGGTGCCTTCATCGTGATCGCGATGCTTATGTATGCCCTGGACACCAGAGCCGCGGACCGGCGGGACAGGGCGCTCGCGGCCGCCAAGGAGGCTCGCGCCGCCTATCGAAAGGCTCGGAAGGCGGCAAGGGGCGGGGCATGAGTAAAGCCGTTATCGTCGGCGCGGGGATAGCCGGCCTCGCGGCAGCCGCTGCCACGGCGCCATTCTTCGAGGCGGTCACGATCTTCGACAAGGATGCGCTGCCGGCCCGGCCGCTGCCGCGCAAAGGCGTGGCGCAGGATCTGCAGGTCCATATCCTCCTCAAGGGGGGCGAACTGGCCCTTGAGGCGCTGATGCCCGGCACGCGCGCTGCCTTGCTGGCGGCCGGTGCGGTCGAGGTGCGACAGACCGAGGACGTTTTGATCTGGGAGCGCGACGAGTGGCACGCGCGTCGCGATCTTGGCCACAGCCAGCTGATGATGAGCCGGCCTGCTTACGAGCATGTGCTGCGTCGACAAGTCCTGACGCTGGGCAACGTCACGATCCAGGATCGCACGCCGATTCAAGCTCTGCCTTCGGAGGGCAGAGGTCTAACCGTGATCGCGACGGGACGTGGCGATCAATTGCTTGCCGGCGTCGATGTCCCGACGACCACCCTCGGCATCGAAGTGACCTACACTTCGGCGCGCTTTGCCAAGCCGGAGCGCTATCGCGGCGAGGGCCGGTTCATCGCCTGTATCCCCAAGCCGCCGGACGATCGGTATGGGCTCGTCTGTCCGGTCGAGAACGACGAATGGCTGATCACGCTCTGCAGCCGGTTCGACAACAAGGTCCCGACGGATCTCGAAGGCTTCCGTGCCTATGCCGCGGCGCTGCCCATTCCCGACATTGCCGAGCGGCTGGGCGAGGCCGTGCCTCTCGGGCCGTTGCGCAGCTATCGCATCGCCAACGCGACCTGGCGGCACTTCGAGCGTGCGAGCGGCTTGCCGCCGCACGTCCTCCCCATCGGCGACTGCATATCCAGTTTCAACCCGACCTTCGGGCAGGGCATGTCGGTCGCCGCGGGCCATGCCCTGGCGTTACGCGAGGCGCTGGCTGCCGTGGGGGCGGACAACCTCGACGGTGTGGCGGCGGCCTACCTGCCGCGCGCAGCGGCCGTGAGTGAGCAGGCCTGGGCTATGGCGGCAATGGCCGACCTGGAGTACCCGCTGACCGCGGGCGACAGGCCGGCCGGTTTCGACAAGATGGTGCTGGGCTCGGAGGCAATGCGTCGGGCGGCCGAGGAGCATCCTGAGGTGCATCGCTTGCGCTTCGAGATCGGCAACCTGGTGAAGCCGAACAGCGCCGCCCGCAGCGGCCCGGCGGCACGGCTGGTTGCCAAGGAGATGATGCGTCGGCGTTAGGTGCGATTCCTCATCGTGCAGCGGCATTTGTCGACCTGATGCAGCTCGATCATGTTGCCGCAAGGATCGTTCATGAAGAGCTGTAGCGAGTCCGGGCTCGTCAGTCCTTCGATCGCCCAATACTTGACGCCCAGGCGTTCGAGTTCGCGCCGGCTTTCCTGGATGTCGGCGACGGCCAGCGCGATGTGCGGCAGGGTTGGGTCCATGCCCGGCCCCTTGGCAACGGGGGAAGGCTGTTGGCCGCCGAACAGGTGGATCTGGCCAACCTCGCCGACATTGATCCAAAGGCCCGGGATGCCGGGAATGGTCGGCCGGCCCTTGTCGCGCTCGAGACCGAGGACGTCGGCGTAGAAGTTGGCCACCGTGTCGACCATCTCGCCCTTGTCGTCGAGGCGGTAGCCGGTGTGGTGGATCTCCAGAACCTTGATGGGCATGCGGTCCCTCCGTGGCTGTCCATTATCGCCGGGTGCGGCGGCCGATCAGCAGGATGAGCGGAATGGCCATCGCCGAGCAGGCAGTATAGAGGCCGAAGGCGTTGATGTAGCCGATCATTGCCGATTGCCGGCCGATCTCTTTCGAGAGGCGAGCCAGCCCCTGCATCGTGTCGAAATCCCAGCCGCCCGTGACCCATGGCAGAGCCAGGGCCCTGTTGAAGGGGTTCACCAGCTCCACCATGCGGCTGTAGTTGGCGCTGGTCGCGCGCACGATCTCGGCGACGCAGATCGAAATGAAGAAGCTCGACCCGATGTTACGCAGCAGATGATAGACCGCTGTGCCTTCGGCCAGGTTGGCGGCGCTGACATTGGAGAAGGTGACCAGCGTGAGAGGCACCCAGATGACGCCGACGGCGATCCCTTGCAGAAAGCTGTTCAACATCAGGGTGCCCATGTCGACATTGAGGTCGATGGCCATCAACCAGACGCCCGAGAGCGTCTGCACGGCAAAGCCCCCGATCAAACCGATGCGCGGGTCCATGCGGCCGACGAAGATCGCCAGGAAGAAGCCGATGGTGGCACCGACGCCGCGTGCGGCGATGACTTCTCCGATCAACGCATCCGGAAAGCCGGCATGCTGCTGCAGGAGCGGGGGCAGCAGCACCATGGGGGTGAAGTTCAGCATGCCGTAGATCAGCACCAGCACGAGGCCGATTGCATAGTTGCGGTCGAGCAGGAGACGCAGGTTGAGGAACGGCCGGTCGGTCGTGAGGCTGTGGGCGAGGAAGACCCAGAACGCGACGACGGCAACGAAGGCCTCGATCATGATCTCGGTCGACTCGAACCAGTCGAGCCGCTGGCCGCGCGACAGTACCAGTTGCACGCAGGCAATGGAGACCGATAGGGAGAGGAAGCCTGTCCAATCGAGGCTGATGCGCCCGGTGGGGCGGTCGTAGGGGAGGGTGAGCCGCAGGCCCACGAAGGAGACCAGACCCACCGGCACGATCATGTAGAAGGCCCAGCGCCAGCTATAGATCTCCGACAACATGCCGCCCACCGTGGGGCCGATCACCGGCCCGATGACCACGGCCATGCCGAAGATCGAGGTCACCAGCCCCTGCTGTCGCTTGGGGAAGGTGTCGAGCAGGATGGTCTGCGACAACGGGATCACCGGGGCCCCCAGCGCCCCTTGCAGGACGCGCCACAGGATCAGCGTCTCCAGGGAATTGGCGAGACCGCACATCAGGGTCGTAACCGTGAAGGCGAAGACCGACCAGACCATAGTCTCGCGCCGGCCGAACCGTGCGGCCAGCCAGCCTGTCATTGGCGTGGCCACGGCGGTGGCCAGGATGTTGAAGGTCATCGCCCAGGCGATCTCGTCCTGGGTGGCCGACATGGTGCCCTGCATCTGGGGCAG
>VFQN01003196.1_pt1 | contig 23891 bp, 27 predicted proteins | sample 3512371 | NCBI WGS metagenome assembly VFQN01 (sample SAMN10412370, study PRJNA504923) | tailings metagenome | isolation source: Replicate 2 from Balatoc abandoned mine | place: Philippines: Itogon, Benguet | collected 2017-08-28
ATCAATAACAATTGCTAACCATGGATTCCCATGAGGATCTTCACTACGTTGCCATTGTAATTGTGTAGTAATGTCGGTATTCGATAAGAAGCAATGTGATGTACCATCTAAATCAAAGGGATGGGTATGATACCAACCACAGAATTTTTCTTTTCTAGTTAATTCCATACTTTCACCAAGTTCAATCATATAGTTAATGACATTTTCATCATCAGCGACAACACGTGTTTCAAAACCCTCAATGGGTAATGGTAATGCATCAGAGATAACGATGGAAGTAGGATCAAGATTATCAGGACGACCTAATAATAAACCCATTACTTCAATTGGTTTACCTGATTTCGATACACCTTTTTCAACACCTTGTTGTCCATGTGATAACATTTTAATTGTTGCTGATGGGGAGATTTTCACTTTCTTAAAATATTTTGCATCAGCACACCATAATTTTTGTTTACGTACTTGTGCAATTGCATCATCAGGATATCCATATAATTGATCCATTTCTTACTGTTTAATAAGTCTTTGAAATCTTTCAATTTCTCTTAAATTATCTTTTATTTCGATGTTTTTTGCTGAAGCATAGGAAAACGATCGTCTTTCCTCCAAGAAACGATCGTATCCTGTACGGTTTGAGATGAGTCAGCAAAGGGAAGATTATCGCATTAATTTCTTAAAATAGGTGAGAGATTCAAGTTATTTGTTCGTCTGATTATTCAATAAGAATTTTTTGTTGAATATGTTGAAGTTTATTGGATTGATTGTCGCATTGTTGTTGATTGAAATTCAAGTTTCTGGAAGCTTCAAACAGACCAATACTCGGTTTCTTGTTTCAGCTCTTCGTCAAGAAAGACTTTCTTCGAAGGAAGTCTTCTTTCGTCCAAGAAACCCTCTAACCTTCGAATTGAAAATGGCAGATACAAATGGCGCTGCCTCATCTTTGATTACTTCAATATCTTCGATCCTCCCAAAGATTTCCCTTCTTATGACCGGAGTTCTCGCACTCTCCCTTATCTGGACGAATCTTGCACCCTCTAAAGTATACGCTGATTCCAAATTTCCCATTCGTGGTGATGAATCCATCATGAGCCAAAAAGAGCATGGAACAAGTAATTACCCAGTACAGGCAAACCTTCGCTGGAAGGTGGATAACGCCTTAGCGGATCGAATCGTCAACTTTAATCGAAGGTATGCTGAATATTCAGGTTATTGGAGTCAAGAAACGGAGTTAATTAAAGAAATTAATGATCATATCGCAAAGAATGATAATAACCCTATACAATTCTATGACTCCGTTACTGGGAAGCTGATCTTCACTGCACCAATTGGAAGAACATATGAAGAGTTTAAAGAAGAGAGTCTTTCACATGGTTGGCCTTCATTTCGTGATAATGAGGTAAGCTATTGACTGATGTTGTTGTTTCTTATCTTATGTTGTTATTTTATCAGGTTCATTGGGAAAATGTTCGAACCTTAAAAGATAATGAAGTTGTCAGTCTAAGCGGTAGTCATTTAGGTCATAATATTCCAGATAGGAAAGGAAATCGTTATTGTATTAATTTAGTTAGTGTTGCTGGAAATCCGGAAACTTCCGCCACATCTCAAAGCGAGTTGTAGCAATATGAATGACTCAGAATATTTATTTTCAACTTAAATTACCATGCTTTCTGCCTTGATTCTATTTTCTGATTATCATGAGCAAACTTAATAAACCCACAAGGAAAATGTGGATGCTTTGAAGTCATTGAAAAACTGCTTCTAGAAGAAACTTACTGAGTATTGGAAAATGAAAGTTTTTTCATTATTTTAGAGTAAGAATCATTCTTTTCTTCATTGCCAATTTATCGACTAATGAATTATCTCAATATAATTACAAGTAGAGTTGAAAAGAAGCAAGAAAAGATAAAATAAATAAGAAAAGAAAGAAGTGAGGGACATTCATTCAATCACTACCTACCGCCAATGCTGGAGAATTGATGACAAAAAAAAAACACTGCAATAAGTTACAAAAAGGTGAAAACATCATCATGATAATCAAGTCTCGATGATATCATTCCCTCCTTCACTAGAAGTTTCACTATATTGATCAGTGCTTTGACCAGCATCTTCAGTTTCTTCTTCACTCATAATACTCTTTTCTCCTAACTCTCCTGCCATTGGTTTCTTACCATTTTTACTCTTTCCAGATACACTGATACTATTTCTTTGCTTGGAAGATTGTGATTGCTTCTTTGAAGTCTCTTTATTACTATTATTAGTTTCTTCATCAGTGGATGCCATCACAAACTCTTGAAAGAAAATAATCATCAATACAACAATTAAAACTGCTAAAGTAAGATAAAGTTTTGTACTCATCCATTTCTTAACAATCCAAATATAATGTAAAATCACTGCTAGTAGCAGAATAATGCTTGCACAAATAATCATAGGTGTTTTTGAATCTTCATCACCACCACCTAATGCTGCAGGGAATACTACACTAAGTTTTCTTGTTAATTCTCTTTTCACATCTTTTACTTCGATTGGTTTCATAGAGATGGAAGGATTTTTCTTTAATAATGAAGCTGGTGTATCATCAGTAATTACATCAACAACATCACTTGCATAAATGAAAGCTTGAAACCAACTTTCAGCTTCAGCCTTCCCGTCTATACCAGTTCTCTCTGAAGCGAGGCGAATTGACTTTTCTGGCTTTTTTAATTCAATACTATATAGCAATGGAGAGAAAGAATAAGAGAAAGAAAAGATAAATCTGAATATCTTCAGTACTTACAGTAAACCAAAGTGATCAGCAGTTCTTTTAATCTTCATTTGTTGGACTTTCCCAATTTCAGCATTTGCTAATAATACACATTTCCTAGGTTTAATATCATTTGCATCACGATAATATAATAATTTCCCACGATATAACTCAAAATAACGACATTTCCAACCAGCAATAATATCACGTTTCTTTAATAACCAACCTTTCTTTAATGGTTGTTCATCACCAATACTTGGCACAATTGTTCGTCCTTCGCGTATTGGAGATTCAAAGGTTGAACGGGTTGAAGCCATTTCACCAGCTTTCAAACATTTATCACGAAACAAATGAATAATATCAATAGATCCTGAATATTCAATATTTCCTTGATGAATTTCCTCTTCATATCCTCCTAATACAGCAAGTTGAAATGATGCTAAATTACGAAATGTGATTTGAGCATCATGTTTGATGAGTTCAGGAAGAATCAATTCTCTATTGTAGAATGACAGTTTCAGGCCCAGGTGGGTTAGGAAAGATCTTCTCGACTACTTACCTGCGATTGTAAATCAAACCAGAAGGACGAAACTTTACCAACCATACTCCTAGCTCTTTAACAGTTAGTAAAACATTTCCTGCTTTTTGATTCGGTGGATTATGAGGTGAATTCATTGATTCAGAAATTGCACCGTTGTCTAGTTGCAACAGGCTTCTTTCAACCTAGAAAAAAAGTCATCTTCACGAATATGCATTCAAAAAGGTCAAATCATATTATTTACCTCACAAGAGGCCTCGTCGTATCCCATAATCTTCGCCTTTTACAAGAATTTTGATTCAAGAAAATTTTGTTTGAGGTAGTACCGGTTTCAACTCCAACAAACGATTCGAAATACGGGAGAAATACGATTCGCTGTCTTTTTCAGTTTTCAACTTCTCAGTCATCGCATCTTTTGCTCCTTCATGAAAAGAAATGATGAGAGGAGGTAAGAATGCTCGAGAGCATTCTCATATTTATGTGGATTGTTTCAAAGCAAGCCAGACAGTTTTGGATTCCCTCCAAGCAAGGATTTGGGTCAGCCTCTGCGTTGATGAAACGGCAATTGGTGAATACAGTCGGCGAATCCGAGGAAGATAACGATTCGTCGGTCTTCCCTACCAAAAGAAGGGCGAATGTGTTCACAACTCAACGTGAGAATCCTGAATTGATCAATCAAACTATGACCGGTCGGTTTCAGGCAGTGCTGAATCGGCCCCGTCACATCCGCGATCCTGTCCCTCCATACATTATTCCCACTACAGATGCTCGAAATGACTACGTAAAGATTATATCATGGAATGTCAACGGATTCCGTGCACTATTAAGAAATCAAAGAGGAATGTTAGATCAAATGATCCAAAGACATGAGCCAGATATTATCTGCCTGCAAGTGACTAAAGTGCAGAATGAAGCTGTAGAGTCTATAGAGCATGTATTGCCTAATTATTCGAGTATTTGGAACTGTGCAACGACTAGAAAGGGTTACTCTGGGACAGTAAGTAAATCGAAGTAAAACTTTGCTTTCCTTATATTTTCGGAAAAAGGCAATATTTCTAAAGAAATCAACTATTGGGGTTTCGAAAGTCCTACTTGATACATGTAAATCTAGACCTCGAGAAAATTCAAATTCATCACACATGGGTAAGAGGCAAACCATTTCCGACCTTTTTCAAGAAAAAGGGTCCATAAATGAGCCGAAGTTGTTAACAGAGAGCGTATCTTTTGACTTCGACGATTGGGTCAAAGCACATGACGGAGAGGGTAGAACAATTGCTTTAGAGATGGATCAATTCTATCTTGTGAACTGTTATGTTCCAAACTCAGGTAACGAATTGTGGCATTCATTTATCCCCATCCTGATTGAGTTTGATTTTTCTAGGATCAGTTCGATTAGATTACAGAGTCAATGAATGGTAGGAAATCAACTTAATCTCATACCGCTCCGTTATATGCGCCATTAGGGATCCGCATCTCCGACAATATCTCATGATTTTGAAGAAGAAAAAGCCTGTGATATTAACGGGAGATCTGAATGTTGGTCACTTAGATTTGGATATTCATAATCCAGATGCTAAGCATATTGCGAAACAAGCAGCGCTAACTCCACAGGAAAGAGGGTCTTTCTCAAATTTACTTACAACAACAGGATTTATAGATGCTTTTCGATTCTTCGATCCGGGTAAGTCGCTTGAGTTTTGTGCCTTGCCAATGTGTCTAACCATCAAGAAGAAGCGAAAGGCCAATTCACTTATTGGTCAACTCGATTGTCTGCAAGAAAAATTAATAGAGGTCTACGTCTTGACTATTTTATTGCCTCACCAGAGCTTTTCACCGAACTTCCGCCATCTGATAAAAGTTCTTCCATAGAACGCAGTTGTCCGAGGATAGTCGACAGTAACATTCTTCATGAAGAGACGCTTGGTGTTAGTGATCATTGTCCCATATTACTTGTTTTGAAACTAACATAATGGGCTAAATTTATCTATTGTAAGGCAGCAAAGATACTACTAATAATATCATTAGAGATAATAAAACCCTCAGGATCTTTTAATCGTAATATTTCTTTGTCGGGCGAATAAATTACTTCATTACTCGTTCTATATCCATGAATTGACTTCAAAATCTTTTGAGTTTGATCGTTACCATAGACTTGATCGATACGATGAAGATCCAGGCCATCTGCAGTCCTCAGTGATAACATCACAACATCTAACAGATCAGGAATTAAAGTATCCCTGTCATCAATTTGCGTTCCAAAGATTTCCGTTAATTGATCGGGATCCTTTTCTATTACCTCAGTCCATTTGTAATAGTCCTCTAATCGATGGGGTCGAGTGTGTCTTACCCCATTCACATAGGAAGCGGCTCCCATACCAAATCCTAAGGTTGGCAGACATTTCCAATACTTCTGATTATGAGCGCTTCGATATCCCTTCTTCGCATAATTAGAAATCTCATAATGTTCGAATCCAGCACGAGTTAAAGTCTCAACACCTTTGGAGTAGAAATCACGAGCTTGTTCATCCGTCGGTAACGGGAAGACTCCAGGTGTATACCACCGACCAAAAGCGGTCTTCTCTTCAATTTGAAGATCATATATTGATATGTGAGTTGGGTCGGTTGCTATCGCACCTTTTAAGGTGGACAACCAACTTTCTTGATCTTGATGTGGCAGTGAGCTAATCAGGTCAACGTTATAGTTAATGAAGTTAGCACGCTGTAAATCCTCGACAGCTTGATGAATATCCTTCACTGTATGGGCACGTCCACATAATTTTAGAAATTTTTCATCAAAAGATTGAATTCCCATTGAAACTCGATTAATTCCAAGATTTTGTAAATGTATTACTCGAGCATAATCAAAAGTCCCAGGATCCATCTCAAAGGTTATTTCAGGCTTTTCTACGACAGTAAAATGTTTTCTTAGGCTCTTTAGAATCGTTTCAACGCCTAAGCATGAGTATTAGAGAAATATCTGAGAAAATTGTCTGGTGTCTCACTTTCATTATCCAATAAGCTTGGGGTTCCTCCACCAAAGTAGATCGTATCAACTTCTACACTATCTCCCGAGCTCGATCCCGTTTGTTCTAGGAGGTTATGTGTTGCTTGAATCTCCTTCAGTAGATAACTGGTGTACTGTTGGGAGGCAGTAATTTGGGTAGACTTCGATTCTCCAACGATTTTGATCGGAAAATCACAATAATAACATCTTCTTCGACAAAAAGGAATATGTAAATATATTCCAGTAATCTTCTTGAAAGAATTGGTCAAAGATACAGAAGAAGAAATACTCATAATACATAAAATAAGGAGAAAAAGTTGCATACTTCCACCAAGAATACTCTTCTCGTTTTACGACCGTATGGACGGCGATTCGATCGTTTTATAGAAACATATAAAAAGATTCTTGGTGGAGCAACACTTTCAGCTTCTCATTTCATTTAATTGTCAAGAGTGGATTCGAAAACATGCTATCGAGAAAAATTCGAACATTTTCAGCCTTGTTCACATCTTCTGTAGGACTTGTGATGCTGTATTTAATCGTTACTCAACTCATCCCTTATATCACTGCTGGGGGATGGGATATATTAATCGCGATTACAGGTAAGTTTTTCGATTCACATTAAGAGAATATTTTTTGATCTATTCTCTTATTCATAGGTGGTGGCGATGAGGAAATTGAGGCATTCCATAAAACACATCAATATGCACAAATCGTTCTAATCTTTGTACTCGGATTATTTACAGATTTATTTCAACATCGCTTAACGTTTCTATTAATGAGTGCTGGGATTATTCTTGCAGGGTATCTTTGGTTCGACTTTTATAAGAATACTAGCATGAATACATTATATTGGATTATGTGGTTCCTAACAGCAAGTGAAGTATCAAGCTTATTAGTACGCTCCTATATCGTTGGACAAACAGAAAGACGGATAGAACGTGCAAGATGGTTAATACGATTAATTATGTTAGAATGGTTAATTGTAACTTTCTCACCATTTTATCCTCAAACCATTGCAAAAATTAATACTTTCTTTTTTGGTAATGAGGAAATAACGATTAATGTTGGTCAATATTTATTAACTATTGGTATTAGTTTTTTATTATTATTTATTTTCTGTTTTAAGAATATTTCACAAATTTACGGTACAACCGATTTAAGTCATCAACCATTAGCAGATGTTGAAAAAAATACGACTGCAATGCCAGGTTTATTATTTGAAGATGAAAGTAATAACACCGGTTTTAATGAAAGAGAAGCTGGTGAGATATGGAAAGGTAAATCGAAAAAGAAAGCAACAGTAACAGCTGTTATGGAATATATGTTAGACTTTAAAGAGGAAGAAGAGAAAAAAGCATTATCTCGTATACAACGTGAAGATGCACAATTAAAAAATAACAGTGAAAATCATAGTCTGTGGACTTCTATTAACTGTATCACTGGTACTTCACCAACTAATAATAAAGGAATAGGAAGTAATAGTAGTATTAATTGGAAAGCAATAGCTTATTTAATCTATACATTAACCGTTTGTTTAATATTGCATTACTCGTTTCAAGTTAGTTTTATATTATTTGAAAGAATGATACCAATATTATTTACAAATAATTATAAAATTAATTTCAAAATTTATGAATGGATATATATTATAGCAAATAGTTTTGGATTAATACAATATTATTTTCTTGAAAAAATTGCAATCTATCGCAATATAAGTTATTATTTTATGATTATTGGTATTTTTTCATTTATATTAATTATATGGATGATGATACATGGTGAAACATTATTTATATTTATTTATTCAAAGACACAAACATATATGAATAATAATTCCATTCCATTAAATAATGGTAATATTTTTGCATATATACAAGTCTGTATATTAATTATAAGTATGATATTATCATATGCTTTCTCGTATCCTTTATCAATGATGCCAAATTTAATTACTTATTCATCAATACCTGTACCTTCTTGTATTATCTTTCTAGGACAACAAACTATGAAACCTATTCCATCAAAATTTAAGAAAGATTATAATCCTGAACCTTATGAAGATCGAGATCATCATTCGATAGGATTTAACTTTACCCAAGCATTGTATTCGTTAGTATCTGTGTTAGCACTCCTTACAGCTGATCAGATTGTTGCTTGGGAGCAGATACCTTTAGAAGCGAAACTTACTAATTTAGGTGATTTCGTTATACCTGATCCAACGCAACCAAAGCATCGGAGACAGGATGGCTTATCCGTTGATGAGGAAATGCAGTTATTGTATTATATACTGTTCTTTGCCTCCATTCATTTATGGTTACTATGTGTATTAGGCAAAGAGTTTGAATGGATCTTTTCAAGTACGCGAAGGCAAAAGGAACTCATTAATAATCCTAATGCTTTTTCAAAGTCATTATCGCTCCGACATTGGATAGGAATACTTTTTGCTGTGGGGAATATTGTTTATGTGATCTTAATGAAGAAGTTTTAGAAATGATTGCAATGAGCAGTATTAAAGTCCCTTTGGACTCGGTATTTTTTGAATCTTTTGCCTCTTGAGTCTTTTGTAATTTAAGTAAAGCCCAAATTTTGGCTCATTCATCATCAATCAGAGTCAAGAGAAAAAGCGATTTTCAGAAAGCGTTTTTGAAGTTTTGGGTTTTCGAAGAAAAAGAGCGACAAGAGAACTTGTTCAGAGATAGAGGAATCTTTATTCTATTTCAATCAGAGATTTCGAAGAGAAAAGAACATCATTTGACTTTCAGAACGTTATTTCAGGGAAAATGTCGATGATCAATTTATCAAACTTGCAACAGCTGATCGAGAATACATCTCATTGGGATAAAGATGAACGCTACATGGCGACTAATGATTTATGCAACATCTTGTCACGCGATGTGAAGATTGATGAAAATATGGAACAGAAAATCTGTACTGCTGTTTTGAAGCAATTAGGTAAGAAATATCTTGGTCACTGAGGCGATGACTGAAAGTTTGTCCAGATGATCAATCGAACGATGTGCAGTCTGTCGCTGTGAAATGTCTCGCAGTGTTGGTGAAGAAAGTCCATCAGAACCAAATTAGTGAGATAAGCAAGAAGCTTTGTTCCCTTGTTGTTGATGGAAAGGATGCATTACGTGATATTTACTCCATTGGATTGAAAACTTTAATTGCAGATGTACCTGATAATATGGGCCCTTTAGTCTGTGAACGCCTCACAGTGAAGCTTACCCAAGGTATTGGCAAATCATCCACTGAAGAGATTAAGCGTGAATGTCTTGATTTAATGACTGATCTTCTGAAGAGATTTGGTCACTTTAATGAGCCTGAACACGCCCATATCATGTCTGCAGTTTTTGAACAATTAAGATCTGAGAAGACTGTCATTCGTAAACGTGCTGCATTATGTCTAGGCGCGTTGGCAGTTGTGTCTTCTGAAACTTTACTCAATGACTTGATCACAGTGTTGTTGGATCGCATTAATGAGATCGAAAAGACCACGAAGCGAGGCCAAACTTCTTTGGAGTCGCGTACTTTGATTCAGACCATCGGAACTATCTCTAGAACAGTTGGCTATCGATTGGGAAAACATTTAGCTCGTATTATTCCATTATTCCTTCATTTCCTTGGCGATCCAAATGATGAATCATTGCAAAATGACGCTACGAATGAGTTGAGAGAGAGCTGCTTTCCTGGTTTAGAGTCCTTTGTACTACGTTGTCCAAAGGAAGTTCTTCCTTTCGTTGGTCAGATTATTGAAGTTTCGGTAAGTTTCATGAAGTATGATCCGAATTATGCCTACGATGAAGACGAAGACAACACTCCTATGGATATTGACGAAGAGAATGAAAATGATGATGAATATGATGAAGATGAATTTGTTGCTTCAGATGATGATGATTCTTCGTGGAAAGTTCGTAAAGCTGCAGTTCGTGTAATTAATGCTGTTGTTACTGCTCACCCTCAATTGTTGAAAGATCTTTACAACTCGTGCGCAGATGAGCTTATTAAGCGATTCAAAGAACGTGAAGAAAATGTCAGATTAGATATCATTACCTGCTTTACGAAATTCGTTGAAACGAATTATGTGTTTTCCCAAAGAGCCGATAATAACTCTGGTAGCAACAACAGAACTTTGAGTCGTGGAACTTCGATGGATGAAGGACCGCAACTTGTCCGCCAAAACTCTGCTCAAGGATTATTGGAGACACGATTGGATGCTGTAATTCATGCTTCATATGTTCAGCTGAGATCACAGTCAATTAAGACCAAGAGTGCTGTTTTAGGACTCTTGCAAACCTTGGTTCTTACTTTGAATGTAAGTCAATTGTTATCCCGATTTTCATTTGTCACATTCTTTCTGCAGGGTGGATTAGATCGTCACTTCCTCAGATTAGCTTCTTTTGCAGAAAAGACTCTACAAGACAAGAACCAGGTGCGTTTTCTATTCTATTTTCTTTTCAAATTAATCGTATACATTTGTAATAGGCTTTGAAACTGGACACTTTGCAGTTCTTGCGCTTAAGCTTTACCCATCATAATCCAATCGTTGTTCAACCAAGCATTGCTCGATTATTACCTCATATCACGAAGATTGTTGGTGAAGATTGGTATAAAGCCATCGCCGAAGCCCTGCGTGTCCTGAGTGCTATTATTGTTGCAATGAGACCTTGGGATGAAGAAGTAAATGCATTTGACGAATCTTTTGATTATAAAGTTTTCCTTGCTCCAATCCACAAGGCAATTCTTCTTCGATTAGAGACAATGGACATTGACTTTGAGATCAAAGAGTGTGCAATTCGTGCTATTGGCACATTGCTCAGCCAAGCAGGAGATCATTTGACAACACAATTACCGTCTGTCCTCGGATTATTCCAAAAGCGATTAGAAAATGAGACAACTCGCACCGTAACGCTGAAAGCTATCTCCTCAATTGCTTCGAGTCATTTACCATTAAATTTAGCAGATTTCTTAGCGACTTCGGCAGAAGATTTATCAAATTACCTCAGACAGTATAATCGAACTTTGAAACAACAAACACTCTTAACCTTAGAAGGATTGGTAAGTCACTCGTCAACAGTCTTAAATGAATCAATATCAGCTGTGATTGCGAAAGAATCATCGGCTTTATTGGTCGATACCGATTTACATTTATGTCATTTATCATTAAAGTTATTACAAAGTTTATTAAAGAAGAATGCGCAAGTATCAGCTGATGCTGTTCATACATTTGCTTATAATAAATTTATTCAATTGTCCAAGTCTTCGGTCTTACAAGGAAATGCATTAAGTTCTTTACTAGTAATCTTACAAACCATTATCCAGACAGGATATCCTAAATTTGCATTTGACATTGTTTTTCGTGATTTATATCAAGAACTACCAGCACATGCTTCTCGACAAAGTTTATCAAACCTTTCCAAAGCAATTGCCGGGATCTCGGTTTCACTACCATCTCAAATCTTCCATCAAACTGTGGCGACAGTTTCAAAGGACATTCGTTCAGATGACGATACTCGATCCCAGCTAGCATTACTGGCAATTGGTGAAGCTGGACAACGCATCGATCTCTCTAACCATGGCGATCTGAAAGATCTCATTTTATCATGCTTTGATCGTGCAAATGAAGATGTGAAATTTGCTGCTGCTTACGCTCTTGGTCACATCGCAGTTGGAGGAATGAATACTTTCTTACCATTAGTATTACAATCAATTCATAACTCATCGCATCAGACAAGACAGCAATACTTGCTATTAATGTCATTAAAGGAAACTATTACAATCTTCGCTAATAATCATCAATTAAATTTTGATAATTACCTTTCTTCTATTTTACCCATCTTATTAGAGCAAAATAAATCTGAGGAAGAAAGTATTCGTAATATGGTTGGTGAGTGCTTTGGTATTTTAACGACGATTTCGCCACAACAGATTATTCCTGTCTTATTGAATCTCTTCCAAAGTGAACGTGAGAATAAGCTCTCTTTACGAACTATTGCAAATGCATTTAAGTCTGCATTGGCGCGTCATCTGACTCCTTCGGCAAGCCAATCAATTCATGATGTAATTGAGAGCATCCTACCTTTATTGAGGGACGATGATCTAGATGTCAAGAAAGCAGCAATTCTTATGATTAATACTGCAGCTCATCATAATCCTTTAATTGTTCATCATTATATCATTCAATACGTGAATCCATTGCTGTATGAAACATTGCAAATCAAGTTAGAGCGTGTAGTGGACTTAGGGCCTTTCAAACACAAAGTAAGATATGCGATGCGACTCTTTCTCTCAATTTGAGGAATTTTTCTGGTTTTGTAGGTTGATGACAATTTGTTATTGAGAAAGATCTCTCTAACTTGTTTAGAGACTATCTTAACTACTATGCCTGATCGATTTGATGCCAATGGCTTGATGGCGATTGCTGCTTTATTATTGGCAGATAATGACGAAGTGAAGAGTCTCTTCTTACAAGTAAGCCGGAACCTTTTTATTTTAATTTTCCCCAAGTAACTTTTCTTTAGATCTTACCAAGAATTAGTGAGCTTACCCCTGGCGCTATTGTGATTAAAGTTGATGACATTATTACACCTCTTGAGAAAATTCTTGAGAAAGGTGCAAAAGAGACAGAGTCAACCGAGAAAGGGTACCGGGAACTCTTGAAGTCAACAGTTCGAGCAATCATCGCAATCAATAAAATTGATGATGTACGTGTGATTAGCCGCAAATGGAATGAATTTGTTGAACGAAGTCGCAAATCGCCAAAGGCAGAGGAACTTTTTCATGCCTTTGAGAATGAGACGAACGATGCATAAATCTCGTGTGTAAAATAATAAAAAAATGAACCCTAATTAGTTTTTGGTGCACCAGCACCCAACCCGATTGCACAACCCAACTACCCAATGAAATCCGATCAAAATTGCAGAGAAAAACTTTGTTCTTTCCGAAAACTACGTATTCGAGTGTATGATGGTTTCACCACTACAATTTGATCACATGTATTCTCAAGAATCACAATATAATTCAATTCTTTGAAGAGGGCTTGGTTTTTTTTCTTTTTAACGAAATGAATATGTCGATTAACGTCTTGCCTTCAGAAATTCTTCATACTGTTCTCACTATTTATGCAAAAGATGTGAAAGATATTCTCCATTTCTCATCTGTTTGCAAAGAATGGAAAGAGACTGTTGATCATAGTGAGTTGTGGCTTACCATGGAATTAAGCTTTTATTGCCCTGCACACTATTTCAAATTATGTCGTGCAGATATTTACCATCTCAATCTTCCTGATCTAGAATTAGAGAAGATTCGGGTTGCGGACGCTGCTCCAGTCCTTATTGATATTGCTGTATCTGATGATCTCCCACTCTTAGCCCGAAGGTATAAAGTTATTGCAGATAAAGGAAAGCTCCTCGAACAACTTCGATTTAGTCCTTCAACAATAGCTTCTAATAAACAGATTGAAACATGTAACCTGATTCGCTCTAAATTCTTCAATCTTAAAAGACAGTACAATCAACAATGGGCGTGGTACTGCCAATGGATGCCATGGATCAACCAAATTACTAATTTTAGTCAAATTATAACCACAAAAGAGTTTTTATTAATCTTTCTGGGATTAAATTTCATCTGTAAAACTATTGCATTCGTTTGTCTTACAACAATTCCCACTCATTACACTTATTTAGATGTGATAGATCTTGTGGGTTTTGGGGCATTATATTTCAATGAGTTTCTTCATATAATGATTGGCATTGCGGGAATATGTTATGTGATTGGCAATTCTTTTCAGTCTACCAAATTTTTAGACTGTGTCCCGATTCGATTAACTCCTGCTCTTCCCTTCCTTGTGATTATTTGTGCTGCTTTGGGTATTTTTGGGGCTCTGCTTTGCTTTCACTTGTGTTTGTCGTACAATCTCTCGACCACATATTACTCATTGATTACAATTCCTCTTTGGGTCTTCAGTCTTCTAATCGTCTCTTGTTGGACAGCCTATAATTTCCGTGATGAACTGTCAAGAGAAGAGCGTGGATCTCTTAGTTATTTCACCATACTTTTTATACCTCCTGCATTTACTCTCTTTTCCTTTACTTTTAATGATTTCTATATTACAAGTATGGTGGTTTCGATGCTTCCTTTTCTTTTAGCAGAAGTTACTTTCTTACATAGTGTTTGGAGAAGTATGTGTGAAGTTTTCAATGAGGCAAAAGTGATTGCTTCTCTTGAGTCTGTTACAAGTTTTCATTTCTTTAGAATGTATCTATTATTCATTAAGAGTTTTCTCATGATTTCATGTGTTATTATTGGAATTTTATTCCATGTGTTCCTTTTTATGCATGATTACAATTTAAGTAAAGGGTTTGGATTAGGGGTACTATGGTATTTATTTTTCGAATCAGCAATATTGATTCGATTATTTTTATTTTTTCATTTAACCTGATTATTTATTTCGTCAAGAAGAGATGAAGAGAAGTAGAGAATTGATGAAACAGAAAGAAAAACATTTCTATCAATCCTTTTCTTTTCAGGATTGTTGTTACCTCATTTCGCTCTAGCTTCAAAATGATGCCTAGATTATGTCTTCTGTTGTTATTGTTCATTTGTTCGTTATAGAGAGTTGATTTCTTTTTAGATTTGTCCAAAGTTCTAATTCCTTTCTCCCAACAAGGGATAGCTTGGTACTTTAGAACTTTGACAACACATTTCTACAAGTGATTTCTGTATGATTTACTTGACTTGCTCTTAAAAGTGAGATTCTGTTCGTGTATTTGTGTGTCGGCATTGTTTCTTATAATTCTAATGAAATATTTGATGATCATGATTGCTTTTAAAAGGAGGATAGAGTTATATTACAAGCTATATGAAAAAGAAATTAACTCCAGAAAACACTCGATGAGTTCGTTGATGCATCAACGAGGAAAAATACTTTCAAATGATAAAATTAAAACAGATGATTGATGGCCTCTTGCCTAAAAGTGATCCTTAATTTCGTCAACTGCGCTTGGAGGGTGAGGTTCTTTGTAATATTTGATGATATTAGCACGTTCTCCGCCATCAATGAAGTATTTGAAAGAACCAGCGACACAGAGAGCCTAGAAGAAATGTGTAATCAAATCACAAAAAGAACAAGTTCATCAAAGAAACTTACAAAGCAAATTCCTCGAACTGCTTCTTTGGATAAAGAAACAGCCATTTTAGCACCATTTGCATAAATAAACTTTCTGTACATTTTCTTGAGAGTGATTGATTGTTTGTTCGATTAAGAAGGTTTTAAATTAGTTCTTGCTTCGATTAAATTGTATTTTCCTTCCTCAAAGATCATCTTGCTCTCCTGCTTCTTTGCCTTTCTCTCCTTGAATCATAAGATCCTCTTGAGATGCTGCAAGACGCTCTTCCCAAACAAATCACAAGTTTTAGGAGACAGAGGCAAGTGAGGTGATCAAGGAACTGAGTCATCTTTCAAAGAAAAGAATTGACCTATGGTGTACTATAAAAGGAAAGCTTTGTCGTTTCATCGTCGAATAATTTTTGACTTGTTGGACTGTTTGTCTTCTAATGAGATCAATTTAGGATAAGATCGACTGAATCGACTTGAAAATGAGTAAAGTAGCGCTAGCACGAGGGAATTCTTATAATACTGCTCCCAGTAGTGCAAACCTCACAGGGGAAAATGATCAACGAAGTCACCTTAGTAGCAGTACCACCACAACCTCACTTCCTGTTAAAAAGAAAAACTTCTTACAATCTCACAGATTTGATGCGATGTATATTCCAAACACCTCATGGGATTTCTTTGACGCTTATAATCAATCTCGTCCCAGTCAGTTGGCTTTTAACCAAGAAGAGATCTCATTCGATCACCTAGACAAATACCTCACTATGACATACGATGCGAATATTGAAGAGTATAGAAATGCAACTCGGGTTATTACTCGTCCATTACCTCCCCTGATCGCAAAACTTATTACACTTCAGTCAAAGAATGGGAAGTTTGAGTCTTTAGACAATGTCCTGGCACTTTTCCACATTCCAAAGGATCTACCCTTTTTTAAGTGCCGGCATCGAGCTTATGCTGATTGGGAAAAGGCCACTGCATATGCGATTGCAGCTATGAGACAGGAGATTGAATACTTTGAAGAGCTATTTGAATATCATAACCTGGCCGAGAAGTGGGTACAATCAGGCGAGCTGATTAGTGATGCTCGAGAAAACTTTAGTCGATATCGCGGTACATGCGCACCGTCACCCTCCTCTTCTTCTACAGGACAGTTTCATTACCTTCCTAACTCTACATCTGCTCCGATATTAGATCATACTCAAGCATTATCTGGTTCGGGCATTGCTGAGGCCGAAGAAGAGGAAAGATCGACAATGAGCGGCATGGTTTCAATGTTAACTGATGGGACAGTAGTTTCATCAGAGAAAGCGAAAAAGCATGACAAGCGAGAGGCTAGAAGAAGGAAAAATCAACTAAAACAAGATGACAAGGGAAATCTTCCTCAAGAACCAGAACAGAAAGAGGAAGAGTCGAATGAAGAACAAGAAGATGAAATAGATGATGAAAATGACTTTAGTACTATATTGTCGAAGGAACTACCTGCATTAGCTGAATTACAAGACTCCTCCATAAAACCTGATTCTCCTTCTAATGATCGTTTAAAAGCAATGCTCAAACAACTCACAAATGAAATGGATCACATCAAAATAAAACAACAAACAGAGAAAATCGCACAACTAGAGGTACCGAAATGATATTCTTTGATGTCCGCTTCTTAACCGACTTCTTCTCCTTCCGATAGACCAGTATTGTTAATCTTTGTATGCATATTGAAGAGTTAGTGCGTCAGATATCATTCTGCCTTGATCGATGCGTTGAAGCCTATAACACAGCTGAGCTGACGAATGAAAGATATCGCACTTTTGATGAGATTACAGCTCGCTTAGGTGAAGGATTCGCACCATCTGTTGCTTATGATGATTGGAGACGTCAAGGTTGTGAGGGTATCCGCCCATCTATTCTTAAATTTTTCAATCAAATCCAACAGTTAGCAGAAGAAAGAGTTTATTTAGCAGAACTATATCTCCCTGATGGAAGAGATTGGAAATCATCAAATAATAAAGAAAATAATCGATCTAAATGGATTTTATTATGGAACGGTCATAATATAGTTCTCAAAGTCATTCATTGGTAAGTAACTATTCACTTTGATGGATGTATTTCGTTTTATTATTACGATGTATAGTTTGGATTTCTTAAGGAAATGTCGTGAATTGAGTGATTGGTATGGTCCAGCTTATTTCTTTGTTGCAAATCCTTTACAGTTACCTTTTGCTTTATGGAAAGCATTTGATAAAATGGGTTTACAAGAAAAGGTGAGAACCTTAGAAGAATCTTTTCATCATCATCGCAATCATAATCATTCACTTTAAAAATAAAGATTGAAGATCAATTGCAAACGCAACCACATGGAAGAGTTGGTATCATGAATTTATATACAAAGAAAGAATGGCAGCATGTTCAATATTTGAATGAATTTCGAAGGAAGTTCTTGGAGCTATGCCGTGATTGGTAAGTAAGATTATCCATGGTAAATAATTACATATTAACTATCTTATTGTGACAGGTCTTTTAATTGGCCGTCTGTTCCTAATATGCGTGAAGATGAATTAAATGAACAATACTTTCATGCTTTTCTGGTATTATTTATCACTTGTTCTGAAACGATTGAAAAGTCATATCAATGGGAGAAAAAGTAAGACAAACCTCGGATCATATTGTTACTTATTTACTCATTTTCACTCGATTTTCATTATTTCAGATTTATTTCAACCATTAGTACGTTACGTGGACAACAGAAAAATCTCGTAGGAAAAGGAAATCAGAAAGTATTAAAAGAACTTAAACTTCCAACATTAGAACAACGTCAAGCAAGACAGAATGCTGGAATTGCAGAATTGCTCACAACTCTTCCGGTAAATGATGGACCAAGGAAAGGAGTCTTCTTCAATCCCAATGCGAATCGACAACCAAAAGCATCAATGTTAATGAAAAAGAAATCAACCATTATTCTATTAGAGAAACAAAAACAATTAGAAAAATCTTTATTCACCATAGAAAAAGCAGAGAGAAAGGAAAGTGTTTTACCAAATGTTGATGTCACAAGTATGTTAAGACCTTCATTAATGACGTCTTTAAATATTGCTGCAAGGAAAGCTTCAACAACTGGTGGTACTGGTAGACAGAGAACATCGACTATCGCTATTAAACGGAGTCCGACGAAGATTGGTCGAGCTTCTATGATTCAATCCCCGAATCGTCAATCCACTCGACTTACTCAGCGAAGACCAACATCAAGTCCGGCGAAAGCTCAATCAAGTGTTATTACTGATGAGAAGAGTGGTTCCTTACAAGAGGGCAGTAGTCAAACAAAAGGTGAAGATTCAACAATTATTGATGATCCTAACAATCCTTTAAAGAAAATTAATCAACAAAATGCAAAGAAATTCCTTCAATTAGTGAATAATAAGAATGCGATTACCTCTCAGCAATCTCCTCTAAGATCATCAACTGTCTCTCCTGCGACAGCGAGGAAATCAACTCTTATCGGTGGTATGAGATCATCTCTCATGAGTCCTAACAATCAATCGCCTTCTCGTATGAGTCAGAGGATTTCTAATGCCTCTCAACTGCCTCATCGTCCAACTTTCTCACCGAACCAACAATCAAGACTCTCAACCACCGTCCCGGCTATCCCAGAGAGGAGTCGTTTGAACATTCACACGAATAGCATCGCTTTGAGTGGAGGAAGTGCGAGCTTAGTATTATCAGAGCAACCATCAGACTCCACCCAATCACCGAAGAAACGTGGGGCTTCAACGATTAGACCGTCATTCCCTCTATTCGCATCGAAATCTTCTTCCTTGCTGAATCGGAGTGAATCAGTCGCTCTTCCTTCACCTAACAGTAAAGCAAGGAAGCCAACTATTGTGGATTCTCCTGGTCTTTCTACAGGTGAAGGAGATAACAATAACAGTGATAAAGAGACTTCACTCGTAAAGAGTGATGCACCAAGACCCAGTACTGTTGGTAAGAAGAAGAAAAGTATTTTAAAACGAGAAGATTTAGCGAAAGAAATCATTCAATCGAGGAAAGTTTCTCGTCTTCAACCTATGACAACAGATAATCAGAATAGCAGCAATAACAATGAAAAAGATAATACGAATATCACTAATAATGTTCCTCAACAACCAAGGCTGACGAAGAGACGATCGACGAATCAATCGAATCAGAAGATCTTATAAGAAGTTTAAAGGAGAGAGAGAGAGAGAGAAGATGTGGGAATAGTTCTATCGTTACAAAAGAATTTATCTTTCAATTATACTACTAATTCGAATTATATCTACCTCTTCTGTCTCTTATCATCGCTTTTCTTCTCTTCTCGTCTAATAATTATTCTTTATCGTTCACCTCTACATAAGTTCTGTGTGCTTTCACTTGTACTAATTGTCGCTCTGGTAAGATCATCGCTGATAAACACTTGCCATAGATACATCCTGTATCTAAACCAGTTGCATAGTCGCTTTGCTGTAGACCTCTCTTTGCATCATGACCGAAATATATATGTTGAATAGGGTTTCCATTATACAGGTTAATCCAAGGCACACCGACGTCAGGCTTCTCAGATCCAACCATGACACCACTCTCATCGATAATATTCCTCATGATGACCATATTCTTACGAGATTGTTCTTCTAATGGGAGGTTGGGAATGAGTCCAGCATGAACAAATCCGATGCCACGTGATGGTAAAGTGATAGTGTAGGGAAGCTCCTTCAACCATTCAATATCATCGGAATCCAAATTATCGAGGTAGGAGAGATAATTAGGCTTCATAGAATGTAAAGGATGTATTTTTAATGCATACACTAGAGCATCATGGTCGTGATTCCCTCGTATACAGAGAAAGTTATTCTTTCGAGCAAATTGCACCACCTCAGCAGAGTGAGGACCTTTATTCACCAAATCTCCTACTAAAATTACTTGAGTGTTCTCAGGATTGTAGTTACATTTCTCTAATAGTTCTAGTAGCTCATAGTAGCAACCATGGACATCACCGACTATGATGAGGCGTGGCTTGAGATCACTCTCAGGTATTGTTAAATGAAGGGTGTTAGGAAGAGGAAGGGATGCAAAATACTTTGCAGTTGAGAATGGTTTAACTTGTCCCATCAGCTCTGTGAGGTTCACTTCCCCTTCGTTCTGGCTCATTAGTCGTTTAGCACAAGGAAGGAGCGAACGGAGAGGACTAGATAGCTTCTTGGAGCTCGAAAATTGGTTTCTAAATCTCAAAACCCGACAAGAGGTGAATGAGAATGTTGATCTAAGTCTTAGAAGGAGAATGGTGGAGGAATAGAGATAAAGTCGGAAGAACTGTGAAGTTAAGAACATTCACCAATCTATGTGATGTAAAATAAAGAATCAGTCTCTTCGTCTTTGTTTTTTATTAGCATTTCCTTCGCCTTCTCTGTTAAGATAATCTTTCGCCTTAAAATTCATAACATATACCTTACTCTACAATTCTCTTTGAAAGATGTTTTGATGAATGAAGGAAGATCGTGGCTTTTGATCACTCTTTGTTGTGATTCAAGATTATGAAATATTATTTCAATTTGACGCTACTAGTTGACCCACGGCTTTCATGGTTTTTGTTTCAGATTTCAATCAATCGCTCGCTACCATTCTAATTATGATTCTTTTCTCGATCTTGTTATTCCTTTTCTTGACTAATCTCCTATTCTTCTGTCATGCTACTTTTTTGAGAAGAAGTAATCCATCTATCCTCGGTAAATGTCTTCCGCTTTGAATACTGACCATTTTAACCATTACATTATAGATCAAGAGGAAGTTGATCCTTTGGCAGTTTTTAAATTCAAGTCATCAAGACAACCTACTTTTACACCAACTCAGAGACCAAGTCCAGTGCCAACAACTTCTCGTCCATCCTTCTCACCTACTGGTAGACCAAACTTTCTCCCGACAACAAGATCCCCATCGACTCGACCAACAATCAAGCCTAGCTCTAGTCCCCCAACGAGAAATCCAAGTATTGCGCCATCATCTTGCCTTCCAACCTTTATCCCGTCTCGTGTTCCAACAAATTCTCCGACAACAACTAACCCCACAACAACGAATCCTTCACTCTTACCTTCACAGAGCCCAACCTGGGAACCAACTTTTGTTAAACCTTCCTTCTCACCTTCAGCATTTCCAACATCCTTAAGTCCAACAAGATCCCCTTCCGTCTCACCTTCGACATTCGCAGGCCCAACACGATCGCCTTCCTTCCTACCATCACTTCAACCTTCACTTACGCCAACTACACCTCCAACGACGAACAAACCAACGAATGATCCAACAGCCACTCCAATCATTTCGCCAACTTCTTCTCCAATACCCTCTTTACTCCCCACTGCCGTGCCTTCCATCGCTATGACCTCACAACCAACTCGTCTTCCTTCCCTCGCACCAACCATTCCAGCAACATCATCTAGACCTTCCCTCACTCCATCTAACACACCTCAGCCAAGCACATTGAGACCAAGTCTTTCGCCAACCACGCGAACGCCATCCAGACTACCAACAAGCGTATCACCTACCAGAACACCTTCAAGAACCCCAACGATCCTTCCCACTACAAGAAGACCTACTGTCACTCCCACTGTTGGAACCTCAGCGCCGCCTACCCGATCGCCTTCTTCAGCGCCTAGTATTAGTCTTGCTCCTTCTTTCTCAACACGTCCCACGATTACTGTGTCTCAGTTAGGAGCATCAATCATCTCAACGACAGCTTCATGGACCTATTACAATGCTTATCCGAAGTGCTGTGTTGGTCAAGCAAATTATGATCCAAACTATCCTACGACTGAATGTGTATATTATAGTGGTTGTCGACATCCAGGAAAGTTTGCAGGTATCGGACAACGATCATTAGAATTTGTTCAAAGGTAAAACCTTTCACATATTGTTCTCTCTCATTTCTCATCTCTTCTCCCTGCCTCCCTTCACGGTCTATAGTACTAGTATCATCGCCTTCTATGATAGATCTGATCCTAATGGAGATAATTTCTTTAAGAAATGGGCTAACAAGTATATGAATATTACTGGAACTTGTAAAGGAGTGACGAAGACTTTCACTGCGATCGTTGCTGATACCTGTGCTGATAGCGATTGCAATAACTGCTGTGCGATCAATTCCAATAAAACTACAGGATATCTGATAGATATGGAGTACTATACAGCCTTGAACCTCTTTGGAACGACAGACTGTGCTGACGCACTCCACAGCTTGCAATTTACGATTGATATCAATCAGCCTCCTGCTATTACTAACTGTGGTCCTGACATCGGATCTTGCAATGGTCCTCAGTTTTGTTGCTCAGCGGAGAGCTACTGTGGTCAGAACATGAACTACTGTGGGTCGGGCTGTCAGTCAACCTATGGGTATTGTGCTGCTAGTACAGGAGCTTGTGGTCCCGCAAGTGGTGGACAGATGTGCGGAGGAGGTGCATGTTGTTCTAAATATGGCTATTGTGGGAGTGAGAGTGCTTACTGTGGCACAGGATGTCAGGCGGACTACGGCGTCTGCAATTAAACCCTCAGGTGGTGTTTCATCCACACAGTGATTTTGTGTTTTTTTTTTTTGTTTGTTTTAGCCTTTGATTTTTATGTTTTTATTTGTTTTCCTCATGTTGTAAGATATAAATGAAATTAACACTCATTATGTAAAGCCATTTTGATCTTATTGGAATTTTAACCAATTATAGGACGGAGATTCGGATGGTTCCTCTAGACTCCTCCAGCATTATGAACAGTCAAAACTTTCCTCAAAACTCTTTCGAATTCTGATGTGAGTCTTCACTCTGCAAAACTTGCTAATAATCATAAATCTTTCACCCAAACCTTTTAAACCTTTTGGATGCAAATATTGAAGCACCAAAGATTCGAGAAATAATCGATGCGAGTTTTCCTTTTCCTGAATTAATCAAGTCCTCAGAGTTAAGCTGGTTTGTCTCTGAAGCACCACAGACGAACCTAACCCTACAGATCTCACAGATAGCTTTCGACTAGAGCCTGAATATCTGCTTCTTTTGACTAAAGGATTCGAAATTATTGTTCCAAAGAGATAGGAATTTTTGTATCCTTTAGTCAAAAGAAGCAGATATTCAGGCTCTAGTCGAAAGCTATCTGTGAGATCTGTAGGGTTAGGTTCGTCTGTGGTGCTTCAGAGACAAACCAGCTTAACTCTGAGGACTTGATTAATTCAGGAAAAGGAAAACTCGCATCGATTATTTCTCGAATCTTTGGTGCTTCAATATTTGCATCCAAAAGGTTTAAAAGGTTTGGGTGAAGCAAATTTTGCAGAGTGAAGACTCACATCAGAATTCGACTTGTTACCGGTAGTTAATTTGTTACCGGTAAGTAACTTGTCAAAGAATTCGAGAGCTAGAGACAGGGTTCAATTAAAAACAAAAAAAAGTCGAGTTTTTTTGTTTTTTTTTGTTTTTTTTAAATTTTGTAAGACATCACACAAGAAACTCGAACTTCA